>ULSG01018734.1_pt1 | contig 41360 bp, 41 predicted proteins | sample 1956191 | NCBI WGS metagenome assembly ULSG01 (sample SAMEA4835703, study PRJEB28245) | human gut metagenome | biome: gut microbiome; material: fecal sample | place: Denmark | collected 2008 | reverse complement strand
ATTATCATCAACCTTGCTTTTTCTTTCTGCGTTTACTTTAAATTTAATTGAATCATGAAAAGAATTACATCTTTATTAGGCATACTATGCCTATTCGTATCGTTTAGTGTCCAAGCCCAGTACACGAACATACAAACGTGGGGACAAAAATTGTATTATAACGGGAGTGATTATCCGGGTACATTCTTGAAATTAAAAGTTGCGGTCGCTAATCCTCGTATCTCAGGAACAGGAGGAAAGGTCGTTTTCTATGATTCAGAAAGCTCCCAGTATAATTATATAGAAGTAAAGGGGGTTTATCAATCTTCGGATGCTCGGTTGAAAACCAATATCACTCCCTTAAATAGTGGATTAGGAACCATATTGGGGTTAAAACCGGTATCTTACAATTGGAAAAGTGAGACATCGCAATTGAGATCAGCAGAAGCTGTACCTTCTAAAGCTTTTGGTTTCTTGGCACAGGAGGTAGCTGAGGTTATGCCAGAGATTGTGACGTTAAGTTCCACAGGTGATAGCTTGGTGGATTACACGGCTGTTATACCCGTTTTAGTACAGGCTGTAAAAGAATTGGACGCTACTATCCAACAACTGGAATTGCAATTGGATGAAAAAGCTAATTTGTCTGATTTGCAGAATAACAAGAATTTGACGAGTAAGTCTTTGCTCTCGAATGCGGTAATGAATCAAAATACGCCGAATCCGTTTAATTCTACCACGAATATATCCTTTACGATCCCTACATCCGCACGTTCTGCTTTTATCTCTATTTGCAATTTGCAAGGAACTCAAGTTAAGAAATTCGATATCGCTACCCGGGGAGAAGGTAGTATAATGGTAAGCTTTTCTGATCTAGGTGTCGCAGGTATGTATATGTATTCTTTGGTAGTAGACGGACAGTTGATCTCAACGAAACGTATGCTATTGGTACAATAATATTTATTTCTATTGAAGCTATAGTTTTTTTGATAAGATTGAGTGATACCGTCTGTAGAGGGTATCCTCAATCTTTTTTATACAAAAGATATGCGTTTATATTCCATTATAATTCCTGTTTATAACAGGCCGGATGAGCTTGATGATCTGTTATCAAGCCTTTGCAAGCAAACCTATGTCCATTTTGAGGTTATCGTGGTGGAGGATGGCTCTACGATACCGGCGAAAGAGATCGTAAGGCGATACCAAGAGCGGTTGGATCTCCATTATTGTGTGATCACGAACTCCGGCCCGGGTATGGCGCGTAATCATGGCGCTAGGCAAGCGCGTGGCGAGTATCTGCTCATACTGGATTCTGACGTGGTACTATCCTCCACGTGGCTTGAGCATATACACGACTCGTTGAATCATTATCCGGTGGATGCGTTCGGTGGTCCGGATAAGGCGCATGCCTCGTTTTCCCCGATCCAGAAGGCGATCAATTACGCCATGACCTCATTCCTGACGACCGGTGGTATCCGCGGCGGGAAGAAAAAGTTGGATAAATTTTATCCCCGTAGTTTTAATATGGGAATAAGGCGGGATGTATATGAGCGTCTGGGCGGTTTTTCCGGCATGCGATATGGTGAGGACATTGATTTTAGCATACGGATCATGGAGGCTGGTTATCGGACCCGGCTATTTCCTTCGGCATGGGTTTATCATAAAAGGCGGACGGATCTCATGCAGTTCTTCCGTCAGGTGCGTCATTCGGGGGAGGCCCGGATCGCGTTGAACCGGAAACATCCCGGTTCATTGAAATTGGTACATTGCTTACCGGCATTATTCACGTTTTCAGTCTGTCTATTGGTTATCTGTTCATTCTTTTGCCGCTTGTTTCTGGTGCCTCTTATTATTTATGCCCTTTTATTGTTTGTAGACGCAATGTTCCGCAATAAATGTGATTTACGTGTAGGATCGCTATCCGTAATAGCCTCTTTTACGCAATTGTTTGGATATGGTACTGGGTTCCTTAGAAGTATTATTTGAATGTTTATCTATTTATATTTTAGAACAACTTATATGAAAACAACAAGACTTTTTTCTTTCTTAATTTTAATTAGTTTAGTATCAAACGCAAATGCTCAACTCCGGGTTCTTTCAAATGGACGAGTACAAGCAGGCCTTTTAAAAGACAATAATGAGGACTTAGGAAATGTAACCTCTATGCAGATATATGGTCGGATAGGGGATGCACGCGCAGGTTCGAAATTAACATTTGGTGATTTTGGACAATATGCGAATCAAGGTTGGAATGTGTTTGCTGGAGAATATGGAACCACGGATACGGATCAACTTTGGTTGCATGGGAAATTGGGTATTTATATGACTACAAATGGTTATGCTAACAATGTCGTGGCGTATTACAATCCGGCTAGTAATACTAATTTCGTGTTCAATACGAATCTTCGTGTGAATGGAGTGAATATAACTTCAGACGCTCGCTTGAAGGAAAATGTAGAGTCGCTGCAAAATCCATTAGCTCTTTTAGAGCAAGTGAATGGGGTCTCTTATTCATACAACCTCTCTACACTTGAGGAGAATAGGGAGCAGGATGAGTCTAAGTTCTCTGCCACATTGGATAATGGGATATCGGGAAGTTCCTCCGATTCAGAGGAGATTATGGATGCCGCTACTATCGCAAAGATAAATAGAGACAAACAAATCCAAGCAGAGATAGATCGAAGAGAGGCAGCGGAGGCTAGTCGTAAACGAATTGGTTTTCTGGCTCAAGACATACAAAAGGTATTACCCGAACTTGTACAAACGGATGAAAACGGGATGATGTCTATAGATTATATAGGTTTTATTCCGCTTATCGTAGAAAGTATCAAGGAGATGCAACAAACGATCCAACAACAGAATGAGGTGATTGATAATTTGCAAGCTCTACTATCGCCGGAGGTACAATCTCAATTACGTTCGAACACGACTTCCACAAGTAATATAAGTGCTGTGGATGGCGCAAAATTATATAATAGGGAAGGTGCTTCTGTCTCTTATACCTTACCGGCGACGTTTGTGTCTGCTAGTCTACAGATATTTGATGTCACAGGTAAACCCGTGAAAGTTATTAAGTTGGATAATGGAAGTAGTAATGTGGTAGAAGTAAGCCGTTCGGAACTTGGTTATGGAACGTTTATTTATACGTTGTTTGTGGATGGGAAGAAAGCGGATACTTTGAAGAAGTATGTAAGTCTGTAATCTCAAGGAATTAAAAATAGAAATAACAGAATCATAAATTCTTTGATATGAAAGAGAGAATCGTCTTTTTTACATGTATCGTATTGACTTGCTTATTTTCCCCGTTATCATCACAAGAGGTTGACACGAGAAGCTGTGTGAGTACTTATACAAATCAGACAGTATCATCAAGTGTATCAGTTTTGGGCTGTAATACGTTGGCTGTCCAAAATGTAACCGTGGCAAGTAATGGTAATTTATCTCTTTCCGCTCCGGCGCAAATTACGATTAATGGGCCTTTTGAGGTAAAGTCTGGCGGAATTTTGAATATTAGGCAATCCCAACAAATGATATTTACTTATACTTATGATGCGTCAGGAAATAGAACAACACGGCAATTTAGTGCGATGGCTTCATCTTTGGAGGCCGTTCCCGTAGACCAAGAGGAGGATTGATCAAAATATAATTTAAGTATACTTATAGATGAAATTAATATATTTATATACGATAGGGATATTTATCATGTTTATGTCCCCATCTTCTTATTTATGTGCCCAAGGAGTTGCTGAGAATAATCAATTTTTCGATTGGAAGGAAAGTGATTACAAGGCTTATGAGGATTCTTTATTGAAGGCTTTATATCCTCCGGTTATAGCGAAAACTGCAGAAAATCCGGAAAGGTTTTCACAGCAACCTCAGGCTTTTGTTCCTAAAGCCATATCTGATAATACTTACGTTCCGACTACAGTTACAATAGATAAATCGAAAGCTGTAGGAGAGATACCGATACAAACAGGTGTTTCCCCGACTGGAGCTAAAACCTATACAGTTCCCATACAGGTTTATCCGGGTATAAATGGATTTGAACCCCAATTATCATTGGCTTATAATAGCCAGCAAGGAAATGGCATCGTTGGTATTGGATGGGGTATTGGCGGTGTGCAATCGATCATGCGTACGAGTAGGAATATTTATTATGATGGTAAGCCCCAAGGAGCTTTACGTACGAAAGCGGATGCGTTCGTGTTAGACGGGATGCGTCTTATAAAGATCTCAGAGAATGCGACAACTATTAATTATGAGTCCGAGCAAGGCAATATAAAAGTAAAAGCTTTTTTGTCCGGCGATGTCGTGAAATATTTTGAGGTATTTTATCCTAATGGAACCAAGGGCATATTTGGATATGCCTCAAATACAAGCAATAAGATCTTTTATCCGATAGTTTCTTTGTCTGACTTGCGAAATAATCAGATCCTATATACTTATGTCGAGCAAGAAAACCATTACAGATTGACAAAAGTTGCTTATAATGGTGCCTCTGTGGAATTTCAGTATCAAGCCTCACGACCGGACCCCTTGGTCTCTTTTATAGGGGGGCTTAAGACAGGGGAAAGCTACTTGCTGGCTAAAATCATCAGTAAATTAGGCTCTACTGCGCTTTGTACGTATAGCTTGAGCTATAAAAACCAGAACAATAGCTCAGTTTTAAGCCAGATAGATTATTCCGCCTCCGGGCAATCTCTGAACCCTATAAAGCTTTACTATGGAGAAGGCATAACAGATGGGTCTTATGATAATGGTTCTGTCACACAGCTATATAATTGGTATGAATCAACGGATCCTGCTCGTATCAAGGTAGTGAAAGGAAGGTATGATTATGCGTCGGGGGCAGATGGTTTGATCTCTTTGCCTAATGAGAATCCCTATTGGGAGCATTACAGACATTCGACGGCTTTTCAGCATTCCCAGAATAGATATGACAATAAATTCACCGGAGAAGAGAAAATCTATCTTTATGCCGGATTGAATAGCGAGTACGCTTCCCCCATGCCCAATCTTACGACCGGAGCTAATTTTATCGATATCTTTTGTGCGGATTTGGAGGGAAAGCAAGAAGAGCATATCATAAAAGTAAACAATGGCGTTTCCGGTGATAATGATCAAGTGACTTTCCGTGTATATAGGGCCAGTTTGACTGTGGGATTGGTATCTAAATATACACGGACTTTTAATTTCCCGACCGTATTGACCGATGCGGATGGGGCAAAGAGCATACATCCTAAGTTTTATTATACAGGGGATTTCAATGGGGATGGAAAACAGGAAGTACTAGCGGTCTCTTGCCATCATCCTTTTGGAGAGACCAGTAAGACCTCTAAATGCTATATATTTGATTTGGAAAGTGGTAAGGTCTTATATCAGAGTTACTTGTTTCCCTATAACGTTAATTTTGTAGGCACGGAGCAGCCTGATCCTGAGGACGCATTTCAGAAAACAGATAGACTTCTGGTATTAGATTATGATGGAGACGGGAAAAGTGACATCGCTCTTATTAATGACTCCGGGGTAAATATATATACTTTTGATGTTTCCGGTAGTACTTGGACGGGCCGAAAAGTCTCTACTTATACCGGATTAAAAAAGGTGGATCTAAAAGATCGCTCGTTGTTGCTGGGGGAGATCAACGGAGATGGGCTTATGGATTTGCTGGTATCTCCGAAAAAAAAGGATCCAGTCTATACGTGGGCCGCTTATAACTCGATGGGAGATGGACAATTTTATAAATCCACGTTTGCCGGTACTCAAAACTCGGGGATTTCTACGGATGGCTTTTTGCTACAAGATGTAAACGGGGATGGTATGACAGACTTGATCCGGTATCATAGCTCCGGTTTCTTCACTTACCTCGCTAAGAAAAATAACGTGGGTTCGGTTGAATGTGCCCAAAATTATACATCGAAATCAATCTTGATCCCGACTAATATAAACAGTCATAATTATTTTAGTCAATTGGTCAGCTTGAAGAATGGAGTGGTTACAAAATATTCATTCAAGAGGAATGACAATAAAGGCGTTTTGGCCACGGGTATGGCGAATAGTTTGGGAGTGGTCGAAAAGAACACATACCTGTTGATGAATGAGGAGGCCATATCTTCCGGTACTTATGCTAAGGGTGTGAACGCTGTTTTCCCGTATGTGGACATTCAAGAGTCTATTCCTGTCATAGCCTTTTCCAGTACTTATATGAAAGGTAACCGGGTTGATAATTTCACTTTCACGTACCGAGGTGGTGTTATTCACCGCCAAGGATTGGGGTTTAGGGGATTTGAGAGTATATTCCGTACGAATTTGAAAGGGCAGCTTACGGAGCAATATTTTGATCCTTATAAATATGGCGTATTGAAGAGTGAGGTTTCACCTGAGGCGAAATTGACCTATAATTTTGCCGTTAATGTTCAAGCCAATAAAACGGTCAAGATACGTTTAAGCAATAAGACAGAGCAGGACTTGCTTAAGGGTATTACGGCTACTACCGCTTTTGTATATGATACTTATGGAAATGCGACGCAAGAGACTATCACTTACACTGGGGGTATTACGGTAAAAAAGGCGAACACATTTTATAACAATACGGCAGAGAGTGGATATCTTATTGGTTTCTTGACCGATCAGAGCGTGACTACTACTCGTAATAGCAGTACTTATACCGAGCGAATGAATATTCCTTCGCATACGAACGGCTATGCGAATAGCAAGGTGTTCTATAAGAATGGAAATAAAGCGAAAACTTACGAGTATGTTTATGATACTCCGGGTAATATCACAAAAGAGACGCTATTCTTGTATGGTTCGGATAAAGGGCTGAAGACCGAATATGCTTATGATACGAACGGTCGATTGAAAAAGGTGACAAACCCATTAGGACTTGCAAATGAGTTTTCTTATAATACGGAGGGGCGTATGTCTTCTGAGAAGGACCACCGGGGAAAGTCTACGGCGCATACGTATGATCCATTTGGTCGGGAGACAAGTGTCACGTTCCCTGATAATACTACCGCTACTGTATCTTACGGATGGTCGGAGGAAGGGACAAACGCTTTGTATGCCATAACCCGTTCTGTGACGGGTAAACCTACTACTAAAAGTGTATATGATGCGTTGAATAGAGAGGTAAGAACGGCCGAGACTCGTTTTAATGGCAGTTTTCTAAAAACGGATAAAATTTATGATAGTTATGGAAGGGTGCAAAAAGTCTCTCGTCCGTTTGCCGGTAGTTCGGCTACGGCTTGGAATATCTATAGTTATGATACGTATGATCGCTTAACCGCTATATCGGAACCTTCCGGAAGAAAAACGACTCATGGTTATAGCGGCAATAGTATAACAACGGTGGAGGATGGAATCTCTGTCAAGCGGACGTATGATGCGTTGGGCAATCTTATATCTGTGGTAGACCCAGCAGGAACGATTACCTATAATCTGCGTCCGGATGGACAACCTTCTTCTATCGTCGCACCGGGTAACGTGACTACTTCATTTGGTTATGATGGTTTCGGCCGTCGGACTAGCTTGGGCGATCCTAGCTCTGGTACGACAACTTATGCTTATGACGCATCCGGCAACCTATTGAAAGAGACGAACGCAAATAATAAGGTTATCAATTACACGTATGATACGTATAATCGCCTTAAAACGGCGACTTTACCAGAGTTTACGACTACATATACTTATAATGGCTACGATGAGTTGACGAAGGTCTCTTCTTCTGTCGGAACTTCCATTGATTATGTATATGATGCGTTGGGTCGTCTGTCGAGCCAGACAGAGACGGCGGTAGACAATAAATATTTACGAAAGGATTATACCTATAACGGAGGAAATGTAAGCTCTATTAAGTATACGTCTCAATCCGGAGTTTTGACAACCGAGAATTATAATTATGCGAATGGTCATTTAGTTGAGACCAAGCTGAATAACCAAACATCCATATTTAAGCTCACGAAAGAGAATGACATGGGGTTACCTACCGAGGTACGCTCCGGTGCCTTATCTCGTACCTATGGATATGACAGTTATGGATTCCCTACTTCCAGGAAGATACAGAAAACAGGGGTGACCACATTCCTCCAGAATATGGAGTATGTTTTTGATCCTGTTAAACGGAACTTGACTTACCGGAAAGACATTAATGTATCCCAAGAAGAGAAATTCTCTTATGATAATCTTAATCGTCTGACTTCCTACAAAGGGCTTATGGCAACTTATGATGCGAAAGGAAATATCTTAACCAAAGGGGATGTCAGTGGTACATTCGCATATAATACAAGTGGCAAGCCTTACGCCATATCTTCCTCTAGCGTGGCAAATGGTATTATGTCTTCCGCCACACAGGTTATTAGCTATACCTCTTTCAAGCGTCCGAACGCTATTACGCAAGATGGTAACGTGGCCTCGTTTACCTATAACGGCAATCAGCAGCGTGTGAAGATGCAGGTGGCTAAAGGGGGTAGCCGTTTGTTGACCCGCTATTATTTGGGGGATTGCTATGAGATCGATGAGACTCCCTCGGGTAATAAGGAGAAGTTGTATTTGGCGGGAGAGAATTACTACGACGCTTCGGCGGTATTGGTGAAGGATCATACGAATAGCTGGAAACTTTATTATATAGGTCGTGATTATCTGGGAAGTATCACGGATATCATCACGGAGGCAGGGACGAAATACGCGAGTTATAATTTTGACGCATGGGGTCGCCAACGTAACTCATCCAGTCACGTTTACATCCCTTCGGGGCAGGAGGTAGAATTGTTCCTTGGTCGTGGCTACAGTGGCCATGAGCATCTTAAGGAGTTTGGCTTGGTAAATATGAACGCTCGCCTGTATGACCCGGCTCTGGGTCGTTTCCTCGCTCCTGATCCGTTTGTCCAGATGCCGGACTTGTCCCAGAACTTCAATCGTTACAGCTATGCCATGAACAACCCGTTGAGGTATGTGGACGAGGATGGAGAGTTTATCCATATTATAATAGGTGCGGTTATCGGAGGAACAGCAAATTTGATCTATAAGGCTGTATCGGGTCAACTTCATAGTTTCAAAGATGGATTTGCCGCATTTGGTATTGGAGCCGCCGCCGGAGGTTTAGGTGCTGCTACGGGGGGATTGGCCTTTGCCGCCGCCGGAGGTGCCGCCGGGGGAATCGGAGGCTTTCTGGCTGGAGCCGCCGCAGGTTCGGCGAGTACAGCGGTGATGATGCCGGTCCAAAGTGCGGGTAACTCGTTGTATTTCGGGGATCAGTTTATGAGCTTGAAGGATTATGGTTTGGGTATTCTGGGTGGAGCCTTGACAGGTGGAATCGGAAACGGTACGGTTGCTGCCTTGAAAGGTAATAACTTCTGGACAGGTAAGGACGTTAAATTCGGACGGACAATCTTCTCGTTCAAAGAACACGGCAACAAGACCGGCACCGGAGATGAGGTTGATGGAGGCTCCAGGAAGTGGGCTAAATGTGACGCAACCGGATATTAGTAATACCCCTAAATTAAATCCGGTAGAGACATCATCTCAGGTCGCTTCTTCTAGTCAATCTTCGGGTACGACTCGTTTTGTGACAACTCCAGATGGGGTAACTCATGATTTACAACCGACTATTGATAGAATACGGTCTGGAAAGTTGTTTACGTTTCGTCATGATGGGGCGATCTATTATAATAATGAAGGAAAGTTGCCAAATTTATCAAATGGTGTTTATAAAGAGTATGTTCATCCTACGCCTGGTTTGACAAGAGGAGCAGGGCCTATGAGAGTTATCACAGGAGGAAGTAAGATGTGGTTTACTCCAGATCATTATGGAACAATGATTCAAATCAAATTTTGAAAAAAGTTCGTTATAAGTATGTGAATATATAATATTATTCTTTCATTTGTATTCTAAAACTACTATTAGATGGAGAATATATTTTTTGTAAAGTATCCTAGAATGTATCTAGTGGAGGATACATTTATTGGATATGTATATAAAGTACGAGACAAAATGGATTTATTCCTTAACTTATCAAAAGCTCTAGTGTTTCCTAATTATTTTGGAGAAAATTGGGATGCTCTTTGTGAAGTTTATAGGGATTTTGACTGGATATCTAATAATGATATTGTAATAATACATGAAGATTTATCATTGTTAGATGAGTATGACTTAAGAATGTATTTGAAAATAATTAAAATAACTCTTTCATTTTGGGCTGGTTTTAATGATCATTCTGTATGTTTTATTTTTTCAGAGAAAGATAAAAAACGAATAATGGATGTCGTTGATTTAATGAAATAAATTTTGTGTTAACTTAATTTATCGAATGTGCTTTATATGTTTGAAGTATTTTTAAAAGAATAAATGCTATGAAGAAACAGATAGAAGACTGGCTTTTGGAATTAAGCCATAATGAAGTGATACCAGAAAATATAGTAGCACTGAATTTTGGTATTTTTGAGTCTGAAAATGGATATTGTGTTTATTTGATAGGCTCTGAAAGTTATGATGTGGACGATGATGATTGGGCTTGTGATGTTGATTATGAGCCGGTCGATAAGTATCTAAATATTGAAGGTGTTGATGTGGATCCGGATAAGTTCTTAAATGAGGTAATTACGATCTTATTGGACATTATTTCATTGGAGAAGGTTAGTGCTTGGTTATTACATACTAAGTATATAACTGTAGGATTTGATGATGGAGTGTTGGAGAAAATTAGATAGATGTGATTTATGGTTAATTTTATAAAGCAAGGTGATATATTCAATCTGAATGGAGTTCGCAGTTACGCTCATGGTTGTAATTGCGCCGGAGCGATGGGAAAAGGCATAGCGTTGCAATTTCGGGAGCGCTACCTCAAAATGTATGCAGAGTTATTCTCTTGATTTTAAGCGGTAATAAGAAGGGGTTTATTTAAAAATAGGCTGTTTCGTGATGGAAAATGAGACAGCCTATTTTTTGTTTGAGTTTTTGTATATGTACTGATATCGAGTTCATCTCATGAGTATGAAGAATTATGGCTTGGGTATTCTGGGTAGTCCTGTCTAGGGTTGGTACTTTAGGTGTGGCTTTTGATTATGGATGATCATATCCTTAAAGGTATAAAGCATACTTCTAGTATGAAAACAGGCTAAATAGAGGGAGAGATAATCTACTTTATCGTTTTAAGTATAGGAATCATAGATTTTGTATACATTTGTAGACGTATCTAAAACTCACATCTATCTCATAAAAGTGAAAGAATATGGAAGTTGTATTAAAACTAAACGCACGTTTGCAACCGATGCATAGACATGAATTAGAGGATGCGATTCAAGGTGTACTTGAGAAGGAGCAAATGGGAGAAGTAACAGGGGGTGGTACGGTTCAAAATCCAGACGGCGAGATTGTAAGTTGTGATATAGATATCCATCTAGCTGGTGATAAGTGGGATCATGTAAGTTTTTTGGTAAATTTACTAAATCGCTTGGGTATCCCCAATGGTTCTGCCTTGCTAGGGATAGATCGTAAATTTAGAGTGGAAGTTGGGACTTTGGAGGGATTGGCTTATTATCTTAATAATACAGATTTACCCGATGTAGTCTACGAAACCTGTGACATTAATCATGTGGTTGAACAAATGGAGTTGGCAATGAAGGGAATCGGCGGTTTATATAGCTATTGGGAGAGCGATGCATACACGGCCTTGTATTTTTATGGAAATTCTTATTCCGAAATGAAACAGAAAATAGAGCCTTTTGTCGCAACATATCCCTTGTGCCAAGAAAGTCGTATTGAGCAAATTGCTTGAATAATAAAACCTCTGTTAAAATAGAAGGTTAGATATCCCTGTATTTAGGAGATCAGTTGATGAGCTTGGAGGATTGTGTTCAAGGTATTTTCGGTGTTGCTCTTCGGGTGGTATCGGGAATGATATGGTAGCGGTTTTGAAAGATAATTAAAAGGAATAGGTTGTCTCATAGTGAAAATGAGACAGCCTATTTTTTGTTTGAACTTTTGTATATTGATATGTTGGTTTCATACAGCAAAAGGTAAGGGCTTGTTCAATGGTTTGGATAGAATGGTTTGTGATAAATAATTTTTTGTGGCTAAGCACGTTTTATTATTAAATCTAGGTACTTAGAAAGAATGAGGAGTTTAGAAAGTGGATGTTGAACTTATAAATGAAAAATGAAAATGATTAAATGTTTGTCTGTCTTATTTGTCTCTTTTCTGTTTCTAATGACAGGATGTGCGCCCAAAGTCATTACAAATATCTCTAAAAGTTACCCGGCAAGCGTAACTGCGGATAAGGTTCGTTTGTATGAGCTGGGGGAGGCTGTTCCTGCCTCGGCAGAGAGGATCGGCAATGTTTCTGTAGTGGATAACGGAGTGTCTACTAAATGTAATTATGATCAGGTTGTTTGGTTGGCGAAACAAGAAACGGCAAAAGCGGGAGGTAACGCATTGGCGTTGACAGACCATCGGAAACCTTCATTATTGGGTAGTAGTTGCCATCAGATAGCCGGTAGTATGCTTTTAGTGTCGGACACGGCGGCGTTTCGGGCCGCTCCTCTATCGAAAGCTTTGGATTTGGAGGAAGAGGCTGTCGTGGAGAAGTCTTCATTTGAGCATAACACGATTTATGCGAATATAGGTTACGCTTTTGTGACCAGTAAATTTTATTTGCCACCGGGTGGGTCTGGCCATCCTAAAAACGGATTGGATTGGCAAGTTGGGTATGATTGGATATCAAGGAGCGGTTTCGGTGCTGGCTTATTGTATTCGGGATATAAATCGTCTTATACTTATTCGGGAATAGATATTAACGTGGGGCTTACTTATGTCGCTCCTCAATTTGTGATGAAACAAATCATAAACCGATGGATCGTGGAAGAGAAAATAGGTATAGGATATTTTAGTTACCGGGAATCGGCGAGGGGGATAAGCGAGTCCTTATCCGGTGTAGGATATAATTTCTCATTAGGCGCAGAATATCTTTTGTCAAAGCATGTGGGAGTGGGCTTGAATATCGGTTATGTAGGAGGTTCCTTACCCAAGCAAGAGAATGTCTCTTACGATAAAGGAGATTACTCTGGCTTATTTCGTTTGACTTTTGATGCGGGGGTACGATTCCATTTCTAGTATTGACGAAAAAATGTTATCAAGATGTTGAAAATAGGATGTTTATGGATGATGTTGTCTATCAGTGTAACTGCATTTGCTCAAGACACTTCTTCTGATTGTGATAAAGAATATTACGATAGGTATGGAAGATGGATGGAAAATCATCTAGTGACATGGTGGGGTGTCCCACCAGTTTTGATGAGATCGTCCGGTAAATATGCGGATTTGATTTGTGAGAAGTTATCGGAGATTAATTATGAGGATACCCATTTTTTTATAACATTTTTGATAGATGAGAATGGGATACCTTATTGTAGCTCGTCTTCTTGGGAGAAAGGTATGGATGGAGAGGATAGGAATACTATACAGGAATTGTCAAAATCATTTAGGTTCATCTCAGCAAAAAATGGAGATTTGGCCGCTAAAAGTTTCTATAATTTTGTTCTTAAAAGAAGCAAGGACAGTGGACAATGGCATTATTCGGAGTCATTGATGTTTGAGAAAGAACAAGATAAATTATTGCCGGATGGGAATATCGTAGAAAATATGAGCCTTGTGATTGCAACTGATCGAGACACTGTTTTGATGGGTGATACTGTAAGGGTAAGCTTGCGATTTAAGAATATATCGGATAAGGATAAGCTGTTTTATCCGGGAGGAGTGATTATGATATACGAAAAATCTATGCGAATGAGTTCTAGTATAATGCCTCCTAGTTTCATATTGTCGAAGGGAAAATCGGATCAGTTACAAAATATACCGTCCGGTTTAGTCTATGAGATTAACTACCCCGTAATTGTATCATCCCCATTGTTTAAGGAAGGCGAGAATAGGTTAATGTTTAGATATCATTGGGGATTGAATTTATCTAAGAAAAATGTAACTGATAATATAATATATGGAAACTTGTATAGTAAAGAGGTTCGTACATATGTAGGAAGTGATTTGTGTGTATTTGGTTTATAGAACTTCAATTCTACGTCTTTTTAGTTTGAAATCCGGATAAAGTTTGTATCTTTGGAAATAGCTCTGAATATAAGTGTCTTACTTCTAAAATATATGCGTTATGAGATACCTAATTTATTTTTCACTATTTCTTTTGCAGTTGGCGTTTATCTCTTGCGAGAAAGAAGAGATAATAGAGGATACACCTAAAGAAACACCCTATTATCTGGGATATTTTGAGGGGGCGGTAAACGGACAGGATATTTCTATTAGGAATAAGTCGGCTTCATGGAGATATATAGATGCTGGATTTTATTCGGAAGTAAGGAGGGGAGAATGGGAGGTCTTGAGATGTTCGCATTGGACGATTCCACTGGATCCCGAACATTTAAGCCGTTATGCGATGAAGGTGGTATTGCTCCCATTACAAGAAGGAGAATATAATATAGAGAAGGGGATTCGGACACAAGAGGAGATAACGTCTTATATCCGGATAACGGATTCACTAAATAAGGTGGAATATTGTCCTTTAAAAAAACCGTTTAAGGTCTATGTGGATAGTGTTCGTTACCATGAATCGTCCATGATGCCATATATTGAGGGAAAGATGGAAGGGACTTTATATAATAGGTACGATGTAAATGATTCTATCGTCGTAAAAGATGCTATATTCGGTATCCATTGATAGTGGATGATATACCGCTGCCTTACGATATTTTGGCTATTTTTAATTTTTACCTTCTGAACATTTAGTGGTTCACTCTGTTCTAACAAAGCATTGGATATCCGGCATGTATTTAGTAGTGAATTAATTAAACGTCAAAATTATGAAGGTGAAAATATTATACACGGCTTTAATCTCATTGATCGCGGGAGGAGCGATGGCGCAAGATTGTACGTTCTTCTTTCCGCAAACAGAGGGAACGGTATGGGTCCGTAAAGGATATGACGCGAAGGGAAACTTACAATCTGTTATGAGTTATCAAGTGGATGAGGTGGAAACATTGCCTTCCGGCCAAGAGGTGGAAGCGGACTACGTATATACTAATCCCTCCGGTACGATCGTGAACAAAGGAGATATCAAGGCATACTGCCAGAATGGAGAATTTTTCCTCGACTCGAAAGAGACGCTCTCTTATCCGGGAGTGGTATCGGAAATGAATACGAATGTGGATATCACGGAGAACTTTATAAATTACCCAAATCCGTATGCGGCTAATTTCGATAAGAATAACGTGTATTTCGACGAGGCTTCCGTAAAGATCTACGATAAGAAGAACCGGAAGAATCGTAAGGATATGGCCATTAAGGACCGTGAGTTTATTAAAACGGAAAGCATAACAACTCCTGCCGGTACGTTCGATTGCGCTAAGGTAAAATATAATATCGCTACACGTTCCCCTAAATCAAAGGAGACAATCACTGGGTATGGCTATGAGTGGTACAGCCCGAATGTAGGCTTAGTGCGTACGGAACAATATGATAAGAATAACGTATTACAATCCTATACGGTATTGGAAGAATTAAAATAAAAAAGGCGACTACAATCTTATGATTTGTATTAACCGGTTTAAGTGGATACGCTGTTGCTGAGAAGTGACAGCGTATTTTCTTTTATAGGAAAGATTGGGCAATTTTCTTTTTGTTTGACGTTTTTCGTTAACTTGCGGCAAATTTCGGAAAATGGAAAGAGAATATAAATCAAAAGTGGGATGGTGGTATCATCTGGTGATTATCATGGTGGTAATTGGTTGTGTGGCTGCGTTTTTGCGTACCAATATATCGGCTATAGTGGGTATGATGGTCGCTGCGTTGGGGGTGCTTCATGTTTTCTTTAATACGTATTACCGGATAACGGAAGATGATGTGTTGATAGCGCATTGTAGTATTTTCCCGGAGAAGAAGATCGCTATCGCTGATATAGAGGCGTTGGAATCTACCGTGATGCCGGTGTCCAGCTACGCCCTTTCGTTGGATCGGCTGATCATATGGAGCAATGGGAAACCTTGGATGCTCATATCTCCGACCAACCGGGCTGATTTTATCAAACAGTTGAGAAAGATAAATCCTAATATACAACTTAAATAGATCTAATAGTATGAAATACGATGTCGCTATAATCGGTGGAGGTCCTGCCGGTTATACTGCCGCGGAGAGAGCGGCGCAGGGTGGGCTTTCCACGATTCTTTTTGAGAAAAACGCATTGGGCGGGGTTTGTTTGAATGAGGGATGCGTGCCGACAAAGACGCTTCTTTATTCCGCTAAGACGTATGATAATATCAAGCATGCTTCCAAGTATGCGGTGAAAGCGGAGAATCCTTCTTTTGATCTCCCGAAAATCATCGCCCGTAAGAATAAGGTCGTGAAAAAGCTGACAGCCGGTATCCGTATGAAAATGACGGAGCATGGCGTGGTGATGGTTACGGCGGAAGCTTGTATCCAAGGACGTGCGGCCGACGGGACGATTACGATCGCTGCCGGAGAAGAGCTATACGAGGCTGCGAACCTTTTGATCTGTACGGGATCGGAAACGGTAATTCCTCCTATACCCGGATTGGCGGAGACGGAATATTGGACGAGCCGGGAGGCGTTGCAATCGAAGGAGCTTCCGGCCTCTTTGGTGATAATCGGTGGAGGCGTGATCGGTATGGAGTTCGCTTCTTTCTTCAATAGCCTTGGGGTAGAGGTACATGTCGTGGAGATGTTGGATAAGATATTAGGCCCGATGGATCGCGAGCTGTCCGAAATGTTGCAAGCGGAATACGCTAAACGGGGGATTAAGTTCTATCTAAGTCATAAAGTGACCGGGGTGCATGGAACCGAGGTTTCTGTAGAGAAAGACGGGGAGACATTCACGTTGCATGGCGATAAGGTCCTTTTGAGTGTAGGGCGTCGTCCGGTTACGAAAGGTTTTGGCTTGGAGACACTGGCTCCGGAGACTTTTCGTAATGGGGTGAAGGTGAATGAGTACATGCAGACTTCCCTGCCAAATGTATATGCTTGCGGTGATATTACCGCTTTCTCCTTACTGGCGCATACGGCAGTTAGCGAGGCGGAGGTGGCCGTGGATCATCTCTTGGGCAAATCGCGCCCGATGAGTTATAAGGCTATTCCGGGTGTCGTTTATACGAATCCGGAGATCGCCGGTGTCGGGAAGACAGAGGAGGAGTTGCAGGCAGAAGGTATTTCGTATACCGTGAAGAAAATACCGATGGCATTCTCGGGACGTTTTGTTGCGGAGAATGAGATGGGTAATGGCGTCTGTAAGTTGATCTTGTCGGAGGATGAGACGTTGATCGGCGCCCATATGTTGGGTAATCCGGCCTCGGAGTTGATCGTGATCGCCGGAATCGCTATTGAGAAGGGGATGAAATCGGATGAGTTAAAGTCGTTTGTGTTCCCGCATCCTACGGTAGGAGAGATTATTAAGGAAGCGCTTTATTGAAATAATTATGTACCTTTGTGCCGATAATAGCGGCACATGGGTACATTTGAAGGATATGTAGGGATTCGTTTGTGGGACGGACAATTGGTGGACGATGTGGTCTTCAGCCTTTTGTTCGTCTTATTTATGTGTTTTGCGTTGGTGTTCCGTACCAATTATCGTTTATTCCTGAAGATGATGCGTGATGTGGTATATGTGAAAGAACGTCAAAATTTATTTGAGGTAACGAGGGGGAGCGAATGGCTCTTCCGGAATTTCATGACGTTTCAAGCCTTGTTTCTTTGTAGCGTTTGCCTTTTTGCTATCGCTAGGGCATATGGGTATTTCAACCATTTGCTAGAAAATACGGTATTGATATCTATTGGGTTGATAATGATGGTATTGATACTGTTTTATTGGTGTAAGCGCTGTTTCTATTATTTATTGGGGGTTGTTTTTACGGATGCTCCGAAATACAAGTTTTGGAAGACTAATTATAACGCTATTATAGGAGCGTGGGGGATCTGTTTATACATTCCGGCACTTTGGTTGGTATTCGTGGGGAGCAGTATACAGATTCCTGTTTTGTTGTTTGTATTTTTCTATATTCTGTGTCGTTTTGTGATAATTTATAAGACCATACGGATATTTCACAGGAAAAATAGCAGTTTTTTATATATTAGTTTGTACCTTTGCGGCCAAGAAATATTGCCTTTAGTTTTTCTGTATGAAGGCATTATTTATTTGTATAACTTTATCGAGTCAAGTACTCTATGGCATTGAATATTAAAAAATTATTGGTATCACAACCGAAGCCTGCATCGGAGAAATCACCATATTTCGATATTGCAGAAAAATACGGTGTGGAAATAGATTTCCGTCCGTTCATCAAGGTTGAACCTTTATCTTCCAAGGAGTTCAGGCAGCAACGAATCTCGGTTTTGGATCATACCGCCGTTATTTTTACGGCTCGTACGGCTATCGATCATTTCTTTCATTTATGCGAGGAATTGCGTGTGGCTATCCCGGAAACGATGAAGTATTTCTGTATGACAGAGGCGATCGCTGTTTATCTCCAGAAGTATATCGTTTATAGAAAACGTAAGATTTTTTATGGTCAGACCGGTAAGGCAGATGATTTGGTGACTGTTATCGCCAAACATGCGAAGGAGAAATACCTAGTACCTGTTTCCGATGTACATAAAGATGATCTATTCGCTTTGTTAGATGCGAAGAAAATCAACTATACGAAAGCGGTGATGTTCCGTACGGTGAGCAATGATTTCGCGAAGGACGAGAAATTCGATTATGATATGTTGGTTTTCTTTAGTCCGTCGGGTATCTCTTCCTTATTGAAGAACTTCCCGGATTTCAAACAAGACGATATAAAGATCGGCTGTTTTGGCCCTACTACGGCAAAGGCTGTTAAAGATGCGGGTCTGCGTTTGGACGTTGAGGCTCCCACGGTGGAAGCCCCTTCTATGACTGCTGCTTTGGATTTATATCTGAAAAAACAGCAAGACGGTAAAAAATAATGACGACAAAAAGGTATACCCTTTCAAAAGAAGAACGCCTGTCGTGGAAACGTTACATTGACCTATTATTCGAAAAAGGACAATCGTTCGTGGCGTTTCCACTGCGGGTCGTTTATTTACCGATGGAGGAAGAGATGCCTGCCCGTGCTTCCTTCTTAGTGAGTGTACCGAAGAAAAGATTTAAGAGAGCCGTAAAACGTAACTTGATCAAACGACAGGTACGTGAGGCTTACCGGGTTCGTAAATATGATTTACTGGAACCGTTGGAAGCGAAGAATAAGGGCATGTTAATCGCTTTCCTGTACCTCGATAAAGAGATCCATCCGTACGCTGCGATGGAAAAGGCAATGAAGAAAGCGATCCATATCCTTCGGGATAAAGAATAATGAGACGCTTTTTTACCACATTACTCTTATTGCCGGTTTATTTCTACAAATATTGTATCTCTCCTATGACACCGGCTTCGTGCAGGTATACGCCCACTTGTTCCGAATATGCGGTGCAAGCCTTGAAGAAATATGGCCCTGTGAAAGGATTGTATCTTGCGGTTAAACGAATACTTCGTTGCCATCCTTGGGGTGGGAGCGGTTATGATCCGGTTCCGTAACGCCATGGGTTATTATGATATACATACGCATCAGATGCCTTTCCATAAGGAGGATATCGCGATTATAAATAGGATCGTGAGTCCAATGGGTGATATGCAGCCGGGTTCACTTCCTGATACGGTTATTCGCTCATATGGTATTCATCCGTGGTATATATATAATGTAAAGGAGCAGATGGATCTACTTAGGGTATTGGTGTCTGGTTCGGGAGTCGTGGCGATCGGAGAGGCTGGACTTGATACACTGGCCGAATCTCCAATGGATTTGCAAAAAGAGGTGTTTCTGGCACAAGCCAATTTAGCGGAGGAAACACATAAGCCATTAATCATCCATTGCGTAAAAGCGTGGGCGGATCTCATTGCCTGTAAAAAGGCCGTGAAACCGGAGATGCCTTGGATTATCCATGGCTTTCGAGGTAATGGTGAACTTGCCTCCCAATTGGTTCGCTTGGGGTTTTATCTCTCTTTTGGAGATCGTTTTAATCCGTCGGCTTTGCGTGCCGCATGGCCTGATTTCCTTTTCTTGGAGACCGATGATAAATCGATTGATATCCGCGGGGTCTACCAAAATGTAGCGGAAGCGTTGGATATTCCGGAAGAAAAGCTGCGGATTCAAATCGCTAAAAACGTTTCTATCTTCCACCTAAACGGATAATTATCAATTATCAATTTTCGATTCTCAATTAAAAAGTCGTACCTTTGCCTCGTATGAGATAAAGTGACAAATATATTAATGTAATACGATATAAATTAATACGATGAATTTTGTAGAAGAATTAAGATGGAGGGGCATGATCGCTGATATGATGCCCGGGACGGAAGAGCAATTGCAGAAAGAGTTGACATCGGCCTATGTGGGGATCGATCCAACGGCAGACTCTTTGCATATCGGACACTTAGTAAGTGTGATGATGCTGAAGCATTTCCAACGTGCCGGTCATCGTCCTATCGCTTTAGTGGGTGGCGCTACCGGTATGATCGGTGACCCGTCTATGAAGTCTGCTGAGCGTAATTTGCTGGACGAGGCTACTCTTCGTCACAATCAGGATTGCATCAAGAAACAATTGGCTAAGTTCCTTGATTTTGACTCCGACGCTCCTAATGCCGCTAAGTTGGTGAACAACTATGACTGGATGAAGGATTATTCTTTCTTAAATTTTATCCGCGATATCGGTAAGCATATTACCGTGAATTACATGATGGCTAAGGATTCTGTGAAGAAGCGTTTGAGCCGCGAATCCAGTGTAGGTATGTCTTTCACCGAGTTTTCCTATCAATTGCTACAAGGCTACGATTATTTGTATTTGTATGAGCATGAGGGTTGCCGTCTACAGATGGGTGGTACCGATCAATGGGGTAATATCACGACTGGTACGGAATTGATCCGTCGTACGTTGGGAGGGGAGGCTTATGCCTTGACTTGCCCGTTAATCACGAAGGCTGACGGTGGTAAGTTCGGAAAGACGGAATCCGGTAATATCTGGTTGGATCGTCGCTATACTTCTCCGTATAAATTCTATCAATTTTGGTTGAACGTAAGCGACGCTGACGCCGCCAAGTATATCAAGATCTTCACGGACTTGAGCCAAGAAGAGATCGCCGCTTTGGAGGCGGAGCAAGAGGCCGCTCCTCATTTGCGTCCGTTGCAGAAACGTTTGGCGAAAGAAGTGACTGTTATGGTTCACTCTTTGGAAGATTATGAGGCCGCTGTCGAGGCTTCCAATATCTTGTTTGGTAACTCCACTCACGAGGCTTTGTTGAAATTGGATGAGGACACATTACTAGCCGTATTCGAGGGTGTTCCTCATTTCGATATCTCCCGTGATGAATTGGCCGCAGGAATCAAGGCTGTTGATTTGTGTACTGAAAAAGCCGCTATCTTCCCTTCAAAAGGTGAGATGCGTAAATTGGTACAAAGTGGTGGCGTAAGTTTTAACAAAGAGAAACTAGCGGAGGTTGACACTGTAATTGATTGTTCTTCACTGCTTGACGATAAGTATTTATTGGTTCAAAGAGGTAAGAAAAATTATTATTTGTTGATCGCAAAGTAAAAAAATAATCAAAAAAATTTGCAAGGTAAGATTTTATTCTTACCTTTGCATCGCTTTAGTAAAGCAATCGGATTGTCTCATGGTGTAATGGTAGCACTACAGTTTTTGGTTCTGTCTGTCGAGGTTCGAATCCTCGTGAGACAACTCACAATCGAAGAAAGCCGTTTATTATCAGTAAGATAGTAGACGGCTTTTCTTTTGCGGTAAGAATAGCGGTAAGAATTTCTCCCAACTTACGAACAGCCTCATTCCCTCATCTTGACAAATTGATTTTTAGTGTTACCTTTGTGATATCAATCAGTTAGATGTACAGCGGTACTCGTTGGTTGGTTTAACACATAGCGGGTCGGGGTGGTTCCTGACCCGTATTTTTTTGAAAGCATAAAAAAGGCCGTTATGGGAAATCCCCGAACGGCCTTTTTCGATTATGGTAGTGGATTATATTTCCAATCCTTTATTTTCTGAGTTCATTAAACAGTAAGGAAATCCAGTCAAACCAATAATAACGGTTTATGCTTGGCCCCGCAGAAATAACAAGTAGCCCAATAATAGACATCGTTAGCACTACAGTCAAAAACAGCATTAAGGCTATCAAAAACGTAATACATAAATATCTCATGGCTCCACCTCCAGTCCTTCACAAATGTCGGAATAAACGGTATAGCCGACCATGTTTCCTATTTCACTGCAGATATTGCTAAGCTGCATTTCCGCATCAAGAAGAGTTTTCCGATATAATTCAGCAAGACTGCCATTATCTTCATTGATACCGGCAAGGCGGTGGCTAGCCGATACAAGTTCTTTTATCGCAAGAATCAATGTTTCACGTTCGGCTTTCAGGGATATGGTTTGCTTTTTCATACTCTGCCTCCTTTCGATTTATATTCTTCTCTCATACGATCAAGGTCTTTTTTCAAATCATCGATTTGTTCCAGCCTTTTATTATTACAATTTTGAAGTTCACGCAGTAAAAGCTTAATACACTTTTGCAAACACTCCTCATAACCAGCTAAATGCCCTTTTTTATATTCGTATTCTCTAGGTTTCATTTCTGGCCTCCTTCCTTCTCTGCCGCAATAATATTATCCACATACTCACTGGCTGCATCATTGAGTATATCACGCAAAGCGACCAATTCGTCATAGCTCATCGTGTCTATGACCTGATTACCGTCAAACCAGATATTAAAAATCGTCTTACGGTAATCACTGAACAGTTGGTTCTCTCTGATAACGCCGACTTGACGAATAGAAGTGCTGGGAGTTTTCATTGGTTACCTCCTTTCTGTGTTTGGAGCTTCTGGTTTAACTGTACGTTCTCCTTTTGCAGGTTCTCGATGAGGTGGCGCTGGTAGCTGATCATTCCCTCGATTCTTCCGATCCGGCGGCCGGCATCATAGGCGGCTTGCAGTTCTAATGTTGAGTACGGAGAACCGGAAGCCAATATAGCTTGCAGTTCAGGGGTTGAATACTTACCCGTTTCGTGGGTGGACGTTGCTTGTGAGGTACTATTATTCCCGGACAAAGCAATGTTTGTGAGTTTGGACATAACTTGAACATTGTTTGTTTTGCAGGAGAGGCAAAAGAAAACGGCTTCGCCTGTCCCTTTGTCCTACACCTCACACGGCAGTTACGGCCATTAAGCCGTATCAAGGGGGTACGAAGCCGCTATATCTATATTCGCAAAGATACGAATACGAAACGATCGGGCATAAAAAATGCCGACATAAAGATATGTTCGGCGGACGCTTCCACCGTGTGAGATAAAATAGGACGGAGCAAATATAGGAAAGTTTTTGGGGATTTTGTTTGTTGATGTAGAAAATGTAGATAACTTTGGCATAAAACTAATTTTGAATTAACATGGCAGTGTTTTTGAGTGTATTTAATAATAAGGGGGGAGTAGGTAAAACAACCTATATGTATCATATAGGGCATATTCTTGCTGAAAATGGTAAAAAAACATTATTAGTAGATTGTGATAGTCAATGTAATTTAACTGCATACTGTTTGGATGACGATAACATTTTAAAATCATGGGAGAGTGATGGAAATAGTATCTATCAAGTTATTGATCCTGTTTATCAGGGTATTGGAGATTTTAGACAAAATTTGCCAGTAGAATTAAAAGAAAATTTGTATTTAGTTCCAGGTGATTTAAAACTAAGTATATTTGAAGATCGACTCGGAGATACATGGAATAGTGCAAAAGGTGGTAGTATCCCAGAGCTAAGACCGCAAATTGCGATTTTTAGGTATTTGACTTGGTGTGCAGAGAGTTTGGATATTGATATTGTAATGATTGATTTAGGTCCTAATCTAGGAGCTTTAAATAGGTCTATATTGGGAGGTACTGACTATTTTATTACTCCGCTAGCATCAGATTTATTTTCTATACAGGGAACTCAAAATTTAGGAAACAAGTTACAACATTGGGCTGCGGAATGGCGCCAAATAAAAGAGTCATACAAAGGAGAAGAGTTAAATCTTCCATCAGGTAAACCTAAATATTTAGGGTATGTAATACAACAACATAATGTGAGAAATAATGCAACTGGGATGACTAAAGGATGGAAAATTTTTGCAGATAGAATAGATGGAGCTATTCGAGAAAATTTAGTTGAACCTTTAAGTCTATTAGAGCAAGTGGATATTAAGGAAGATTATAATTTGGGTAAGATACCTAACTTGCATAGTTTGATTCCATATTCATTAGAAGCTAGGAAGCCTGTTTTCCATTGTACTTCCGCTGATGGTTTAACAGGTGAACATATAACCAAAGCGCGTAATAGCAGAGATTTATTCAATCAAATAATTTCTATTATAGATCGTTTAATGGAATAAGAAATATTTAGATGGCCTTGGAAATCATAGATCTGTATATACGCCTTGCTACTTTGGCTGCATGGTAAATACTTTGCTCTGTATCTATCCAAAGAACATTCCCTGCATCATTAGGACTACTCATGTCCATGAATAATGCAAGGCTTTTTTATAGTGTCGGAAAAGTCGGATTTTTCCTATACCTGCCGGGACAAATCGTTACATCAGGTCAAATCTTAAAGCTATAATTTTGTAGTTTATCAAGGCCGGATATCTTGCTTTGCAATCTTCTATAAACCCGTCAAAGTCGAGTTTCCGACCTCGGTCTACCGTCGTGATATGCGACAGTAGATATATGGGGGCGTCGTGAAACGCGACGGGGTCTGACTGCCTAAGTTGAACTTATGGAGTCTTATTTTCTTGATTTATACTCTACACCGTGTTTCACAGGGTAGGGGGTGGACAAAATGGCGCCCCCTTTTAAAGCTGACCGGAACAATCTTCCGGATCGGTCTGAAGGTTCGTTCACTCCTTACTCATGAAGTAAAAGGGGGCATTAAAATGGTGACCCCTTTATGTTGTTGAAACATTATTTCATGGATGGTATTTAGTTTATCTTATAACCATTATTGTAATCAACTGGGGTGATGATGACCCCGGTTCCCCTGTCGTAATATTGCCGTATAACAGCGGTGCTGTACACCGTAGTTGTTGAGATTGTCTGTAAAAACGAAAGTAACCCGATAGACCATCACACGTGGAACTACAATCCACGGCTGAATCTATCAGGCTACTTTTTAGGAATGATGGTGGGACTTCCGGCGCCTTCCCTGTGTGCTTTCGCGCGGGATAACTTGAAGTAGCACCTTTTTGCGAAGGTATAAATAATCTCCTATAACGCAAAATTTCAGGCCTCAACTATTGTGTTCAGTACAACGGTTGAGGTCTTTATTGTCTGAGTATAATAACCCAAAAGGCCCGGTCGCCAGCCCCGTGGAACTACAATCCACGACTTAGCGAACCAGGCCTTTGCTTTTATAGTCAGCCCTCCCGGAACTGCAATCCGGGAACTTTACTAAATACGTTTACACTACAAAGATATAAACCTTTCGCACAGTATCCAACTATTGGCCGGATGCCTATAGTTCTCGCGCGCGTTTTAGGGACTGTAGAAATTCAGGATTCTCTATTATTCGATCACAATCTCATCACAAGGTATATCTGGCTGTTCAACGCCCGGAACCGTTATGTCCGGATCTTCTTCCGGTAGGATATTCCCTACGAAGGGATTTACCGGATCACAAGCTTTTACCATCATGGCGAACCTCTGCCTGGTTTCCTTTCGTGGGAAAATGTTCTTCTTGGCCATTACCGGCTTCTAACATAAGGTGAACACTCATAATCCCGGACGGTAGGCTTTACCGTGTCGTCCTCATCAATGGTAAAGAAGCCGGCCACATCTACGATATTACTCGTAATCTCGCCTTTTATCATCTGGTAGAATCGGTTTAAGGCTTTCGTTGCCGCCTTATGAGCCTCATACATCTCTTTGGCCTTTGGGGTGGTCACGTAGATACTGTTCGCTTCTCTAAGGGCCTGTATCGCCTTTTCTGTGACGACAATATTTCCATTCTCGTCAACGGATATATACTCAAGTAAATCGTAGATCACGTAAGTATCCAACTTTTTATCCAGCTCCGCTAATGCGGCCGATACCCGTCCCAGCATCTCTTCCGCTTTTCGTCTCGCCTCATCCCGTAAATACATAGAAGGCGTTTCTTTTTCGATTTGCGCCGTTATCTCCTTTCGGATAGTAAACATATCATTAAAGAGTAAATCTTTCAAATATGCGTCCGAAATGGGGCCTAATCGCAATCTTTCGAACTCCTGTTGTACTATCCTCACGGCAGGAAGGATGATTTCTTGAAGTTTGTGGATACTATTCCGTATCCCGAACTCGTTCACATAGACTAATACCGGTTTGTTTTGACCTTTCGGATCACTGCTTTTTCTTGCCATACTAATTTTCGTTTTAAATGTTACTTACTCAAATCAACGACCCCATTGTTGAGGTCTTCTTCACCATTCATCAGGTTGGTCCAATCCTCGATCGTTCTATCTTCCGATCTCGTATCCGTGTGCCGGTGAATGTTCTCTCCCGGCTTATCGTCCAAGTCCAAAGGCGTAACTCCGGGTGTATCCGTACCCGGTCCGTTCATAAACTCCGTGAGTTCCTCTTGGCTCATCTCTTCTAAATTCCTCTCCATAATTCTGTTTTATTTGTTGTTAATCAAGCGCCCTTTTGAGCGATACCTTTCTGGTTCTCATAAATATCTCACATAACTCATGTACCCTATTCCGTGAACGGTTGGATAGTGTATTGATATCTGAAGCCTTATTGGTCAATCGTAATGTATAAAGTAACTCTCCGATCGCCGTAAGAACTGTTTTATACGATTCATACAAAACTTTCCTACTCTCTTTCCCCGGCCATTTGGCAAATGTTGATCCCGCAAAGAACTTAAAGGCGAACACTTGTCTTTCCATGTCGGTTAACTCCAATCGATCAAACACAAAACGGATCAAACGCATTTCCTTGAGAACGATAGCGGCCCTATCTTGCCCTTGGTTCACTTCGTCAATGATATCCAATTGTTGCCAGTTTACATTCTCGTCTACCGGAAGGGGCTTGTATTTATGCCGGTAAGGGGATGTAACGGAGGTGATGTTGAGTTTTATCATCTGGAGCACGAAGAAATCAAGTTCCCGGTAACGGCCTTTCCTCGCTTCGTACAATTGCAATAGATAAGCCGGTTCTTTCTCCAGCAACATGGCCAGCACTTCGTTCAGTACATCTACCGCCTCATCCGGCATACATGCAAGAGAGCAATGATATTGTGAATAATCCAGCCATCGATCGTAACGGACCGTTATGTAGCTGTTGATAATATCTGTTTCCATAAGCCACAAGTGTTATATTTTTAATCGTGCCTACTAACTCTTGCGGTATGGTCAATCCCGGTTCCTGCCGGGGAGACCGTACTAAAATGGCAACTCTTTGTCATAATCCGTTATCTTGGTTAGGCTTTCGTTGTACCGGAAGCGGATATCTCCGGTCGTGCCGTCCCGTTGTTTGGCTATACGGATAACCCCGAAACCTTTTTCTGCTTTTTCGCTATAGTACTCCGGCCTATGGATAAACATCACGATATCCGCGTCTTGTTCTATGGCTCCGGACTCGCGAAGGTCCGATAATAACGGCATTTTATCCGACCGGCCCTCAACTTGGCGGGACAGTTGAGAAAGTAAGATTACCGGCACACCTAATTCTTTAGCCATGATCTTGGCAGCCCTGCTACACTGGCTAACCTCTTGCTCTCGGGTATAACTCCGGTTTATTGAGCGCATATCGATCAATTGTAAATAGTCAATCAGCACTAACCCGCATTTTCCTTTTCTTCGTAATTCTCTTGCTCGGGTCTTGATTTGTTGCATACTGATATTTGCGGAATCATCCAAAGAGATGGGAAGGCACGATATTTGGCCTATGGCTTGGCACAGGCTCGTTTCTTCCTCGGTTGAGAGCGTTCCGGCCTTGAACCGGTCGCTATTGACTTCTGATTCGGATAAGAGTGCCCGGTTGGTCAAGGCTTGCACTTCCATTTCCAATGAAAAGATTACAACGGGTACTCCTGCAATAGAGGCGGATTTAGCAAAATGGAGTAACATAGCCGTTTTACCCATAGCAGGACGTGCGGCCAATATGATAAGCTGCCCCGGCTTCCAACCTCCTGTGATATGATCTAACTTGCTTAATCCGGTGGTCAGGCCTATTTTTTCCCCGTTTTGTGCCATTTCCCGACGTTTTTCATATTCGGCGATACATTGTGTAGCCACAGTAGAGATATCAATCATACGGGAATTATATGCCGTGTTTTCAGCTATTCCCTCGATCTTTTTGATTACGGCGGTCAGTACATCGTCAATGTCGGTTGTTGGGTCCGTAGCCATCTTGGTTATCTCCATACCGGCAATCGCTAGCTTACGTGCTAACCAAAGTTGATGCAAGTATTGCGCATGGTCCACGATATTGGCTGTTGAGGCGATATTTCCGGAAAGAGTTGATAGAAAGAAAGGGCCTCCCACTTTTTCCAATTCTCCGGATCTTATTAAGGTCTTTGTTACCGTCAATAAATCAGGTTTGATATTGTTCTCATACAAAGAGGTTATAGCGGAATATATCTTGCCTAAAGCTGCGTCGTAGAATATATCGGCATTTAATATTCCAACGACTTCTCCGATAGCACCGCTTTCGATCAATAAAGCGCCTATGACCGCTTTTTCCGTCTCTTCACTATGAGGTAGGCTAATCAATAAATCTGTATTTCGTTTCATGCTCTGTCTTGTTTATTGGATCATTACTCGGTAACTCATCGTTCCAACACTCTTGGTTGAGGAACGTCTCAAAGTTCTTACGATACTGTTTATCGGGAGTAGCCTCAACATAAGCCGGTATATAGGCCAAAGCCTTCTCTTTTGCAGTTATGGATAACTTACCCCATTTACGCTCACTCGTTTTCTTGTTGCCTTTCTTTCCATAGAGAGACCAAATATTTTCGAATGATAGTGCAGTCGGTGAATCGGTAGATTCGCCAATATTATTATTTATATTCTCTTCTTTTCTCTTTTCTTTAATGTTGAAGGTGTGTTGAACATCTGTTGAACGTTCGTTGAACAGATGTTGAGCATTTGTTGAATGTTCATTTCTTTTTAAGGCCCTTCTTTTGGCAGATTCTTTACCTGCTAAAGAATTTTTTAGTCGTTTATCCTCTAATGGTTTCATCCTCCGGATAAGACTTTCTGAAAAGAATATAATATCGTCTTTTACAATAAATAAGCCATAGTTACAAACTACAGCTTTTATTTTTTCAAAAGATGTTCCATATCTTTTAGCCAATGATGGTAATAAGGCAATTGGATAGGAATACTCCGGCTGCTCTCTCAATATTTCAATAAGAATCCAGTAAATTCCATATCCTTCACACCCCAACTGATCAATGAGTAATACGCATTTTGGATCATCTTTCGCATTACTATCATGAGGAAAATAAAAAGCATCTTTTTTCATTATTTCTTTTCTTTATGTTTGAGTTGATGCTTTACTAAGTACGGCTTTAGTATGGTGATAACACTTTTTGATTCAATGCTAACAGAGAGTTCTATCCCTTCTAAAATAAACCATAACATAGCGTTACATATCTCATATCGTTTTTCTATAGGAAGCATATCCAGTACACTTTTTAAAGCAGCATAGACTTCTTTTCTTTCTTCTTTATTGATTGGTCTCATCGTAAATTTCTCCTTTCCTTGAAATACTCATTCAACAATCCATCATGAACGATTTGGAATAACTTCTCCGGAAGACACAGAAGGCTACTTTTTGCTCTTTCCTTCGGGTTTGATGTCCTCAATATTCTAATCATAATTTCCTCGTCCGGAAGATGCTTTATGCTGCTATCTCCCGGAATGAAAAAATTGAATGCTAATTGAATAATCCTTTGTTGAGGACGTTTTCTTTTTGATTGGTTATTATACCTTCTACGCATATCAAAGCCTCCTATCCTTTATAGCTGCATCGACATCGGTAGATAGATACAATATACGGCTGCCGATCCGTTTGGACTTGAGAATACCAATACGGGTCCAGTCGGCCAGTGTCGGTAGAGAGACACGAAGTTTGGCCGCCGTTTCTTTACGGGTGAGATACTTTGCCGGTTCCTGTTTGTTGGCCGGTTGCAAATTACTTAACTTTTCATCCAATAGTCTGGATAAGGTCGCCTCTATGTCTGACATAGAAACGTTTTGTACTAATACGGCTGATTGCATCATAATTCGTTCGTTTTGAATTTTGATGCAAAGTTTCCCGGTTTTGGTCTCTTAATCTATACCGTATAGAAAACGGTATATAATTTTAATCACTCAACCTGTATCCTTTTTTCTTCTTTTGGTACTGCGTTAGCACTGGAATTATTGTTTTTCAGCATACCTTCTATAGTTGATAATTTGGTATTAGCAAAACAATCAAACCCATTTTTGAGGAATTGAGCTATTTCAGGCAGAGAGTTTGTTATGTAGTTTTTATTTTTAGCTTGTCGAAATATATCAGTAAGTACATTCTTTTGACCACACCAATGAAGAGTTGGCATATTGATGCATTGATCTTCATTCTCATTTTTCTCTTTTACTGTCGTTAATCCTTCTATCTTACAAATAAAATTCTGATAGCCTTTTATCTCTTCAGTAAGTATACTATATTCAGCCCATAAATCTCCAAATCCTATATATTGAATGGCCTTTTTTAACATTGTCAAAATATCCGGTATTTCAACATTATATGTTGAACATCGTTTTAACAAATTGTCTTTAACGAGTTCTTTTTCTTTAGCTGTCTGCTGTTTCCACATTAGAGATTCTACTATATTGAAATAATAATCAGACGGTTTTATGCCATCAGCTATACGATATTTATTCATGTCACGAAAAAGGATATTTAAATTATCTCTTACTTCTTCTTTTGATTCAATGATATTTTCAATTTCCAAAGAACAACCATAAGAACATTCATCACAAACTCTGTTCATTACTTTTATATAATTAAAAACTCTTTCCATAACAGTAACTATTTAGATACAACCATCTGATTAAAGAACTTATGAGCTTTCAACTGTATAGCATTCTCCTTGTCGGATATCTTGATATACTTCATGAAAGCGGACTCTGTTTTATGTCCTGTAATTTTCATTATACTGATAGTTGGGACTCCAGCCAGAAATGCGTTGGTAGCAAAAGACCGTCTGGCCGTGTGGCTGGTAACTAAGCTGTATTTTGGAACTGTTTCTGTATAGCTGAGGCCTCCTTTGGTTGTTTGTAAGAAGATTGATTCGTCTATGTCGGCTGCTTTCGCTACTTCCTTGATGTAATCATTGAATTTTTGATTGGATAGCATTTTAGGGAGCTCATTATTGTATTTTGCCAATATTGTGCGTACAATGGTATGAATAGGAATAACAACCGTTTTTCCTGTCTTTTGAGTTTTAACAGTAATGGTTCCGTCTTCACTGATATTGTCAGATTTAAGTTGTGACAGGTCACTAAAACGTAAACCGGTATAACAGCCGATCAGAAAGATATCACGTACCCGATCTAACTTTTTTCTTTTGCTGAAATCGCAATTGTAAATTTTTACTAGCTCATCATTGTTGAGGTAAACGGAGTTTGTTTCTTCTTTGGGTTTACTAAAGCGTTTCTTTTTGAAATCAAGGTTTGTATGTAGATCACGCTCGTATGCCTCATTCATAAATAGCTTAAGCCCTTTTACCCGTGAACCGATTGTATTGGGGGAATATCCTTTAGCTGTCAAGAACTCAACAAACCCCAAATAGTAATCCAGATCGATATCATCGAATGTTGGTCGTTTCCTCATCAATTCTGCATATTCGAATATATTATTTCGAACTATCTTATATTGTTTGATAGTCGGTTTCTTTTTGTCTGTATTTTGTATGTAGTCGTCAATGAAGGATAAAAGATCGTCTGTCTTGATAACTTCGACTTCCTTATAGCTTTTATATATCTTGTCCAGTTCACAAGTCAGCAATTCATTGGTTATTGGTTGGCCGTCATTTTCTAATCGGCGTAATACGTCTTTTGCTGTAGCTTCAATGTTGTCCAGGGCTGCTTTTAACTCTTTGTACTCAATTGAGTTTATTCGTTTGTTTTTCGCAGTTGGAGCAATGGGGGCCCCAGCTTTTGCGTCCCACTTCTCCGGAAGAATAGATTCATTGGTGTAATACTTTAATGGTAGATACTTTTTCTTTCCATTGGGTTGAATGGTAAAAGCACCATAATTTAGTAGAAAATAAATTGCGGTCGGTTTGTCTGACTGTGGCCGCGTCAAATAAAATTTTACTGTTGCCATATCCGTTGTATGTTTGGTTTAACACGATGGCAAATTTAGAGAATATTCTTACCGCAACAAACTTTTTGCGGTAAGAATTGCGGTAAGAATAAGTTTTTCTTCTTTTATGTTTCTTTGATTCTTGTGCTTTGTTATTGGCTGATAATTAGTATATAATATATTTGATGGATAGACGTTTAGATAAAGTTTGATAAATATTTTTGGTGTCCTCGTGAGACAACTCAACAATCCAGAGAGAGGGATGTCAATTGTGGCATCCCTTTTTTATTTTGTGACATTTTCTCGTATAGATAGCTTATACGATAAATCCCTAGGGAAAATGGGGTAGTACTTACTTTGGCCATGAAGTATATCTTCTCTGCCACTTGAAGTATATCTCCTGTGGTATTCGCAGTATAATTGCGGGGATAACCTTGCGATGTGTTTTTCATCTACACTTTTATTTATTTTTCATATATTTGTGGAAATTCTGATTTAAATCAATATTGTTATGTCACGGTCATTTCTTTTGTTTGGTTTTATCCTATATAGTGTTTTCTTGAGCAGTCTGGCGAATGCTAGTGATATCGATTTGTCTGCACCCATGGATAAAGGCGGGTGGAAATTGATATGGAGTGAGGAGTTTGACTATACGGGATTTCCTGATTCTACGAAATGGTCTTATGATACGGAAGGTAATGTATATCAATGGGGAAATAACGAGGCTCAATATTATACATCCGGCAGAAAGGAGAACGCTTGGGTCTCGGATGGGGTATTGAGGATTACGGCCTTGAAAGAACCGATGGAAGGTCGTTCATATACATCGGCTCGTCTGATTACGAAAGGAAAAGGGGATTGGTTGTACGGACGTTTTGAGATTCGGGCGAAACTCCCGACCGGACGAGGGACATGGCCGGCCATCTGGATGCTTCCAACGGATTGGGAATACGGGGATTGGCCAAAAAGCGGGGAAATAGATATTATGGAAAATGTGGGCTATGATCCCGATACGATCGTAGGTTCTTCGCATACGGAAAAATATAATCATGCGATCGGAACTCAAAAAAATGCTAAAATTGCGTGTCCGGATTGTTATAAAGCGTTTCACGTGTATGCCTTGGAATGGGAGGAAGATGAGTACCGGCTTTATGTAGATGATCAATTATACTTTACATTTAAGAACGAGGGGATAGGCTATGAGGTTTGGCCTTACGATAAACGCTTTCATATCTTGCTGAATCTGGCGATCGGTGGGAATTGGGGAGGCCAAAAGGGTATTGATGATTCTCTTTTTCCACATGTGTTTGAGATTGATTATGTGAGAGTTTATAAGAAGTAGGGTGTAACGTGATGTTTTTTTATTTACTTTTGTGGTACATAACATTCTGTACTATATAGTGAAGGAGATACTTAAGAGGACGTTGGTTCGTATGTTGATTTGTTGCGTTATTGCCTTGTTGTTTTGTATAACGGGGAATGCGAAGGTACCCTATATTCCTAAAATCATCAATTATTCCGTAAGCGATTACAAAGCGGGAAACCAGAATTGGGCCGTCTCCCAAGGTCCGGGAGGAAAGATGTATATTGGGAATAACCGGGGGCTTTTGGTTTTTGACGGTATTCACTGGGATCTTGTGAAATTACCGAATAATCTAGGTGTCCGTGCTTTGTATATATCGAAGGACGGACGTATTTATGTTGGCTCTTTCGAGGAGTTCGGGTATTTTGAGATGGATGACGAGAATGATCTGATTTATCATTCACTCAGTTCGTCTGAGATGAACGTCTATCTTAATAATGATGAGTTCTGGACGATTAATGAATATAAGGGTGAGATTTATTTTCAATCATTCCGGAGCTTTTTTATTTATGACGGGGAAAAAGTAAGAAAAGGTGTATCCGACCTGTCTCCATTGTATATTTTCACATTAGACGATCATCTATACGTTCAGTTCATGGAGGGAGGAAGCTTTTGTCGAATGGATGACGGCCAGTTTACAGAGTTACTATCGAAAAAGGTTTTGGAGGATGATGTGGTTTCGGTCTTGCCATTTGATCATCAGCTATTATTGGTCTCGGCTCGTAGTGGATGTTTTATCTATGATGAGGTGCGTAAAAAATTGTCTGTGTGGAATACACCAGCCAATGAGATATTAAAGGAAGGGATCGCAAACAGGGGAGTCATGATGAAAGATTCTACTTTTATTGTGGGTACGATTTCTAATGGGGTTGTAGCGATTAATAAGCAGGGGGAAACTTTGTGGCATATCAACCGGGAGAATGGCTTGATTAATAATACGGTATTGAGAGTATTTGCTGATAATTCGGATAATTTATGGGTTACATTGGATAATGGTATCGCGCAGATACATGTGAATTCTCCGATCTATTTTTATGAACCGCTTGAGGCCCAGATTGGTATGGTGCATGATATGGTGATAGAGAAGGGTATTGTTTATTTAGCTACGAACCAAGGTCTTTATGCGTTATCTGAGAATGATAGTTATCCAACCTTGATTCCCGGTACTCAAGAACAGACATGGTATATCTCCGATGTCGGAAATCAACTGATTGCCGGACATAATACAGGTACCTTACAGCTAGAGGGCCGAAAAGCTACTCAGATACCGGGTCCCAATGGAGGGGGTACCGCATTACGTAAGACAATTATCCATGGAAAGGAAGTTTTACTCCAGATGTCTTACCGTCCACTCAGTGTTTTCACCCGGGATATGGTTACTAATCGTTGGAAATTTAGCCATAATGTAGAAGGATTCTCTAATTTGATCAAATCGTTTGAGGTTGACCCTACCGGCAATATATGGGCTAGCCATATGTATAAAGGTATCTATCGTCTTCGCTTGAATGAGGATTTGAGGAGCGTGAAAGAGATGGAGTATATCGGAAAACTGGAGGAAGGTAATGAGAGTGGTACGATTAATGTAATGAAATTACGCGGACGTATTGTTTTCTCGGATGGGAGTAAGTTTTATACTTATGAGGATTTGACTGGAAAGATCGTTCCTTATGATTTGTTGAATGAGGATTTTCCCGAGTTAAGCGATACCTATCGGGTTGTTTCCTTGAATAATGATTTATATTGGTTTATCCGGAATTCGGAATATGTATTGTTAGGATATGAGTCTGGGCGATTCCAGTTAAAACAGCGTATTCCTTTTACTTTGTTTGATAATCCGACCATAGAGGATAGGGGAAATATTTATGTGGCTTCCGACGGGACGTCTTATTTTTGTCTAAACGGGGGGATCGCTCGTTATGACAGATACCGGAATTATGTGGATACGACTCGAGTTCCATTAAGTTTGTCGCAGGTAAGGGCCTATAATCGGCATGAAAATGAGTTCGCTCCGCTCCCTTGCAAGGGAGCGGACGCACCGGAAGCCGGTGCGTCCGTATTGAGTTATAGCTATAATACGATTCTTTTTAAGTTTTCGTATCCGGATTTTACGGGGCGCCGTTTCCTGATCTATTATAAACTGGACGGGTTTGATAATGAATGGATAGAAGGCACCAGTAATTTTCAACGGACTTATTCTAATTTACCGTATGGTAATTTTGTGTTACATGCGGTTGTGAAAGACGATCGAGGAAAAGAGCTATCTTCTCTGTCTTATCCATTCAAGATCGAACGTCCATTTTATAGCTCTTGGTGGGCTCTGATCATCTATTTTGCTTTGTTTTTATGTATACTGGTCGTATTAGTGAGAATGTATACGATGTGGATTGTCATGCGTGAGAAAAAAGTTAACGAGGAGCAAAAGAGATTGCAAGAAGAGCAATTGAGGGCGCAAGAGCAATTAATTGTCAAGCTAGAGAATGAAAAATTAGAAAATGACCTTACTTATAAGAGTAAGGAATTAGCCAGTGCTACTTTGTCTGTTATCTCTCATAATGATTTCCTTGAAGGTCTAAAAAAGGAAATACAAGCTCAACAATTATCGGGAAGTTATACGAAACGATTCTTCGATAAGCTTATCCGCATGATCGAAGAGAATATATCAGGCGAGGATGAATGGGCCATTTTCCAGACTAATTTCGATCGTATCCACGAAAAGTTCTTTACGAATCTAAAAGAGCGGTATCCCGATTTGACTCCGGGCGATTTACGATTATGCGCTTTATTACGTTTGAATATGCCAACTAAGGATATGGCTCGTATGCAAAATCTTTCCGTACGTGGTATCGAGGCGGCGCGCTATCGATTGCGTAAAAAACTAAATCTACCGGAGGGGCAAAGCTTGGTAGATTTCATGATCCAGTTCCACTAAGAAATTTCATAGTTATGAATGAAAAATATCATAACTATGAAATAAGAAAATCATAACTATGAGTTTTCCTTGTCATTTTTGTGTTCCCATATTTAGTGAGATGTGTTTAATAACATATAATGTTCTCCTTTTGAATTAACAAATGTATTATAACTGAAAATAAGATAATTAATATGTATTGCAGTAGTATAAAAGTAGTAATTTTCTGCTTGCGCAAGGCTTGCAGTAGTGTTGAAGTATACAAAAATTTGCCCTTTTTTAGGTTTGGGTGTTCATTTGCCTCAAATTTAATAATGAGTGTAAAAACAAATGTTCAACTTTAAAACTAGAATGAATGAAAGCTAAATTAATGCTTTGTTTATGCCTGTTACTTGCCGCGACAACAATGTTTGCGCAGAATCTGACAGTTACCGGTGTGGTAACTGAAAAGGCCACAGGATACCCAGCTATCGGGGTGAGTGTTTTGGTTAAGGGTACGACTAACGGTACCATAACCTCTATGGATGGAGACTATACTTTGAGTAATGTTCCCAAGAATGCGACTTTAGTATTTAGTTATGTAGGTATGACTACACAAGAAGTTCCGGTTAACGGACAGACTGTAGTAAATGTTCTTATGAGTGAGGATACGCAAAACTTGGAAGAGGTTGTCGTTATCGGTTATGGTACGAGTAAGGCTAAGGATTTGACAGCTCCAATTGCCGTGATCAAGGCTGATGAGATTACGAAACATGCGACATCATCTCCGATGAGTGCTTTGCAAGGAAAAGTGCCGGGTGTGCAGATTACGAATAGTGGCCAGCCAGGTTCCGGTCCTTCCGTACGTATTCGTGGTATCGGTTCTATGAATACGGATAGCCAACCTTTGTATGTTGTAGATGGAATGTTCTTTGATAATATTGATTTCTTGAATAATAGTGATATTCAAGATTTGTCTATTTTGAAAGATGCTTCTGCCGCTTCTATTTATGGTGTACGAGCGGCGAATGGCGTAGTCTTGGTTACGACAAAGAAAGGTGCGTTGAATCGTCCTGCTACGGTTACTTATGATGGTTATGTTGGCTTTCAAAAGGCTACGAATGTATTGAAAATGGCTAATAGTGAGCAATATGCGACTATGATCAGTGAGATGGGCAATGAAACCTTACAGGCTGTTGTAAATAACGCTAAAAATGTTTGGGGAACACTTCCTAATACAAACTGGTATGATGAGATCTTACATACAGCTTTAACTCACAACCATTCTTTAGACATTTCTGGAGGTACTGAAAAAGCTACTTATTCTGTGGGTACCTCTTATTTGTATCAAGATGGTATCTTGGATTCTAAAAATGATTACTCTCGTTTCAATTTGCGTACGAAAGCGGATTATAAGGCTTTTGATTGGTTGAAAGTAGGAGCTAACGTTGTTTTGAGCAACTCTACGCAAAACTTGCCAAACGGCGAGGTTTGGTTAGCAGCTTTCCGTACACCGGGTATTATTCCTGTATATGATGAAAATAGCTCCTTGAATCCGTATCCTACGAAATATGGTTCTCCTGCCCAAATCGGTTTGAGTGAGTATTATTACAATCCGGTTGCTCAAGCGGAGTATTATGATTCTAAAAATTCAATGTTGCGCGTAATGCCTTCTTTCTATGCGCAATTCGACTTCTTGCCGGAGAATAAGTTATTCTTTAAAACGGCTTATAGCCAAGATATCAATGTTATCCAGACAAGAGCTTATACTCCAGAATTTTTGGTTGGTGGAACTCAGTTGAATTCGACTCCCCTTTTGAATAAGAAGAATGATATTTATCACAGTTGGATTTTAGATAATACATTGACCTATACAGATACGTTCGGTGATCATGGTTTAACCGCGATGTTGGGTCAATCCGTACGTGAAGAGAACTGGCGTAACCTATGGGGAGAAGCTACAGGTGTTCCGGGCGGACACGAGGAATATTACTATTTGAATCAAGGTAATGCGGATGGACGTAAAACTGGCGATGACGGTACGACTTATCGTGGTGTTTCTTGGTTCGGTCGTGTATCTTATGATTATAAAGGCAAATATTTATTGTCTGCTACAATGCGTGCTGATGGTTCTTCCAAATACCAAGAGAAATGGGGTTATTTCCCTTCTGTAGGTGCTGCTTGGAATATTTCAGAAGAAGGATTCATGAAAGATCAGAAATGGGTTGATTATCTGAAATTACGTGCGAGCTGGGGTAAGTTAGGTAACGATAAGGTTGCGGCTAGTGATGGTTTCGCTTCCATTACGCAAGATATGGGTACCTCTGGTATATTTGGAGGAAGCGCTGTTCCTGGTTATACAAACTTGGTTTATTTTAGTTGGTTAGGTTGGGAAGTCGTGAATGAGACGAACGTCGGTTTAGATTTTCGTACGTTGAATAGCCGTTTGACAATAGAGGCAGACTGGTATTATCGTTTGACTCAAAATGCCGTGATCGACGCTCCTCTGCCAATGGGTGCCGGTAACTTATTAGGTAACAGAGGTGAGATTTTGAATACAGGTGTTGAGTTGTCTTTTAACTGGGCTGATAAGATCGGTAAAGATTTCTCTTACTACATTGGAGCAAACTTGACAACCTTGCACAATGAGGTAAAAGATTTGAATGGTTTATCTTATTTATATGGTGGTTCTGCGGAGTTCCGTACGATTTCTCAAGTTGGTGGTGAGTTGAATGCTTACTATGGATATGATATTGAGGGTGTTTATCAGAATGCCGCAGAGATCGCTGCTGATCCGATTGCTGTAGCAAATGGTTTGGAGCCCGGAGATTTCAAGTATGTTGACCAAAATAAGGATGGTAAGATTGATAATAAAGACCGTGTAACATTGGGTTCTTATATCCCGAACTTCAATTACGGTATCAACTTAGGATTCTCTTACAAGAATTTCGATTTCTCTATGGTTATGCAAGGTGTAGCTGGAAACCAGATCGTAAACCGTAAACGTGGTGACCGCCGTTGGCACTCTGAATTGAACTATGACTTAGATCAGTTCGAGAATCGTTGGACAGGTGAGGGCTCTACTAACGAATATATGTCTGCGAAAGGTTCTGTAAAACCTTGGAATATCTCTAACTTTAACTCATTCTATGTAGAAGATGGTTCTTATTTCCGTATTCAGAATGTACAAGTTGCTTATACATTCCCGAAGAAAGACTTTGGAAAATTCAAGATGCCGAGCATTCGTTTGAGCTTGACTGCTGATCGTCCTTTGACTGTTTTCAAGGCAAACAGCTTCAGCCCAGAGTTGGGTAGTAAGAACGAGAAAGGTGAGATAGCATCTTCTTCTTATGGATTTGATGAGCGTGTATATCCTTTAGCATCTTCTTATACGTTAGGTCTTCGTATTATTTATTAATCTTTAAATGCTAATCAAAAGTATATGAAAAATATATTAAAAAAACAGATTTTATGGGCTATCCCTTTAGCCTTTTCATTGCTGACATCCAGTTGTAGTGATTACTTGGATAAGCTTCCAGAGAATACTGTAGAGGTAGAGGGTATTGATTATACGAATAAATCGAATATGTATATGCCTGTTTCCGGTGTATATGCGACCGCTCGTGGTTATCTGGGGTCTTGGTCCTCGTATGGATGTATCATAGTTCGCGGTGACGATGTGAATAAAGGAGGATCTCCTACGGACCAGATTGAGTATGAGTATGCTAGTAAATTCCAGTATGATCGTTTGACTACTTTCTGGGCATTAAGTGGCCTTTGGGGAAACTGCTATTATGTTGTCTCTACTTCTAATTCAGCATTGGAGTCTTTAGAGAATTATGCTAAACATTTGACGAGTGAGTCAGACAAGCAATTAAACGCTCAATATGCTGCTGAAGTTCGCTTTTTCCGAGCATATGCTTATTTCCAGTTGGTAAATTTATTTGGCGATGTGCCTCTTTTGTTAGACAATCAAGAACTGAATGTATTCAAGAATACGAAAGAGGATGTAAAGAAGTACATTTATGACGAGTTGGATTATTGTATAGCAAACTTACCGGCTATTCGTCCGAATGAGTCTGAGCATCCGGGAGCGGTTACAAAATATACCGCTGAGATGTTGAAAGCGAAACAGAAGATGTATGATAATGAATGGGATGAGGTATTGGCCTTGACCGAGGATATCGTCAATAGCGGAAAGTTTGAGTTGTATAATGACTTCTATGAGTTGTTTAAGATTCCGGGAAAATTGTGTAATGAGTCTTTGCTAGAGTATCAATTTACTGACTTTGGAAATGGAAGTGGTGATATCGTTTCTTCTGACAACTGGTTTGCGTTCCAAGGTCCTCGTGGAGAGGCTCCTATCTCTGGATGGGCATTTATTGAGCCGACTGAGAAAATCCGTAATTTATTCTCTAAACGTGGTGAAGCGGTTCGTGCGGAAACAACGTTCCTCATGACGGATGCCACTACTCGTGACGGTGATTATATTCCTGTCGCTCAACCGGGTGAACCGACTGCTTATAATGGAAAGGCTTATACACCGGCTAATCAAATGACTCCGGGACGTACTGGATATGGCGATAATAATAATATCCGTGTATTCCGTTATGCTGATGTGTTGTTAATGAACGCTGAGGCTAAAGTTCGTAAGGGACAAAATGGAGACGCTCCATTAAACTTGGTTCGCGAACGTGCTGGTT
>ULSG01010912.1_pt1 | contig 41397 bp, 64 predicted proteins | sample 1956191 | NCBI WGS metagenome assembly ULSG01 (sample SAMEA4835703, study PRJEB28245) | human gut metagenome | biome: gut microbiome; material: fecal sample | place: Denmark | collected 2008 | reverse complement strand
CGCTTTTGGCTTAGCATCTGCCGCACCTCGCTCGCCGTATCGGTACTTAGAATTATGCGGTATTGCCCTTATTCTTTAATTCGTAAGATATACGTCAGAGCAAAAGGAGCAGAAATCTATGGGAATGACCATGACACAGAAGATCCTCGCTGCGCATTGCGGCGAAGCTTCGGTAACGGCCGGGCAGCTCATCAATGCCAAGTTGGACATTGTGCTTGGCAACGATATTACCACCCCGGTTGCCATCAATGAGTTCGAGAAAGCCGGGTTCAACTCAGTGTTTGATAAAACCCGCGTGAACATTGTGCTGGACCACTTTGTGCCCAACAAGGATATCAAGAGTGCCCAGCAGTCCAAGCAGTGCCGTGAGTTTGCCAACAAATACGATATCCTCAACTTTTATGATGTCGGCCAGATGGGTGTTGAACATGCCCTGCTGCCCGAAAAGGGCATTGTGACCGCCGGTGACTGCATCATTGGTGCCGACAGCCACACCTGCACGTACGGTGCGGTGGGCGCGTTTTCCACCGGCGTTGGCTCCACCGATATGGCCGCCGGTATGGCAACCGGCATGGCATGGTTCAAGGTGCCTGCCGCCATCAAGGTTGAGCTGAAAGGTGCCATCCACGCCCCTGTGTGCGGCAAGGACGTGATCCTGCACCTGATCGGCGAGATCGGCGTTTCCGGCGCGCTGTACAAGAGCCTGGAATTTGTGGGCGAGGGCGTTAAGAGCCTGACCATGGAGGACCGCCTGTGCATCTGCAACATGGCCATTGAAGCCGGTGCCAAAAACGGCATCTTCCCGGTGGACGAAGCCTGCGAAGCATACCTGAAGGGCCGCAGCCAGCGTCCCTGGACCAAATATGAAGCCGACCCCGATGCCGAATATGAGCGCACCGTGGTGATCGATTTGGATACCCTGGAGCCTACCGTCAGCTACCCCCACCTGCCGGAGAACACCCACCTTGCCAAGGAGGGTGCCGACATCAAGATTGACCAGGTAGTGATCGGTTCCTGCACCAACGGCCGCATTGAGGATATGGAAGCCGCTTATAACGTGCTGAAAGGCAAGCACATTGCCAAGGGTGTGCGCGGCATCATCATTCCCGCCACGATGGCTGTTTACAAAGAGTGCATCCTGCGCGGCTACACCGAAGCGTTTATTGATGCCGGCTGCATTGTTTCCACCCCCACCTGCGGCCCCTGCCTGGGCGGCTACATGGGTATTCTGGCCGAGTACGAGCGCTGCGTTTCCACCACCAACCGCAACTTTGTCGGCCGCATGGGGCACGTTACCTCTGAAATTTATCTGGCAAGCCCCGCCACCGCCGCCGCCAGCGCACTGACCGGCCACATCATTGACCCCAGGGAGGTAGAAGCATGAACGCAAAAGGACCTGTTTTTAAGTACGGTGACAACATTGACACCGATGTGATCATTCCCGCCCGTTACCTGAACACGCAGAGCCCCGCCGAGCTGGCCGCCCACTGCATGGAGGACATTGACAAGACCTTTGTGACCCGCGTAAAGGCCGGTGACATTATGGTTGGCGGCGAAAACTTCGGCTGCGGTTCTTCCCGCGAGCATGCCCCCGTTGCCATCAAGGCCGCCGGCATTGACTGCGTGATTGCCAAGAGCTTTGCCCGTATCTTCTACCGCAACGCCATCAACATCGGCCTGCCCATTCTGGAATGCCCCGCCGCCAGCGAGGCCATCAACGAGGGCGATGTGGTTGCCATCAACTTTGACACCGGCGTGATCACTGATGAAACCACCGGCCAGACCTTCCAGGCTGCGCCGTTCCCGCCGTTTATCCAGAAGATCATCAAGGCCGGCGGCCTGATGAAGAGCATCCAGGAGGGAAAGTAAGATGCAGAAAAACATTGCCCTGATTTATGGCGACTGCTCCAGCCCGGAGATTGTGACCCAGGCAGTGCGCGTGCTGGACAACGTTGCTGAAAAGTTTGGCCACACCTTTACCTACACCCGCGCTTACATGGGCGGCGAAGCCATTGACAAGTTTGGCGATCCCCTGCCCCAGAGCGAGCTGGACAAGTGCCTGGCCTCGGATTCCGTTCTGCTTGGCGCCGTTGGCGGCCCCAAGTGGGAGGGCATGGCCGGTGACAAGCGCCCGGAAAAAGGCCTGCTGCGCCTGCGCGCCGGGATGGGCCTGTACGCCAACAACCGCCCGGCCAGGATCTGGCCCCAGCTGGCGGATGCTTCCCCGCTGAAGAAAGAGATCGTGGACAAAGGCATCGACTTTATTGTGGTGCGTGAGCTGATTGGCGGCGTGTATTTTGGCGAGCACAAAACCATTGAGCAGAACGGCGAAAAAGTTGCGATTGACAGCATGCCCTACTCGGAGCACGAGATCGAGCGCATTGGCCGCATTGGCTTTGAAACTGCCATGAAGCGCCGCAAAAAGCTGACCTGTGTGGATAAAGCCAACGTGCTGGATACCAGCCGCCTGTGGCGTGCCGTGATGCATCGCCTGCAGGCCGAGTACCCCGAAGTGGAGTACAGCGAGATGTTTGTGGACAACTGCGCCATGCAGATCTGCAAGAACCCCAGCCAGTTTGATGTGATTGTGACCGAGAACATGTTTGGCGATATTCTGAGCGACGAAGCCAGTGAGATCACCGGCAGCATTGGCATGGTGCCGTCCTCTTCCCTGGGTGCCACCACCTGCGGTCTGTACGAGCCCATCCATGGTTCTGCCCCGGACATTGCCGGGCAGGATGTGGTCAACCCGATTGCCTGCATCCTTTCCGCCGCCATGATGCTGCGCTACAGCTTTGGCATGGCCGCTGAGGCTGACGCCATTGAAAGCGCCGTGAACGCCGTGCTGGATGCCGGCCTGCGCACCGCTGACATGATGGCCGACGGCTGCACCAAGGTTGGCTGCACCGCCATGGGTGACGCCATTTTGGAGCGCATCTGATTGGTTTTGCGGGGGTTGTTTTGTTCCTTCTTTGAAAAGAAAGAACCGAAGAAACTTTAATCATATAATACCAATAATATAAGATAAAAGTCCGGTACAAGTTTTTTGGCTTGTACCGGGCTTTTGGTTTTGGGGAGATATTCGTGTGAAGGCAAGCTGTAGGGCGGCCAGCCTCCTGGCCGCCGGGGGTTGGGCTTGGGATTTTGGTATTCACCTTAGTCTCCCCCATTCTGTAGGGCGTGCTCACCCGACCACGCCAGACCTGCACCTTACCACACTCTACAAATTCATAATCGATCTGTTCCACCCCCTCGGACGCCAGCATAACGGCTTCGGAGGTTGCCACCGTCTCGCTGTAGTTGGTGCCAAGGGCCAGCATTTTCTGGTAGATTTTAGCCCGCAGTGTGCGCTTGACGCCCGCGGAAGCTTTATCGCTCATCGCGGAAGCCCGCGTGGTGCAGACGATGCGCAGTGGAATGCTGATCATGCAGACAGCAAACGCCGCGGGCCATGCGCCAGCAGCCAGCCCGGCCCCCAGCGCGCCGCCCACAATCCCAGCCAGCGCCCACACAAAGGCCACATTGCACAGCAGGCTGAGCCATTGGCAGAGTACGCACCGCCACACATACCGCATGGCGGCGGGTCAAATGAAAGCAGTTTTTTGTTGATCATGGTATCATCCTTTAATTATATCGTTCTGTTCTGGGGTGGATTGCTTCAGCGCTGTGTCACGCGCGTTTTGTCCGGCACAGCGCGGGCATAGCACAGCGGGGCCAGGGTATCCCCCAGCAGGGCATGTTCCTGCACGGCAAAGCCGCCCGCCTGCAAAAATGCCAGGTATTGCGGCACCATCCAGCTGTTATAGATTTGCAGCCCCGCGCACCGCATGGCAAGCATGCGCAGCCGGGTGCGGGGTACCTCGCCATGCACAAAGGTTGGGGCAAACAGCTGGCCGCCGGGCTTGAGCACCCGGTAAATTTCTGCCAGAGCCTTTTCCGGCCGGGGCATAATGTGCAGGGCGTTGGCGATCAGCACCGCATCAAAGGTTTCGTCCGCATAGGGCAGGCTGGTGGCTTCCTGCACCGAAAAGTGCAGCCCCGCCCCGCGGGGTTTCAGCTTTGCCTGGGCGATCATTTTGGGCGAAAAATCCGTAGCCTCCCAGTCCCGCACCAGGCGGGAAAGCCGGAAGCTGAGCTGGCCAGACCCGCAGGCCAGTTCCAGCACGTTCATTTCCGGCGTCAGGTGCGGCTGCATCTGCTGCGCAATGGCAGCATACAGCGGCTCGCTGCTTTGCATCAGCGGGCCATAGCAGCTGGCCCACCGCTGCCAGAATTGCTTGTTATCAGTTTGTTTTGACATTGAGCTTTTTTGCACTTCCTTGGTCAGCAAATGTTAGATTTGACTAACATTTAATTCATAAAAACGGCGGTGCGTTGCCGAACCGTCGCCATTTTTTCTGGGGAACACCTTGTTTGTTTTGATCAGGCCCCATTAGTTTATCATGGCTAACCCAAAAAGTCAAATGCTCTGCCGGGGTCCCGGTGCTGCGGCACCGTTATTGCTCCGGCAGAGCGTTCCGATTGTTCAAACCAGGCCGCTGTTCCCTGCCAGCCACACCCCAGCGGCCAGCTGTGCGGCCAGTATCAGCGGCATACCCACCACAAAATACCAGTGCTTGGTTTTGTGGTGGAACAGATACATGCCCGCCCATGCCCCGGCGCTGCCGCCCAGCAGGGCTGCGCCAAACAGTGCGGCTTCCGGCACGCGCCACTGGTGCCGCTTGGCTCGGCGTTTGTCCTCCGCCATCATCAGCAGCGCCGCCGCGTTGATAATAACCAGGTACCCCGCCAACATTGTAATGGCCATGGTCTTTCCTCTCTCTTTCTCATGGTTCAAGCCTTGAGCGGCTCTTACCGGTGTGCCTGCTCCCAGGTTTGCATGGCATCTAGCTGAGCCGGGGTGTGGAACCAATGCTCGCCCGGTTCGTATACCGTCAGTTCCGCATGGTGTTTTTGGGCGAACGTCGTCACCGTGCCCCGGCTTGTCATGGTGTCCTGCCCGGCGTACAGGATTGCTGTGGGGATCTGCCAGCCATCCAGCGGGTGTTGGCGCACCCAACACAGGTACCGCCACGAAAGGGTCTGCCCAAATTCTGTGGTGATCTCACCTTTTTCGCAAAGCTGCTCCGGCGTTACTTTTGCCCACTGCATCATATCACAGATCAGCCGCTCCATATCCACAATCGGCGAAACAAACAGCGCTTTTTCAATCGTTGCCCCGGCAAAAGCCAGCATGGAAAAATAGGCCCCGATGCTGTTGGCCCGCAGCCGAATCCCCTGCCAGTGCTGCTGCAGATAGGCCAGCACCGTTTGCAGCTCCGGCACCACCTGCCAGGGAGTAAAGTCAGTTTTCCCCGTGCGGTCTCCATGTTCCGGCAGGTCAATGCCCAGCACCTGCCAGCCGGTTGGGGCGGCAAGCGCCGCAAATGCTGCGGCTTCCGTTTTATTACCGCCCTGGCCATGCACGAACAACCAGATGTTGGGGGCCGGTTTGCCGTACAGTACAGCCGGAATTGTGCCAATTTTTAATTCCTGAGTGCACATTTGTGGTTTTCCTCTTTATGTGTTGGACAACACTGTAAAAAACGTTTAAAAAAAGGGGCTGATGAGCTCGTCATTTTTTAGCGATACAACAAAAAAGCTGTGGCACATTTTTGCCACAGCTTTTTGGTGGGAGCTGGTGGATTCGAACCACCGAAGCATTAAGCAGCAGATTTACAGTCTGTCCCCATTGGCCACTCGGGAAAGCTCCCATATTCATTTGTGCCTCTGCCTTAACAGCGCTTGATTATTATAGCAGGATAAGATGGAAAAAGCAAGCCCTATTTCAAAAATATTTTTGTAAACGGCGGAACGGGAAACGGACGGCTGCGGCGGCAAGTGCCTTGCAATCCGCCCAAAACAATGCTACACTGAAAGAAAACAATCAGGACTACAAGGAGATCACCATCCAGAGCATTCAGCGCATCCAGCCGTTTGCCTGTAAGACGCTGGACGCCGCGGGCAGCCGTGCCTTTGCCAACGCCCACAAGAAGCTGCTGCTGGAAGCCCGAAAGGCTCCGCTTGGGATAGAAAAGGCCCGCTGTTACGGGCTGGATATGCAGCCCGTGAGCGGATATTTTACCGGCGAGCAGGAAGGAGGCGTTCACATCCCGAATTTCAGCACGCCTCACATTGCAATACACAACCATCCAAGTGGGATGACCTTTTCGCCCGAGGATATTCTTGGCTTTGCGTGCCGAAATTCGATGCGGATGCTGACGATTGTCGGCAATGACGGCAGTGTATATGCACTGGAAAAGACCGCCGCAACCGATTTGATCTCTCTAAAAATGGCTGCTCGCACGCTGAATCACACAGCAAACGACCCCACGATGCCCAAGACGGCTGTCTATAATCTTGTCACAGATTTTTTAATGGAGATTTCACAATATGGGGTACAATATTACACCAGAGGAAATTGAAAAAATGAAGGCATTCCTCAAAGAGCATCCAGTTGACCCGCAATATGAAGGTTTGCTGGATGGTAATATCCCGCTGGATCAGGTAGATGCACAAATCTACACATCACTACTGAGGCAACTGGGCGAACTTCCCGAATAGCCCTTAACGATTCAACCACGATGCACCCGCACCGTGGTTTTTTCATGCCTGTTTTTGACCGCATATTGCAGCTGGCCCGCATGGAAGAGATGGATTGCGAGTTTGTGGAGGTGACCGCCCACGAGGGTGCCCGCCCCACCCATGCGGTATGGCAGGGCCGGGTCTACCACCGCGGGGGCGCTGTGGTGCATGACGGCGAGCGGTACGAGGATTTTGAAACCGCCACCGGTTACGGCACCGGGCCGGGCCTGTGCGGCTGGAACTGCCGCCACAACTTTTACCCATTCTACCCCGGCGTATCTGTCCGCAATTACACGGACGAACGCCTAGCCGAACTGGACGCCCGCAATATCCCCTACGGCGGCGGGCTGTACACCCGGTACGAGATCACCCAGATGCAGCGGGCGCTGGAACGCAGGGTGCGCAAGTATAAGCGCCGTTACCTGGCCGAGACCGCCGCCGGGGTGGATGCCAGCCAAAGCGCCGCCAAGCTGAAAGCCGCCCGGCAGCAGCTGAGTGCCTTCCTGGAGGAAACCGGGGAGAGGCTGGACGGCGCAAGGGCGGAGGTGCCGGGAAAGAACTTCAGCGCCAAGAAGCAGACGGCGTATGCGGCGAGAAAAGAACAATCCGCCCTTCAGAAGCTCAATTTCGCAGACAATGTTTCGCAAACAGAAAGAGAAAGCATTGAAAAAGAGCTTTCAGTTATTCCGAAATGGCAGAAGAACCGGGTGGAAAGCATCATTGATAAAGTTGTGATGGTTGATAGAAATGCTTCTGGCAGCGGTTATAGCTACAAAAGCCGAACATTATACGTACATCCCGACCGAACAGCAGGCGACATGATTCACGAATACGGCCATGCTCTTGAAATTTCTCTGAAATTGATTCATAATGAAAAATATATTGCGGTAAGACGTTTTGGACTGGAACTTTCGGATTTATCTAAAATTATGATAGATGACGAAACTTTTACAATGCCCATCACTTATCTTACCAACGATAAGTTTGTTTCTATATATCAAGGTCGTCTTTATGAAACAGAAGACTACGGTATTTTCAAACCAGATTCTTTTGAAGTTGACGAATCCATGCTGAAAGAATATTTCAGCGAGGGTTATCGTGCGTTTTATCAAGAACCAAACCTTCTGAAAGAAAAAGACCCATTGCTGTATCAATTTATTGAGGAATTAAGTGATGACAAAGAGTGAGATTTTAAAACTTCAAAATCCTTCTGAGATTTGGAATGAAATGCAGAAAAATCCGGAGCTGAGAACGGACGGCGAAGTATGGCTTTATATGACCCGGTTGAGAGCAAAAATCAACAAAGAGAAATCCACTCAGAAGAACAGAGACCCCGAAGCATACTTATATATTGACCCAATCAAGAAAAAGCACTGATTTTTAATTCAACCACGATGCAATTTTGCACCGTGGTATTTTTATGCCTGCCTGCCCTGTATGAGGGGCAGGCGGGCTGTTCGCAGGGCATTCAAACACCGGGCAAACCACTGGTATTGAGAGTGATTCCACCGAGGATGACGAACGCACGGCATCCGCGTTCCGCATCGGCCATCGGGCTGGTACTGCGGTACTGCCACCCTGTTCGACTCCTCAGCAGCTCACGGAGCACCAAAACAAAAGCACCCGCCGGGGTACGGCGGGTGCTTTTGTTTTGGTGGACCATTTCCCACCCCAATCGAACACATTTTTACTCCTACACTCGTCAAAAAATTCATCTACATCCCCGTTTTCTATGCTGGTGATCGGGATATCAGCCGGGGTCTTTTGGCCGAGGGGATTGAACCAAATCAGGAAGTGATCATCGTACAGATCTACCCGCACCAGGAACGTTTCAAACAGGCTTGCCAGGTACTTGCTGTCATTGATGTCACCATCCCGGTAGATGTGCAGCAGTGAAACAAAATTATCCCGTGTAATGGGTACCAGTTCGGCGCGGGCGTTTTCAATCTGGGCGTTCAACCGCCCCTGTTTCTGTTCCAGCTCCACCATGCGGGCCTTGGTGGTTTCGGTGATGACCCCCATCTCAATGGCTTTGAGCAGGTTGGCTGCGGAGGTTTTGACCGCGGCCAGCTGGCCTTGCAGGTCCTGCAGGTGCAGGTCTTTTTCCTGGCGGGCATTGTAGGCCATGGTTGCATCGGCCATGTGCTGGATCATCTCGTCCGTCAGCATATACTGCTTGATGGCCTGTGCCACACTCTTCTCGATCTGCTCGCGGATCACGTTCTTTTTATCACAGGCGTGTTCCCGGCGGCGCTTTTGGCAGGTGTAATAGTAGTGCATTTCGCCGGAGCGGCTGGTGCCGGAAACGCCCGTCATGGGTCTGCCGCATTTGCCGCAGAACAGCTTGCCTGTCAACAGGTAATCCTCTGCCCCGGTATGATGCCGGGCGGATTGTGGGGTCTTTTTCACTTTCAGCACCTCCTGCACACGATAAAACAGGCCGTCCGAAACAATACGCGGAACGCCGCCTTCCACCCGGACGTCATCGTAAATATAAATGCCGCGGTAGCGCTCATTGCGGCAGATCGTATAAAAGCTGCTTTTGGTCCACGGGCCGCCGCGCTTGGTTTTGATGCCGCGCCGGTTCAGATCCGCCGCAATATCCACAAAAGGCTCCCGGCAGGCCACCCGCGTGTAAATTTCCTGAACCACGGCAGCCTGCGCCTTATCCAGCACAATGCGGCCATTCTCCCCTGCCTTGTACCCCAATGGCAGCGCGCCGTTGCTCAGGCACTTGCTGGCATTATCCATCATGCCGCGGGTGATGTCCTCTGCCATATTCTCGCTGTAGAACTGGTTGACGTTCATCATATTGCGCAACGCAAAGCGGCCGGCAGCGGTATCGTCAAAATCTTCCTCCGCGTAAAAGGTCCTTACGCCCCAGTCTTTCAGGCGGGCTTCATTGGTCATGGCCTGCAGCATATTGCGGCCCATACGGTTGGACTTCCACGCCAGCACACAGTCAAAATAACCTTTTTCCGCATCCCGCAGCAGGCGCTGAAAGCTGGGGCGGCGGTCGGATTTGCCGCTGATGGCTTTATCCTCGTAAGTTTCCACCACATCCAACCCCAGCCGCACGGCCAGTTCCCGGCAGGCTTTGACCTGCTGTTCAATGGATGCTTCCCGCTGGTTATGGGACGAATACCGGGCGTAAATCGCCGCCCGGCCATGGCGGGCACCGGTTTGTTTCTTTTTCATGGTATCACCTTTTGGGTTTGCAATCCTGCCCGCAAGGTGGTACAATACGATTGTCGGGTCGATTGTATCCACTTTTGTGGGCAAGCTGATCTATGAAAACGCTCTCGGTGTTGGCGCACCGGGGGCTTTTTTTATTTATACCGTTTTATTACTCTTACTCCGGTTGCATCGCCAACAAAGCGTTTGCAGATTGTCCTCGGTCGTCAAGCCCCCCTTGGATACCGGCACAATGTGGTCGATTTCCAGCAACAGGTGCGGCTCGTCCGCAGTAGATACGCCGCAGTGTCTGCAAGTATAGTGATCGCGTTCCTTGATATGTTGGCGCAGCTTGCTGGTCATAAGCGCCCGCTGACCGGCCACGCTCTTGCTGAACTTGATCTTCTCGGACAAATAGACAACAAAGCGGTTCAGATTGTCAATATCCATAACGATGTCGTAGGTCGTACCCGTATTTCCGCCCGCGCTGGTATACTTAAACTCATATTTCGGAAAGTACAGGGTGCTGAAGTCTACTTCCTCAAATCCGAGATTCTTTTCCAGCTTCTTCTGGCTGAACTTTTTGATGGCCCAAGGAATATCTGCAGAAATGCTCTCCAGAATTGCCGCCCGCTCAGCTTTTAAGGCAACCTTGCCATCTTCTGCTGCGGAGAAATCATTCAAAGCTGTTTCAAATTTTCCAAGGGTTTCCTCGTCAGCCTTGATACCGAAATATTTGCAGATGTACTTGAAAGGTTCTTTCCGTGCGTTATCGCAAACGGTGCGGGAACACTCGTAAATATAGGGTGCATAGACCCGCTTTTTCAGTGCATCACGTTTGACATTCCAGCGACTGTTGTCGTGATAGGCCGCCTCGCCGTAGTCGATACGGTTTACCACAAGGGCTGTGTTCTTCAGTTCCTCAATATGGTCGTTCAGATCGTTGCAGTCCCTAATGTGGTTCTGAATTTTTTCTTTTATGGCACTGAATTTTTCACCCTTAAAATAGATCACCGCGTAGATTTGATACACAAGCACAATCAAGGCCAGAATCAGCAATAACGGCCAAGCATAAACCAGCAGTATAAGAATGAGGAAAAATCCCAGGCATCCCGTTAAAGCATTCATAAAAACGGCTCCTTTTTATATTGTTTGATTAAAGTCTACTCCCCTGCACTCTGTCCAATAGTGCAGGGCTTTTTTTATATAATCTTCGTCAAAGCTGAAATACTCCGCCAGCTGCCATGGCTCAGTAAATCCACGGGCCATAGCCTGGCGCAGCTCAGACACCGGCAGGTACTTTTCAACCGAAGCCGCAAACGCCCTGTTTTCAGCCTGTTCTTTGATCTCGTATGGACTGTACGCCAAGTAGAACGCCCCACTCAGATAGTGCCCCGCCTCATGAGCTAGCACGGTCCGCTCTTTAGCAGTCGTCTTACAGCGCGAACGGTCAATGACCAGAAAATTATCCATAAAAGCAATGGCTGTGTTGGCTTTGAGCTTCAATTCGGCCACATCCACGCCAAGCCCCTGCAGGTCATTATACATTGCACCGACAGACGTGTTCATCCTGTTTAACCTCCGGTTCCTTTTCGTTTGTTCCGTTCTGCCTTCACGCGCATGGACGCCATAATGTCGTCAATGTCATCTTCCGTCAAATGGTCTTTTACCTTGCCATAAAAGGCAATCAGCTGGTCCTGCATACCAACCTCTGTCTGGGCATCACTGATCAAATCGTCCACAGATACCCCGAAATACGCTGCTACTTTGGTAAGGGTATCGCCCGAAGGTGTAGCCCCGGTCTTTTTCCACTTGGTCACAGTTGAATTGCTCAGCCCAATTTCGTCTGCCGCACGGCTAAGACTTATGCCTTTGCTTTTGCAAAGAGCAGCATACATGTCATAAAACACAATTTCCGACGCTCCTTTTTGTACAGAGCGCTCAAAACTAACCAAATTCAGATTTTATGCTTGACTTTCTAACTAAATTCAGATATTATAGTGACACAGATTGAATCTAGTAAGGCATAGAAAGCCCCACAGTCTGTTGGCTTTGGAAAGATTTTTGCGCTGATATTTGTTGGCGCTTTTATCTTATCGCAAAATCTAACCAAAGTCAAGTTTTAGTAGAAAGAGAGGTTAGATTTGTATGCCTGCACAATGGACGGGCGAACTTGTTGGACGAATGCACAACGCGGGCGTTACCGCAAAGCAGTTGGCGTCCGAAATGGGAAAGAACCCCAAGTATGTTTCCCAGGTATTGAATGGGCACTATTCGCCCAAAAAGGCCGAAGCCGAGTTCAACGAAGCTTTCAAGAGACTTATATCCCCCAACCCATAAACCCATTCTACCACAACACCTGTCCCATAGTCCGGACTTTGAACCGGAAGGGCTGGATTTTTTAGGAGGTGAAACAAACCCTTACAAATGTCTTTCCCATTGGTGTAAGCCTGACCAATCCCCTTTGAAAATCCGCTCGCTTGTACATTGATTGATGGCGCACTATTTTCTGCATCTCTTCCATAACCAATGTGTGTTTAAAGGGCTCATATACAGCATCATCGCTAAAGTGTTCTGAATAACTAATCTCCGTCAACCCCAACCGATTCAACGATGTCATAGATGCTGCTTGCAACTCAAAGTCCTGGAAGCTTTGCATGTTTGCGTTTCCAAGAAAAAAGTTTTTGAACCCATCAGCGTATCCACCATCTTCTGAAGTTATAAGTCGATAGCTAACAATAGGATAAGCATCTCTACTTCTGAGTAATGCCAAGTTTTCAGCATCCAATGGCGACATTTGAGCAATAATTGTCGGAAATGATGGGTGGACTTGTGACTGATATCTTTTGTCAGCTGCATTAACGATAAGATTTTCAAACATTTTTCGAATTTCTTCTTCGTTCAAGCAGTATTTAGCACTATCCATCGCTTGCCCGACAACTTGGAGACGCGGCTCAATCAGACAATTCTCAGGCTTTTCTTCAAGCTTTTTTGTCAGACTAGCCTTGAACACTTCCAAGTCATGCTTTTGCTGAATGCGTGCTTTCTCCGCCTTAAAATGAATGCTATTCGTTGCCATGCTCAGCAAATCCCCCAGAAGGGTTCCGATTCCCTTGGCTGCTGGCTTTAGTGCTTCTTTCACTGTATCATCCACACAACTTGGCAAGGGACTAATGTTAATCGTTTTCGATTCTTTTTCATCGCTCATTATTCTCATTCCTTTCTTAGGAGGTTTTATGGACAAACTTGCCCTTATGTTAAAGATACTTATTACTGAGCAGAAAGTCAATTTTTTTGACAACATTTGTCATATCTGCGAAAAAATCGAACGCTGGCTTATGCAGCACCACTAAAAAGGAGGTATCCTATTGACCCCTTCCTCTCTCCCCGCCACTATCAAAATCACCACCACCGCGGAGCCGGACCCCTATGCTACCGAGCGGCTGGCGGCGGCAACGCTGGATTTTTACCACCGCTTTATGCAGCGTCCCGATGCCAAGGAGCTACTGGAACGCAAAAAGGCCGAACTACGCGCCCGCGGCGTGCGGCTAAACTGAAAGGAGAACGACAATGTCCCAAACAAAAACAGCCGCCCCGGTGCTGCAACACCGTGACGGCCAGACGAAAAATATCATCACCTGTATTCTACCCCACCTTGCCCGCGTTTGCAAGGTCTGCGCCAATTTCACGCTAACGGCCTGCGGGCTGGGCGCACTGTGCGCCGTGGCCGCCCTGGCCCAGGGCGGCGGAGCGTCTGCCCTGGCCGGGCTGGCTGGCTGCCTGCTGGGTGGGTGGGCTGCGCTTAAAGTACATTACCTGGAGTAACCGATGGAAAAGTTTTTATTTTATTGCCTTTGCGGCGCGGCGTGGTACCTTTGCCTGTGGGCGATCCACCACGCGCTGCTGGCGCTGGTGGTTGGGGCTTGAACACCCCCACACCGGCAGAAAGGACCCCTGAATGGAAAATGCCAAACCAAATATTTCCCCGCGGCGCGGCATGACGCCGTTAGAACGCGCCTGGGCCGCTGCCCTGTGCGCAAGCGGGGATGCCGTTGCCAACATGGGCACGGATGCCCTGCGCCTGGCAGCAGCCCAAAAGCCGCAGAACGTAACCAGCGCCGGCATTATGGAGAGCACTCACAAGCTGGCGCGCGCCTGCCGGATCATTGACGTCTCGACCGCCAGCACCCCGGCGGCCCAGAAAGCTGCCGACGCTTACGCGCTGGAAGCTGCCCTTTACGCCGTGGCGTATGAAACCGCCCGCCTTGTGCGGTCTGACATGTGGCCGCTTGTGGCCATGCGGCTGGACGCGGCGCAGGAAGTGGGCACAAGAACGTCTGACCTGCACATCCGTCAGCCGTTGGGCAAGCTGATCATGCGCCGCCACCCGCTGGCCGTGCGCGGATCGACCGCCCAGAACCTGGTGGAAGAGCTGCTGTACGCCGCGGCAAAGCGCGGCAAGCGGCGGCAGGACTGGGCCAACACACTGGAAGCCGCCGTGGCCTGCGGCTGCATGATGGACGCCGTATTAAGCTACCCGCCCAGATGGGAGGACACCAACCAATGGAAACAAGAGAACTGACCGACATGACTGCCGTGCTGCGGTCTATCAATGACGGAAATCCCAGCAATGCCGAACGCTGGGTAACCCTGACACAGCGCGTTGTCCGCGCCGAAACCCGCGCCAATGCGGCAGAGCGCGCCGCCGCCCGCAAGGATTGGGAAAAGCAGAACGCCGAATACGACAGCTGGCAGTCCAACTACCGCGCCGAGGTTGCCCAGCAGGAAGCCGCCAAAGCGCAGGACAAAGCCGCCCGCTGGGAAGTGCTTGCCCTGACCATGGCCGCGGCGCTGGTGCTGACTTTGAGCATTGCGGCGCACCAGGCGAACGAGGCTGCCCGTTGGCGGTACGAAGCCCAGGGAATGAGCCAAACGGAGATTGTTACCCCGCAGAATCAGAACACGGCGGTGCAGCCATGACGGTGCTGGAATGGCTGCAGGAGCTGGAAGAGGAAGAGCGGATCGTCAAGGTTGGCTGCGTGGACAACACCCTGCGGGGCCTGCGCCGCTGCACCGCCAGAATGGCCGCCGCCAGCTACCTGCACTGGGCCTGCCCGGAATACCTTGCGCCGCAGCTTGGACTTGCATTTGAGTGCAAAAGCCCGGCGGTCAACAACGAGAAATTCTGCGAGCGCTGCGCGGCGGCGTTTTTGTCCGCGCAGATGCCGAACACAGGGAGGGCGAAAAAGCCATGGACGCACCAATGACACCGCGGGAGGCCGTGGCCTGGCTGTTGGAAAACACCGCTGCCACCCGCAAAACCTACTGCATTATACTGCGCAGCACCAACGGCGTACACAACCCCGGCACGCGTGGCATGCTGATCTGCCAGGCGGCAGAGCTGGCAGGTCGCCTGCACGCTTACCGGGAAAGCCTGCACTACATGATGCGGGCCGGGATGATACCAGCCGATCTGCTGGACGATGTGAAGGAAGTGCTGAAATAATGATCTGTTATCTTATTACTGCCGGGGTTGTGGCCCTGGGGCTGCTGGCTACCTGGACCAGTGGCCGGGATGTGGGCTACCGCAATGCCATGCGGGATGCGGAACGGCTGCACGATGATGATGTTGTATTCCGTCCCGGCAAAGGCGGCCGCCAATGACGGCGGAGGAACGCGCAACCCTGATCGACCGGCTGGCCCCGCTGATCATTGAGGAACGCCGCAAGGCCGCAGAGCAGAACCCCAAGCGCCCGCCCTGGTACATGACGAACATTGCCCACCCCGTGATGGGCTGGCTGTACAACCAGTACCTGGCCAAGCTGGGCGAGGTAAGTCCGCCCGGCGATGCCTGCCGCACCCGGTTTGAGCTATCCCTATTGCACCCGGCTGTGCTGAAACAGCTGGCCGAGCACTACAAGATCCAATAACCCCGCCCCGGCGGGGCAGATATGCCGCCAAAGCTGCACGAAGCCGCGGCGGCCCCTGAATCCTCCCACAGTTGCTGCGTGGGCAAGTACGGCAACACCACTGTGCAGGTAATGCACAACGCCCGGCACCGGCCACTACTCCCGGCTTGTACCCGGCGGCCGCCTGTTAGCTTTTCAGCCCGGCTTTTCCACCGGGTGCCAGGCCCCTGCGTGCAGATTGCCAAGCGCCGCGGGTGCGCCTGGGCAGGCGGGTTTTTATGGTGCGTGTGCAGCACCGGCATGGCCCAAGCAACCCATGCCGCCCGGATCAACACCGGGACGCGCCACCAAAGAATGGGAGGTTGAATGATACCAATGACAATTTTTGATTCCAACTGCCTTTATGCCATCAAGTGTCTGGCCCTTGTGTTTGTCGCTGCCCCCTGCGTACTCTTTGCCGGCGGAATGCTGATTTGCCTGCTGATGTGGTGCGGGCTGCACATCACCCGCGCCATGCACCTGCGGCGGCTGGGCCTGCCGCGGTGCGGGCGCTGCCGCTACTGGGCCACCGTGCAGTGCCCGCTGCATGGCCGCAACACGCCGGATGATTTCTGCAGCCGCGGCGAAAGGTGGGGTGACTGATGGAACGAAGCTGTAAAAACTGCCAACAGCGCCGCGTGGGCTGCCATGCCAACTGCGAGTGCTACAAGGCCGACTGCGCCCAGGATGCCAAGCGCCGGGCCTATGAGAAACAGTTTGCGTATCTGGACAGCATGCCGCAAACCGCCACCGCCTTAAAAAAGACCCTTGCGCCCCGGCGGGTGGGCGGCCAACAGTAAAACAGAAAGGATGAAATCAATGACAAGGAAAAAGTGCATCAAGATGATCATGGGAACGATGGGGCTGCCGCAGCCGCGGGAGGCTGAAAAAGTTTTCCGAGCAACGCGGGAATGGATGTACGGTGAAACCGGGCCATGGCCGAGTAACCAGGAAGTACTGATGGCTATTCTGAGCGCAATGGCAAAAGACGTGGCTATTGACATACCGTTTACAACTTACTTTCTGGCAAAAGTCCGCCTGCTTATCATCAGGGCAAAACTCAAGCGCATCCACGACCGCCTGATGGGCGGCCCTGCAAAAGAAACCCAAGCATGAACCAAAGCCGCAGCCCTTAAACCAGGGCGGCGGCTTTCGCAAAACCGGGCACAGCTTACCTATTATATAGAGCATGTGGCTGCGCAGCCGCAGCGAGCTGCCGCCAAACGGTCCGAGGGGGGGCCGTTTGGGCGGCTTGTATAGGGGTTATTTCAAGGTCCATTCTCCCCCAAAGAAAGAAAAGAAGTGAACAGCATGAAAACTACCAGAAAGCAATACATCCGAGAGCAGAAAACAATCTGCGGCGATAGTTATGCCGAGGTAGATTTTTGCTGGATCACTGAGCGGGAACACCGGGCGGGTCCCCGCGGCAAGAAGAAGTTTGCCAGCAGCCTGGCCCAGCAAAAGCGTAACCGGGAACGGTCGGCGCGGCTGTTGGTGCAGCTGCTGAACACAAATTTTGACCAGCGGGGTTTTGCTCTTACCCTGACATACGAAGACATGTGGCTGCCGGATGACGATGAAGCCGCCTGGAAGGACGTATACAACTACCTGAAACGGGTGCGCCGATGGCTGACCCGCAAAAACTGGCAGGATGCCACCCCCATCAAGTGGGTGTGCGTGACGGAAAACCAGGAAGCCGACCCGGCCAACGGCCTGAAAGAAGTGCGATACCATCACCACATGGTGCTGCAGGTGGACGGCCTGACCGCCGCCCACCGCGCCGCCCTGCGTGATGCGCTGGAAGATCTGTGGTGCACCGGCCGCAGCCGGGAACCGCTGGGCACCGTGAACGCTGACCGCCTGCAGCCGGAACACGATAGCCTGGAAGGGCTGGCAAAGTACATGCTGAAATACCCCCGCCGCCGCAAAAGCTGGCATGCAAGCCGCGGCCTAAAGCGGCCCACCTATCCCCGCCCCAATGATACCCACTGGACCCCGCGCAAGCTGGCCGATGCCTGCACCATGCGCGTGGACGATGCTGATTATTGGGAGCGGCGCTACCCAGGTTACAGGTTTTTGGGGGCTGTGCCCAGTTATAACGAGGAGCGGGCCGAATGGCGGCTATACATCAAGCTGCGCCGGAAACGCAGGTAATACAACGTTATCCCCCGCCCCGGCGGAATAAAATAAAACAATTGCAGGCGCGAACGCTGACAGCAAGAACCGACAACTAACATTGCCGGAGTAAAGGACAGGACGATTTATGAGCGAATACAGGTTGCCCGGCGGGACCGGGCGAAGCGTTGCGGAAAATGTGGACTGCGTGCAGGCCATGAAGCAATACCCGGACGGATATTTTGACCTTGCCGTAGTAGACCCGCCGTATGGCGGGGGGGCAAGCGTTCAGGAGCCGGGACGGGTCGAGGTTCGGTGGGAGATTCGACAGATACAAGCGCACAGAACAGGCGGCGGATGGGCGGCTAAGTTCGGCAAAAAAATTGTGGCCTGGGACAACGCGCCGGGCAAGGAGTATTTTGATGAGCTGTTTCGCGTTTCCAAGCAGCAGATCATCTGGGGCGGCAACTACTTTGAGCTGCCGCCGTGCCGATGCTTTTTAATCTGGCAAAAAACGAACATACCGGACGACTTCACGATGGCGCAGGCGGAGTATGCGTGGACAAGCTATAACGACAACGCGAAAATCTGGCGCGGAAGCAGCGGAAGAAGCAAAGGTGAGGAGCATTTTCACCCAACAGAAAAGCCGCAGGCGCTGTATGCGTGGATTTATAACAGATTTGCAAGACAGAGCTACAAGATACTGGACACACACCTTGGCAGCGGCACGAGCCGCCGCGCGGCGTGGGATGCCGGGCTGGATTTTACCGGGTTTGAGATCGACAAGGAATATTTTACAAAGCAGGAGGAGGCGTTCGCAAGTTATGTCGCACAGCTGCGTTTTGCGGACACCCAAGCGGGACAGCCGGCCGCAGAACAGCTAATGATGCCTTTGTGAGAGAGAAAGGAAAGCAACGAAAATAAAAAAAGTGATTGCGATTGATGAAGAATCAAAAATTTATATGCCACACACATGGCGGTGATCCTGACACCTGAATGCAAAGATAGCCATATTCTGAACCAAGGGAGGTATACACACGTGGGGAAAAGTAAACGCTTGCCGAATGACATCATATTGGCTGCGCTGCAGCTGGTACGTGGTCAGGCCAGACGCAAGGCCGAGTATAAGTGTCAGGTTGATGACATCATCATGCGCAGCGGCACAAATTTTGTAGATACCAAGACCCGCAGCGGAACGCCCGTGCGCGTATACCTGCCGCATGCCGGCGGAAATACCAGCGATACCACCGCTGACAAAGCCGCAGCCATCCAGCAGTTAGAGCAACAGCGGGATGTGCAGATCATGCGGGCCATTGATGCCGCAACTGACGAAATCGGCGCAGACATCCCCTGCAACGAAGTGCAGGAGGCTTTGAAGAAGGCTATTGCACTCAACTGCAGCGACTGCCGCGCATGGACCTATGAGCGGTTGAAAGTACCCGGCATCAGCCGCATGGAGTTCTACCGCTTACGGCGCAAATTTTTGGAAAATGTAGCACATCGGGTGGGTCTCGGCTAAAAAGTTGGTACTGTGCAAGAATATTTAAGGCTAAAATTAGTATCATAGAGAATTGAGAGGACAGCCCACCGGCTGCCCTCTTTTGTTTTGGAGTGTAACCCATGGCAGATAAAAACAACAAAACAACCAACCCCTGCGCCCGCTGTATCTGGCGTATGTGCAACAGCGAACGGGTGATCTGTTCCCTACCGCGTTGCGTAAATCCTACGCAGTGTAAACGCCAAAAATATAAACTTGGCCCCGGCGGATGTTGGACTTACCAGCGGCCACTGAAAAGGCCCCGGCATAAGCTGTCGCAGGAAGGCAACCCTCATGACTAACCCCCGGTATGCCAATGGAGCGCTGCGCAGGAAACACCGGGCGCGGCTGAAAGCCATGGGCGCGCCGTGCGGAATCTGCGGCGGACGCCTTGGCCCGATCCATTACGACGAACCATCTGATGCCGCGCACCCGCTCAGCTTTGTGGTGGATGAGATACGCCCCGTTGCCCGCTGGCGCGAGTTCGGGTACGCATCCCCGCGGGCTGCGGCTGAAGATTGGGACAACTTACAGGCTGCGCATTACTGGTGCAACGCGCAGAAAGGCTGCAAGCTTTCGCCCGCAAAACCCAATTCGGCGCAGCACACCCGCACACAAAGGCCTCCTGCAGACGGCAGCTGGTGAGGGGTGGGGAGGGTCCCCCGCCCCGGCCGGCGGGCGACCCCAAGCCGTCCAGCGCCGATTTACCCCCGCAAAAAATAATTTGATGGGGGTGGTATCAAAACAGGAAGGAGAAGCAAAAAGTGGCAGCAGATACTTCTAATCGCGCGCGCGCGGAGATCGCGAAAAGGTCTGCCGCAGAGCGCAGAAAACTGGCTAAATTTTTGGCCAAAAACGGATTGAATGACGAAAAAATCAAGTCGCTTGACCCGGTGATTTTGAATGTTTCGTGGATGAAATCCAAGCTGGACGATGCCAGGGAAGCCATCGGCGAGGAAGGCATCACGGTGGAATATGACAACGGCGGTGGGCAGTCGGGCGTGAGAGAGAACCCGGCCTTCCGGGCTTATGAGGCATTGTGGAAAACGTACCTGTCTGGATTGGATATGCTGATTAAGCTCCTACCTGTTGAGGTGCCGCAAGAGCAAATATCCGACATTAAGCCGACAAGCGTACTCACTCTGGTGCAGAATCGGAGAAAACAGGACGCATGACCGGCGCACAGATTCCAAGATACCGCATCGAGCCGGAGCGCGTTACGACCGACGGTGCGGACGCCGCAGCGCTGATGGCCGCCTACGGCAATGCGCTGGATGAATGGCAGCAGCTGGTGCTGGACTGCTGGCTGGGTCGGGATGCATCCGGGCGGTACACCGTGACCTCCGCAGGGCTGGCCGTGCCCCGGCAGAACGGGAAAAACGTGTGTCTGGAGGGGCGGGAGTTTTTCGGAATGGTCATCAACGGTGAGAAGATCCTGCACACCGCCCATCAGGTGCGCACGGCGAAAAAGAGCTTTAACCGGCTGGCCCGGATGTTTACCGACAAGCGGCATCCAGAGGTGCTGGAACTGGTGAAAAACATCCGCTACACCAACGGCGAGGAGTGCATCGAGCTTCTGAACGGCGGGAGCATTGAGTTCTCGGCCCGATCCCGGCAGGCGGCCCGCGGCTTTGACGGCATCTCGCTGGTGGTCTATGACGAGGCACAGGAACTGACGGACGACCAGGTGGAGGCAATCATGGCCACGCTGGCCGCATCGGCCACCGGCACCCGGCAGCTGATCTATACCGGAACCCCGCCTTATCCGGGCTGTCCCGGCGACGTATTCCGCCGCCGCCGGACAGCCTGTCTTGGCGCACCGGGCGCGCACGATGCCTGGCACGAATGGTCAGTGGAGGGAGAGCAGGTTGACAAGATCGACCTAGAAGATCACGCGGTCTGGTATCAGACTAACCCGGCCATGGGCATTCGGCTCAGCGAGGAGTTTGCGGCGGAGGAGTGCCGGAGCATGAGCGCCGATGGCTTTGCCAGAGAACGCCTGGGCTGGTGGAGCCCCGTTCTGACGGAGCAGAGCGACAAGGCGCTGGATGCCCGGGCCTGGGAAGCCTGCGCCAGCGAGGCGGAAAAGCCGGAGGGCAAGACCGCTTACGGTGTCAAGTTTGCCGCGGATGGTTCTGCTGTGTGCCTGTGCGGCGCGGTGATCCCGAAAGACGGTCCGGCGCGTGTATCCCTGATTGAACAGCAGCCCACCGGCCGCGGCCTGGCCTGGCTGGTGGACTGGCTGAACGAACGCTATGACCGCGCAAGCTGTGTGGTGATTGATGGCCGCAACGGGGTGGACGTGCTGGTGGAGCGCATCCGCCCCACCTGGAAAGCCAAAAGTGCCGTGCTCCGCCCCTCTGCCAGGGACGTAATCGCATCGGTAGGGCTGTTTACCACCACCGTGAACGAGCGCGGCCTGACCTGGTACAAGCCGCAGCAGGCCCTTGCCGAAAGCGCCGTTACCAGCACCAAGCGCCCCATCAGCGGCGGGTACGGCTTTGGCGGCGACAACAGCCTGCCGCTGGAAGCCTGTGCCCTGGCACTGTGGGGCGCAAAGACGAGCAAACGCGACCCGACACGCAAAATGCGCATCGGATGAGAGGAAAACCATGATGAATACCCTGAATTTTGGCCATGTGGCCGGGCTGACCGCCGCGGAACAGCAGCAGCTCAGCGACCTGGCCGAGGCCTACAGCTACCACCAGAGCCGCAACGCCACCAAAGACAAATATTATGAGGGTCATGTGACCCTGCGGGACGTAAACCTTGGCATTGCCCTGCCCACGGGGCTGCGCGGGCTGGAGGTCGGCTGCAGCTGGGGTCAGAAAGCGGTGGATGTGCTTGCCGCCCGCAGTATGTTTGACGGCTTTGTGGGCACCGGCGGCAGTCTGGACAGCCTTGCCCGGCTGGTGGCGGATAACCGCCTTGTGGCCGAATACGCCAAAGCCTGCCGTGATGAGCTGAAATACGGCTGCGTGTTTGCCACGCTTTCGGCTGACGATGCGATCGGCTGCCGGATCCGGTTCCACTCCCCTGCTGCGGCCGCTGCCCTGTGGAGCGGCGAGAAAGGCCGGATCGACTGCGGCCTTGCCATCATCGACACCATGAAGGACGAAAAGGACAAAGGGAAATGGGCCCCGTCCATCGTCAACCTGTATACCGACACCGCCGTGGTCGTACTAACCCGTGAGGGGAACATCTGGACAGCAAAACGGCATCCCAATAAGATGGGGCGGCCGCTGATGGAGCCACTGATTTGGAACGCCACCAGCAGCAAGCCGTTTGGCCGCTCCCGGCTGAAACGGCCCATCCGCTCACTGATTGACGATTATGTCCGGGTTGTGGCCAACGCCGCCATTGCGCTGGAGTTTGACACCACGCCGCAGAAATACATCCTTGGCGTGACGGATGAGCAGTACGATACCATCGTATCGGACAAGTTCCGGCAGTATGTCGGGGCGATCATCGCGGCCACGACCAACCCCGACACCGGCGAAAAACCCGCGTTCGGCCAGCTGGCACAGGGCAGCCTTTCGCCGCACGTTGAAAAGATGCGAATGACGGCCACCCAGTTTGCCGCTGCCACCGGTCTGACCGTGACCGATGTTGGCGTGGTGAACGATGCCAACCCCACCAGCAGCGATGCGATCCTGGCCCAGAGCCAGACCCTTGTATTGCTGGCCCAGCAGCTGAACACCGGCAACGGGGATGCACTACGCACCATTGCCCGGATGGCCCAGGCCATTGCCCGCAAAGTAACGCTGGATGAGCTGACCGAGGAAGAGCGGAACGTGATGGCCCACTTTCGGAACCCCGCCATGCCCAGTGTGGCCGTGACCGCGGATGCCGCCATCAAGATCGCTTCCGCCCGGCAGGAGTTTGCCGCCACCGACACGTTTTTGGAGATGATCGGCTTTGACCAGGCCGATATCCGCCGCATTAAGGCGCAGGAACAGCGGGTGCGGGGCCAACAGGTGCTGATGGAGATGGAAGACGATGCAGATAACAGCCAACGCCTGGAATGAGTACATCACCCGGCTGTCCCGCCTGAACCGGAAAGCCGGGCAGCTGATGCGGCAGTACATAGACACCCACGGCACCGAAAGCACGGACGACCTGATTGCCTACGCTTACGGACTTGTGACGAAATACGGCGAGGGCAGCGCCGAGCTGGCCTGCCAGATGTATGACGCCCTGGCCGAAGCGGCCAACGCCGGGGTGCCCGCCGCCGAGCCTGCCGTACCGGCAGACTACGGCGAGGTTGCCCGCATGGTGAACGCCACCAAGAACCAGAACCCTGCCAACCTGCCCAACGGCGTCAGCCGCCTGGTCAAGCGCGCCGGAGCCGACACCACCCTGAAAAACGCTGTCCGCGATGGGGCGGAGTGGGCCTGGGTGCCGCACGGCGATACCTGCCCGTTCTGCATCACGCTGGCAAGCAATGGCTGGCAGAAAGCCAGCAGCAAGGTGCTGAAAGGCGGCCACGCCGACCACATCCACGCCAACTGCGACTGTGAGTTTGCCATCCGGTTTGACCACAATACCACTGTGGCGGGATATGACCCGGAAAAATACCTGAAACAGTACCGGGATGCGGGCGGAGACATCAACAAAATGCGGCGGGTGAACTACGCCGCCAACAAGGAGCGCATCAATGCCCAGAAACGGGCGGCGTATGCCGAAAGACAAAAGTATTTGATCAGTGCTGCTGAGAGAGGGAAAGGTCCCATTACGAAAATCACTGATTCCGTAATCAATGATTTCCCCGCTGTTAAGGTCGATTGGTTTACCGAAGATCAAAACAAGCAATTTAGATCGTTACATAAAGAACTGCTTCAAACTTCTCGCGACAAAAACAACTGCTTTGAAACAGCTTTTATTGTTTCAGGAGATTTAAGTCGAAAGACTATTGTATTTGGCGATGAAACCACAATCTCTATTCCACCGCTTTCAACTGGCTTAAATAGTTGGATTTTGCATAACCATCCGAGAAACAGCAGCTTTTCAATTGAAGATATCGCAGCTGTTACTATTCCTGGATATCAGGGAATCACTATCGCCAAAAACAATGGCGGATTGGAAATATTGACGAAATCTCCAAATTGTGATAACATCAGATTGCAAAATGATGTGCGACGTTTTCTTATAAGAAAACCCAACAAAATATCTGATTCAGACGCACAAAAAATGATTTCAAAATGGGTTGAAAAGGGGTGGGTAAAGTGGCTGATAGTAGAAAAGCAGAAGTGAATTTTTCGGATTTTGAAGCGGTGGATTTTAGCGATTCCGACCTTGTACTGGATGGCGATTCGGAAGCATTTGCCAAGTGGTATTTGGAAAAAACAAAGTCACTTGCTCCGCTGGATGACATCAAAGAAGACACCTGAACCACGATGCACACGCACCGTGGTATTTTTATGCCCATTTTTACGAAAAGGATTCAAGGAGGACGACATGGAACTGAAAGACACTGTAAAAGGCATGATGAGTGACGACTACAAAGAGCGCATGGCAGCCGAGTATCACCAGACCAAAATCCGTTACGAGAAGCTCAAAAAGCTGAACACCAGAATGGAGGCAAAAGTTATTTGCACATCCAGCGCGGTCGAGCCCCAGATGGATGGTACTCCCGCACGCCTGTTGCGTGATCAGCAGCGCATTATGGGGGAGTATCTTCACATTCTGGAACTTCGGGCGGAGATTGAAGAAATCTTCATCTGAATTTTTCATGTGCTTTTGCACTCAACTGCAAAGGCACTTTTATTATGCCCACTCCAGCTGCATGAGGCCGGAGCGGGCACTTTTTATACCAATTTTTGCCCGGCATGGCGTAAAACTGTACAGCCAAAGCGGATGCGACCCGCGTAAATAAAAGCGCAGGCAGAAAGGACACAACATGAAACGCGAAGACGTAAAGAAGCAGATCCCCAACATCACCGATGAGCAGCTGGACTGGCTGATGGGCGAAAACGGCAGGGATATCACCGCCGAAAAGACCAAAGCCACCAACCTGCAGATCCAGGTGAACGGCCTGACCACCCAGCTGAACACCGCCAAAGACAGCCTGAAAGCCTTTGAAGGCGTGGACGTGGCCGACCTGAAAGGCCAGATCACCAAGCTGCAGGGCCAGCTGGCCGACCAGGCCGACAGCTTTGCCTTTGATTCCGCCCTGGACGGCGCAATCCGTGACGCGCACGGGCGTGACGTAAAGGCCATCCGCGGTATGTTGGACGTGGATGCACTGAAAGCCAGCAAGGACCGCACCACCGACATCAAGGCCGCGCTGGATGCCCTGACCAAAGAAAAAGCCTGGGCCTTTGATGCCGCCCCCGGCGGCTACCCCAACGTCCGCGACGGCGGCGACCCGAACAAAACCCCAACCGGTTCCACGCGCGAGCAGTTCGCGGAGTGGTTCAACGAAGTCATGAAGTAAAGGAGCAAAAGTATGGCATCTATTGACATCAACCGCACGACTACTATTTCCCTGCCGGGCAGCGTGTCCAGCGAAATTTTGCAGAAAACCCAGGAATCCAGCGCCATCATGGCACTGGCCCGGCAGATTCCGCTGCCCGGCCTGGGCGTAACCATCCCCGTTATCACCGGCGACCCCGAAGCGGGCTGGGTCGGCGAGACCGAGAAAAAGCCGGTCAAGCGCGGCACCCTGGCCACCAAGCAGATGACGCCCTATACCCTGGCCGTCATTGTGCCGTTTTCCAACCAGTTCCGCCGCGATGTGCCCGCCCTGTATGACCAGCTGGTGCAGCGCCTGCCCGGCGCTCTGGCCAAAAAGTTTGACCAGACCGTGTTCGGGGCGGTGGAAGCCCCCGGCTCCAACTTCGATACCCTGAAAGCCTGCACGGCCCAGAGCATCCTGACCAATGCCTACGGCGGTCTGGTTGCCGCCGATGCGGACATCGCCGCCCATGACGGCATTCTGAACGGCTGGGTGCTGGCCCCGCAGGGCAAGGCCATCCTGCTGAACGCGGTGGACGGCAATAAGCGTCCCCTGTTCATCAACTCCGTGGCCGAAGGCGCAGTGCCCATGATTCTGGGCGCGCAGGTGCGCCAGAGCAAGGGCGCCTACACGGCCAACACGGCCAGCGATGCCGCCGTTGTCGGCTTTGCGGGCGACTGGAGCCAGGCTGTATACGGCACCGTGGAGGGCGTGCAGATCGCCATTTCCGACCAGGCCACCCTGACCGACGGTTCCACCACCATCAACCTGTTTGAACAGAACATGTTCGCTGTGCGCGCCGAGATTGAAGTCGGCTTCCGCTGCGACACCACGGTGTTCAACAAGTTGACCGGCGCAGCCAAAACGGGGTCCTGATCATGATTGAATTCAAGAACCGCCTGACCGGCACCCTGATGGCCGTTGCCCCGGAGCGGGAAGCTGAATATCTGGCGGCAGGGCATACCCGCGTGGATGCCCCGGCGGCCGTCCCCGCCAGGCAGCCCGCCGAAGAGCCCGCTGAAGAGCCCGCCGCCAAGCAGACCGCCGAAGAGCAGACCGCCGAAGAGCCCACCGCCAAGCAGACCGCCGCCAAGCAGACCGCCGCCCCGGCCCCGAAGAAGAAAGCCGCCGCCAGGAAATGAGGTGATGGCAATGGTCTATGCAACCGTGGAAGAGGTCGAAGCTGGGTTCCGCACGCTGAGCGATGACGAAAAGACGCTCTGCAGCGCCCTGCTGGCCGAAGCCGGCATTGTCATCGACGCATACAGCCAGGACGCCCCGTTTGAGCGCAAACAGCTGGTATCCTGCCGCATGGTGCGCCGCCAGCTGGACGCGGGCACCGGCGGGCAGGGCGCTGCCATGTACCCGATGGGCGCCACCCAGGCGTCCGCATCGGCGCTGGGCTACCAGCAGAGCTGGACGGTATCCGGCGGCTCGGTCGGAGAGTTGTACCTTTCCAAGCTGGAAAAGAAGCTGCTGGGCGTCGGAGACCGCATTGGTGCCCACAGCCCTTTGGAGGACATGACATGCTGAACGGCATTGATATTACCCTGTACACCAAAACCAAGACCGGCGAGGATGAATTTCACGCCCCCGTGTACGAGGAGACCCCCGTGACCGTCCGCAACGTGCTGGTGGGCGAACCGGCTACGGAGGACATCGTCAACGATCTGCAGCTTTACGGCAGGCGGCTGGCCTATACGCTGGCCCTGCCCAAGGGAGACGCCAACGACTGGCACAACGTGACGGTGGAGTTCTTCGGGCAAAAATTCCGGACTTACGGAGATGTGGTGCAGGGCATTGATGACCTGATCCCGCTGTGCTGGAACAAGAAGGTGAAGGTGGAACGGTATGAGTAAATACAAATTCGAGCTGAACCGTTCCGGCGTCCGCGCTCTGCTGCGCTCGGACGAGGTGAAGGCAATCCTGAAAAGCAAAGCCGATGCAGCGGCGCAGGCGTGCGGGAATGGTTACGCATCCGGCGACTATCTCATGCCAACCCGCGTGGTAGCCCGTGTTTCTGCGGTTTCGGCCAAAGCCAAACAGGACAACCTGAAAAACAACACGATCTTGAAGGCGCTGAAATGATAGAGAAAATCGCAATAAATCACCTGAGCACCGTCCTTACCGTGCCGGTGTACATGGAGATCCCGGAAAATCCGCCCAACACGTTTGTGCTGGTGGAGAAAACCGGCAGCAGCCGCACCAACCGGGTCAACCGTGCCACATTGGCCGTGCAGAGCTGGGCTGGCAGTTTGCTGGCAGCGGCCGAACTGAACGAACGGGTCAAGGCGGCGATGGATGAACTGGCCGGCATTGACGATGTCAGCGCCTGCCGCCTGAACAGCGACTACAATTTTACCGATACAACAACCAAACACTACCGTTACCAGGCCGTTTTCGACCTGGTTTTTTATTGAGAAAGGATGATTCACATGGCAAACGCATCCAATGTTACCACCGGCAAGCCCAAAAAAGGCGGTGCAATCTTCCGCGCCCCGGCGGGCACTACCCTGCCCACCGATGCAACCACCGCGCTGAATGCAAAGTTCGTCTGCTTGGGTTACTGCGGTGAGGATGGCCTGACCAACGCAAACAGCCCGAAAAGCGACAACATCAAAGCGTGGGGCGGGGATACAGTTCTCACTTATCAGAGCTCGAAAGACGATACCTTCGCCTTTGTTCTGATTGAAGCGCTGAACCCCGATGTACTCAAAGCTGTCTATGGCGATGACAACGTGACCGGCACGCTGGAGACCGGCATCACCGTGAAAGCGAACAGTGACCCGCAGGAGAGCGCCGCGTGGGTCATTGAGCAGGTCATGCGCGGTGGCGCCCACAAGCGCATTGTCATCCCGTCCGCCGCCGTGACCGAGGTTGGCGAAATCACCTACTCTGACGAGGATGCAGTGGGCTATGAAACCACCATCACCGCCACGCCGGACACGGACGGGAATACGCACTACGAGTACATCAAGGCGAAAGGAGAATCGTGATGATTGAGGGAAAAACCAAAAGAGGCTTTGCCTATGCCATTGCAGAAGAGAATGTAGACCAGGAATTTCTGGATGCACTGGCGGAAGCGGAGGACGGCCAACCGCTGAAAGTTAGCAAGGCGCTGCGCCTGCTGCTGGGGGAAGAGCAGCGCGAAAAGTTATACGACTACCTGCGCAATGACAAAGGGAAGGTTCCGATCGACGCTGTGATGGAAGCGTTTTATGACATTCTTTCCAATGACGGGACCGGCGCAAAAAACTCCTGATCCTCGCTGCGATGGTCCATGCCGATGAGGATGCGCTGATCTGCGATTTTGCCGAAACCTACCACATCTTTGACTGGCGTGCGCTTCCGGTACGGCTGGCTGCCACCCTGGCGGCCGGCCTGCCGGAAACTTCGCGCATCCGCATGAAGATGGCGGGGGCTAAAATGACGGCCTCACTGCTGATGCAGGCAGCCATGGTGGACCGGTTGAGCCTGCTGGTCTGGATGCAGACCAAGGACGGGCAGAAAAACCGGCACCGCCCCCAGAGCGTTGCAGAGATGCTTACCGGAAAAGAAAAGCGCAGCACGGTACAGGCATTTAACAGCGAGAAAGAATTTTGGGCGGCCATCCGGGCCGCTGATGAAGGGAAGTGAGATCATGGCAGAGGGTACAGAACTTGGCAAGGCGTATGTGCAGATCATCCCGAGCGCCAAGGGGATCAGCGGGAAAATCAAGGAAGCGCTGGGCGATGCCCCGGCGCAGACTGGGGAATCCGCAGGGCAAAGCCTAGGCAGCCGTCTTGTCAGTACGTTCAAAAAAGTAATCGCTGCGGCCGGTATCGGGGCTGCCATTTCCAAGGCCGTCACCGAGGGCGCTGCGCTTGAGCAGAGCATCGGCGGCGTTGAAACGCTGTTTAAGGACAGTGCGGATACCATCAAGCAATACGCAGCCGTCGCCTATAAAACAGCCGGTGTCAGCGCCAACGACTATATGGAACAGGTGACGAGCTTTTCGGCTACCCTGCTGCAGGGCCTGGGCGGAGATACCGCCGCGGCGGCCAAGTACGCCAACCAGGCTATTATCCAGATGTCGGACAACGCCAACAAGATGGGCACGGATATGTCCGCCATCCAGTACGCATACCAGGGTTTCGCCAAAGACAATTACACGATGCTGGACAACCTCAAGCTGGGGTACGGCGGCACCCAAGCGGAAATGGCCCGGCTGATCAATGACAGCGGCGTGCTCGGAGACAGCGTTAAAGTCACGGCCGACACTGTCAAGGACGTGCCATTCAACTCCATCATCGACGCCATCCAGGTAATCCAGGACAACCTGGGTTTAACGGGAACCACAGCCAAGGAGGCGGCAACGACCATTTCGGGTTCGATGGCGTCCGTGAAGGCGGCGTTTTCCAACGTCCTTGCAGAGCTGACCCTGGGGCAGGATATTCAGCCCGCCCTGAACGGTCTCGCAGACACGGTAACGTCATTCCTGTTCGGAAATCTGTTCCCGGCGGTTGGGAATATCCTCAAGGGGTTGCCGTCAGCCATTGGAACTTTTATAACCAGCGCCGGTCCGCAGATCAGCGCGGCCATTGGGCAGGCACTTGGAAGTATTTCCCCTGATTTGAGCGGCCTGTGGACTTCGATAAGCGGCAAGCTGGGTGGACTATGGTCATCGCTGTCCGGGGCAATGGCTCCGCTGTCCGGCCTGCTATCTTCTATGATGCCGCTGCTTCAAAGCGTTCTGAGCCTTGTTGATGAAGCACTTGGAAAAATTCAGAGTGCCGTATCGGAGATTGACCCGGCGGTGGAAGCGGCAGCACCCGTTCTGCAAAGCATTTTTCAGGAAATCGGCACATTTGTGCAAAACCATGCGGACGGGCTAGTTACCGCGTTTGCATCCATTGGCGCAGGGCTTGGTGTGTTCAAAACGTTGACCGGGCTTGGTGCTCTTTTGGCTCCCGTTGTGTCTGTCATTACCAGTGTGGTCACGGCCATCACCAGTGCGACCTCGGCGGGTGCAGCCTTTGGCGGGGTAATCGCTGCGCTTGGGGGGCCTGTGACGGTGGTAATTGGTGTCCTGTCTGCACTTGTTGCAGGGTTCATCTACCTGTGGAACACCTGCGAACCGTTCAAGCAGTTTTGGATTGACCTGGGAACTAATATTACCAACTTCGTGAGTAATGCGGCCCAGGCGATCGTGAACTTCTTTACGGTAACCCTGCCAACCGGCATCCAGAACGCCATGACGTTCATCCAGCAGCTGCCCGACAATATTTCGGCCTTTTTCTCTCAGATCCCCTATATGGTCGGCAATTTCCTGGGCCAGGCACTAGGCACGCTGGCAAGCTGGGCGGTGCAGCTGCCGGCGCTGGCAAAACAGGCGGCGAGCACATTTCTTACCAATGTCGTGGCATTCTTCTGCCAGCTGCCGGGGAATACCCTGAAATGGCTGACCACGGCCTTGACCAATGTGGCCCAGTGGGCTGTTCAGCTGGGGAAGAAAGGCACCGAAGCGGCCAAGACACTGCTCAACAATGTCGTGAACGGCCTTATGCAGCTGCCCGGCAAATTGCTTGATATCGGCAGGCAGGCCGTGGAAGGTCTGTGGAACGGTATCAAAGCCGCAGCCGGATGGTTGCAGGATCAGATCGGCAGCTTCGTTTCCGGCATTGTCGATGGATTTACCAGTGCGTTCAAAATCGGCAGTCCGTCCCGCATTATGAGAGACAAAGTTGGGCGTTGGATCACCCCCGGCATTGCCGAAGGCATCACAGGCAGCATGGGATGCCTGAAATCCGCGATGACTGATGTGCGTGACCTTGTGACCGGGCAGATGGCGGGGCTGCAGACAGGGGTGTCTACCGCGCTGAGCGTTGATCCTGCCTGGGCCGTGCCGACAGTCTCTCCTCAAAGTAGTGGGAGCGTGCAGCCCGTCACGTTGGACGAACTCGCCGACCTGGTCACGCTTATCATCCAATCCATCCGGGAGAATGGTGGCCCCATCATCATCGGCGATGAGGTCATCGGCCGCGCCAACGACCGATACCGCCAAAATCGCGCAATCATGACAGGAGGAATGGCATGAAAGCATTGAAGCGCACTTCCCTCTTGCAAATCGACGGCCATTCCCTGCCGGTTCCCACCGGCTCCCCCACCATCAAGTTTTCGGACGTTGAGAGCAGTGACAGCGGCGCTGACGAGATGGGCGTCTACCACCGTGAAGTGCTGCGGTTCGGCGTGCTGACCTGTTCGTTGACCTACAGCTACCTTGATAACGCCGACTGTGCCTACCTGCTCGGCCTTTTGCAAAACAAGACCACATTCCAGTTTACCTGCCCTATCCCCGGCGACGCCGCAGACGTGGCACAAACAACCACCCGCACCTGCTACTGCTCCAACTACGGGGCGGCCCTGCAGCGGCTGAAAACCGGTGTTTGGCGGGACATGGATCTGGAAATCAAAGAATGTTAAAGAGGTGCCTGAATGGTTAAGAACATCCTGGTGCTGGATGACGGAACTGAGATTGCCGCCGGCACCGTTGGTCAGAACGCTATCCTTTCCCTGACTTGCACCGAAACCGTATCCAAAACCACCGACCTATGTCCCGGCGCAGCCTGCTCCAATAAGCTGGAAATCACAATCTGGGTGGAGCCGGGAACCGATCTGCCGATTACATCCGGAACCCGGCTGACCCACTACCGGGAGACATCCGGCCATCGAACCCTGGCGGGCACCTACTGGGCAGTTAAACCTACCAGCCAGACCCGCAACACCTACAAAATCTACGCCTATGACGCAGTCTCCCTGCTTGATGGCGTACAGTCTACCTGGCTGCGATCCATTCAGGATCAGTTTCCGATGACACTGTGGGCATTTGCGGGACTTGTAGCACAGCGGTGCGGCGTAACCATTGCCAACAACTCCCTGCCGCGTAACGGAAGCTATCGGGTACAGGCCTTTTACGCCGATAACCTGACCGGGCGCCAGCTGCTTGCATGGGTGGCCGAAGCGTCCTGCACATTCCTGCGGGCTACACCGGACGGAAAAATCGAATTTGCCTGGTACACAGATTACAACGCATCGCAGAGCATCGGGCCAACCGTATACATAAGGGACGGCCTGTCGCATGACAAGTTTCAGACCGCGCCGGTCGTCAAAGTACAGATCCGGCAGAGCGATGACGACGTGGGTGTGCTGTATCCGTCCGACGAGAGTGGATCAAATGCCTTGGTTATCCAGGGCAACCTGCTGCTGACATCCGCCACTGCGGAAGCACTGAAGCCGGTCGCGCAGGCGATATTTGAAACGATGCAGGGCGTGACCTACACACCGCTCAAAGTAACCGTCCCGGCGGATTTTCCCCTGCCCGCGCCTGGAAACATTGTATCTGTCACTGATGCCCGCGGAAACGTGCTGAGCTCCTATATCATGACCCGGAAAATATCCGGTCAGCAGGTCACGCTGGAATCCACCGGCAACGCCACACGGGACGGAACCGCAGCCGTAAATGAGCAGAGCTACAAGAACCTGACCGGCAAGATGCTGGAGATCAAGACCAGCGTGGACGGCCTGGAAGTAAAGGCCAGCGACCTGACCGGAAAGTATACCGACCTGAAAGCAACGGTGGACGGGCTCTCCTCTGAGGTGAAAAAAGACACCAAAATCACCGGCGGCGGCAACCTGATCCTGGGCAGTGAGAGCTTCAAGAACGCCAAGCTGCAAGGCAACGCGGTCAGCGGCAGTTCGGTCACGTACAACGATACCGGCAGCGCGACCGTAATAAACGCAAACTCCAATCGGTATTTCCATTGGCAGACGGTGAACGAACATGTGTCAGCGGGCGTTACCCTGTGCCTGTCCGTTATGTACAAGCCTGTTTCCGGCACGGATGAGCTGTGCATGGAAATCAATTATAACAATACGTGGGCGGTCATCAAAGCTGCTGACCAGATCGAAATTAAGCAGACAAACGGCTGGGTGCTGCGGTACGGGCTGTGGACACCATCCAGCGACGCTATCGTAAAATGGGTGGATATCGGCAGCGGCTCTACCCACGCAGGAACAGGCAACTACACCAACAAGTTTGAACTGTTGCACCCCATGCTGCAATACGGCAATGCGCCGACCGCGTGGACAGCCAGCAGCGGGGACTACATAACAGAGGAAAACGCCAAAAGCCTGATCTCCCAATCGGCGAATGAAATCAAAACGGAAGTCCGCAGCCTGAAAGAGACCACCACAACCATTTCAAACGGGCTGGACAAAACAAACAAAGAGTTCAAAACCGTAAAAGAAAGCGTTTCGGCCATTGACCAGAAAGCCAACAGCATTACCCAGACGGTAACGCAGCGGATCACCGGCGGCAACAATATTATTGCGGGCACCGACAACTGGAACAATGCGACACTGGATGCAGGCGGCAATGACCTGAGCAAAAAAGGAACATACACGATCAGCGGTGAATCTGTTCGCGTGACCAATAAAGCGCGGAACACCCGCTTCCACTTTGGTGCGGACAAAACGCTGGTGATTGCCAAGGGCATGACCTATTGTGCATCGGTACTGTACAAGCTCAACTCCGGCACGGACAGCCTGTTTTTGCAGTTTGAAACCAAATCCCCCAGCGGAACCAAAGCCTACTATGGCAGCGCGTTCAAAAATGCAAAGCAGGATATTGCACTGGATAACGGCTGGAAGCTGCGCTGGGCAGCCTTTACGGCGACCGCGGACGGCTATGCAGACGGTCTGTTTGTGAGTACCGCGAACGATAACGCCACCGTTACCAATGATCTGACCATCATGCACCCCATGGTGCAGATGGGCAACAGCCCCACCGCCTGGACGGCCAGCACCGGCGACTATCTGACCGCCAACGAAACCAAAACCGAGATCAAACAGACGTTTGATACCATCAAGTTGACGGCCAGCACAAGCGGAACCAGCAGCACCATCAAGCTGACGGCAGGCGGAACAGAGATCACCAGCGCACAGATCAACCTATCCGGCGTGGTGACATTTTCGGATTTGAGCACCTGGAACCAGGACAAGACAATCATCAACGGCGGCAATATCACGACCGGGCAGCTGCACAACCTCAACTACACCACCGTGTACGACCTGGACAACGCTTGGATTCGCATGGGTACCGAGGCCGGTGAGCGTGTATTTTTGGACAACCGGCACATCGCCTGGTATGCCACCATCAACACCGGGTCGATTGGATTAACCGGCGTGCTGTACTCTGAAGCTGGCAGCTCCTACATTGGGGCGTGCAGCAAGTATGCCAAGTACGGCTGGGTGAATGGACTGGACCCCACATCTTGCGTTGGAATGCAGATCACCTACAACCGAAGCGATGACAGCGATGCCGATTTTAATACGACCCGCGTTGGCGTGAGCGGCAAGCTGAATGTACACAATCTGGACGTTTGGGGCGAAAAATCCCGCGTGGTGCCTACCAGCTTCGGCGCGCTGAAAATGGCCGCATTTGAGACGCCGGTGCCAACCTTTGCGGACTGGGGCAAGGGCCAGTGCGGCCCCGAAGGCTGGTGCCTGATTGCCCTTGACCCGCGCTATGCAGAGACCATCGCTCAGTACGGGCAGCCCGCCTGGCTGCTGACGGATTGCGATGGCACCGGGCACCTGTGGGCCGAAAACTGCGGCCAGTATGCCATTATACACGGCGCACCAGGGCAGTGCTTTGCCTGGCTCTGCATGGCCGCCCAGCGCGGCTATGAGGGCAGCTATGCCGACCGCAGTGACAGCAGCTACCCTGCCGGTGATCCGGCAGGCATTGAGCTGGCCGCCAGCACCGCCGCCCGTGCGCAGGAGGCCGGCACCGATGCCGCAACCGAATTGTTGGAAATAGATACCGGAGCGGACGAAACCGCAGACATTCTTTTGGATGAATCGGAGAGATTAACATGAAGAAATTATCTGGCGTAGCGGTCGTTACGACCGCCGAAGGCGAACGCGTGAGCTACACATACATGGAACTGGACGACAACGGCAACATCACCAGCCAGAACAACCGGGGGTCTTTTGTGGCCCTTGATGAAGAGGTTCTGGCGGCTATTGCCACGCTGAAAAATGCCGTGAACGCGCGGCTGTAAAGGAGGATCCCCCCCATGACTGACAACAAACGCATTAAAGAATGCAAACGCAAAGTTATTGCCGCAATTAACGAAGCAACGCTGCCGTTTGCCGTCACAGAGTTGATTTTGGAGAACGTTTTGAACGCCGTGCGTGAGAACATGGCGGCAGAGGAAATGGCAGCGGCGAACCAGCCGAACCAGGAGAAAAACGAATGAAACAGGGAACGCAATTTGTGCTGCCCGTGGAAATCGGCATGAGCCTGGACGAGATAAGCCGGATCGAATTTGTATTTAAGCAAAAAAATTATAATGGCTTCCCGGCTATCAAATCCAACGTCTGGCCGGATGACTGCACCCGGCAGGAAGGACAGAACATCATCCTTATCCCCTGGACGCGGGAAGAAACGTACAAATTCCTGGGCGGCGAAACATTGTACATGGACACCCGCATCACGTTACGGGACAGCACTGACCAGCCGCAGACGGAGATTCTGGCGCTCAAAATGAGCCCGACCTTATTCCAGGAGGTTGATGGTGCATGATCCAGGTGCGAGTGGCCCAACAGAGCGCCGTATCAGTGCGCATTACAGGCACCGCAGTGGTTAGCGCGCCGGAGTATGCAGGGCCATATGACATCACGCCGTTGCTCTCGGCGCAGACCCTGCCCACCGCAAAGCGGCTATTGCAGCAGAACATAACAATCAAAAAGATACCTCAGTACGAGGTAACCAACGATTCCAACGGTTACACACTGATTATAGGAGAGGAGTACTACAATGCCCAATAAATACGTAAACAAGGTTGTTATCGGCAAGGAAACGAAGCTTGACCTGACTGCCGATACCATTACCCCGGACAAGCTCGCAAAAGGTATCACAGCGCACGACAAGTCCGGCGCCCCTATTACCGGTACCAGCGCGAAAGACGCGGATACCAGCGATGCTACCGCAGCTGTGGCGGAGGTTTTGAACGGGAAAACATTCTACGCGCGTGGCGCTAAAATGACCGGCACAATGCCCAACAACGGCGAAGTCAACGGTGAAATCAGCACCGTTTCTGGTAAGTACACCATTCCCATGGGCTTTCATGATGGTGCGGGCGGAGTGACTATCGCAGCGACCGAACAGGCCAAGCTGGTGCCCACAAATATCCGCGAGGGCGTTACGGTCCTGGGCGTGAAAGGCTCTATGAGCGGCAGCGAAGGTATGAAGCCGCAGGCCAAGAGCGTTACGCCGACCTTTGAGCAGCAGGTTGTGCTGCCCGACAAAGCGCATAACTGCCTGTCCCAAGTTACTGTGCAGGCGATCCCGGCCACATACGTTGATAATGCGGCTGGCGGCCAGACGTTGACGATTGGGGGCTGAGCATGGCCGTAAATAAGGTTGTTATCAATGATGAAGTTGTCCTCGACCTGACCGGCGATACGGTGCAGGCTGCCGACCTGCCGAAAGGGGTAATTGCCCACAGTTCCACAGGGGACAAAGTCACCGGAACCACAAACTATGCCGGTTCCAGCAACGCAGGCGGCTCCGCAACGAGCGCCGAAAAACTAAATAACAGCCTGACCATCAAACTGAACGGAACCAGTCAGGGCGCATGGGACGGCAGCAGCGCAAAAACCATTGACATAACGGCAGCCAGCGTTGGCGCGACAAACGTTACGCTCAGAAGGTGGTGACAGTTGCATGGGTGTGTATTTAGGCAGCAATGCCGTTGACATGCAGGGCGGCTTTGTGAGTGGTGGTTCCAGCGGCGCTGTTTTGCAGAGCAAAACGGTTAGCCCCAGTGAGAGCGCACAGACGATCAAGGCAGACAATGGCTATGACGGTTTGAGCCAGGTTACAGTAAATGCAGTATCGAGAACTTATGTGGGAAGCGGCGTAACGAAAAAGAGTGCTGCGACTTATACACCATCGACCAGTAACCAGACGATTGCCGCAAGCCAATATTTAAGTGGTGCTCAAACCATTAAAGGTGATGCAAACCTTGTGGCCGGAAACATCAAAAGCGGTGTAAGTATTTTTGGCGTGACAGGAACTTATGCCGGCGGCGGGAGTTCCGGCGGCAGTGGCAATAACAATGTGGAGGCTTATGCCATTACGGACACCAACCCCAGCGTTAGTTTTAGGCGTACTGACGGGGCAATCAAGATTTGGGGCTACGGCACCATGACCAGTTCCGGCGGCTGGGGCCAGCAGACTACGAGCCTGATCGCGTTTGCGGGTGACAAGTACTACAAGAGCGCCATGTACGGCGGCCCAAGCAGCACCGGTCTGAGCCTAAGCATCAGCAACGGCAAGCTCTCCGGCCTGCCGAGTGGACTGACGGCGATCAACGCTGTCGTTACGAGAGGTATATGATTATGGCAACTGATACAAAGCTGGACAGCCTGGTGATCAACTACCTGACGCAAGCCCAGTATAATAATGCTAAGCGTGAAGGAACGCTGAACAGCAACCAGATCTATATGACACCGGCCTCCTCCAGTAACTATACGCTGCCTGCCGCTACCAGTTCAACCCTGGGCGGTGTGAAATTGAGCGATTCGACCAGTTCAGCGAGTTCGACCAATGGTGGTATTGCGGCAACACCGGCGGCGGTGAAGGCGGCCATCGCGGAAGCAAAACTTGCAGCCTGGCCGATTGGCAGCATTTACATGAGCGTAAGCAGTACAAGCCCGGCAACTTTGTTTGGCGGTACCTGGGAAAGAATTTCTGAACGCTTTTTGCTTGGCGCTTCTAGTAGTTATCCCGCAGGTGGTACTGGGGGTGAATTCGCCCATAAACTTACACAAAGCGAGCTACCGAATTATTCGTTGTCTGTGACCAACGGAAGCAACGTAATACGCTCCAAAACCGGAAACACTGCGGATGCGTATGTTCAAACACAATCAGGCGGCTGGGGTATTCCGAACTGGGAATCCAAAACCGTAACAGTCGCCTCCGGCGGTTCCGGGGAAGCCCACAACAACATGCCGCCCTATCTGGCGGTTTATATGTGGAAGAGGACAAAATAAGGAGGATAAAGATGCGGCTGAAAAATGGAGAAGTATGTTTTAGGTGGCCCCTGGCCCAGCACATTATCACCGCCGGCTGGCTCTACAATGACGGCAGCCTGCACAGGGCGCTGGATTTCCGCGCGGCGGTGGGCACGCCGGTATACGCCGCAGAGGGCGGCACGGTTGCAATCGCGTACCACTGGAATGGCAAGCGCACCCAGGGGGATACCAACAGCTACGGCAACATGGTCAAGCTGCGCCATGCGGATTACCGCGGCGGTCGGCTGGAGACGCTGTACGCCCATCTGAGCAAACTCTGCGTGGCCCAGGGGGAGACGGTATACGAGGGCCAGCTGATCGGCTACAGCGGCGATACCGGCAACTGCTATGGAGCACACCCGCATTTTGAAGTGCGCTGGAAAGGCCAGCGTACCAACCCGCTGAACTGGCTGGATGCTGATTTTGAAACCGCCAGCAGCGCAGTCAAGCTGGGAAGTTACAGCAGCGTACAACACGCAAAGGAAGTGGAATACATGAATTATGCTATTGACGTAAGCAAACACCAAGGCAAATTTGATTGGCAGGCGGCGTATGACAAGGGCATCCGCCACGCCATGCTGCGCGCCGGGTATGGCCGTTACAGCAGCCAGAAAGACCCCCAGTTTGAGCGCAACGCGGCTGAGTGTGCCCGGCTGGGCATCCAGTACGGCGTGTACTGGTACAGCTACGCCAGTACCCCGGCGGAAGCCCGCCAGGAGGCCCGCTGCTGCCTGGCCGCGATCAAGGGCAAGCACCTGTGCCTGCCAGTGGCGTATGACATCGAGTACGAGCCGTGCATCCTGCGCCTGACCAACGCGCAGCGCACGGCACTTGTACAGGCCTTTTTGTCGGAGATTGAGGCCGCAGGGTATTACGGCATCCTGTATGCCAGCTGCAATTTTATTCGCAACCGCCTGGACTACAAGGCGCTGTCCAAATACGATATCTGGGTTGCCCAGTATGGCAGCACATGCACCTGCCCCCTGCCGTATGGCATCTGGCAGTACAGCAGCCGCAACGCTCTGGGCGTGCCCGGCTACGGCACCAGCCTGGATTGCAACAGGGTATACAAGGACTATGAGCAGCTGATGATCCAGGCGGGCCTGCAGGGCCACACCGCGCCCACCCCGGAGGACACCACCCCCAACAAGCTGGACAAGCAGCGTATTACCATTGGCCGTATCTCCAGCGGCGACCGCGCAACCATCCGCGCCCTGTGCGATGGCCTGGGACTGGTAACGGCTGGCCTGTACCGCGAAACCTGTGCGGATGGCAACCAGTGGATGCTGGACGTTGGGCCGGTATCCAGCGGCGACGCCTGGTACATTATGCGCAAGTGTGCAGAGCTGCAGCTGATTGAAGCAGGGCTGTACAAGGCTGAGTATGTGGAGGAGTGACCGTGCTGGACTGGATCATCAGATACTGGGTGCAGTGGCTCTTCGGCCTGATCTGCGCCGCACTGCTGGCAGGCTACCGTCGCCTGGCCAAGCGGGTGAAGGAGCAGGAAGAGGAGCGCAAAGCCATTAAGGCCGGACTTCTGGCTATCCTGCACGACCGCCTGTATGCCGAGTGCTCCCGCTGCCTTGCGCAGGGCAGCATCGACACGGACGCCATGAGGAATCTGGAATACCTCTACCGCAGCTACCATGACCTGGGCGGCAACGGCACAGGTACGGAGCTGTACAACCGCGCCAAGGCCCTGCCGATCAGAAACGATTGAACACCTACACAACAAACACATAGGAGGAAATCATCATGGATTTTGCATCTTTTGGCATCGCATCCGTTGCCTGCATCACCGTTATCTGCTACCTTGCCGCAACGGCTGTCAAACAAACGCCGCTTGCCAACAAATGGCTGCCGTCCATCTGTGGTGCCCTTGGCGGCCTGCTGGGCCTGGCCGCCATGTACATCAACGTGCCGGACTTCCCGGCCGCTGATCCCCTGACCGCCCTGGCCGTGGGCATTGTTTCCGGCCTGGCTGCGACCGGCGCGGATCAGGTTATTAAGCAGATCGGCAAAGACAGCTGACCGGCAAGTTAAATAATCCATAATTAAAGCGGCGGGCTTTCCCTCTTTTCAGGGATTGCCCGCCGCTTATTTTTTTTTATTTTTGCTAGTCTTTTTGCTGGTCTTTTTGCGCATTGTACCACGTTAAAAACTCACCAAAGAGGCGCTGCTCTGCCTCTTTGCGGGCGGCAATGGCTTTATTTTTGTCGGCGCCGCAATACAGGTGGTACCGCTCCCCCTTAAAATAGATGTATGCGACATATTTTCCGTCTTTTCTGCACGACACACCGCGCACGCCTGCGGTGTTGTTCCGTTGGGCTTTGCTCGATGATATTCGGCTAACGTTGGTGCCGTCAACCTGCCCGAGCTTATCGGCAATGGGTTTGGTGGTCAGGTTGCGGTTTTTTATG
>ULSG01038454.1_pt1 | contig 43938 bp, 33 predicted proteins | sample 1956191 | NCBI WGS metagenome assembly ULSG01 (sample SAMEA4835703, study PRJEB28245) | human gut metagenome | biome: gut microbiome; material: fecal sample | place: Denmark | collected 2008 | reverse complement strand
TAAATAACTTTGTCCAAGTGTTGTAATATTTAACATAAAACTACTATCATTTATTAAATTTCCACCAGAAATCATTGAGTTCTCTGAGTTAATTAATCCACCTGCAATTACTTTTATCAATACATTTCCTAAAAATAAGGAAGATATTATACTTGGTATCGATATGAATAATAACTCGAATATAAATTGCATTATAATTTGTATCTTAGATGTTCCAATAGATAAAAATATACCTATTTCATAAATTCTTTCTCTTAACCATAGAATCAAAATCAATGAAAGAACAATAATCCCGCCTAACATAATAGAATAAGTCATTATTTTTATCATATGTTTTATTCCACTCACTGACTCTAAAGACTCTTCAAATGCATTAGAATCTTTTTGAACAAAATACTTTGACTCATCAATCTTAAGCTCTTTCAATTTGTTTAAGGCTAAGTCTGTAGATTCTGCGCTACTAGAATACATTAAAATTTTATTTGCAATTTTGTTATTTTCTGATTTATTTAATATCTCTTGGCTTGTTGAATAATCTACAAACACCATATTTTCACTAAAATCAGAAGATAATCCTGTATATGTTTCTTGTTTTTTACCAGAAAAGATTCCTATAATTTTAAATTTATGACTTTTTATTTTTCCACTTTCTTCAATGTCAAGTAATTCAAGATTAACTTCATCACCTAATTTTAGATTATTTTGTTTAGCAAATTCTTCATGAACAATAATTGAATTCTTATCATTTTCTTCTATATTTTTTCCTTCTTTAATTGTAAACACTCTACTGCTAAACAAAATATTTCTTTTAGTATTATTTGTAGCTTCGAATGAAACAACATTCTTAAATTCGTCAGATAAATCTTCTCTATTTATTCTTTGTTCTCCGCTAACTACTTTAGCATCTTTTAGTTTTGCTAATCCATCATATTGAATTATTATTTTTTCAACTTCTTTTATTTTTTCAATATCTTTAAATTGATTAAAGTTAAAATATTTACCATCTTTTTTTGTTATTGAAATTGAAGAATTAGAACTTTCATATAAAGTCTTTTCTATTTCATTGCTTGATTTCATTATTGTTAAACAAGAATACAAACAAGATAGAACTATAGTCAATATGATAAAAATTATTAAAGTTCGATTTCTCTTTCTTGTAATATATGCTATAGCATTTTTTATCACTTTACTAACTACTCCTTTCTATTTTTTAGTATTTCATAACTGCTTTCAATAACATTCTACATAGCTTTTATGAAACGTTTATGAAATATAATTTTTTATTTTTCCAAACTATTGTATAATAATATAAGCATTATGTTTAAAATTGTTCTTACACGATTAGTATATGATCTATTAGTATATGAGTAAGCACAGTAAGTGTACGGACACTTACGAAAAAATTGATGAAGCAGTCCTCTGGGATATGCTTCTTTTTTCAAATAAAAAGACGATAGTTTTTCTATCGCCTTTGATAACCTATTTATGAAATTTTTAACTTTACTGTCTGTAATTTATAATACTATTTTCTTCCATTTTCTAATTTTGTTCCTGAAAGTTTTAAAAGGAGCTACAGTATTCACATGAATAAACTTATAAACTTCCCACACTGCTGTTTTAGTCGCATCATCAGCCCATTTTCTTATATGTGGTTTAAATAATTCTTCATCACTTAATGAATCAATCCAAGCTAATCCAGCTTAATTTCAACATCTATATGCTTATCGACATCAAGTTTGGACAATAACACTACCGTCTCTATATGGCACGATAGGTCCGGATTGATGTCGGTCATCGGGAACCTATCCAGACTAATATGGTATGTACCAAAATATCTCCGTTTGTTCGTGGAAACATATCTACAAATTCTGTAAAAAAAATATCTAGATACATTTCGCTATCTATATCACAGCCTGAACTTCATCCGTTCACGGAAAAAGTTCAACCTTCTAATCGTTTCTACTATTATAGTGATTCCAACATAAAAGTCAAATCTTGTGAGGAACCGCCATCGCCTCAACCTTGTCCGTTCTTCCTACAAAGAACAGGTCAACTTTTATTTTTAGTCCTAACTGATGGCCTGTCTCCTATGCACTCGACCTTATTTTGCTGGGAGATTCGCATTAAAGCAGAGAAGCCTTTCTATTACTTCTTCGCATTCTCTTCCAATTCCAGCATGTATTTATCAAAGTCGGACATAAACAATCTGTCCTGAATAACACGATATTTTTCAAATTCGGTCTCGGCTTTAGCCTTGGCAATCTCTGCCGTGATCTTTCCTGCATTCTGCAGGACTTCTCTGTCATCAGCCATCAGGAATAGATCTAGACGCTTTGCCCAGTCATCCATTGTCATCGGAATGTGACGCTCTGCACGATCCTCTGCCAGATCCAGATAAGCCGAAACGATACGCTCTAAGGAACGCATTTCCTGCTCGGAAAGATAATTCTTCGCAACACTCACATCACTTTTTACAATCTTGCCTTCTGGCGCTGCTGCCCATGTGGTCAGTCCCATATGTGGCTTATCAGCATCTGCTCGCTCATAAATTAACTCTGCTGCCGTATGTCCGTGAACTGCATAATGCATCTTGTTCTGCACCTTAGCAAAGAACTGCTTTGTCGTTTTTGCTGTGCGGTCGTAATCAAGGGCTGTGGCATAGATATCCGTTATCTTCTGATAGAATCTACGCTCAGACAAACGGATCTCGCGAATCTGCTCAAGCAAGCGGTCAAAGTATTCTGTCGTAAGCACAGAACCACCATTTTTCAATCGCTCATCATCCATGACCCATCCTTTGATGGTGTAGTCCTTTACGATGCCATTGGCCCACTTACGAAACTGCACTGCTCGCTCATTATTTACCTTGAATCCAACAGCAATAATCATTTGAAGATTATAATGCTTTGTATCACGAGTGACCTGGCGTGAACCTTCGGTTTGAACTATTCGGAAATTCCGAATAGTTGCAGACTCTTCTAATTCGCTATCTGCATAAATCTTTTTAATATGTTCATTTATCGTTGGTAAACCAACGTCATATAATGTGGCCATCATTTTCTGTGTCAGCCATATATTCTCATCCTCATAGTGCATCTCAATACTGTCCTGCTGATCGCCGACTGAGGCAACATAAGTCAGGTATTCCACAGCACTTGAACGAATGGTTATTTCATCTTTTTTCTTTTTCAAATAGGGAACCTCCTTCTGGTTTCTTCTCATTTCACCAATTGAAAATCACAACAAAATTAATAGCTTTAATATGTCTTTGTAAGTCCAGAAAAATGTGACTCCACAATTCTATCCATCTGATTAGCAATCTCCGCAAAAGACTGGTTCAAGTCTAGAGTTTTAACACTTATCTGACTTCCATGCATTTGATACACATTGTCCGGTTGTATTTCTTCTTCTGTCTTTGCATAGAGAAGCATTCCAGAAACTGTATTTTTCTCCTCTCCAAATTGATAACTCCGATTTTTTACGTATGTAAAAATCTGATACAAATTATTGGAATGAATCGTATGTTTATCAAACTGGGACTGTGTTGTGTGACTATAGTATTTTGCGTCAATAATAAGTACAGTATTGCCACGTTGCAGATGAATATCACTTTGCATGACCGGAAGCATGGTTCCAATACCATCATCCAGTGACCACGGAATCTGTGATGCACTGACAGATATTTCAGGATAATGTCTGCTGTAATACTCCAGAATAAATTTCTCATACAACCTACACATACGTTGCTCATCTACGAAAGAGGCTAACCTATAGTCACCTGAATCTGTTGTAATAAGCATCCCCTCAATAATCAACTGGCAAATACTTACAAGCATTCTATATGTTTGATTGTTACGCTGAAAACGAATGGACGACCATTTAATTCCTGTTGGTTCTATTATCTCTACATTTGAAAAATACAACATTTTCTTTTTTAGATCATCTTTGTATTTTGCTTGCACTTTTCCATTGCGTAAAAGAAGCGTAACAGTTGTTTTCAGTATTTGATTCAGTAAATTGTTTTCTGACAACTCATCAAAGTCGCAAGTAAGTACCCTTTTATGTGCCAACCTATTTTTAATTGTACCCGGCATATTTATTTTGCCGCGCATAGATGAAAGTTCTTCCTGACGACTTATGTATTCTTTATATAGCCCTTGCTTTAACTGCAATCCAATTCCCTTAGACAGAATCGCTGCCAGTAGATTATACATCTCGTCAAAAGACTCTACTGCAACATCTTCATAGGTTTCTTGGTTCAGTGCCTGAAAAGCATATGAAAGCATATGATAAATATTATTGATTAAAATGCTCTTATCCTTTGTCATTGAAATACACCGTGCAAAATATTCTCCCAACGTTGCAGTTTGTCTGTATCGTCAAACCAGTATTCTGCTAACATAGGCAACACATCAAAATCAACCACATCTTGCATCCATTCTTCTGTACACTCATCTGTGTTACAGAAATAGCTATGCCCAATACAGAAACCTTTACCAAGTGATTTATCTTTAGCAATTTCTTGGTTCAATTTCTTAATACGGTCAATTAGAGTATTGAATGTGTCGTTTGCGAATCCTTCCTGATATTTAATAAAACCTTCTGAATCAAATCCCGGTTCCATATCAAAGAAGCTAAAACGACGACGAAGTGCGTAATCAATCATCGCCAGACTTCTATCAGCAGTATTCATCATGCCAATGATATGTAGACGCTTTGGGACAGAGAAGCTGAGGCCGTTATATGCCAATGTAGCTTTAATATCTCTATAATCTGCCTCAATTAACATGAGTAACTCACCAAAGATCTTACTCATATTTCCACGGTTGATCTCATCAATGATAAAGAAATAATCTTTATCAGGATGGTTTGCAGCCTTTTGACAAAATCTATAGAAAATACCATACTTCAATTCAAATCCATCTTCAACCGGCTTATACCCCATCATAAAATCTTCATAGGAATAATTCTGATGGAATTGCACAAACTCTATGCGATCATCATCCTTCTCACCCATAATCGAATATGCAAGTCTCTTTGCCGCAAATGTCTTTCCAACACCTGGAGCACCTTGAAGAATAATATTTTTCTTCTTTTTCAAAACTGCAACTAAGCGATCATACTTTGCTTCAGTCATATATACATCATTTAAGAACTTTTCTTTGTCATATTTTTCAATACTATCTGCTGCAGGTGGTGCTGGATTTTCATCACGAATCATGTCATAAATGAAATCATATTCACCCTTTGTCAGTTTAAACAGACTACCCTGCGGATTACCAAAGTACTCCATCTTTTCAAGTTCTGGACAAGCTTTCAGAGTTGCATAATCAATTGGAGAAGACAGCCCTTCTACTTTTTCAAAATAAATTGATTTTCCATCTTGTTCTGCACTAATTTTGAGAATTGCAACTACCTGCTTTACCGGTGTGGACTCATAGCCGATTATCATATCTCCAGCCTTCGCATCTAAGAAATTCTGAAAAATACGCCGTTTATTGCCGTTATCATTATATAATGTATAATCCTGTACTTCTCCAACTGGCATGCTAGCCATACTCCATATTTTGGGATTTGCATTCAAAAACCAGTATCTATGATCTTCTTCTCCTTCTTCATCTTGCGCATACAAAAGGACTTCTGATAAATCTACTCGATCTAGAGCTTCTGCTAATTCATCACGAAGTTTCCAAACATAAGATCCTTCTTCATCTTGCGCAGCATTCTTACCAACATATAATACAGGCCAAAATCGAGAGTTTTCTTCATCTCTTGCAATTACTGGACATCCAGTTTTTTGAACAATACGTCTTGCCAATGCAACAGATCCACTATTATAAAAGTTCTTGGTTTCTCCGTATTTCACAGCAAGCTGAGTGCAAGTAGCCTTTCCACCATAATCCTTCATTCGTTTCATGATTTCGAGACTACTCTCATTAAATACGTCTTTATCTGTCAGAATCTCTAACCAATCCTCTACCGTTAATGCCGGAGTATAATCTGTCGGCCACCACTCATCCGCTTTAGGACCTGGTTCCTCCTTGTTCCAATAGCGAGAAATAAAGAAGCCCACATCTATTGTAAGAGTTCGTAATTCAGGATCAGCATAACATGTAGATGTCAACTGAGAATTAAGCAGATTTTTAAGTTCATCATCCTGCTGAAGTTCAACACAAATCTCATCATAAAATGCCACAAAGTTCCTGATGTTATCAGCATAGGCACCCTTTTTGAATCGATAATCACTTTCCAGCTCCGATGAGACAGCTTTTACTTCACTCAATTTGTAAATGTAGTATTTATCCGGATAACGAAGCCATAAATATGTCATTATCGCATTTTCATACTGGTAATGCTGAGCTGCTCCATTGCCATACCTCTCTAATAACATATTAGATTTATTTTTGAAGCTGGCTACTCTCTCATATAAATCCTTACTCTCATCATATAATTCAATATACATTGAGCGCACTTCTTCTGGAGCAATCTCTGCAAACTTGGTAATCATTCTTGCTGGGAAGTTATTTACCGATGCCAACAAATTAGCCGTTTGAGCAAGTGACTTTGTTAGCATTTGTGCAAAATCATCTAAATTGACATCCCAATTCAACTGAAAACATTGCACAGCCTCCCATTTATATTTTTCATTAGGCCACTGCTGCTGCACAAAGCGTTTTTTGTACTCTACCAGCACTTCTTTTAGTCGAAATTTATCGAACACTGTCTTTCACCGCCTTTATACCGATTCTCTAAGACTTCTATAAATCTCATCAAAAAAAATTTCCATTACCTGATGTTTCATTTCATCATTTGACAACAACATTGAAAAGAAATCTTGATTCTGTGACAATCCTTCAATAAGTGCATCATCAATATCATCAAAATAAGAGAACTCAAAGTCTTGCTGTGTGTTATTCTTAGCACTTGTTTTAAGTTTATCTGACTTCATAAGGATATCTCTAATCTGCAGCATAGCCTTTACAACAACATCGTTATCATAGTTCTTGCCAGTCTTGCTGTTAATCTCATCGATTATTTCAGACAGTCTCTTTTCTTTATCCTCACTCAAACCAAAGTGTTCCGCTGTTGGCAATTTCATTACCGGCTTTGCAACCAGGTCAGATGAAACATGTTCTTCACCTTTTTTCTGAACAAATTGAGAGGCTTTGATCTTTCCATCTAAATTAAAACCACCACCCGGATGCTTAATATTGATATAAGCTAACAGGTATGAAATAAAGTTATACTTCTTGTGCAAATCAGTATCTTCAAAACTAGAAACTTGAAGCAAAAACTCATAATAACGAACAAATCCACGCATATCTGCCACAGCTTGACGCTGTGTTTCATACTCATAATGTTCCAGTAGCTTCTTGCTTTTCTGCAGGAAAAATGTCAACCTCTGCTTCTGTTTTCCTGTTACCTTCTGTGAATACAATATATCATTAGCTGCTTCAATATCAGCCGGATCAAATAATGCATAGGCATCAATAGTAGCTTCCAAGTCGTAAATTGCATTAGGTGTTACTGAATTTGCCAGTAATGTTGTGGTATAGTATGGAGCAAATGCAGCTTTGATATCCTCGTATGTATTTACAAAATCCAACACAAATGTTTTTTTATCATATGGAGCACAAATACGATTAAGTCTCGAAAGTGTCTGGACAGCATTAACACCTCTTAGTTTTTTCAGAACATACATTGCGCACAGTTTTGGCTGATCAAACCCTGTCTGATATTTATTGGCAACCAAAAGCACCTGATAATTATCTGTATCAAATTCTTTGGTGAGTCTATCCTCCGGAAAACCATTGATAGATGCCTCTGTATATTCTTTATCATCATCCGGTAGTTTTACTTTTCCAGAAAATGCAACCAGAGCATGAATGCCGTCGTAACCTTTCTTGGTAATGTACTCTTCAAAAGCCTGTCTATATTTAACTGCGCCTTGTCTGGAAGCGGTAATTACCATTGCCTTAGCCTGGCCACCCAGTTCCTGCATTACCGTTGTTCGGAAATGCTCAACAATTACTTCTACACGCTGTGCAATATTAGTATCATGCAATTCTATAAAGCGTGCAATCTGCCTCTTTGCCGCATTCGTTTTACAACGAGGATCGTCTTCGATTTCCTTGTTAAGCTGGTAAAAAGTTGAATACTCTGTATAGTTCTGCAGAACATCAAGAATAAAGCCCTCTTCTATAGCCTGCTTCATCGAATAAACGTGAAATGCTTCTCTCTGGCCATGCGTATTCAAACGACCAAACAACTGAATTGTTGTCGGCTTAGGTGTAGCTGTAAATGCAAAAATTGATACATTTGCTTGCTTACCGTTTCTTTTGATTTCACTTGAAATCATATCTTCAACATCTGATTCAGTTTGATCACCAGAACCAAGCGACATTGTTACCGCAGCCATATCTTTACCTGCAGTAGAAGAATGTGCCTCATCAATAATTACTGCAAAACTTTTATTCTTAAGGTCCTTTACACTATCAACAATATACGGGAACTTTTGAATTGTGGTTGCAATAATCTTTGTATTACCATTCAATGCAATCGCAAGGTCAGCTGAATTGCACTTATCGTCCATAACACGAATCAATCCGGCCTTATGCTCCATTCCCATGATTGCTTTCTGAAGTTGGCGGTCAACAACAACTCGGTCAGTGACAATAATGATGTTGTCAAAAATTATTTTGTTTTCTTCGTCATGAAGAGATGTTAAACGATGTGCCAACCATGCTATAGAATTTGTTTTTCCAGATCCAGTGCTATGCTGAATCAAGTAATTCTGTGCAGTGCGATTTTCTCTAACATCGGCAAGCACTTTTCGAATAACATCCAGCTGATGATATCGAGGAAATATTAAATTCTCAGAGCGCTTAATTTTTCCTGTTTTATCATCAACTTTCTCTTTTGTCTCAACAAAGATAAATTTACTAATTAAATCTAAAATCGTATCCTTTTTGAGGATATCTTCCCACATATATGACACGCTATACTTATCTTCAAACGCAGGATTTCCAGCACCAGCAGTTACACCTTCTCCGTTACCCATATTGAATGGGAGGAAGAATGTTGCATCACCTGCAAGTTTCGTCGTCATATACACTTCTTCCAAGTCCATTGCAAAGTTTACGAGAGTACCTGCTTTGAACATAAAAAGACGGGTCTTAGGACTACGGTCAGTTCTGAATTGGTAAATCGCATCCTGATAAGACTGACCTGCAGCATTGCACTTCAACTCGAATGCAATGATAGCTAATCCATTTAGGAAGATAACAACATCGATCCGTTCCTTGTCGCTGGCCCACACTTCCTCCATTGCAGAGAAAATATTCTGTCCATACTTTCTGGTCAAATCTGGATTGAATGTAGTTGCCGGTTTTGTGTACATAAGTTCCAGCTTCTGATTAGAAATTTCGATTCCATGCTTCAACACATCAAGAAGGCTGCCACGAGTTTTTGTCGTTTCAGCATTGATAAAACTAACAATCGTCTCTTCCAAATCAGACTTATATATTTTTCTCAGATATTCCATCGTTTCGTGCTGAGTATCTTCTAGAAACTTAAAGAGCATCTCACGGTCAACTGCAAAATAGCGATCAAAGTTACTTGCCTTACGAATAATGTAACCGTTGTCGTTTTCCAATCTTTCAAAGAGGAATTTCTGATATTCTTTTTCAGACACAATAGATGCGTGATGAATAAGCAGCTCGCTATAAGTTGTTACTCTCTTAACAGCATCTTCTGTATGCTTTTCCGCATCAAATCCAGTAATTTCAACTGTCATTTTATCGTCCATTGATTATTCCTCCTTCCTTATTCGGTTCTTCTCTCGAATTGTTTTATTTGAGAAGTCAATCGTAAATTCACTGCCATCATTACTCGTAATAACCGGAATGATATCCCCTTCGGTTACAGCATACAGTTCACACCAATTTACCGTTCCATCCGTTTTTGTCGCTAACACAATCGTTCCATTTTTTTTGATGTGGCGGTACGCTTCCTCTAAATCTCTACTTCGATATATTTTTGTACTTTCGTTTGCAATAGCATACGCTTTCACAGCAAACAGCATATTGGCATGGTCATTAAAGCCAGCCTCACTATTGACACGTTTATATTCAGCAGCAGAGATGTGCAACTCTGTTCCTATGCCAAGGGAGGAAGTGACATATTCTATTTTCATGATTCTGGCACCTCCTTTTTTCCCGTTACATATTCATAAATAGTTGCCTTTTTATATTGTTCGAGCATGTCTAGTTGCTCTCGTTTATTATCGATTGCTGTTTCTATTTCTTTGCAAACCAAATCTAAATGGTCACATATCTTTTTTTGCTCTTCTCTTGATTCAGGCAAAGGAATATAAATATCTTTAACTTTATCCCAGCTACGGAAGTCACTCGTATTACCTCTAACTCCGTTTGAAATAAGTTTATATACCCCTTGAAAAGCAAGATACTGCATATAATAAACTACAAAACGCTTATCCTCGTTGCTGTCGCATACATGAACTACTCTGGTAATCTTTCCGTCGTATTCTGATAAAGCGATTGCACCATGCCATGTATCCATTCCATGTATTGCAATGTCACCCTTTTTAATTCCCTGCATTGCATTATCTTCGCTTACCATTTTCCCTACAGCATTTTCATCTCTAATGAGCACTTTTCCTTTATTGGAGCATACCAATGCCGTGTCTTCCGGCAAAAATCCTCTAGATAGTTTAGTACATATGTAGCCAATTTTTGAAATAGACCACGTTTCTTTAATCGGCCCCATATAGAATATCCCGCTATCCTTTAAAGCTGAATTGCAATCTAACCCTCTTGTTACTCCCTCAGATATAATAGATTTTTTATAATCTTCTAATACATCGATTTCTTCTTGGATATTTTTGATTAATATATCAATTTCACCACATTTTGCATCTAAAAAGTCTGAGATTTTCCTTTGTTTGTCTTTAGGGGCAATCTGGATATACAATCCTCCAAATTTATCCATAGGGATTCGCATTCGTATTGTGTTCAATTTGCCATTTCCTGATTCTTTAATCAGTATACCATTTCCCAATCCAAATAAACTTCTTTGAAATAGCGTTGTCTGAAAAATGTAATTGTAATATCTGACATCATCATCTTTTTCCTTTGGACGAAGCATGTAATATACAGGACTAACGCATCCAAAGTACTGCGATAATCCGACAGAACCCGAAAGAATATTCATGCTATTCATAACAATATCTCCCGGATAAGCTAATCTATATGCTGAAACATCCTCTTTGGGCTTATTTCCGCCTCCCTCTTTCTCATCGTATGGAATAACACCCTGCTTTGCAGTTAATGACAAGATATACGTAGTTCTTACAGGATTGTTTTTCTCAATTCTCTCCTGTAAAACATATTTAATCTTTTTCAATTGCCAAGAATCAGGGATTTCACCAAGCCATTTGATTTTTGTATCTTTCATCGTTTGCATGATGATTATCCCTCCTTATCCAAACAGTTTTGTAATACTTTGAGAAACTATAGATTCTAATTCTACGAATCTATCCTCAAGTTCTTCACTAGATTTCGGTGCTTGATATTTATAAAAAGTTCTGGTGAAAGGAATTTCAGCTCCTGTTTTAATAACAGGTTTCTTTACCCCTAAATTTTCCTCCCAGAATGCTTTTGCATCAGGAACATATGGAAGAACTTCCCTTTCCATATAGTCATCTATATCTTCTTCAAATGGGATAATCTCTGTATCTTTTGTGTCTTTATCATACAGAATATTTCCTTTGCGGTCCTTCTGAATTTCTGCTGATTTATCCATTTCAGATAATCCATTTGCAATTTTGGTAATCAATTTTTTATCAGATACTATCCCCGACAATAGTTTCGTCAATACAGGAATAAACTCCTTTTCAGAAAGATACTTCTCTTCGGAAATTGCCGATTTTAATGTTTCTATGATAGATTCATAAATCGGTTGATTTTTCAAATAGTCATCTAATTTCTTTTTTTCTTTTCCAGTAAGTTCTTCTGCGTCTTGTAACTCATTTGCCTTTCCTTCATCATATAATGAGCTCAATGAACCAGATTGAAGCATATACTGGATTCTTTCTTCTGTGATAGCATAACTTCTTTGAAGAGGCTGCATAATGGCATATTCTTTGTAAATAAAGTCCTCATTTTTAAATACGCGACTATCCTCACATTCCTTAAAATCAGCATACAGCTTAGTGATTGCCGACCTATCATCTGGTGTAATTTCATTCTTCTTTTTTCCTAATGCTTTTCTCAGTTTATGATAGATTCCAGAAGCATCAATTAGCTGAATTTTGCCTTTTCGTTCTGGGCGCTTATTCTTTGACATAACCCAAATATAAGTTGCAATCTCGGTATTATAGAAAAGTTCAGTTGGAAGGGCAATTATAGCTTCAACAAGGTCATTTTCTAATATCCAACGACGAATTTGGCTTTCACCTGATGCTGTACCTCCATTAAATAACGGGCTGCCATTTTCAATCACTGCTGCTCTCCCAAAATTGTCATCCATCTTATTGATAGCAGATTGAAGGAACAACATCTGCATGTCACTCGTTCCCGGAACTCCTGCGCCCCAACGACCATCAAAGCCCTTTGCATATTCATCATTAACAGCCTTTTCTACACCTTCGGCAGCATCTTTTCCACCCCAAGGTGTTCCAAATGGCGGATTTTCAATCACGAATCGCATCTTGGTTCCCGCAAATCTGTCTTTTTTCATCGTGTCTTGGTAGCAGATATTTTCTGCATTCTGTCCTTTGATAAGCATCTCTGCAAGACAGATAGCATAAGATTCCGGATTAATTTCCTGCCCAAAAAGACGAACATCTGCAGTAGGATTATATCTCTTAATGAAGTTATAGCTTGTGGAGAGCATACCACCTGTACCACATGCTTGATCCAAAACTGTAATAACCTTTCCGTCGTCAAAGATATCGTCACAACCTTCAGCTAGCAAAATATTTACCATCAATTTGATGATATCTCGTCCAGTGTAATGATCACCAGCCTCAGCGTTTTCAGAGAATCTACGAATTAGATCCTCGAAAATATATCCCATCTTTACGTTATCAATCGTGCGAGGATTCAAATCCAATTCTGAAAATGCCTTAACGACACTTAACAGACGATCATTTTTATCCATTTTGTCAATTTGCTTATAAAAGTCCAAACCTTTCTCAGCAGATACAATGATCTCCTGCACATTAGGAGAAAAGCTCTGAAGATATGCTTTGAAATTGGCTGCTAAATTGTCTGCATCATTAATTAGTTCTGCCAGTGTAAATTCGCTTGTATTGTAAAACTGAAAACCAGAAATACGATACATTGCTTTTGCCGGGTAATTGGGATTTGCTTTAAACTGTGCAACCACCTTGTCTTTGGTAGGCTCCAGTGCACACTCAAAACGTCTGATGATAACCATCGGGATGATTACATCTTTATATTTATCACTCTGGTATGTACCACGCAGCTTATTTGCAATAGACCAGATAAAATTCACCTCTGTTGATACATCGATAGGGCTATCGTCCCACATTGCATCAATTATCTGCTTTTGTGCCATTATATTTTCCTCCATTCAGACTAAGAGTTTCTTAGTCAATGTTAATTTTATATTTTTAGGTGTCCCAAAATCCGGACTTAGTCCTCAATTCCCATCATCATCTTATAGTGTTGTTTCTGATGCATAGCTGTGAAAATCAGTTCAAACACCTTTTTGCATTGTTCCACATCACTGCCGTCATCAATATAGTTGAATCCATCACTGATAACTGCTGGGCTATCATTCATGTATGTGAGCATACTTGAAGCAATATTGTAGCGATCATAATTTGGCTTCTGACCTTCTACTTCGTCCACAAACAGAGGTTTATTCTGCTCCAAAACAATTTTATGAAGATCATTTCCTTCATAACCGCATATCTGAATAAAGTAGTACTCAAGAATATGACGGATTACATTCTTCACTGTATTTGCCGTTTTCAGTTCTTTGTATTCATCCCACAAAGCAGCATAAGAGTTCTGAATTGGATTATAGTTTTCTTGTTCAGTAGGTACTCTTTGACTCTGACGCACACAAAGTTTAACCGAAGATATGTTTTCTACCTTACGAATCATATAAAAAGAAACACTGTGGTATCTCTTTGCTTGGTGATGTGTAATCTCCTTATGGAAATAAACATTGTGAGTCAGAATGAAAATCTGTTTAATATAGTCACCATCGACTTTATGGCTACGGTAATCCGTGTTGTTGTAGCAAACTTCAATCATCTCTCTAACAAGAGCACTGACGATGAATAATGCTCCGCTATCCATACTAGATACTGGGTCATCTATAACAACAATTTTATCTTTTACGGCTTCACTGCTAAGGCTTCCTTTAACAAGATGATAGTAGTATAAAAACGCAATAAAGTTTCTTTCACCTTCGCTCAGTTTTTCTGCAACACTTCCATCCGGACGAATTACTTCATATGTATTTGCGACTCCATCCTTAGCGCGCAAATGGAATCCCTCAAAGCCTGAATTATCAAGCAGTACATTGATGCTATCAATCGTTGCCTCTGTATTCACAATCTGCTTATTTAGTTCGTTAGCCTCTTTCTTCTTAGCAGTGGCATCCTTTCTTAACTGCTCCATTTTAGCTTTCAACAAATTGATTTCAGCATCCAAATCAGTTAACGCTTTGTTGTACGCAGCTACATCAGCTTTTAAGAGTTCTGCAAGATACTCCCATACCTGCTTTTTGCATAAAACTTTCTTGGTTTTGAGGTCACTGACAATCTCGTTATTTCCCTTGATTTTCTTATTAAACCCATCAATCAATGTGCCAATCTCAATCAGCAAACTATCGGTATCTTCTAACGAAGCAACCGTTGTTGGTTCTTTAATCTTTGCAGCAATCCTCTGTTTGTTTATGGTAATAGCATCAACAAGAAGCTGAACCTTTACCTCATATTCTGACAGATCCAATCCCGGCATAGCCACAGATACATTACTTTCCAATGTTGCTACAACGGAATCCATCTCTAATTCATAGGTTCTCTGAAATGAATTAATCGCAGCAATATCATCCTGATACTGCGCATCAAAACACGCAGCTATTTCTTTATCAAAATTAGATGGTAATTTCTGCTGGCAATATGGACATTTCCCGTCTGTCTGACCAGCAAAATGAGTATGACCACTTCGTACCCAATCAGTAGCTTTTAACGCTTTTATGAATTTTGCAAAATCCGTATCGCTACTACTGGAGATTGGTTTGCCCATCAATTCATATCCCGGCAGGGATGCGTAGGTAACTTTACCTGCCTTAGACAGCATGTTATACTGCTGTGCATCGCCTGAAAAAACGGTACTGTATAGAACTTTTAATTCATCAAAGTTATGGGCAACCGGAGTAATCGCTAAAATCTCTTGAGCAAATAAGGCTGCCTTTTTCTTACCCTTGATAGCCTCATCAAACAGCGTTCTTGCTTCCGCACTCTTGCTCCAGCAATCTGACTGAAATGTTGATAAGGCAGTACTCTTATCCGCTACTTTCTGGTCTATAGCGGTCTTATGTCCGTTGTATTCCTCACCCATTTTCTTGCGTTCAGCATTGAGAGTATCAACCTGTTCCTGAATGGCGATGTTGGTTTCATTTACGGTAAACACACCAGCAAGATTTCCATAGTTGCGCAGGTTAGCATTTATAAAATCTGTATCATACACAAGAACATCATAATCAACTGATGCTCTTCCAGCTTGCCACTGTAAATGCTCATCGTTTGCCTTGAACGTTCGTGCAATGGTAGATTTGCCTGCACCATTCTTCCCATAGAAGAAATTTACATATGTCGGTTCTATAACCTCATTAGAGAATGTGGCATCATTTAACGTTATTTTTTCTATTGCTGATTTCATTTTAGGGTTCATATGCAAATCTACCTCCTGCTTCTATTCTTTAATTTTTCCTTCTCTGACCCATTCATCAACTTCAGAGATTTTGAATTTATATCGTTTTCCAGCTTTATATACAGGTAATTTTCCTTCTTTTATCCAAGTACGGACTGTATCCTGACTCAAGCTAAGATGTTCTGCTACATCTTCAAGGTTTACCCATTTTTCAACTTGCATGTTTTCATATTCTGCACTCATATTATTCCTCCATGTTCGATTCCAGATGAGTGGTTACATATTTATAGGGAAAATACTGATATCCCAGCTTCCCTTAATACCTCTACTGCATTTATCTTTTTTACTGCCCAGTGCATACGATTCAATTCATTCGTTCCACTGCAGCCTTCGATTCCGAGTTCAAACCGAAGTTCATTTATTTTCTGCTGTGGTATCCAATTGAGTATTTGATAATATACTTTGATACCGTTGTCCTGAATTTTCACATCAACAATCAACCCATAAGCAGCATAGTGATCTGCGTCCGTTTTTCCATAAGCGTGGTTCTCAGTCGCAATAATTGCTGGGTAGGTTTTCAGTGTCGAAATTGCATCATCTGACAAAGTCGCATAAGCTGCTTTCAATTCCTTTGACGTGCTTTCCGTTATTACTCTATCCTTTCGAACAAGGCAATGACAGTCTTGAGGATTTAATTCATCATTCCCGACAACCAGAAGATTATAGAAATCTGTATTTAATGTAATGGTATGCGCTGCGTTAGGGCTTCCCGGCATGGGTAGTGCTCCGCCCACCATCATTACGCTATAGGTATTATTCACTGCATCCGTATGAGCTACCAACGTATTATTGTTACCGGGCAAATTAAATGTTGTATTCGGTGTTTGCGTTTGCAAAGCTCCCGGTTGTGATGGTTGTAATTTATTCTCCATTTTTTTCTGCCTTCCATAATAATTGTTCGTAATGCTATCAACATGTTGAATGAAGCTATTATTATTTCCGGTCACATTAAAATTGAAAACCATTTGCTGTTTTGACTTTTCTTCTTCCCGACGAGATTCTTCATAGACTTCTTCAACGATAATATCATCTGGCGATTTATATGCTTGATTATCGGCTACGTTGTCATCTTCAAATTCAATATAACTAAGCTTAATATCGACAGGCCAATTAACACCAATATCTCCAGTGTAAGCCCTTTTGCCTCCACCCGTAGATGGACACCAAATCTCAAATGTTTCTGCCCCAGCTGTATTATCAACATTACATACAGCATAATGAAATACGCCTAATAGAAATGACTGCAAAGGAATCTCTTTCATATTCACGAGTTCCTTCTTCTGCGCTGTTGTGCCATCTTCCCTAATATAGAAAGATTGGCTGTCATCAATGTAATTATCCAATGCTATTAGTTCGACGAGTGCTTTCACGAGCAGCTCGTCTTTTTTTATATCTCCTCCAGCATCAATGAATCCATCCACAAAGCAGCACATTTTTCTCACTGTATCTACATACTCGTTCTTCACTCTTTCGTCAAAAACTCTCAATGCCGTTTTATCACCAAATGGGAAGTAGCCGCCACCGGCATTCTTACATTTTTTATATTCTGATGCATTACCCTGAATCGTTTTAATTTCAGTTGGCATCGGTGTTGCTAAATCAGAACGTATCACTCTCGCAAGACCAATCAAAGTTTCATATTCAGTTAATCCATCTTTTTTCCCTGCGTAGTGTTCATTCGCACCTAACAGTTGCTTTCTTGCCTCTAAAAGTAAAGTGAAAAACGTACCACCACACAATCTTAAATTTTCTTTTTTTGCCATTGATTGTCCCTCTAATCAAATTTACCTACTCAACTTACTCAACTGTGAATGGCAGTCCTACTCAACTTACTATTTTCTATCCCTGTGAAAAGCCACAGGGATTTTTTATTGTTTGTTGACTGTTCAATCTGATGAATACAAATCAGAACAATTCCCAACAAACCCTATTAAATCATTATAACACTTTCCGACATTATTTTCAATGCAGTGAAAATGAACGAATAATGAACTCTACGGTGAAATATGCCTGAAATCTCTATTTCCACCTGTGGTTGGTCACAAATTTACGCCAATCACAGGAGGAAAAATAATGGCAATCAAAGTAAATCAGAGTAAACAGTATCGTATCTATATCAAGGAATCTAAAAGCTGGGTGGATATTAACAAGGAGTTCTACACGAACTACTATCGTGACATTAACGCCTATCGCAAACGCCAGCAGGAACATGGTCGTTGTGTCTGCCCTGCAAGCAAGCGCTATTTGTGCGACATGGACTGTATGACCTGTCCGTATGCCAAGGCTGGCGACCAGCTTTCTCTCGATAATACCGTAAGCGACGGTGAAGGAAATGAAAAGAGCTGACTTGATGATATGCCGGATGAATCCGCAGCTATCGCTGAATTAACGGAGGATGCAGAGCTTCTCCGTGCCCTCTATGCAAAGCTGAATGAGTTGGACCCAGAAGGCCGTCTTATCTGCCAGCTTATCATGGAAGGAAAATCTGAGCGTGACTGTGGCAAGAAAATGGGGCTCTCCCGTAATACCTTTGTATACCGCAGGGACAAGCTACTCCAGAAGCTTCGCTCAGATCTGAAAGATTACATCTAATTTGAATGGTCGTCCTCTGATATTTCAGGGGACGATTTTTCTTTTCAAAAAACTTTTTATAATTTTTCGGCCAAACGACCATCTCACCTCCATTGAGTAGTGTACGGCGAAACAAAGCGACCTACAGAAAGCGAGGTGAACACAGTGAATCAGACCTTTCACAACAGAAGCGGCTCTGACGCAGAAGTAATTGCTACTCTTACAGCAATTAGTCAGGTATCCGCAAGAATGGCGAAGAATCTCAGAATCATCGCCGCACACAGACAATCCGAGGAAGGAGGAAGCAGATCACCATCTGGGATGACCGCATTACAGTTGAACTGAAATCCGGCGTCAGCATTGATGTGAACGCATAACTCTTATAGACACACGAAACCCTCCCAACCATGATGGCCGGGAGGGCTGTTTTATTCTCTATGTACTACATATTTCTTAATTTTACATCAGGATTATGAAAAAATTCTCCCATATGCACGGGAACACCTTTATAGCACCATCTATAATTATTCATAACAAAGCCTAATTCTAATGCCTGCTCTAAAATATACTGTTCTAACTCTGCTTTCCGTTTAAAGTATATTCCACCCGGTTTTTCGCTTTTTTGTTTAGTGTGAACACGCAGTAAATCTGATATTGAATAATCGGTCATGCGACTTAGTAACACTAGTGTTTCAGCAGCATAATTATTTCGAATACTTTGATATATCTGCTCATCAATTTCGTCTTGAGACATTGTATTAAAGTAAAAATCCTTATTTAATGAAGTATTTTCCCATGGTACTTGTTCGCCGTCAGATAATAATACAACATCATTCCTGACGGACTTAAACATATCTTCTATTTTAATGTTCGGACGTACGATATTATCTAACAAAGCCTTAGTATAAAAGCTGTTTTCGTCTTCATTCTGAGAAGCTAGTGCAACTTTATTCGGCGCTGTTGCAAAGGCAATCAATGTTCCATTGCCTGCCATCACTTCTGTCAGTCCATCGCCCGCCACATCTTTTGAAAATCCTGGATTGGACCTGCATGCATCCAGAATCATAATGTTCGTTTTACTTGGATTAGCAGTCATAAAATCTGTTATAGCATTAATCCCTACCAATTGAGTCTCTGTGAAAATAGCCTTTGAATTCTTATATTCACAATCAATTGGAACAAAATAATTTTCACCATCTATTTGAACACCGTGTCCCGTATAATACACTAAAATGGTAGAATATAATTCTGCTGTCTCAAGAAATTTTAATATCAAATCATACATAGATGTTCTTTTTAAATCACTTCCAGATATCACATCAAAATTTAGATATTCTAACACTTTCTGCATATCGTTTCCATCCTTTTTGCAAGTTGGAAGTTTGTTTTGCTGTAAATAATCCGCATTCGCAATAACAAGTGCAAGACCCTTTTTAGTTTTCATCCTTCAATTCCTCAAATCTTTTCATCATAATATTAATCACATTCGCACCATCTGTGTCATATTTATCCGCCAATCTCCATGCTTCTCTTTGCATTAAAGGAAGGCCCTTGTCAAACGGCACATTTTTTATTGATGGCATAAAGCTCTTCAGTTCTTCAATTATCGCTGTTTCAATCTCATATTTATTCATAATCATTACTCCATTACCAAACTCTAATTTAGATTCTCATCTCCGGTATATCGACTTACAGGTATTGGCGTACCATTACCAATAAACATTCCGTCTCTGAAAGCTCTTAGCATGGTGATCGAAGACTCATCTATAAGTCCACTATTTTTATCATCCAGCAGCAAATCAATCTGTGTTGTGATATCTTTAGAAGATAACTGCTCGATTCCTCTTTGAATCATTGCAACCCTATCTGGATCTGTTCCATCATCCATTACAACTGAATTATTGAGAATACTTAAACTAGCTGCTATCATCAAAGCACTTCTCCTTGCTGTATCTAATAAGATTTCAACTTCTCCCGGTGAAAGTACATATTTCTTCTCGTCCTTATTCCCACACTCAACCTTATTAACAACTTCAATCTCACTTGAGTTGGAAGCACTTTTCTGTTCAGCAATAATTTGAGTAGCTTTTATGGGTTTATCAGAATCCTTTATCGTTGATATGAATAACTTTAAGTTCTCCCAACCGGCCTTAACTTTTGTCTTTGCTACCGGAACGACTTTTTCTTCTATCCATATCTCTGCTTTTGCAGTTCCATACTCAAGCAATTGAGTAGTTGCATCTCTAATTACAGGGACAACAACTTCATCAACAAGTAGCTCTCCTAGCGAACGCTTATTCTGTGGAACTTGAATATACTCAGTCCTTATCAACTCTTCTTCATCGACTTCAATCAAATCAATTGGACCATTTAAATCATTATTATCATCAGTGAATTGTAATGCGGATTTCGTTCCGTCAGGATTCACCTTTGTATTTAAATGACTGCCATCTTTGCGAACCACCTTATAAAGTTTATCGTCTGTATACTTATCAGACATATACCAAATCCTCCTGTCATCTATTCCACTGCCAAGTCTGCCCCTTAGTGTCGAGTGGCTTAAACTGCGGTCGGCTCTGACAACAATCCCGGTACCACAACCTCTGACATCTAATCCACAGCCTAAACCCTACCGCTATTCTCCGGTTACTCAATTTTCCTCCAGCCAGACCGAAAAGTAGATATGTTTCCATACAAGAAAACCGAGCTTTCCGCAAGGCTTCTTACGATGATACCAACCTTACAAAAAGCCCGGAAATACGCCACTTTTCAGCATTTGATTTTATTTTCTTGACAGCGAACAGACCGTCTCCACCTGGTCACAAAAAGGGAACATATCAAATGGTCTGCACTCCAAAACCTTATATCCACCTTTCATAAGCATATCAACATCCCTTTTCTGAGTATCTGGATTGCACGATACATACACAACTCTTTCTGGCTTAATCTTAAGTACCGACTCAAGAAATTCCTGACTGCTGCCACTTCTTGGAGGATCCATTATAACAACATCAGCCCTCTTATGTGTGGCATATTCAACAAGAAACTTTCCAGCATCATCATTCACAAATCTAATATTCTTTATATTGTTAATCTTAGCGTTGACCTCTGCATCTTTTACCGCATCTGCATTTAACTCAACCCCTATAACCTGTCCTGCCTTGGCAGAAGCTGCTATTCCTATTGTTCCTATTCCACAATAAGCGTCAATAACTGTATCCTTCTTAGTTATTCCAGCCATATTTATCGCCGTCTTGTATAACTTTTCTGTCTGCTGGTGGTTAATCTGATAGAAAGATGATGGGCTTATTCTAAATCTGTAGCCACATAACACATCTTCAATATATCCCTTGCCTGTAAGCACTATATTTCTTGGTCCTAACACCATACTTGTATTGTATTTATTAACATTCTGTACGATTGTATTAATCTCTGGGTGCTTCTCTTTTAATGCTTTAAGAAAATGTGTCTTAGACGGAAATGCAACATCAGCCGTCACAATAACAAGCATAATCTCCTTAGTTGAAAAGCCTTTTCTTAAAAGAATATGCCTTATAAAACCAGTTCCCTTATCTTCATTATATGGCTTGTATTTAAACGACTTAAATAAATCTCTTAATGTAGCTATAATGCTGCTGCACTGTGAATCTTCAAGCAGGCAGTCAGATACAGGTACTATATTGTGGCTGTTCTCTTCATATGTTCCCGTTATAATATTGCCATTCTTATCTTCCCCGACAACAGCGTGAACCTTGTTACGGTAATGCACTGGTCTGTACATTCCTGTTATCTTATCTACTGGACTGATGTCTTTAAAAAGTTTGTCTACATATCCCTGCTTTATCTTTAATTCATTATCGTATTTCATTCCTGCATAGGCACAGCTCCCACATTTTTCTGCACTTTCACAGTTAATTACACGCTTCTTCTCGTCATATATATTACTTCCCATAACTTTTATGTTACCTCCCAACATCAAAAGGCTGTCACATATAAAATGCAACAGCCTGTAAATTCTATTATTAATATTACAAATGACAATATTATGCAGTAATCATTATATCAGCAAATATCCATGCATAAAATCAAAATCTGAAATTACATAATTTCACTGTCATCGCCATTGCTGACAATCTTAACCTTGCCTTCATATAACTCTTCTACAGCTATTGAAAGTGGCTTCATATTCTCTGCATTATCGATAAGAGGTGTTCCTATCTGAAGCTTTCTCGCCTCATCTGGTGTTGTAAGCGGCTTTGGCTCATTCTTCTTATCCTTATTATCCTTTTCCTTTTCCTTTGGAGCGTTCTCAGCCTCAATACGAGCCTTTCTAACCTTCTCCTCTATTGTTCTTGCATCAATAATCTCTTTAGCTCTTGCGGCAGTAGCCTTAACAATTGAATAACGGCTCTGTACGATTGGCTGTTCGCCGTCCTCTACCTCACTATTAACAACTGCCATTAATTCTGAATATGATGGATGTAACATTATTATTCTCCTTTCTCATAAGCTTTAAGCTCTTCTTTAATATTATTAATTAAACTCATATTGTTAACTGCTTTTCTCTTCTCACTGTTAACTATAGAATGAATTGCCTCAACACAATCATCCACTTTATCATTGATAACTATATAGTTATAATTCTCTACGCCCTTAGCCTCATCACTGGCTCTTTGCAGTCTCGCCTTTATTGTGGCTTCATCTTCTGTTCCACGTCCTACAAGTCTTCTCTCTAATTCTTCTGCACTTGGTGGCATAATGAATAAAAGAACTGCATCTGGATACATCTTCTTAATATTAAGTGCACCCTGAATCTCGATTTCAAGTATCACATTCTTACCTGCTTCAAGCTGTTCCTCGACATATGCCTTAGGTGTTCCATAATAGTTGCTGACATACTTTGCATACTCAATCAATTCAGAATTATCAATCATACTCTCAAATTCTTCTGTTGATTTAAAGAAATACTCTCTTCCATTCTGTTCACCTTCTCTTGGTGAGCGGGTTGTCGCTGAGATAGATAGAGCATAATCATTATGAAGCTCTAATAATCTCTTAACTACAGTTCCCTTTCCAGCTCCTGAGAAACCTGAAATTACAAGTAATAAACCTTTCTCTTTCATCTCTATTCTCCAATCTGTAAATGCCTGTTGGCACGCACACAACATAAGTATACAAGTTATTATACAGAAATACACCGATTCGTGCAAGCTTTTTTATTCTATATTCTGTATCTGTTCCCTTATTTTTTCTATTTCTGTCTTTAAATCTATAGCTGCATTTGATATTTCTATATTATTCGCCTTAGATAAAGTTGTATTGGCTTCCCTGTTCATCTCCTGTGCTATGAAATCCATCTTTCTTCCAATCCCTCCGTCTTCGTTAAGGCATTTTCTTGCGTGTTCAATATGACTTCTTAATCTTACTGTCTCCTCATCTACGCATACTTTATCAGCATATATAATCACCTCAGAAGCTATCCTGTTCTTATCTATATCAGCAGCTGAAAGGATTTCTTCCATCTTGGCTTCTAACTTCTTCTTATAATCTTCTATTATCTGTGGATTTTTTGTTTCAATATAATAAACAAGCTCCTCCATATGGTCTAACTTTAACAAAAGATCCTTCTTTAAGTTCCCACCCTCAATAATTCTTGTATCAGCAAGCCCCTTGCAGGCTTCTTCTATTGCCTCATTAATAAAGTTCCACAATTCTTCTTCATCTTCCTGCGATTCTTCCATTGTGATAACCTCTGGGTATCTTGATAAAGCTCCAACAGTAATATCATTTCTTATATTAAAACGCTCCTCCATCTGTCTGAATATATTCATATATTCCCGTGCTATGCTTTCATTAAACTTAAGGCTTACATTGCTCTCTGAATTATCCTCGTATGTAATAAATACATCAATCTTTCCCCTTGATGCATATTTCTTAATTGTATCCCTTATTCTTGCCTCAAATATATTAAGCTTTTTAGGCATCTTTATGCTGTTCTCAAGAAATCTGTGGTTCACCGACTTAATCTCTACTGTTATTTTACGGTTGCCTCTCTCTATCTCGCTTCTTCCAAAGCCAGTCATACTTTTTATCATCAAAGTGTCCTCATTTCATTTATTCATTGTTGATAACATTAAAAAATATTTTAATACTAAATGTAGTTTAATACATCGCTTATTAAACCTCAACTTACATATCAAACTTTTAATTACAACTGCTAATTATATCAATTTTACTTTAACCATACAAGACAACATCTATAAAATGTGCTATCATTTATTCTAAAGTATTAATGGCGTACCAATACGCCAGAATGGAGTATTATGGCATTTGATGGAATTACAATAGCGAATATTGTACACGATTTAAACAACACAATTCTTGGTGGAAGATTATATAAGATTGCAGAGCCAGAAAATGATGAGCTTTTACTTACCATAAAGGCTAATTCTGGACAATACAGGCTTGTATTATCTGCAAATGCTTCACTTCCGCTTGCATATATGACTAAAGATAATAAGCCAAGCCCCCAGCTTGCACCTAACTTTGTTATGTTTCTTAGGAAGCACATCAATAACGGACGAATTATATCAATAACACAACCCGCTTTTGAGCGAATAATTGATATTGAAATTGAACATTTAGATGAATTAGGTGACCTCTGCCGTAAACATTTAATCACAGAATTTATGGGCAAACACAGCAATATCATATTATGCGATGACAATAACACAATATTAGACAGTATTAAGCATGTGTCAGCACAGATAAGCTCTGTCAGAGAAGTTCTTCCAGGAAGGGAATATTTTATTCCTAATACATCTAACAAGCACAATCCGATGAATATGGATTTTAATACCTTTAATGAAAATATATTATCACAGCCTAAGACTACTGCCAAAGCCTTAAGCAGTGCTTACACTGGAATAAGCACCTGCATATCAGAGGAAGTCTGCCACAGGGCACATATTGACAGTGCCAAACCAGCCAACTGTCTGTCCAGTGCTGAAAGCATAGCTCTATTTGAAGCATTCAAGGCTATTATTAATGACGTGGCAAATGGAAGTTTCAGCCCTAACATCGTATATGATAACGGTGCACCCACAGATTTTGCCGCGATTCCTCTTACTATGTATGATAAATCCGAAAGCTACTCCTCAATAAGTGAATGTCTTATCGGTTATTATCACGAAAAAGAAGTAAGAACACGAATTCACCAGAAATCGACTGATATAAGAAGAATAATTACAACTCATCTTGAGCGTTCTTATAAAAAGCTTGATATTCAGGAAAAACAGTTAAAGGATACTGAAAAACGTGACAAATACAGAGTGTATGGAGAGCTAATCAACACATACGGCTACAATATCGAGTCTGGTGCAAAAAGCTTCACAGCTCTTAATTATTACACTAACGAAGAAATCTCTATTCCTTTGGACGATACATTGACACCAATTGAGAATGCGAATAAATATTTTGCACGATACAACAAATTAAAACGTACTTATGAAGCTGGTGTAAGACTTATCAAAGAGATTAAAGATGAGATTATGTATCTTGAATCAATAATAAATGCCCTTGATATTGCAACTACTGAGAATGACCTTAATAATATTAAAGAAGAACTTATCATAACCGGCTATATCAAGAAGAACAGCAAATCCAAAAGCAAGGATAACAAGAACAACAAACCTCTGCACTATATATCATCAGACGGTTTTGATATGTATGTCGGCAAGAATAATCTTCAGAATGATGAACTAACCTTTAAATTTGCTTCTAATAGTGACTGGTGGTTTCATGCCAAGCAGATGCCTGGTTCTCACGTTATAGTTAAGACTAACGGCAAGGAACTGCCCGACAGAACTTTTGAGGAAGCTGCCGCACTTGCAGCCTACTACTCTAAAGGCCGCGACCTTGATAAAGTTGAAGTCGATTATGTATTAAAGAAAGAAGTCAAAAAGCCTGCCGCTGCCAAACCGGGCTTTGTTGTATATTACACTAACTACTCTCTTATCGCCATAGCTGATATTAACGGCATTAAAGAAGTTACTGGCTGATAAAAAACTGGCTGTCTGAAAGCTTTATATGACTTTATCATATAAATGTTTTCTGGACAGCCAGCTTTTTATTTAATTAACTTAAAGTCCTTAACCCTGTAACAGCTAACACTATAACTCCTATAACATCAGCCACAGCACACAGCATATACATAACTGAAAGCGAAGCCCTGTTTAATCCTGCCACAATAAGCATAGCAAGACTTAACACAAGCAATGTGCCTGCTATTATATACATACACTTTATATTAATTCTTTCATTAACGACCAATACAATAAATATTATGCCTGTGATTAATGATACGCTCATTCTTACAAGATACCATACAAATGCAGCTTCTGTTAAATCACACAGCGTATTATCTGTTGTAAGGTATCCAAATAATGATGGCGGATTAAACGCATATATAACGGATGGAATAATAACAATAATACTAAATACAGCTATCTCAATAATCATAAGTTTATTATTATTATTTAATAATATTGCAACGCAGGTTACAATAGTAAATATAATAAGCCACGACCAGTTAAAATAGAATTTACTTCCAATATAATAGTCCTGAATATATCCGGCTACAGTCTGTATATACTCATCTGATGATAACATCACCACTCTTGAAATAACAAGATTTCTAATAACTTCAAGTATAAGAAAACCTGATAATGCAGGGAATATATATATAACAGCATTATTATATGCCATCTTATCATTATATATTTTTAGCTTTGTTATTGTACTGCTCTTAACCATTAAAAGTCCTAATACTGATAACACCATAACAAGAGTATAAGCTATTGGTATTCTGGACATTAATTGTACTGTCTGTATATTACCAATATCCGATTTATTCATATAAAAGCTATTTATAAATATATGAACACCTTTTGAACTTTCTGTTATTCTTGCAAATAACAATAACGCACCTGTTATAAATGCACTTATATTAGCAGCTATTGACAACCTTGATGCCATACTCACCTTTTTGTATACACATACCGCCGCAGTCACAAGTAGTAATATCGTTATTGGAAATATAATCTTATATATGCTCCCAAAACCAGCATAAAAATAATAATTATAAATTGATGTATCAAGCGTATCGCCATCATATACATTACTATTCATTCTGTTAAGTATATTCTGAAATGTATGCTCCCCTACAAAAAATAATAATACAGCCGCATTTATAACCATAATTAACGCAAGGCTCATAAGCCTTATAAAGGTAATTTCACTCTTTTTCATACTTATCCTCACTCTTTAACTCTCCAGAACCAGCAGTATTACTGCCGGCTCTGAAACATTTTACAATATTATGCCTGTACCTTTATAAATGACTTCTTACCCTTCTTAACAACTACTCCATCACCAGCAAAGAATTCTTTATCAAACTTTGCTGCTATATCAGATACCTTTTCACCTGCAACAGAAGCACCGCCCTGTGAGACAACTCTTCTTGCTTCTGACTTAGTAGCTGCAAGACCTGCTGCGTGAATTAACGATACAATATCAATGCTTCCATCTGTAAAGGCATCATCTTCAAGCTTAACTGCTGCCATATTAGCCGCATCACCTGATGTAAATATAGCCTTAGCTGTTTCTTCTGCCTTCTTAGCTTCTTCCTCACCATGAACCATCTTAGTAAGTTCAAATGCAAGTATTTCCTTAGCTCTATTAAGCTGTGCACCTTCCCACTTATCCATTTCATCAATCTGCTCAAGTGGTAAAAATGTAAGCATACGGATGCACTTTAATACATCTGCATCAGCTACATTTCTCCAATACTGGTAGAACTCATATGGAGAAGTCTTTTCTGGATCAAGCCATACAGCACCGCTTACTGTCTTACCCATCTTCTTACCCTCTGAATTAAGAAGAAGTGTGATCGTCATAGCTGAAGCATCCTTACCAAGCTTCCTTCTGATAAGTTCTGTACCACCAAGCATATTGCTCCACTGGTCATCTCCACCAAACTGAAGATTACAACCGTATTTCTGGTATAACATATAGAAATCGTAACTCTGCATAATCATATAGTTAAATTCAAGGAATGTAAGACCTCTCTCCATTCTCTGCTTGTAGCACTCAGCTCTTAACATATTATTAACTGAGAAGCACGCACCGACTTCTCTTAAAAGGTCAACATAGTTAAGCTTCAAAAGCCAGTCTGCATTATTTACAAATAAAGCCTTATCATCTGAAAAATCGATGAACTTGCTCATCTGCTTCTTAAAGCACTCACAGTTATGCTCAATCTGCTCCGGTGTAAGCATTTTTCTCATATCTGTCTTACCTGATGGGTCACCAATCATACCTGTTCCGCCACCGACTAATGCGATAGGCTTATTGCCTGCCATCTGAAGTCTTTTCATAAAGCAGAGTGCCATAAAATGTCCTACATGAAGACTGTCTGCTGTTGGATCAAAACCAATATAGAATGTAGCCTTTCCATTATTAATTAAATTCTTAATTAATTCTTCATCTGTTACCTGTGCAATTAATCCTCTTGCAACTAACTCGTCATAAACTGTCATTTCTGCCATTTCTGTTCTCCTGTTCCTATTACGTTATTATTTGATAAATGATACATAACCCTGTTAATAACAAAAAAGAGCATATCTTTCATCCTTGTTAAAGGACGAAAGCATATGCTCCGTGTTACCACCTTTATTCATAAACAGCTCACACTGTTCACCTTAACGGGTCTTATGATCCTTGATACTGTAACGTGTACCCCACGTCGCCCCTACTAAGCACTATATGCCTTTCAGTTTGCTGCTACGGAATGTATTCAGAATAACTATCCACTGTGCCTCTCATCAGCCGGCTGCTTTCTGTTGCTTACTGCTATGCCTACTTGTTTCCATCATCGCATTATATTAATATAGATGATAATCTTACTGTCAACCTCATACAACTTATTATGAAAATTGCATAATAAAATATTATATTCTGATATTCGACACCTGATTATCATATGTATACTAAAGCTTATACCATATAGTTGCTAATTTTGCAAGCGTTATATCATATTTTTGCACTCATTATATCTTTATTCTTGTGCCGCTTTTCAGCACATACAAAGTTCCGTTAGGAACTTTTAAGATGAGTGCTTTTGCACTCATTATATCTTTATTCCTGTGCCGCTTTTCAGCACATACAAAGTTCCGTTAGGAACTTTTAAGATGAGTGCTTTCGCACTCATTATATCTTTATCAATTAATATTATTGCATTTTTCACCTTTATGTTTACACACATTTTTATATATAATATATACTATAATAAGTCCTATTATGCTCCCTGCCGCATCTATCAACACATCTAACACACAACCATACCGACCTGGCACGAATGTCTGGTGAAACTCATCTGTTGCTGCAAATGCTATTGCTATAACTGCTGATATGACAGGAATCCTTACACCCTTAATCCCATCAACTATAAGTGCAATCATTACAAATATTGAAAAAATTGCATATTCTGTCATATGTGCAGCTTTTCTTATTGGAAACTGCACCGCCTCTATCATACTTTCCCTGTTATTCTCATTACAATCTATAATTCCAGCCTTATCACACACTGTAAGTATAATATCCGCCGCCTTATAGCTTAGCCCTGATGACTCTTCCCCATCCTGCTTTGAAAAGCCAAATATAATCATTGCCATAACAATGGCTGGGAGCCATATCAATATCTTTTTTATGCTCATATTCAAATCTTTTAATATACACCTATGTTATTATCAAACTATTCTGCTATTTTTTTTAATATCAAGCTGCATATTCTATTCTAACCTCCTTAATTGGTTTCAAAAACTCATCTACATCACTCCCATTGCATATATATAATTACGTATATTTATTTTTCGATTATTATATCATTCAATTTTTATATTTTCAATTATGTAGTGTTCTAACCAACTTAAAACAAGCCCACAAAACCAATTTCACAAGGTTTTGTGGGCTTATATAACTATCTGAAATATCTTATACCAGCTATAATATTAGAGTGTAACAACTCTCATTGTATTAGTAAGACCTCTCTTAGCTGATGGATCAGATGTTGTAGCGATACCGGCAGATACGATAACTGTATCTCCTTCTTCTACATATCCAGCCTGCTCAGATACAACTAAAGCGTGCTCAATAATCTTATCTGTTGAAGTCTCTGTAGCTGTCTTTAATGGTCTTACTCCCCAATAAATCTGCATCTTTCTAAGAACATTATCATATGGTGAGCAGCCGATAATTTCTGCATTTGGCTTTAATTTAGATGTAAGTCTTGCTGTGAATCCTGAAATTGTTGGGCATACAATAGCCTTTGCATTAAGGTTATCAGCAGTCTGAACTGTTGCGTTACATACAGCACTTGAAATGCTTCTCTTGCTGTGAACCTTAGCGATATCTGCAGATCTTCCCTTGATATCCTGCTCTGTTCTTTCAGCAATCTTAACCATCATCTTTAATGCTTCAAGTGGATACTTACCATTAGCTGTTTCACCTGAGAGCATAACCACGTCTGTACCATCATAGATAGCGTTAGCAACGTCAGTAACCTCGGCTCTTGTAGGACGTGGATTTCTAATCATAGAATCTAACATCTGTGTAGCTGTAATAACTGGCTTATATGTTGCGTTACACTTCTTGATAATTTCCTTCTGGTAATGAGGAACATCTTCTGCTGGAATCTCTACACCCATATCACCTCTGGCAACCATAATTCCATCAGCAACTTTGATAATTTCATCAAGATTTTCAATACCCTCTGCATTCTCAATCTTAGCGATAACCGGAATATCAGCACCATGCTCCCATAAGAGCTGCTTGATTTCCTGAATACAAGCTGCATTTCTTACGAATGAAGCTGCAATAAAATCAAATCCCTGTTCAATACCAAATATAATATCATCTTTATCTTTATCTGTAATACCTGGAAGCTTAATGCTTACGTTAGGTACATTAACACCCTTCTTAGAACCAAGTTCACCACCATTGATTACTGTACATACGATATCCGTACCATCGACTACCTCTTCTACTCTAAGCTCAATAAGACCATCATCAATAAGAATAGTATTACCATTAGCTACATCTGCTGGAAGACCTGCATAAGTAATCATATCAATAGTATCATCACCTACAATATCTCTTGTTGTAAGTGTGAACTTCTGACCTTCCTTAAGTGTAACCTTCTTGTCATCCTTAAGCACACCAGTTCTGATTTCTGGTCCTTTTGTATCAAGAAGTGTAGCTATAGGCTTGTTAATCTCTTCCCTTACGCTCTTAACTAATGCAAAACGGCCTGCCTGTTCTTCATGGTCACCATGTGAGAAATTAAATCTTGCAATATCCATACCACTAAGTGCAAGCTGCTTAATAAGCTCTCTATCATTAGTGTTAGGACCCATAGTACATATAACCTTAGTCTTTTTCATTATAACCTCCAAGTAAATAAAATAAATTAAATTCAAAACAATCCAACAAATTATACTTAATAACACATAAAATAGCAATACCCATTCTGAAATTGTTATGATAATTAAGTGTTATTAATAATATATACCATCATATTACCATATATTATTGTGTTTTGCCAATATGAATATGTGTATATAAATGTTCATTACAATATTCATAATTGCCAGCACATTTTGAGCAGAATCTGAACACAAGATTTTCATCGTCTAATTCCGTTCTTCCACACACAGCACATTTGTGCTTAGGTGTTCCATTAGCAGGTCTGTATGGCTTATTAGCCCCCTGCCATGTTGTCTTTTCACTATTGGCATTATAAAATGTTTCATTAAAGCTCTGTCTGCTGCCATTATTCTTCTGTGCTTTTCCTGCTGTATGCATAGCCTTATTATAATTCTTCTGTGTAGAAGTCTTAAAAGGTCTTCTCTTAGACACTGTAATGAATATTATAAAGTTAATCATAGACACTAAAGCTGCAATCGCATTGGCATAACATCCCATTCCGCTTCCTGACAGAAGTCCTGCATTGTATAAACCTTTCCACATAGTCCAGCCAAAGTTCACTCCGCTTACTGCAATTGTTGGAACAATAAAGCCTCCAAGAATAATTATTGCAAATACTATTCCATCAAGGAGTGCCATCCATTTAATCTTGATCGGTATTACAAAGAACAACAACACTTCCATATCCGGCTGTTCCATAGCAAAAGCCATAAATAAAGCAAGGTTAATATAATGTGTGCTCATATTAAAACTTATGCCAAATATAAGATATATTATAAGAGCCGCAATTATATTAAGTATTACTCCAGAGAAGAAATACACATTAAACTTAAATGACCCCCATATATTCTCTAACACTGTTCCTATAAGATAATAGAAATAAAGTGAAAAGAATACAAATATTATGCTTGTTGATGGTGGCTGTATAATAAATGTTACAAGCCGCCATATCTGTCCCTTAAATATATATGCAAAATCCAATGAAAGATATGTGCTGTAAACCCCAGGTGCAAACACCTCGAATACAAAACCTACAGCATATAACACAATAATATACATCATTAAATTCTGTATTGCATATTTAGAATACTTTCTTTCTAGTTTCTGAAACCAATCCATTAAACTCCTCATTTCCGCAGGAATAATTCCCACATTATTAAATTATGTATATTTAAAGCGATTTAATAATAAAAGTATAAAAACAAAACCTATGTTTGTCAATTATATAACAATAATAGTATTATTAATTTTATATAAACAATGTTCTAACAAGTGTTGAATTTCTGTGTCATTTCTTATATAATATGTCGGATTGTAACTTTTCGATTTTATTATATATTTTTCGACACAATATAATTAACAAGGAGGTCGGCTCTGCCGTAATGACTATGAACAAATACAGATTAGGTATTGATATTGGCTCTACAACAGTAAAGATCGCTATTCTTGATGATAATAATAATATTTTATTTTCTGACTACGAAAGACATTTTGCTAATATTCAGGAGACCTTACAATCTCTTCTTGAAAAGGCTGTCGCTCAGTTAGGTGAATTTGAAATATACCCTGTTATCACAGGTTCTGGCGGACTTACACTTGCCAAGCATCTTGAAGTACCATTTACACAGGAAGTTGTCGCTGTATCTACAGCACTTCAGGATTATGCGCCTCAGTGTGATGTTGCAATAGAACTTGGTGGTGAAGATGCCAAGATTATATATTTTACTAATGGTATCGACCAGCGTATGAATGGTATATGTGCAGGTGGTACAGGTTCTTTCATCGACCAGATGGCTTCACTTTTACAGACAGATGCTTCTGGTCTTAATGAGTACGCCAAGAATTACAAGTCAATATACCCTATTGCCGCAAGATGTGGTGTATTTGCCAAATCAGACATACAGCCTCTAATTAACGAGGGTGCTACTAAGGAAGATTTATCAGCTTCTATTTTTCAGGCTGTTGTCAACCAGACAATCTCTGGTCTTGCGTGTGGCAAGCCTATCCGTGGCAATGTGGCATTTCTTGGTGGTCCGCTTCATTTCTTATCAGAACTTAAGCAGGCATTTATCCGCACATTAAGCTTAACACCTGAACAGGTTATAGCACCTGACCACTCTCATTTGTTTGCGGCAGTTGGCTCTGCTATGAATTATGATGAAAATGTATGTGTAAATGTTGCAGATATTATCAAAAGACTTTCAGGCAAAATCAAGCTTGAATTTGAAGTTGAACGTATGGAACCACTTTTTGCCAATCAGTTAGCTTATGATGATTTCACTAAAAGACATAATGCACATCATGTAAAGACTGCTGATATAATCACTTATGAAGGTAACTGCTACCTTGGTATTGATGCAGGCTCTACAACAACTAAAGCTGCTTTAGTAGATGAAGATGGTAATTTATTATACTCATTTTACTCAAGCAACAACGGTTCTCCTCTTGATACTACAATCAAGGCTGTTAAAGACATTTATACAAAGCTTTCACCTAAGGCTAAGATTGTGCAGGCCTGTTCAACAGGTTATGGTGAGGCTCTTATCAAGTCAGCACTTATGCTTGATGAAGGTGAAGTTGAAACTGTGTCCCACTTCTATGCTGCTGCATTCTTTGACCCTGAGGTTGACTGTATTATAGATATCGGCGGACAGGATATGAAGTGTATTAAGATAAAGAACCAGACAGTTGATTCTGTCCAGCTTAATGAAGCCTGTTCTTCAGGATGTGGTTCATTTATCGAAACATTTGCAAAGTCGCTTAACTACTCTGTTCAGGACTTTGCCAAAGCTGCACTTTTTGCCGAGCACCCTATTGATTTAGGTACAAGATGTACAGTATTTATGAACTCTAAAGTCAAGCAGGCTCAGAAAGAAGGTGCGGAAGTCGCTGATATTTCTGCCGGTCTTGCTTATTCAGTTATCAAAAATGCTTTATATAAAGTTATTAAGATTGCTGACCCTAACGACCTTGGAAAGCACATTGTTGTACAGGGTGGTACTTTCTATAATGATGCAGTATTAAGAAGTTTTGAAAAGATTACAGGTGTTGATGCCATAAGACCTGATATTGCTGGTATTATGGGAGCATTCGGAGCTGCTCTTATCGCAAGGGAAAGATATGACGGCATATCTGAATCATCAATGCTTTCAATAGATAAGATCAACCGTCTTACATATGAAACAACACTTACAAGATGTAAGGGTTGTACTAACAGTTGTCACCTTACTATTAATAAGTTCTCTGGTGGCAGGCAGTTTATAACTGGTAACAGATGTGAAAGAGGTCTTGGAAAAGAACGAAATAAAGAACATCTTCCTAACCTTTTTGATTATAAATTCCATAGACTTTTTGATTATGAACCATTATCTGCTGACCTTGCAGTGCGTGGAACTGTTGGTATTCCTAGAGTACTTAATATGTATGAGAACTATCCTTTCTGGTTCACATTCTTTACTAAGCTTGGATATCGTGTAGTTCTTTCGCCTCAGTCTACAAGAAAGATTTATGAATTAGGTATTGAATCAATACCTTCTGAGTCTGAGTGTTACCCAGCCAAGCTTGCACACGGACATATAAGCTGGCTTATCAAGAAAGGTATTAAATTCATATTCTACCCTTGTGTTCCTTATGAACATAAAGAGATTGATAACACTAATAACCACTATAACTGCCCTATTGTAACTTCTTATGCAGAAAATATTAAGAACAACGTTGAAGAATTAAAGACAGAAAATATAGATTTCAGAAATCCTTTCCTCTCATTTGAAAGTGAAGAAATTCTTGCCAAACGACTTAAAGCAGAATTTCCTTTAATTCCCGCACCAGAAATCAAGGCTGCTGTTCACGATGCGTGGGAAGAACTGATGCAGTCAAGAACTGATATGCATAATAAAGGTGAAGAAGTTATTAAATACCTTAAAGAAAATAACAAACGTGGTATTGTACTCGCTGGAAGACCTTACCATATTGACCCCGAGATTAACCATGGTATTCCAGAACTTATCAACTCATATGGAATAGCCGTTCTTACTGAGGACAGCGTTGCCCACCTTGGCAATGTTGAAAGACCACTTATTGTTATGGACCAGTGGATGTACCACTCACGTCTGTATGCCGCAGCAAGCTATGTCAAGACTCAGGATAATCTTGATCTTATACAGCTTAATTCATTCGGCTGTGGGCTTGATGCAGTTACTACAGATGCCGTTAATGATATTCTTACTAAGTCTGGCAAAATATATACAGTTCTTAAAATTGATGAGGTTAATAACCTTGGTGCTGCAAGAATACGTGTCAGATCACTTATTGCTGCACTTAAAGTAAGGGACAAGAAAAATTACCAGCGACAGTTAGTTTCAAGTGCATACAAGCGTGTTGAATTCACACCTGAGATGAGAAAGAATTACACTATTCTCTGCCCTCAGATGTCACCAATACATTTTGACCTGCTTGAACCTGCTCTTAATTCGTGTGGATATAACTTCGAAGTTCTTGCCAATGATAATAAATCGTCTGTAGATATAGGACTTAAATATGTTAATAATGATGCCTGCTACCCTTCTTTAATGGTTGTCGGACAGATTATGAACGCGGTTCTTTCCGGTAAATATGATTTAAGCAAGACTGCCATTATAATTACGCAGACTGGTGGTGGCTGTCGTGCTTCTAACTATATTGGATTTATAAGACGTGCTCTTGAGAAAGCTAATCTTGCATACATACCAGTTATTTCTTTAAGTGCACAGGGACTAGAGTCTAACTCAGGCTTTAAGTATGATCTGCCAATGTTAAAGAAAGCTATGATGGCTATTGAATACGGTGATGTATTTATGAATGTTGTATACAGAACAAGACCTTATGAGAAGGAAAAAGGCTCTGTTAACGCCCTTCACGAACATTGGAAAGAGATATGTATAAAGCAGCTTACTTCTGACAAAGTAAGAATGAAAGACTTCAATAAAAATCTGCGTGATATAGTTCACGATTTTGATAATATTGAACTTCTTGATATTAAAAAACCTAGAGTTGGTGTTGTTGGAGAAATTCTTGTTAAATTTCTTCCAGCCGCTAATAATTATCTTGTAGATTTATTGGAAGCTGAAGGTGCTGAAGCTGTTGTTCCAGATCTTATGGGATTTCTTCTTTATTGTGCAGAAAATGCTAACTTCAAACACAAGTACCTTGGTGCTTCATCTAAGTCAGCATTTATCAATAACGTGGTAATTAAATTGCTTGAGTGGTTCAGAAAAGCTGGTAACGAAGCATTAGCACAGAGCAAGAGGTTTGATGCTCCATCTTCAATTAAAGAAACTGCTGCTCTTGCCAAAGACCTTGTGTCACTTGGTAACCAGACTGGTGAAGGCTGGCTTCTTACTGGTGAAATGATTGAGCTTATTCATAACGGTGCTGGAAATATTGTATGCTGTCAGCCATTTGCCTGCCTTCCTAACCACATTGTTGGTAAGGGCGTAATCAAAGAATTACGTGCAGCATTCCCTGAAGCTAACATAATCGCCGTGGATTATGACCCAGGTGCATCAGAAGTTAACCAGCTTAACAGAATTAAGCTTATGCTTGCTACTGCTAACAAGAACCTTTAATGTCTGATGTCTGCTAAATCAGATTTATTATCGTGAACTTATATAAAAGGCTGAGTGTTGCATATTTATTGTATACATATGTGTTATAGAAACATCTGTATATAATAAATATGCTGAAATATTTAATTTCAATATATTGAAATTAAATAATTTCAAGTGTATAATACTAATAAATGGAGGTCGGTAATATGAACTTTTTATTATTTTTAGGACCAATTATCGGTGTTGCAGTTGCTATATTTGCAGTTGTAGTAATTATTGCTGTAATAGGAGCTGTTGCAGGTTCAGAAGAAGATTTTGATGAATAGACATTTCTTCCGTAGTTTTATTTTCTAAGCAAAAAGCAGCGTTGATTGACAATCTACTATTAAGTGTTGTCAATCAACGCTGCTTTTTATTTATTTTAAAATATTCATAATATCAGATATTCTCTATCTGCCAGTCAATAGGCTCAACTCCATGGCTTTCAAGGAATTCGTTACATTGGCTGAAATGCCTGCATCCAAAAAATCCTCTATATGCTGATAAAGGACTAGGGTGTGGACACTTTAATATAAGATGCTTAGGATTGGTAAGCATAGGTATCTTTCTCTGTGCTGGTGAACCCCAGAGCATATATACTATCGGTCTGTCCTGCATATTAACCGCATTGATAACTGAATCAGTGAACTGTTCCCAGCCCATTCCCTGATGTGAATTAGCATTATGAGCTCTTACTGTTAATACTGTATTTAACAATAGTACGCCTTGATCAGCCCATTTTTTAAGGTAGCCATTATTAGGATAATAACAGCCACAGTCATCGTGTAATTCTTTATATATATTCTGTAGTGACTTAGGAATAGGATTGCCCGGAAGAACCGAAAAACTAAGCCCATGTGCCTGATTTACCTCGTGATATGGGTCTTGTCCTAATATGAGCACTTTAACATCTTTTAAAGGTGTAAAATGAAATGCATTAAAAATATCGTCTGCTGGAGGATAGACAACACATCTGCTATATTCGTCTTTTACAAATGTATACAACTTTTTGTAATAATCTTTCTTAAATTCATCACTTAAAGCATCTTTCCAATCATTAGTTATCATTGACATAATAACACCCTCCAATATCTACTTAACTAATCTTATAGGTATTCCCTTATCAGATAAATACTGCTTTAAATCATTTATCTCCATCTCTTTATAATGGAATAAAGAAGCAGCTAATGCAGCATCTGCCATACCTTCTGTAAAGGCATCATAAAAATGCTCCATATTGCCAGCCCCGCCAGAGGCTATAACTGGAATTGATACATTAGAGGCAACCTCTCTTGTAAGTTCAATATCGTATCCTGCTTTAGTACCATCACAGTCCATACTTGTAAGAAGTATCTCTCCTGCTCCAAGCTGTTCTGCCTTAACAGCCCACTCAACAGCATCAATATTCATATCAACTCTTCCACCATTCTTATAAATGCTCCAATGACCATCTTCCTGTCTTTTGGCATCTATTGCAACAACCACACATTGACTGCCGAACTTATCAGCCGCCCTTGATATAAGTGTTGGATCCATAATTGCCGCTGAATTAATAGATATCTTATCAGCACCTTCTCTTAAAAGCACCTTAAAATCATCTACTGTTCGTATTCCTCCGCCTACAGTGAATGGAATAAATACTTTTTCAGCAACTTTTCTTACTAAATCAACAGTTGTATTTCTTCCGTCACTTGAAGCTGTTATATCGAGAAATACAAGCTCATCAGCTCCTGATTTGTCATACATTGCGGCAACTTCAACTGGATCTCCAGCATCCTTTAAATCAACAAAATTAGTACCTTTTACTACTCGTCCATCTTTGCAGTCAAGGCATGGTATAATTCTTTTAGTAAACATATTACATTCTCCATTCTATAATTCAGCAAAATTTTTAAGTATTCTTAAGCCTGTTTCACTACTCTTTTCTGGGTGGAACTGACACGCAAAAAGATTACCTTTTTCTACTGAAGCATGAATATGTGTTGAATATTCAGTAGACGCTGCTACAATATCATCATTATCAGCTTTTAGATAATATGAATGTACAAAATATACATATGGATTAGCATTGATTCCTGCAAACAATCTCGCATTATCCTTAACATTTAAGGAATTCCAGCCCATATGTGGTATCTTAAAGCCTTCCTTAGCTGGAATTTTAAATATCTTTCCTGGAAGAAGGTTAAGACCTTCAGCTCCTGGTGTCTCTTCGCTTTCCTTGAATAAAAGCTGAAGTCCAAGGCATATTCCAAGAAATGGTGTATCCTTAGCTACAACATTTTTAATTGTATCTACAAGTCCAAAACGATCCAGATTGTTCATCGCATCACCAAATGAACCTACTCCAGGAAGAATAACTTTATCTGCCTGAAGTATCTCACTTGAGTCTCTGGATACTATAACTTCTTCACCGAGTGCTATTAACGCTTTCTCAACACTCTTAAGATTGCCTGCATCATAATCAATAATCGCTATCATTTTACTGCCTCTCCATATGCTTCTATCTTGTAATAATAAGTAACAAAATCGCTATTAGACATATCTGCTAAAGATATAGCTTCTGTCTCTGATATCTTATATGTATCCTTAAGTGCATTGATAATCTTATCATAGCTTTCCTTCATCTTATCATCTACGCCTAATTCTTTACCTTCAGCCCTGTATGTCTGATATCTGTCAACACCCTTTATAAGAGCATTAATTGCCTCTGTATTCATATTCATCTTTCTGTAATTAAGATATGACTCATACTGTCTTTGAACATACATAACAACCTTTGACTGGTTATATATTGTCTCTTCATTACCTGAAAGGTTCATACCACTTAAACTATTATAAGCTTTCTCGTATTCGCCATTGATAAAGTAATCTTTAGCTGCATTTACTTTACTGTTGTAATTGATACTATAGCCAAATACCTGTATAAGCATAATAATTCCTGCTATAAGTAATATAAATAAAATGATTGATTTTGGTTTAATCTTAAGAATATCACCTGGTTTAGGTGGTTCTTTAACTTTAACTTTTTTAGGTTTCTTTTCTTTCTTAGGCTTCTTATCTTTTGCCTGTTTAGCCTGCTTTTTCTTTTCTTCTTTCTTAGCTGCAGCCTGTTTCTTCTTCTCCTCAGCCTGAGCCTTTTTTGCTTCCTTAGCCTCAGCCTTCTGCTGATTTTCTATTTGTTCCTGTTCTTCTTCAAGCTTACCTTCTTTTTCCTGCCTAATCTTAAACTGCTGATACCTATACTTAATCTTAGCAATTAAGCCCTTCTTAGGTGCTTCTGGCTGGTCAAGATTAGCTTTACCATGAAATACCTCATCAATGAGCTTCTCATTCTCATCCTGCTCTTTTCCATCATCCACTGTGTTAGTCTTAGCAGCTATTGCATTATCAACAGTCTTTTCAAGCAATTCTCCATCGCCTGTTGCCACATTTGCTTCATTAAGATCATCTTCAATACTTTCAAAGAAAATGTCTTTTATAACAGAAAAAATACCTTTTTTATCTTTTTTCTTTTGCTTTTTGTTGTGCTTCTTTTTCATAGAAGCTTTATCAGCCTGTGCTTCATCGGCATCTGAAGCTTTATTCTGCACACTGTCTTTATTAGCTGCTTCTGTGCCATTGTCATCAGATGTGCTATCTGAAGCTGCATTTGCCTCATTATCAGCATTGCCTAAAGAAGCATTATCTGCTGATGAAGCTGAATTATCGGCTGATGTATCCTCAGCAGCTACCTTATCTTCTGACTGCATACCGTTCTCTTTAAGAAGCTCATTCATAGATGATTCATCTGCATTATCATTCATCTCACCTATAAGATCATCCAAATTCATACTTGCAAGACGGTCTTTTTCGGTATCTGATAAACCCATATCATCCATAAGCTCATCGTTCTTATCAAGATTAGTACCAGCAGCTTCTTCAACTGGAGTGTCATCTAACATCTTATCAATAGCTTCATCTGCCTGCTTATCCTTAGATGTATCATCTGCTTCTGTCTGCTTATCTGCTTCCTGTGCCTTCTTAGCAACTTCCTCAGGAGTTAATTCTGATACTGTATCATCAGTTATAAATGTTTCCTCCGTATCAGAAGCCGCCATATGACGAGGAACTGTCATAACATCTTTTAATAAATCTTCTATATTATCGTCATTAAGATTTCCATCCTCATCATCATATATATTTTCAAATTTAGTACTCTTCTCATTAGACTTTTCAAAGGCTTCCCTTACCTGCTCTTTGATCTGTTCTTCCTCTTCATCCTTATTCTCTGATTGTGCATTCTCATCTTCAGATAATGATTTCAATAAGCCATCAAGGTAATCCTCTTCATTCTCTGCCACAATTCCACCACCTTCGTAAAATTATAAATAAAATTCTACCATAAAGAATATTAATTAACAACATTAACTAACTCTTTCAATACTTCATATGAGTTAATCTTCATTGTACAAGCTTTGTCTGCTATTTCTTTAGGTATCTGATAAAACGTACTATGTACCCTGTAAAAATGTGCTTTATCATTAATCATAACAATTCTCTCAAATGGCCACCTTATAAGATTAGGATTGTTAAATCCTTCCCCTATCTCAATAACAAGCAGCTTCTTAGCCAATGTCGCTGATAACCATTTGTTGTAGAAATCCCACTGTTTCTCATCTTCATTAATATATGGACAAACCATTCTTTTGGGATTTATTGTTGATTCACCTAGATAATTATGCTTGGTAGACGATATAATAAAATAATTATTCTTATCAAGAAGTTCACCAAACTTATTAAGCATATCTATAAGATTACCATCATTATTATTAAGTGCTTCATCACCAAGACCTATTAATATATAATCATAATCTTTAACATCTTCTCTAATTCTATTACAGTAATCTTGTAATGTATATTCCATATCTATCCTCACAGCCTTAACAATAAATTATGGTGCTATCATTATATAGATAACACCATAATAACATAAATAATATTATCTGAGAAGTTTATCAATCTCATTAACTAACAATCCAATCTCTGGCTTAGATAACTGTACATCAGCTCCTAATGCTTCTCCCTTAGCTCTCATCTGGTCATTAATTAATGATGAGAATATAACAACTGGTATATTCTTTAATTTATCATCTGTCTTGATAAGCTTTGTCAATCTGTGTCCATCCATTAATGGCATCTCTAAATCAGTTATAACACAAGCTACATCCATCTGTGCATCTTCTGAATCCTTCAGAGCAACAAGATTCTCCCAGGCCTCCTGTCCATTAGCACATAATGTAAGATTATCATATCCTGACTTAATAAGTGAGTCTGAAATAAGCTTCATAAGTAATGGAGAATCCTCTGCAATTACAATATGTGCTTCATTCTTAGTTCTTCCTTCAAGCTTTTCAATATCTGATACTTTTAATCCTGTCTCTGGACTTATATCTGATACAATTCTCTCAAAGTCAAGAATGATAATTAACTGTCCATTAATCTTAACAACACCTGTTGCAATTCCGCTGTCAGCACTGCTTATTGTGCTGTCTGGCTTAATAATATCTGTCCAGGATACTCTATGTATTCCAACAACCGATGCCACATGAAATGCAACATTAAGCTTATTAAAATTAGTGATAATAAACATATCCTTTGTAATATCTTTAGAAGGTGCACACTTAATAACCTTAGCTAAATCAACTATTGTTATCATTAAATCTCTTGGCATAAACACACCTTCTACACAAGGATGTGAATTAGGTACTGGTGTAACATTGCTATATGGAACTATCTCTTTAATCTTAGCGACATTAATTCCATAATGATTTCCTCCAACTATGAATTCAAGCACCTCTAATTCATTAGTACCACTTTCCATTAATATATTAGTTTCCATATAGTTTTATCCTCCATAAATCCCGTACTTTTATTGGAATATTATAACAAATCACATACATAATTTCAATTGCTATTACATATAATTATGCAAAATATGAATATTGTCCAATATATTATCTACTTGAATACTTATATTTAAATGCTGATGTTTAAATACTGATATTATTGTATATAACAATATTATTAAAACTTTCTAATCTATATAATATCTACATAATATATAAATTGATGATAATAAAAAAGAGGCTTTAAAGCCTCTTAAATAACAATTATTCACTACTCATTCAAAACTGCACATTAAATATATCTTATACATCCGTATCCTG
>ULSG01014218.1_pt1 | contig 46636 bp, 60 predicted proteins | sample 1956191 | NCBI WGS metagenome assembly ULSG01 (sample SAMEA4835703, study PRJEB28245) | human gut metagenome | biome: gut microbiome; material: fecal sample | place: Denmark | collected 2008 | reverse complement strand
GAACACACGTCTGATTATAGGGAAAACCACTGTTTCAAAAGAACCAGAGTTATCAGAAGCAGTTGCTTCATAAATTAAGTGTTTAGCTTCATTTTCATACAAAGTAGCAATATTTTCTTTGATATGTCCTTCCAAGCCTTCAACAAAACCAAGTTCTTCCCAACGGTTTTGTATGTCTTCACGTATTTTTCTTTGTGCGTTAAGTTCAATATTACCAACTTGTCCGCTTGTTAAAAATTCTCTCATTATAATATAATTTTATAAATTATTTTTTTTTTTATTTACAAATTCTATGCATCAAATCAAGTGAATCCATTAAATCTTTTGATTGATACAATTGTGTTTCATTAATCATTTTTGAACTGTTAGTTGTAAATTGTTTTTCTTCATTAATACTTAATGTATTATTTTTTTGCAATTCACGACTTATAGTTTCATATAATCTATCTGATTGTTCTACAGTTTTTACATCTTTACCAAATCTTGCAATAATTTCTTGTTTTTCAGCTTTTGTTGTTGAATTTTCTGAAATCAATTTAATAATTTTACCAAGATTAACATTTGTAACTGCTGCTTCTTGTAGAACTTTTCTGAATTGACTTAAAGCTGCTTTTAGTTCTTGATTTTCTTTAAAGATTGCATTAGCTTTAGTCATTATTTTTTTAACGCTTTCATTTGTAGATTCAGAATCTCCACCAGTAGCACGATATTTTGCGCCTTTAGAAGTTTTTTGCATTCCTTTTCTACGATATTCGTCTTTATTTGCTGCTGGAACTCTATTATGTGCAGCATGAGTGTCATTCCATCTTGATTGAGATAAGTTTGCTTCTTCAATTGCTTCTTCATCAGAATTTTCAGCAATAGTTTCATCTACTTCATCATCTTCTGTTTCTTCATTAAAAGGTTTTTCTGTTCCTTTTACATTTCCAGCGAATGGTTTTTTAGTTCCTTTTGGAACACCAGCATCCCAATCATTTACATTTTTACCTGGTTCTTTCATACCATTATTAGACATTACATCTTTGCTTTGGTAATTATCAGTATAACCAACATTTGAGTCATACTCATTTAAAGCTATTTCAAATATTCTTGATTCATTCATATCATCATCATTATCTAAGTTATCTAAATCACCTTCAGCATTAATATCAACATCTAGGTCAACTTCTGGTTCTTCAACTTGGTCAGCCATTGTAGCAGCATCACAGCCTTCCTCTCCACCTTTACCACCTAAATCCACAAGATATTCAGCACCAGTCTCATTATCCTTAATATGAACCTCATTATCGTCTTTAGTAACGAGAACTTGGTCATCATCTCTTAAAAGTTTGTAAACTTTCACGATTTCATCGTCTTCCGCATTAGAAAAGTCATACTCATCGTCTGAAATTTTATATTTATCAAATGCTGCCCATTCGTCTTCACCATCATCTTCTCCTTCTCCTTCAATAGATGAATCAATATCACTTGTGGTATCACTCATACTATCATCGGTATCAGAATCAAAAGAATCCATTTCTGTGTCAGTCTCAACTGTATCATCAGCCACATCTTGATTTTCAGAATCGTTTGTATCTTCCACTTCTTCAACTTCAAAATCATCATCTTCAGTATCTTCTGATAAGATTTTGCTATATGTTTTACGTACTTCTTCAGCCAATAAATCTCTAACGGCATTAGAAGTGTTTTCTTTCAAAGATTTAGCAATATTATCATAATCCAATAAAGATTCCTTAACAAATTTGCTTCTTATTTTTTCTTTCATTTGTCAATGAATTAATTTTATTATTTTAATTATAAATATATTATTAAATTAGAAAATATTTAAAAAAAGTTTTTTTTTGCATATAAAAGTATTTTTTTATGCATTTGTTTTCAAGCTTGAATATTTTTCTTGAGTATTTTTATGTTTTTAGGGTTAAAAATAACAACATTATCACCATTATCACCAAATGGGAATCTAATTCCTAATAAACCTAATCTATCAAAAAATATGGATGCTTCTTTATCACTTCCTAAATAACTTGATATTGTACCATATAAATTTAAGCCATCATCAATATTAGCAAAAGCTTCAAGAAGTTCAGTTTTTAATTCATATTCAACTCCAGTATACATTTCATCTTTTTTCAAGATATTAAATAATGTATTTAAAACTTTAGTCATAATATTCTTATTAGGTTTAATTCTAGAATCTAAATATTTTTTATCATTACTTGGAATTTCAACTACATATGAATTTTTGCCATACATAGAAGCTCCATCGCTTACATATGATAAGTATATTCCATATCCATAAGCTTGATTCTTAGTTCCACTATTTACAAAAGCTAAATCAAAATTATCAAAATCAGCATTACTAGTATGATAAGCAACATCTTCTTCATTTGATATTGTTCTAATTAGTTTTTTCTCTTGATTTTCTGTGATTATGATATGTTTCATTTTGTATAATATATATTAAGCTTTTAAAATATTTTGCACTTTATTTATTTTTTCTAAGAATAATTTTTTATGTTTGTTTTCATCTGTATGGTTATTATCTTCAACATACATTTCAATTTCATTTCTATTCTTTCCTATCCAAGCATTTGGCGTAGATGGGTCAGTAACAATATCCCAACAAATTAAGTCAAAATCATCGCCAACAATTAATTGACCTAATTTTTGTTCAACACTTCCAATGCCACGAGATGAAACACCTATTTTATATCCAGATAATAATAAATTAGCTGCCATATCTCCCATAGTAGAGACAATACCATGTTTAATAAATCCATGAGATAAATGAAGTTCTAACTTACCAACAACTGTTTTGCCTTCCCAATGAAGTTCAACAATATTATGAGAAATTCTTCCACCATCAATTGTAGTATCTGCTGGATGATTTAACTCACCATAAGCCCTCTTTTCTCTAATTTTATTTTGGTATACTTCTATTTGTTTACGTAAAACTTTTTCTGGATATATTCTTCCATTTGCATTTTTAATGTCACATTTTTGGAAAACAGCATCTACAATAAATGGATATGGTACATGCCACTCGTCTTGATTTAAAGCTGACTCAAAAATTTGTTTATTGTTGCCTTCAGACATTGAAATGTAACCATCATGTTCTATAAGTAAACCAGTACCTACAGAATTACGTTTTATTTCAACTAGTTCTGTCTTAGTCATATAACTTTATATTTTTATAATAAATATCATTTTGATTTAATTAGTTTTAATTTACCCCCATTAATCCTAGTTATTTTAAATTTTTTGTTATCTTTTTCTTTAACTATTGGATTTATTGGTTCAACCTTAACTATTTTGTTGTTATTAGATGATTTTAGATTGTTTAATAGGATAATTCTATTTTCCTTTAATAAGAGTAAATTAGAATCATTTTTAATAAATTCATTATTATATTTTTTTAACATTAAATCATTTAGTTCATTTAATGAATAAGCTTCTAAAATTTGATTATCATATTCAATATGACCCTTTGAAGTATAAAGCCCTATATTTATAATATAGTCTAAAAATTCATTACTTAAAGGGATATTAACATTTTTTTTATACCAATCTAAAATAATTTCTAGTGGCATAATATCATCTTTTACTTCATTATAATTATATTTCTTTTTAAATGTATCAATAAAAATCATAGTTTTATATTTTTTAATATAAATATTAATAAAAAAAGAGTAAGTTGTTCACTTACTCTTTGATAAATTAAATTCACACATATTCAATTCAAATTCTAAATTCTCTATTAATGGTTTAATAATAGATATAACATCATCTTTTATACATTTAATATCTTCTAGGTTATTATATCCACTTTGTTTAAAAAATAATTCAAATGACAAATAGTTTTTTTTGTTTAATTTTAATGAATTAGTATTAATATCAAAGTCACAAACAAATCTATTATCAAAATTAATATTATTGAAAACAAGATGTTTTAATTTTTTCCTAAAATTATACTTTATAGATTCAATTATTTTATCATAATCATTAACTGATAAAGGATATATCCAAGTTTTTCCTAAAACATATATTATTTGAGGGTTATTTCTATCAACAGTACCATATTTTATAAAAATCTTGTTATTAATATCTAATGAATATTCTTTATTTAATCTTTTCATACTTTTTTATAAAAAATAGTAAAAAAAATTAAATAGTCAATATTGATTATTTATTGAAGAATTGTTTAATAGCAGTTAATATTTCATTCTTATTAGAATTATCATTTCTCTTAATACTTTCCTCACTATTGTTAATTTCCACTACAATATCACTTTTAGCTTTATCAACATCGTCACTTAACTTATTTTCAGTATCTTGTATGTCAGTACTCAATTTATTTTCAGTATCTTGAACATCTGTACTCAATTTATTTTCAGTGATTTTGATAGTATCAGTTAAATCACTTTTTGCAACATCAATACTTTCAACAATGCTAAGTTCAGTATTTTTAATCTGTGTTTCAATCTTTTCTCTCCAGTCTCTTCTTTCTTCTTCTAATGAATAGAAGTCTTTATAGTCTTCATATCCATAAAATTGTAATATATTATTTTCCATATTTATTGTGTTTTTAAAGTTATATTAGTATCCAAAATCTTCTTTCAATATCTTTTTGGTTGCATTTTCGATAACTCTATGTAAATCACTTTCATTTAAAGAAGCTTTTTTTGGTGATTTGTTTACTTTAAATCCAAAGTCCTCTTTTAATATTTTATCTGAAATGCTATCGACCATTTCATTTAAGTCGCCTAATTGTAATTTAAAAATTTTCTTCATATTAATTTTATTTGTTTAGTAAAATATCTCTTATTTCCAATAAATTTGCCATGTCTTTAATAAGAGTTTCATGACAAAATTCTTTATTTAATAGTTGTTCTTTAACCTCTAATAGTTGCTCTTTAGATTCAGAATCGCATTCATTAAGCATTGTATTAACTATACTTATACATTCATTTTTGAATTTATTAAATAATTTCTCTTTACGTTGAGAAGCTCCAGCAGATTTAGCATCAATTAATTCTTGGACAAATGTCTTTTCTTCTTCTGTTAACATACTATTATATTTAGTATCATATTCATCAATTAAAGAGTAAACATTATTTGAATTTTCATTTAATGAAGTCTTATGATTCTCAATATAATCACCAACAGATTTAATACTATTGGTCATTTCTGTTAGATTACTTACTTTTTTCTTTTTAGTTAAAATAAAGTTACAATTTTCATATAGACTAATCTCTTCATTATCAATTAATTTTGATGGTTTAATATCATATTTTTTTATAATATTATAAAGTTTACTATTTGATTCATTGACAGTTTTATAATCAATATTTTCTAATGCTAAACTTAATAATTCATTGACATACTCTTTTCCATTAGAATCACAATTGTATTTTTTTAGAGCATCAAAAAATTGAAACTGGGATAAAAGATTTTTATCTTCTTTTATTGTCTTTATGTATTCCTTAACAGCCTTTTTATTGGTTTTGAATAAATTAGGAAGAGCATCTTCAAATATATGTTCAGCCATACCAAAATTTTGACAATCATATGTTAATTCAACATCTTCTTTATATTTTTGATAGACCTCATTAACCATGTTATTAAGTGTATCAAATTTAGCAAAATCTTTTTCTTCAAGTGCTTCCTTCATTTTTGAAATGTAATTTTGCCATTCTGATATATACTTGTTAGTATTACTCATATTTAAAACGTTTTAAATTATATAATTTATAGATAAATATTAATAAGAAATAAAAAAGCCAACTAAAAACTAGTTGGCTTTTAACTTATTTTAATAAAAACTTATCTATTGAATCTAACATGTCATTCATTTCTTCATTAATCCTAAGAGTATCATCATAAATTTTAACTCTTTCTACTATGTTTTCATTTTTAGATTTCTTATCCATGTATGCAACATAAGAATTAAAAGAATTTTTTTTATTCTCTATAATTAATGGCTTATTGGTATTTTTTTTAGATTCATTTGGTTGACTATTATTAGTAGTTGTATCTTGGGAATTGTTAACATCTGTATTATCATTTCCAATATCTTTTATTGGCATTTCCCCCTCTTCGCCATTAATATCTCCATCTAAATCACCTTCTCCTACGCCACCAATATCATCAAGACCGCCACCAAAGCCGCCTCCACCACCACTAAGACCTTCTCCACCTTCATTTGGAGCACCATCTTGGGTTTCTTCATATTCAGCACCTGGTTCACCATACATTCTATCTACAATATCAAATACACCAGTTTTCTTAATAATTTGTGAAGTTTTTTCAAGTTCAGCAGCAATACCTTTTTCAAGACGTATTTCTTCAAGATTTTCTTGTATTTCTTTATCACTCCATTTCATTATCTCTTTTAACGCTCTTGTTTGAGACATAATTGGTATTCCATTACCTGGGTCTGAGACAGCATCTCTTACTGCTAATATCTTTTTCTGTAAGTTATCAATCTCTAATTGTTCAGCTTGTGTTGATGGGTTATTCATTGATAATGAAAAATTAGTAATTTCATCATCAAAGCCTAACAGATATAAATGTATACTTGCAATTTTTGTTAATTCCATCAAAAATGCTTGTTGTATTCTATTGATAGTACGAGTAAATCTAATATCCATCAATGCTAAATTTTTACCATCACCAGCAGTTTCTTCAAAGTTCAAGAAAGCTTTAGGTATTCTCAAAGCTGTTAATACTTTATTTTGGACAAATTTAATATCATCCATTGCTGTTAAATTTTGAGCAGCAGCTAAAGTATCAATTGGTGTTGGTGCATTTGGGTCACGTACTGGAATAAAAATATCTTGGTCAATAGCTAATAAATTCTTACGAAGGTCAACTTGACCAGTTATTGGGTCAATAATTGGAGTTCTTTTAAAATTATTAGCAATCTCTTCAACATATGCAGTAACATCTGCATCATCAATTGCTCCTACAAAAATTTTATAAACTCTTCTTTCAATAGAACGTTCAAGTCTGTATATTAACATCATATCTTCCATTAAAGAAAGCATACGCCAATGTCTTCTTGCTTTATTCAAATATGATGAGCCATAAGGTAAATTTATTGAATCAGTTAATAACCTAAAATGACCAATTTGCCAGTTTCTAAATGGTATTTGAGAATTATTTGCATCCACCCATATAAATTTAGTTGATAAGTCTACATCATCTAAATTAGTACTATTCATTGTAACATTTTGACTACTATATGGATTCTGTATACCATTTTCTAAACGTTCCATATTGAACACTGGTAATTGTCTCCATCCAGTAACCCCCATTTTATGGTTTACATTTAATAGCATAAATTGATTACCATATTTACACATAGCACGAATTATCATAGGGGCTGTTATTTGTAAATCTAATCTATTAACAAATAAATCTTCCAATATACCTTTGATTCTATCAGATTTAGATGATACATTTACAATATATCCTTTAGGGGATAAACAGCAAGCTTCTTCACTAACAATATCAAGAGCCGCACCAATTTCTGGAAATGAATCCATTAAATCAGCATCACGATACATTAATTTGATATTGTTTAGTCCAGCAAATGCTGTTACAGATAAATCAATATTAGCTTTTCTCCATCTGTTATTCAAATATGCATTTTGCTTTAGTTCTAGTTTAGTAGCTTCGTAGTCTACTTTATCATCTGTTTTATATATAACTTGTTTATCAGACATACTAGACATGTCATAAGTGTTTACATGTGGCATAGATTGTTGAGGACTAGCCCAATCACCACTTATTGCTTTGTCTAGATTTTGAAAAACAGTAAAGACATTTTTCTTAGCCATTATATTTAATTTTTATAAAAAATAACTTTTATTAATTGATAATAAATAGTTTATAATATATTATTTTCTACCACCAAATAGCCACAAATAAGAACCTTGAATTTTTGTAGGGTATTTATTTAATGTCTTATTATTATAAAATGGTAATCCAGCCTTTGGAGTCATTGATACTGAAGACTCACTATTTACTTTTGGTTTAACTGAACTACTTCCCATCATATATGATTTTAATATAGCAGCATCTTTATGTTTAGTAGATTCTAATTTATTAAAAGAATACTGCATAACAAATAATGCCATTGCTAAACATGTTAATGAATCATCATGAGCACCACTCATATGGTCCATACGACCTTGTTCACCTTTAAAAATCCAAGTATCTAATTCATTAATAACTCTAATAGAACGTATTTTTATTTCATTATTTTTAACCATGCCAGCAAAACTAGATAACATAGGAAATCTATTTCCTTGCATATGAAAACCAGGTAGTCTATCATTGTAATCTATTTGGAATGAGCTATATGATTGTTGGACTGTGTATTTTTTAAGACTAGCATCATCATAAAATATATTCTTATAGCCTAATTGCATTAATGTTAATAAACATGCATCACCAACTCCACCAGTAGCATCTACAACAACAAATGCATTATTATACATTGTTGCATAATTATATATTAGATTACCAACTTCATCACCTAATTTTTTACCTAAATATTCCATTACTTGTTCTAATATAGGCATTCCATTTTCATCTCTTCCATCCATGTCGATTACTTCAATAGCTGTTCTATCACCAGCATCACCTCTTGATGGGTCACAACCTAATATATATCTATGCCCCTCAATTGGTGGCTTCCAAAACCATGTCTCTTCAACATAAGGGTCTTTCATGTCCTCTAATGGGTCTTTAACATTCAATGCTCTTTGCATTTCAATAAATTCTGGTGCCACAACATTATTAGCAGAACCCATAAATGAAACATCAAGCTCTTGAGCAATTCTCATACTGTCATTGTTAAATGACTGACACATTTCAATATACCAAGGAGATGTTGGTGTCCAACCATCTCTTTCTAATTCTCTCCAACGTTCTTCATCATATCTAATAGTACCATTTTCATCAAGGGTCTCTTCTACTATCCATTCAGTTTCACCATTTTCTTTATTTTTCTTATACCAAGATAAATTTCTATTATAGCGTAAGTCTTGAAACCATTTAAATTCTACTGCATTATATCCATTTTCTTTACTTAATGCTTGTTTATATGTGTTATAATATAATTCATCTTTACCATTAGGTGTTGATACCATAACAATTTTAGCATGTGGAACAGATGATGTTGCTGCGACTGCTGAAGAATAGACCTCTAATCCATTTTCAATAAATGCAGCCTCATCAAATATTAATATTGATACTGCTGGAATACCACGTGCTGCATTAGGTCCAGATGACCTTGCAACAACTCTACACCCATTAAATAATATTATTTCCCCTTTTGAGTTTTTAGTAAAAATATCTTTCTTATTTTTTTCAGATTTAGGGTCTAGTGAATAGTAATCATCTCCCCAATACCATCTTGGCACTTGCATTAAAAACTCTCTAATTTTAGTCACTAACTGTTCTGCTAAGTCTAATTTATTACCTAAACATAATATTGTTTCTGGAGAATCTTTAGCTGCGAATACAATTTGCGCTGTTGCCCAAGCTGATGTTATTGTTGTAATACCAGCTTGACGATGTTTAATTGCAATTGATTTCTTTTTCTCAGCAAGACTTCTCAAAAAAGCTTTTTGTCTTGGAAATAGAGAAAAAGGGGTTAACCTACCTTCCATTGCATTGAATGTAGATAGATAATGTTCAATAAAGTAAATTCTAGTTTTATCAGAATATGATTTAGCATATTCTAATGACATTTGTTCAAATGATAACATTAATTTTTTATTTAAGTTCAGCTTTAATTCCTATTAGCTGGTTATTTTTACCATATACTTTACTTGTTATAATATTTGGTAATGAAGCCAATTTATTCCATATCTTAGGAACTTCATTGTGATTCATTTCACGACCAAAACCAGTATATGCAACACCATAATTAAGTATGAATGCATAACATAGTTTAAAACCTAATCCAATGTGTTGTATTTTTTCGTTAATAAATAAATGTATTTGATAGATACTTTCTTCATTAACAATTCTTTCTTCTGCTTTGAAATTAACTAAATTAATAGGTAATTCAATATTATTTATGACTGGATATAATTGATATTGAGGAATATTTTTACCAATTTTAACACCAATAAAATCTTCTACTTCTCCAACTTCAAATCTTATATCTTCTGCTTTAACTTCTTTTAACATTTCAATTGTTATGTTATTAGTGTTGTTATCATCTTCTTCTATAACATAATCATTTAATTCATCAGCACTAAAATATCCATCAGAAATTAATGCATATTCACTATTTTTTTGTTTAATGGTATTAGTTAAATCTTGAAATTCTACATTATGCTCAATGGTATCAACTAAATCATATAAAATTTTCTTCCCTAATTTAGTGCTAGCAAAAATTTCTTTTAATGTGTGATTAAAATCATCTACTGAAAGTTCACATATTTCAGCAAAAAAGTAAGGTAATAGTCTTGTATCCTTAATTTCAGAAGATAACATTCTCCATAAGCCAACACCCATTCTCAAATCCCAAGGTTCAGCTAATAAAAAGTCTGCTTGTTTAATGATATACATTGCTTTCTTATTATCATTTGGTAAACCATGAGAAGCAAATAATTCAAAAAAGCCTCTAATGGTTTCTGCTAATAAATAAGGAAATAATAACCCTTGAACATTTATTTCACTTTTCTCTCCATTATGACCTAATATAACTTCAACATAAGCACCTTGCATTGGATTTTTATCAGTAATATCTTCTTCCTTTGTAAATAAAAGATAGTCATTGATTATTGTTATCTTATCATATAATTCTGGCAATTTCTTATTTAATTTAAATAATTCATGTAAATATAATTCATATGAGTGAGAATATTCATATGATGCACCTTGAATAAGTGCATTAATAAGTCTTCTTTTTAAAATTACCTTATTAACTGATTCATATTCAGTTAAATCTTCGAAATCAAAATCCCTATTATCACTTGATTCTGGCATTACTCTCAATGAATTTTGAGGTTCTATTCTATCTACCAAACTACAATTTAAATTAATAGTCTCATCTGGTATAGCTAAAAGTTTAATGACAGAATTTTCACATATTTTAATAAGATTTTCTCTAATTGGTCTTTCTATATCTCGGCATTCTTTTATAAGACTACCTAAATATGTTATTAATGATTCTTCATCTGAAGGATTAATATCTTCAATTTCTTTAATTTTTTCAGTAACTTCAATAAAACGTTGTTTAAGTATTTTATAATCAAAACTATATTCATCTTCTGGTGGAAATGCCATATTATCACCTAAAGATGTGTTGTGCTTAACCACTCTTTTATATATAAAAGGTGGTAATTTTAATTCATTATTAGTTTCAGCTAATAATTTTTTATTATTAATTATTTTATTTTCTGAAAGAAATATTTTTTTCATCATTTATTAAGTAATAATTCTGTTATTTCTTTTTTAGTAAAAGGTATTGATGATTCTCTTAATTTTTCAATATTTTCATTATGAATCCTAACATTAGCTTGTAATTGTCCATTATTCATCATACTTTTCAACTGTGGTTTTGTTGTTATTGTCTGTTGTATCTTTTTTTGTGCATCAGTACCATTATTAGCATTAACATCTAATGCTACTGGATTATTTTGTGAATTACCATCATAAGAAGATAAATCAACTACAAAATTTTTATCAGTTGGATTTTGAGTTCTACTTTTATTAATATCAGAGCCTAATGATGTTATTGAATCACTAGATGGATTAACATATGCATTTCCATCTTCAAACATTTTAGTGTGTTTTTCAGTTACATGAATTTTTTTACCTTTTTTATCAGATTTTAATTTTAACTCTTTTTTACTATACTTTTTCATAGAATAATTAATTTATATATAAATATTGAAATGTAATAGAAAAACAAAGGATGCTTATGATAAGCATCCTTTAAGTTTATTTTATCTATTAGCTAAAAATGGATTATTATTAGATAATTTATTGTTTGTTACTTTTTTTTCACCCCTTTTACGAATTTCTTTATCTAACAAACTATCAATGATTTCATTTATATCTTTCATTCTCATTTGTTTCTTAACTGATTCCATTGGCATATTGTTATCAGTTGGTTGAATGTTATTGTCTATTGGTTCATCAGTTCCAAAATCCATATCATTAGTAGGCTCTTGTTCTACATCATCTACATTTCCCTTTTCAAGTTTATTTATTACCTCTTCTTTATCTTGGTCAGTCATTCCTTGACTTGCTTGGGGGATAATCATACCAGCCACATATTTATTTAATTCTGTGTCTGGTTGTGGTTGTTCTTGATTATATTTCCTTAACTCTTGACTTAATTTACCAGAAAGTTGTTGAATATATTTTTTAGGGTCTGCATTTGAATCTACATTTATACCAGCATCAAACTCTTCTCCACCCATAGGCATATCATCCATAGGTGATATATCATTATTATCCATTTCCATATTATCATCCATAGGTGGCATTGATTGATTATCTATTCCACCCATAGATTGATTAGGAACTTTTAGTACTTTTTTTTCAGTTATCTTTTTTTTTTGCTATTAAAAAGTTTTTTTAATGATTCAGCAATGGCATCTTTAATTTCTTTTGGGTCAATATCAAAAGGAGCACTATCACCTATTTCTTTACCAAACGGTTCTTCTGACTTAACTGAATCATCATTCATATCATAGTATCCCTCTTTTTCTTTTTGGTTAGCTGGTGGAAGTTCCATAACTTTTTTCTGATATGCTGGATGTTTACCAAAATCATCTAACCTATCTTCCAACATTGCAATTTTTCTTCTTCTTGATTCATAAACATTACAATCTTCAATAGGTTCTTCAATTGTTTCAGTATCAGTTATTTCTTCTTCTCCATTATCATATAAACTATCATCAGTAAAACTTTCTTCGCTTGAGATACCTTCAACACCCATTTTTTCAGCAATTCTGTTTAAAATGTCTTCAATTGCACTAATTCTTGACTCAACATCATCATTTGTTTCGTCATCAAATTGTGAAAAATCATCTTCCCCAAATGGTCCATCTTCTTGAGTATCAAATTCAGCTCCAAACTCTTCTGTGTCTCCTTCATCATCAGAAAATTCATCTTCAAATCCAGCAATAGCTTCCTCTAATGTTTCATCTCCAGCTTCTTCTTCATCTTTTTCAGTATCTTCTTTTACTGTTTTATCAAATGGAGCATCATCCCCTATTTCTCCAACACCTGGTTTTGGACTATTTTGGTTATCACCTTGTTGATACATTGCTTTTCCATGTCCTTCTTCAACAACAGTTCCATTATCAGCTTCAGTTTCGCTATATTCTTTTTCATCAAAAGGAGCACTGTCACCAATTTCAGTTCCATGAGATTTATCCATATAATCAGCATTATCATTCCATCCTAAGACTTCTTCTTCCTTTACCATTCTTCCACCTTTAGGAGATTGAGATGCTACAGAATTATCTATCTTAACCTTAGTATATCCTTCATCACCTTTTTTACCTTTAGCACGTTCATTCCCATCACCTTTAGTTTTTGAAACATTAGTATTTTGGGAGTTATCAGCATCTTTATTACCACTTTTTTCTTGGAATGGGTCATTTTTCATGTCTGTATTAGGACCTTTTGGCTTCTCTTCCATCAAAGTTGGTTTATATGATTTATGCTCACTAATTAAACTAGCATTATTCATTATTTGACGTTGGCGAGCAATTTCTTTTCTCATTTTTTCAGTTGATTCAAGAGCTAAATACTCTTGTTTATCTGGATTCCATGATTCAGTAATCATACCATTTTTATTATGACTTTCTTTAATAGTCATCATTTTCAAGTCAAATTGTTTCAATGCGTTTGCATAGCTACTGTACTCATTATCCTTTCTATTTCTGAATCCACCAATATATTCAAAATCTTCTTTTATTAAATTAGATTTTTTTGGAGCACTCTTAATATAGAATTTTGTACCTTCACGTACAATACCATACATTTTACCATCAGCAGCTTCACGTTGATACTCAACACTACTATAATTATTTTTGTTTTCAGTCTGTAAGCCATAATTCATCATAGCCTTCATTCTACTGATTTGGTCTTTCACATTATTCATATTAATATTAATATTTAGTTAATTTATTTTAATTTTTTATTTTAAACAAATCCATTGGCTTTACCATAATTTGCCCATAAGGTTGCCCATCTTTAATCAATCTAGATATGCAATAATTTTTTCCAAGGGCATTAGATAAACTTTCAACATAATAAACTAGATATTCTTTCCCATTTTCTATATTAATCATCCTACTGCCATCATTACTTAACATCTTAACCAATGAGTTCATAGCAGCATCTAACTTATCAGAGTATGGATTACGACCACTTTCTTTTATAATCTCTTTTATAAAAGATGGTAATCTACTTTCTTTTAATATAATTTTCATTATGTTAATAACATATTTTCTAATAAATATTAAATTACATCGAAAAAAATAATTTAATATTATCTTATTTATTTTAAGGTGTTAATTTTATCATAAGTTTTTAATTTCAAGTCATATAATTTGTCTAAATATTCTGAACGTCTTAAAATTTTAAATATAACATTACCAATCGACATTTCCCCCTCTTTTTCTAATCCAGATTTTCTCATAAGTTTAATTTTTGATAATAAATGTTTAACTTTATGAGATATTACTTCTATTACATGAGAATCTTTTGTTGATTCATATTCATCTATTAAATCATCAATAGCAGTCATTATTCTTGCTGCTTTATCTTTTATTTTATATTTATTAATTCCTATTGATTTTATTTTATGAGGATTAGGCTTTACAAGCCATTTATTTTTCTCAAGTGAATAAATACCACTAGATTCATGAGGTTCTTTCATATCTTGGACATATATTTCAACTGGAAAACCATATATTTTCAACCCACCATGATTATTATTCCACTCATCTTTTTTAGCATTAAAATATTCCTTAACAAAATCAAATTTTGAACTAATTTTATTGTAATCTATGATTATATGTAAATCAATATCTGAATACTTTGACCAATTATAATTACATATAGAACCAGTTAGTATTATATCTTTTGGCTTTACCCAAGAAACTTCTAATGATTCCCAAAAATCATCAGCAATGTCTAGTAATTTTAATCTAACTTTAGGGTTTAATATTAAATTATGCCAAATTTTAGGATTTAGATTTTTTTCTGCTTTAAATGAATTTAAACTAATTTCATCAGCATTAACTTCTAAATCCATATTCTCTCCAACACCATATCTTACACTTGGGCTATTTCTATCATCTATACCAAGTGTAAATTCATCTGACTCATATGGGATAGTGTTTTCTCCCATACCATATCTCTTATAAAAATTATATTCAGCTTCTGGCACACTTCTATGATTATTAGGTTCTCCAAATTTTTTAGCTTTAACTGTATTAATGTTATTTAAGGCATTTTTCATTTGTTCACTATTACGTTTTTCATTAGAAGGTAATGTGTGTATTATTCTTTCTTTGTATGAATCTTGGAAAAAATCATTTCCTAAATATTCTTTAACACTTATAACTTCATTTTTTAACGCAACAAAACCATCTAAGAAATTAACCTTCATTTTATCACTAATTTCTTTTAATGTGTTATACACTTCTTCTTTTGGAAAATCATCCCAAAATGAAACTATTAATGATTTGACCCATCCTCTACCATCACATTGTTCTGGACCCAATGCGTTTCTATATTCCCAAATATCTTCATCAGTGAAATATTTGGATTTATCATAATAATTAGAAGTTATGTTATTACCAAACTCATCATATTCAGCTTCAATATATTTGAATCCATCAGCTTCTAATTCATTTATAAGATATTCTTTAATAGTAGTGTTATGAGTTGTACCAAATTCTCCAACTATTAATTTATCATTAAGCCTTATGAAAGGAAATGCATCATAATCATTCCAATGTAAAGTTTTATCATTAAAATCAATTTCATCTGGTGTATTTCCTTCTTTTAATAGAAGAGGCATTTTATTTTCTTTAACATATATTTTCATTAAAACAATATTTTATTATAAATATATAAAAAAAGGGAAGAATATTACATCTTCCCTCACTTTAATATATTAGTTATTAATGGTCTAAACACTCACACTCTGGTGTAGCAATTGGTATTTCATAATTTTCACTTTCAGTAAAAAAAGCTTGAACTTGAGTGTATTTTTTCTCTCCTTGCTTAACATCTTCATATACTACTCCACATTTATCACTTAATGGAGTAAATTCATCCACAAAGTCATAGCCATACATTCCATATATAATATTTATACGAGCCATAATTATATTTTTTATATCTTTTTATTTATAATAAATATATTTATATTATAAATTAATACAATTATGAATTATATTAAAAAAATAATTATCAATGAAATAGAACGAATTGTTCAAAATAATTCACAATACATCAGATACAGAGAAAAAACAACTCCAGAAAATTATTATATTATAGAAGATGATAGTGATGATGGTTATATTACTTCATATTATATAGAAGAAGAGTTTGACTATTTAGAAAACAAAGCTAAACGCCTATCCTTTCATACTTTTGCCATAGACCCTAAATGGAAACCAAGTGGTGGCTTTAGTGATTTATATAGTTTTACTGGTAAAATTTTAAAAAATCCTAAAGCATTACAATTATTTATGCTTGAACCACAAACAGATATTCAAAAACATATTAAACAACGTTTAATAGATTGGTTTAAAATTGCAAAAAATGGAAATCAATTAGATTTAATACCATTTTTAGTAGAAATAATGAAAATCAATAAAGATTACCAAATACAAAAAAGAGCACAAGGTTGATTCTTGTGCTCTTTTATTTTTTTTAGAAATTCAATTCAAATACAGCAATTGATTTTAAATCAACAGTTGGAACTTTAACAATCATATCTGACCTACCTTTACGCTGATAAGGTATATAACAATCTTTTGGATTATCTGTCACTAAATCTTTACCTTTTATCTTAGAATTAATGTTTAATAATAACATCTCTCTATCAATAAAAATAATTGAGTTATTAGTTCTAAATGCAATATATTTAGCTTTTCCATATATCCATCCAACATCACCTTTTACATTTAATAATTCTATCCAATTAATTGTATCATCATATTCACTATCACTTCTTTTATTTTTTTTAATACCTTTTACATCAACTCCAACCTTTTCACCATCCTTTTCCCACCAGAAGTCAATATGGTCTTTAGTATCTTCTTTTTTTGTTGATTTATATACTACACCCCCTAAAGATTGTACCAACTTTTCCATAACAAAAGCCTCATCTTCAAGACCTTTAGTATACATTTCTTTAATTATTTTACTCAAAATCTTATTTTCCATTCATATTTATTTTTTAAGTTACAGACCAACTGATAATGGAAATTTAATTGGTGGGTCTGAATTATAGTTAGATATTATGATAGAATCATAATCAAAATCATCTATTTCTTTAATATCTTTATCTGATTTAAATTCTAAGGAAGGTAATATCTCAAATCCATCTCTATTGATTTGTTCTAAAATACCATCCATTTGATTTAAATATATATGACAATCTCCTAATGAACATTTCAATTCTCCTACTGTCATATTTGTTATATGGGCAATCATATATGTTAGTAATGCATAACTAGCGATATTATATGGTAAACCAAGTGCTGAATCCACACTTCTTTGAGTCCACATACAACTTAACTCTCTAGTTGGTATATTTTCTTCATCACATTCTTGTATCATTTCAGATTCCATTTTTTTGAAATCAAATTCCCAACTAGGTGTTCTTAATGGTTCATAAATCTCATCTTTTTTATTAAGTAAAGAATATCTCTCATATATATTTAATTCTCTAGTATAAAATTGGAACATTACATGACATGGTGGTAAAGCTACATCTTCTAATACATCTGGATTATATGCAATACATAACATTCTTCTATCATCTGGATTATTTCTTAATGTATTAACAATATTTTGTATCTGGTCTACATTTTTAATTCCAAAATTTCTCCATGATTTACCATAAACATCTCCTAAATCCCCAAATGTATAATTAATACATGTATATAAACCACTAGTCTTTTTGAATATAATAATCTGGTTCTGTTTTATTACATTTGTAATAAATTCTTCTTTAGTTAAAGATGCATATGTTGGTGATTTACTTCCATATAACTCACATATATCATTATGCTCATCAATAAGTTGTAAATAATATCTATATGCATCATCATCCCATATGTGAACATTATTATTTACCAAATATTTAATATTTGTGTCACCCATTAAGAACCATAACAACTCATGAATTATACCTTTAGTAAAAACCTTTTTTGTAGTTAATAATGGAAAACCTTCTTTCAAATTAAAAGAAAGCATTCTACCAAAAACACTTTTTACTTTTCCAGCCCTTGTGTTTTTATCATATCCATTATCTATAATATCTTTTAATAAATTTAAGTACTGTTTATCTACATTATTCATATCTATTTAGTAAAAATTTTATCTTTAATTATTTTTTTTACATTTGAATATTTAATTTCTTTTTTTCTAATGTCATTTTCATATTCATAAATGAAATTAGCCCATATATCATTTAATTTTTTATAATCTATTGAAATTTCACTAGAAATAAAATTAACTAATTTTGAGTTATGTAATAAATCATTAGAAATTTGTAATATATAAGATAATTCTTCATCAGTAAAAACTTCATTTTTCATTTCATTTTGAAGGGAACTTATAGAATCAATAATCTTTTCAAATTTATTAATTAATTTAAGCTTATTTGCCATAATTTAACATTTTTAACAAAAATACAAAAAAAAAGCGTAAAAACCAAATTTTATGCTTTTTAATTTTAACAAATATTAATATTATTTATCTTTTATATATTTAATAATATCATTTTCATCAAAAAATACATTATTATCTTGATATATTTTTGATACTTTTTTGAAAAAATATTTACTAGTAAAATAAATTATATCATAACCTAATTCTTTAGCTTTCTCATACTTAAACTCATCAGTTTTAACTCTACAATTAAAATTTTCATCTTTAAGATAAAAATTATTTTTGAAATGTTGTTCTCCTTGACATTCAATTAATAAATCATAATCTTTTAAATAGAAATCGAAAGGTAAAGAACGTTTATTTCTAATTTTAGAATCTCTTTTCTGTTTAATATAACTAATATTATTATTTTGTAATATTAATTCTAATCTATTTTCCAATTTAGATTGTTTACATGATGGACAACCTTGATTAAATAAATGATTATTTGGCGTTTGCCAGAACTCACCATGTTCTAAACATATGATACAAACTTTAGTCTTTGCATTTACATAATTAACTTTAGAATAATCATATCTATTACCATGAACAGTTTTGGCTTTTTCAATAAAAAGGCTAGTATTAGACTTGCTACCAACATTCCTATTTTCATTTGCACAATATAAACACCCATTACCACTTAAATGGTTATGTGGAGTTTGCCAAAATTCACCATGAACTGGGCATATAATACAAACTTTTTCTTTTCTTTTTACATAATTAACTTTAGAATAATCATATCTATTACCATGAATCTTAACAGCATTTTCAATAAATTTTTCAACATTAGATTTATTTTTAATTGCAGCCATTACATAGCCGCATTTTTTACAACCCTTTCCTTGTAAATGGTCATTTGGTGTTTGCTGAAATTCTCCATGTTCTGGGCATATGATACAAACCTTTGTTTTAGAATTAATATACTTAACTTTGGAGTAATCATATTTATCATTATGAACTAACTTTGCTTTTTCTATAAATGACAATCTCATAATATTATACTTTATATATAAATATTATGAGATTGTCAAAAATTCAAAAGCATAAAGTGTTTTCTTAGCATTTATTTGCGGTTATAAAAATAACCTTTAAGAGCCTTTTTTGCATCTTCTTCACTATCATATGAAGCATTCCAATCACCGTCTTTTTCATTATGTGAACCGCCCTTTTTATTACCTTTTATTTTCCATTTATCACCTTCTTTGTGAATTACAGTCTCACAAATTCTTTGAAATACTTTCTTCTCTAAAACTTCTTGTAATTCTGATTCTGTTAATTGTATTTTTTCCATTATATTTTTATTTTTGTTTTCTCCTATAGGAGCATTATTATTTAATTCTGTTAAATAGTTAGCATATTCATCAACAGCATTTTCTCTAACTGTTTGTAGTGTATTAACCAATTCTACAATTGCATCATTTGAGTCCCCATTAAAGCTTTGAATGAGACTATTAACTTCACTACTATTAACCAATTTTCTTGATTTGTAATCTTGCATTAATTCAGATAAATACTGTTTATACATTGGAATAACTTCTTTTTGAGCTATATCTATAAGTTTATATTGTAAACCTCTCCAGTATTCTTTATTTCTATCCATAAATCATTATTATTATGATAATAAATATTATAATATATTAGAAAACAAGTATCATTTGATTTTGAATTTAACATTAGTAACTTGTAATATTTTTATAATTAAAGTTTTAACCTCTTCTGATAAATCATTTGTCAAAGTAAATTCATATATTAATTCATCATTAGAATTAAAAATATTTAAAACTTTATCACCAAAAAATAAAAAGAAATCATATTTCATTTTATTCTCTAATTCTTCGTTTATCTTACTTATATCAGAAGTATCTAATTTAGTAGCTTTATATTGTTTTAAAAATTGATTTAAGGCTTTACCTTGTGAAGAGTTTTCTCTGAACCTTAGATAATCATTCACATCTACACTTTCATATTGATATGTTCTACCATCTTTAAATACAACTCTAACTGTTTTTAATGTGTCTGCCTTGTCATCACATTCAGAATATATTATATTCGAACTATTATACCATACCTTATCAACATCATTAGCATAGTAATTAAATATTTTTCCCATTTTTTTTTATTTTTTAATTTATTATTCGTAATTTCTTATTGAAATTAAATGACCAAATCTTGGAACACCTTTTGGTGTTAAATTAGTGAATTTAACAGTCCCTAATAATCCAATATATTTCTCTTTATTTTCTAATAAATCTTTACAAAATTCCCAATTTCCTTTAATGTTAGATTTAAATATTAAGTTACTCTTTTCGTCTTTTAATAAGACAGACCCAGCAACATCAGATTTATTACCAATACCTTGTAAAATATCAATTATTTTAAATTCATTATCAATAAATTCTTTCTTTTTTAAGAGATTATTACTTCTTTTATGTTCATATGGCATATCTTTTCTGATTATAGCTCCTTCATAACCATTAGATGTAAATGTATTAAACCACATATTAATATCATTTTCACAAGAGATTGGTTCTGTTTGTACTAACTTAATGTAGTTAAAATTTCTAATCTTATTAGTTAAAAAATAGAAACGTTCACTAAATGTCATATTAGGATTGTTTATATCCCACATATCATACACATGATATTCAATTAAAGATTCACTTTCAATTAGTTCTTCTTTAGTCAACTTTACTTTTTTCACCAAAGAAACAATTTTATTAAAATTATCATTTAATTTATGATTGTAAAGTTCACCATCAAATACTATAGATGGGTATTGATGCCTTAATATATCTAACTCTTTTTCAATATGAGGAAAGGATATGAAAGTCTTACCTTGTCTACTTTTACAATCTAATTTATTAGCTAAACATCTAATACCATCTAATTTAGGTTGTATGAATTTCATACTTTCATCATATGATGAGTAATTGTTAGCTAACATTGGTTTATCAAATTCAACTGGTTTTATGTGGCTTATATCATCTACATATCCCTCATCAATTTTGTTTCTAACAATAGAAGATATTTCATTTAATACTTGTTCATCAATAGAAGTCTCATTATTTTTACCAACATTTTTTATAGTGACTTTGGTTGGCTTAGTTTCTATTAGTTTTCCACCCAACTTTCCATATTTAGTATAATAATAATCTTCTTCATAATAAATCATCCAAATATTAATACTATCATTAACATTTTTTCTATATAATCTTTTATATAACATATTTTATATTAAACTATTAATTCAAATATACATAAAAAAAATAAAAAAAACAAATTTTATATTAAATATGTCACTATTGATTTTAAAAATAATTTCTTTATATTTTAAATAAAAGCAGAGAAATTATGGATAAAAAATTATATTCACATGAATTACAAGATGTGCTATCATACATGGTAGAAACTCTAGTAAATGAATTTCCAACAGATATTTTTACTCCAGAACATCTTGTTACAGCATTGCTTGACATCAAAAAATGCCATGCTAATATGATATTAGACAATTGTTTAATGTCAAGTAATATTGATGAACTTAAAAACATATATGAGACGTTTTTGAGAGAGCATTCAAAACCGTTAGTTTTACTTGAAAGGAAAGATAAGAAAAATATTGAATTTGATTCAGAACTAAAACAAATAATGGAATTAGCTGAAAAAGAAAAAGAATCATTAAATTCTCCACAAATTGGAACAGAACATATTCTTTTATCAATTTTAAATCCATTAAATCCAAATAACATACAAGAAGTTTTTAAAACAGTAGGTTTAGATTATAGTTTTATATATAACAAATGTTTAGAAGATTCAAAAAACAGAAATAATAAAAATGATAAAATAAAACTCAAACAATTAAACCATCCAAATAAAGCTAACGTAATTCTACCACTGAAGAATGATATTAGTAGTAAAACTAATTTTATTGATTTATATACTATCAGTTTAAATAAATTAGCTAGAGAAGGAAAGGTTGATACATTAATTGGCAGAGAAAAAGAATTAAATCAAATAGTTAAAGTATTAGCTAGGAGAAAGAAAAATAATGTAGTATTAGTTGGTAAGGGTGGATGTGGAAAAACTGCCATTGTATATGGAATTGCTGACTTAATACAAAAGAATGAAGTTCCAGATATTCTTAGAAATAAAGAAATTGTCATGCTCAATATTATGGCATTAATTAGTGGAACTCATTTTAGAGGCATGTTTGAAGAACGAGTTAATGGTCTTTTTGATGAATTAAAAGCTAGTAGAAACCATATACTTTTTATTGATGATATTCAATCTGTCCTTAAAGGAAGTGGTAAAGATAAGGATACTGACATATCTAGTATGATTGGAGAAATACTTAGTGAAGGTGATATTCGTGTAATTGGGACTACTAATTTTAAAGATTATAAAAATTCAATTGAATCTAACACATCAATAGCTAGAAAATTACAAAAAATTATTGTTGAACCAACTACTATTGAAGAATCAATAAATATACTAATAAACAATAAGAAATATTATGAAGAATATCATAATGTGAATTATGATGATAATGTAATTAAAACATGTGTAGAATTAGCTGAAATGTATATAACTGATAGAAGTCTTCCAGATTCAGCTTTTGATATAATGGATTTAAGTGGGGCATATACTTGTTTAATTGATAGAGAACCATTACATATAATTGAAAGCAGAAAAAGATTATTAGAAATTGGTAAAGAGAAAAATATGTCATTGAATAATGGTGATTTTTCGAATATTGATAAATTAACAGATGAGGAAAATAACCTTAAATTAGCTTTATCAGACTTTGAAAGGGATTATAAAAAAAATATTGAACAATATAGAATTAATATTACAATAGATAACATTAATTCCACTGTTTCAGAGATGACAAACATACCAATTCATAAGTTATCATCAAATGAAAAAGAAAAGATAGCTCATATTGACCAGATATTGAAAGAAAGTATTATTGGACAAGATGAAGCTGTTGAAAGTGTATGTAGAATTATTAAACGTAATAAGGTTGGTTTGGGTGATAAAACTAAAACATTAGGTAACTTATTAATGTTAGGACCATCTGGTTGTGGCAAAACACTTATTGCTAAAAAGTTAGCTGAAGAAATATTTGGTGATGAAAAGGCATTAGTTAGAATTGACATGTCAGAATATTCTGAAAAAAATAGTGTGTCTAAATTAATGGGAGCAGCACCTGGTTATGTGGGGTATGAAAATGGCGGACAATTGACAGAAGCCATCAAAAATAAACAACATTGTGTGCTTTTATTAGATGAAATTGAAAAAGCTGACCAAGAAGTGTATAATTTATTTCTTCAATTGTTTGATGAAGGTAGATTAACTGATAGTAGTGGTCAAGTTGTTAACTTTAAAAATGTTATTGTACTAATGACATCTAATATTGGAGCTAAACAAGCATCAGAACTAGGAAAAGGTGTTGGATTTATTACAGATGAAAATAAAAATAAGAAGAGTATTATTGAGAAACAATTAAAACAACAATTTACTCCAGAATTTATTAATAGAATTGACCAAATTGTATATTTTAACTCTTTAAATGATGATAATTTAAAAGATATTGTTAAACTTGAAATTAATAAGTTTAAAAAACGTCTTAATAATATTAACTATGATATTAAATGGGATGATGATGTTATTAATTTCTTACATTCAAAAGCAATTAAACAAAAAGAATATGGCGCAAGACCTATTATACGTTTGATTCAAGATAATATTGAAGACCAAATCACAGACTTGATGCTTCAACATGATTATAAAAATAATTATATATTTAATGCAAGATATGAAAATGAATACGTTAAGATTGGATAACCTTAAAGAACAAATAGATTTTGAAAGACAATGCTGGGAGCATATAGATAAAATTAGATGGTATTTTCTATCTAAATATTATGGAAAAGAAGCTAATGATTTAGTAGCTAAATATTGTATAGAAAATTTAACATTAGAAGAAATTCCTAAATTACATAATTTTATTGTAAATAAAAGAGAAAATATTTCTAACTTTTTAAATGGTTATCTAAAAGGAATGGCTAAAGATGCTAATAAATTAACTTTATCAGATGATGGTTTTTGGGATTTATGTTCTCATATTGTAGGATTAGGGGAAGTAATGTATGAATATGTGAAAACAAACCCAGATGTAATTTTTCATTTACAAAAATTCAAACAAGAAAATTTTGAATATGGCTTTGATAGAGCAATTTATGAATTAAATGAAATTAAAGAAATAAAAGATAATGATGTGTGTAATAACACATATTGTGATGAGACTATAGAAATATAATTTTTCATAATTTTTCCATGTTTTTTGATTGTTTTTAAATGGAGAAAATTTGTTTTTCTCCATTTTTTTTTGTATTTTTGGAAAAAGTTAAATTATGTTAATTAAAAACAAAGAACATTATGTAAATGTGTTTGAATACTTTAAACAATTTAATAATGCTCATACATTATGGAAACAAAAATATTCTAATACATCCTTCACTGGCTCAAGAGTAGATTTAGCAGTTGAATTACAGCCAACATCTCCACAAGATTTTTTTGATAAATACACTAACAACGGAGAGTATAGATTATCATTACTCAATCAAGGAAATTATAATAATAAGAAAATTATGCATATGGGGAGAACACTTAATGAATTAATAGAATTGTCTAAAATGTTTAAAAAAGATTTGAACGAAAAAATTGATGATGAATTGTGTTTAGACTATGTGATTAATTCTGTTATTATTAACACTTATTATGGTTATAAAGGAGAAGAAACCATTAGAAATTTCCTTCAAGAAAAAATTCCAGATAAAGAAGTGATTGTATCAAGAGCACCTAAAAAATTAGATTTTGAAATTGGGGCTGATTTAATAATAGAAAAAAATGGCACAGTATTAGGTGTTGTTCAATGTAAATCTAATACATTCTTTAAATGGACAAAAGATTTAAGTCTAATTAAGGATAGAGAAACTAGTTTTCAATATGATGAAAAAATGAAATGTATATATCCAAATGCTAAAAAATATTTTTTAGGCTATAATTATCAAAAATTAATGAAAAATGAAATTTTAGAAATTGATTTTAATATAAATGGTCATAAATGTAATAATAATTATGGATTATATACTCTTGATAAATTAATAAGCAAAGATACTTTTCAACCCATTTAATATAATTTAACATATTATACTTGTATTATAGAAAAAAAATTAGTATTTTTGCAAGGCAAATTAAAAATTGCAATGATTAAAGTTGATAATAGGGTATGTAATAATAACCTATCAAAAGAAGAATTAATTGAACGTATAATAGTTTCAAAAACTAGTTATGCTGATGCGCCTAAAATAGTTGAAATCTTAGCAAGATGCTTTGATTTACCTTCTCAAAGAGAAGCACTAAGACAACTACTATACTCTAATGCAAATTTAGATGAGTCAATAAAGTTAGTTGATAAAGAAACAAATGATATATATGGATTACTCATTTTAAGTGATTTTCCAATTCATATTGGTTCTCCATTAGTTGAATATAATTATAATTTAGCAGTTATATTATCTAAATATAAACAACTCAATGGTCATTCTTTTTTAATTGATGAAAGATTAAGAGGAACATCTTTAGATAAAAAAATGATTTCTTTTAATAAAGAATTATATGATAAATATGATATTATATGGTGCGCTGTTGAAAATGATTTGAAATCTCATAATTACTGGAAAAGATTAGGGTTTACAGAATTATTCACAACTAGTGAAGCTAAATTTTATACTAAATATCTAAATAAAAATGTTACATTAGATATTTATAAAGATGAAGCTAAAAAGTTGTTGGTAAATGAGAAAGATAATTATTAATGAAAAAATCGAATCTAAAATACTACAATATCTGATAAATGAAGAAGTAAATTTATCTGATAAAGTATTATTAGTAAAAAAATACTTGGATGATAATTTTGCACGTGCTGACAATAGTACTATTGGTCTAGATGGCTTTCCAAGAACTGAAAAAGTAGTTGCATGGTTAGATGATTATAAACAATTAATTAAAAACATCACTGATGTACAACTTTTTTATGTCATTCAAGAAAAATTTAAGAATATAATAAGTGATAAAAAAGAAAGAGATAATTTTTTAAAACAAGTCATTAAAGACTGGTATAACCATAGAATAACAAAAAATGGCAGCTTATCAGTTTGACAAAGTAATTAACAATAAGAGGTAACACAGTAGATATGTTCTCACCCCATTTTGCTGTAATAAACACTATATGTGTTTAAACCTCAATTAAAAAATAATAAGATGAGAAAAAAAATATTTTTTATAACCATGTTCATTTTGATGATATTAAATGTTAATGCACAAATAATTAACAATTCTGATAAAGAATATTGGAATAATCTAATTGAAGCAATTATTAAAATTGAAAGTAAAGGTAATGTAAATGCAATAAGCTTAGATAAATCTTGTGTAGGTATCCTTCAAATAAAGAAAGTAGTAGTAGATGATTGTAATGAATACCTTAAAACCAAAAAGTATTGTTTAAATGATAGATATAATAAGGAAAAATCTATTGAAATGTTTATTCTAATACAAAAAAGGTATAATAAAAAAAGAGATATTGATGAAGCCATAAAAATATGGAATGGCGGTTGTGGGTATAAAAAATCCAAACGAATAAAAGAAATCAATATTTATCACAATAAAGTAATTATAGAATATAATAAAATCAAAGGTAAGAATTAATTCTTACCTTTTTTTATATCTTTTAATTTAAGAATATAAAATCGCTATTAATAACATACTTTTACCTATCAATAAATATTTATAATAAAATAGTATTAGATATGGGTAAAAAATTAACAAGAGAAGAGTTTGTAGAAAAAGCAAGGAAAGTTCATGGTGATAAGTATGATTATTCAAAAGTAGATTATCAAGGCTCTCATATTAAAATATGCATAATATGTCCTATTCATGGAGAATTTTGGCAAACACCAAATGACCATTTAAGAGGTTATGGGTGTAAACTTTGTGGAATATCTGTTAGAAGTAAAAATAAAACTTCAACAACAAAAAAATTTATAAAGAAAGCTAAAGAAATTCATGGTAATAAGTATGATTATTCAAAAGTAGAGTATGTTAACAATAAAACAAAAGTTTGTATAGTTTGTCTAGAACATGGAGAATTTTGGCAAACACCAAAAGAACATCTAAGAAATAAAGGCTGTCCTAAATGTAACAAATCTTATAAAATGGACACTACAGAATTTATAAGAAAAGCTAAAGAAATTCATGGTAATAAGTATGATTATTCAAAAGTAGAGTATGTTAACAATAAAACAAAAGTTTGTATAGTTTGTCTAGAACATGGAGAATTTTGGCAAACACCAAATTCTCATTTAGCAAAACATGGTTGTCCATTTTGTAATAATGAAGATAAAAGAAATCGTTATTTATTATTACAAAATAACATAATAAATAAATTTAATATAGTTCATAATTATAAATATGATTATTCTAAATTTATTTATTCTGGAATTAATTATAAGTCAGTAATAATCTGTCCAATTCATGGTGAATTTATTCAATCATCACATTCCCATTTAAAAGGTTATGGTTGTCCTAGATGTAATCAAAGTCATTTAGAGAAAGAAATTGAACATTTTTTAACTAAAAATAACATTAAATTTGAGTATCAAAAACGTTTCAAATGGCTTGGTAGACAAAGTTTGGATTTCTATCTTCCAGATTATAATATTGCTATTGAATGCCAAGGAAAACAACACTTTGAACCAGTTGAATATTTTGGTGGAGAAAAAGGGTTAATCGAGATTAAAAAAAGGGATACTATAAAAAAGGAATTGTGTAAAAAGAATAATGTTAAATTAATATACTATTCAAATATTATCTATAATGATGATATTTATATTAATAATAATGACATATTAAATATAATATTATATGAAAAGTAATGTAATTTTAATTATAAATAAATTAAGAGGATATTCAACAGCAATAAAGAATTTACATTGGAGTGCCAACTCAATGTCTGAACATAAATTATGTGATGATATTGCTGATAGTATTTCTGATAATGAGGATGAAATATCAGAAGGTGCGCAAGGATTATATGGACAAATAGCAAAAAATGAAGTAAAAGCAATTCCATATACCATTTCCTCTACAAAAGAAATGCTTAATGATTTATTAAAAGATATTAATGAGTTTTATGATACTATTAAAGATGGTGACGAATTAACTGGTATTAGAAGTGTTGTAGAAAATTTTATATCTGAAATAAATAAATTTCAATACTTGATAGGATTATGTATCAAAGAAGATTTCAAAAGAAAAATTAAAAATAAGTTAAATGAAAATAAAACAATTATTAAATTAACTGAAAATGATTTAAGAGAATGTGTTAGTGAATCAATTAAAAAAGTATTAGAAGCAACTGATATGGATAGTATGATTAAAAAAAGAACACATGAAAAATATAACTTAGGAAATGGTACTATCATAGAAATAAATTTGGAAGACCCAACACTAACTATCTGGAAAAATAATCAAATTATTAATGAATATAATGGAAAAAATGCATTAAATAGAATTGAATATTTAATTAATGTATGGAAAGAAAAGGGTGGTGAATTTGAAGATATATTAAGAAATATTTTTCATTGATAGTATGAAACAGAATTTTCTAATAAAAATGTTCACTGCTCATAGTGGTTTAAGTTCAAAAAGAGTGTGTGGATTTCTTGGATGGATTTGTTCTTTAGGAATTATGATTTATTGTACTATAAAAAATCAAGAAGCCCCAGAAATTACTGAAACTATTTTATTTGGAGCAGTTACTTTGTTAGGTGTTGATAGTATCACTTCTATATGGAAAAAAGATAAATAACAAAAAAAGAGTTATCAATTTGATTCGATAACTCTTTTTTATTTTGTTTTCTATCGTATTTTTTCTTGTTTTTATGCGGACGATTTACTGCTATCCATCTACCACCATTTCTTTCTAACTCTAAATTTCTATTAATCTCTTTATTAATTCTAATATATTCATCATTAAAATTAATTTTCTTGTGTTTTGTTTTCATATTTATAAATTTTTTGTGCAAATATACTAATTTTATTTATAAATACAAAAAAATTAATGTTAATTAATATAAAATTTTAAGTTTTCAATAACTAAAGGGTTATTAACTACATCAATTTTACCATCTTTTGTTTTAACATTCACTGTATTATCATTATTTACAGTAATTGAATCAATATTTTCATCAGTTTCATACTTTGATTCATATGTAAGTTGAAAAATTGATATTAACAATGAATTAGTCATTGAAAAGAACCCACACAAATCATTACCATTAGATAAATTATCTAAATATTTTTTATTTTCTCTAAGTTCTAGTAATAATTTTTCTCTACATGTAATAGAATGAGAATAATCACCTTCAATAAATTGAGTCCAATTCCATCTCAAATATGATAAAGTGGAATTATTAACAATTATTTTATCAAAATCTTGCCATCTTAATGAAGTTTCTGATTCATGATTAGAGATATTATCTAAGCTAGGTCTAATCATAAACCAACAATCTCCACCTAAATCTTCAATCATTTTTCTTTCATTTGGAAATCTACCATCATCAATAACATAATTCTTGTCAGATTTAATTTTACTCCTTATTTTTGAAACATGCCAATCTGGATTAAATCTTCTAATAACATCTGTACCAATAAACTGTAGCATTTCTCTTACATCATAAAAACATTTGTTATTAATAACAGATTTGACATTTTCTATACTGATAGAAGTTTCATCACTAATATATTTCAACTGGTCTTCATTTAAAACTAAATTTACAATAGCATCTTTAGTTTTTTGTGAACTATCCACTGTAAAGCCCACAAGTTTACTAACTAACTCTTTTAATGCTGATGCAAATGTTAATATAGTAAACCCATGTTCTTCACAAATATTAGCTAATTCACGTTTACCAGATTTTTGCCTACCAAATAATCCTATAACCATATACTACTTAGCTAATTCTTCTTTAATCAAATTTATTAAATCATTTTCTGGAATATTACCAATTATTTTTTTACTTATATTGCCATCATTATCTGTTATAACAACAGAAGGTACATTTCTAATTTGGTACTTCTCAACTGATTCTTGACTTTCATCATCTTCTATATCTAAAGATAGAAATTCAACATCTTTAAATTCTTCCATTTTACTTATTTTCTCAAATTTTGGAGCAAAAGCCTTACATGGACTACACCAAACAGCACTATACTTAATTATCTTTCTCATATTTATTATTTTTTTAATTTATTTTTAAACATTATTTCAAAACTATTATTAACTTTTCTACCTAATTGTGGCTTATCATTTAGAACTTTTGATACTACTTTAGGTTTTTCAATCTCTTTAGCATATTTTATTATTTCTTTAGCAAAAGTTTTTTCATCTAACATATGTTTTGTTTCCTTACCTAAAATACGATTAGTTTGCGTTTCAATGAATTTTAAAGAAGAAATGTTGGACATATCATCATATTTAAATGCATTAAAATCATTTTCATCAATGAAACCTAATGTATTTTTAGCTCTAGTGTAAGCAACATATTCCAAATTATGCTCTTGTAATTTTTCCCAATCTTGTTTGGCAAATTTACTTGGCATTAAAGACCTACAAACAATATATACATTATCAGCTTCAAGACCCTTAGCCTTATGAATGGTTGATAAACATATTCCTTCCATATTCTTATCAGAAAACATAGTTTTAACTCTTTCAATAAGCTCGTCACTTGTTGTTAAACCTTCTGATAATATTTCTAATGCTTTAATTGTATCAATTTTATTAGTTATTAATGCAGATTCCATTGCAGTATCATAATCTAAACCACTCCTAGCCATTAAATTATCTCTACTTTCAAATAAAGAATCATACAATCTAACAAAAACACCATCAGACTTTAATGTCTGATTTAAAAATTTTTGATTGGTATTCTCAACCATCTTTTTTAAATTAAGACCAATATCTTTTCCTCTAACAAAACATTTACGACCCATTCTTATAAAATCATTGTAAACTTTCATTAAAGGGGCACTATTACGACATAATACCATATCACCATCTTTAACATCTTCTAATTTAGAATTATAGACAACTATGCCTTCCCTATTATCTTCGGTATTATATTCAATACTTGGAACTAAATTTTGCGCAAATTTAACAATATTTTTAGGACATCTATATGAAATAGATAAAGGTAATGATATTGTATTAGGTAATGATTTAAAATCTTCAAATATTTCTGGAGAACTACCAGAAAATCCATAAATAGTCTGATTTTTATCTCCAACAAATACAAATCTTGTACCCATTTTAGAACATTTAAGCAATAGTTCTTTTTGGGCTTCAGAAGCATCTTGTGCTTCATCTAAAAACACCCAATCATACTGTAAACCAATTGGTCTAAGATATAATACATTAGGTAGCCAAATCATATCAGTATAATCAACAGAATCAGTATTATGTTTTCCCCAATTCATCACAGATAACGCAATTTCAGCCTCATCAGCCAATAATTCTATTCCATACTTATCAATTATCATCTCCATATCTTTAATGGATTGTGCGAGATTAAAACGACCAAATTCAACTAATTTAGTTATGTTCTCAATATAAGAATAATATTCTCTTCTCTTTAAAGAGGAAAGATTTATTTTAGAATAAAAATTAAGATTATTTATAATATGAGATTTGTATTTAAATTCTTCAATCATTATCTTCTTACCATCAAAATTTCTTTGAACCATTAATAATCCTAGACTATGAAGAGTCTTTACATCAACATTATCCAATTTACCAACCTTCTTTTTTAATTCTTTAACAATATCTTTATTAAAGGCAATGAATAATATTTTCTTATCCTCATCTATTAGTTTAACAGCATTTACTATAGTAGAACTTTTACCACTTCCAGCAGCAGCCTCTATTACTAAATTACCATGACCATGTTTTATAAAATCAAATATTGCTTGTTGATAAGGACTAGGTATAAATTCTTGAATTTTGCCATTAGTCTTAAATTCTAATCTATCTATTTTATCTAATGTATAAGGTTTATTAACCTCTTCTAGTTTTTCTTTCTTTTTTCTTCCCATATGTTAATAAATCTATAGTTACAATGCAAACATATAGAAAAAGTTTTAAAAAAGCAAAAAAAAAGCTAGGAATTTCTTCCTAGCTTCTAATTTTAATTTGTTAAAAGAATATTATCCCATATGTTTAGGCATAAATTTAGAAATTTGTTCCATCAAATGAGGATTCTTTTCAAGCTCATCATTAAGCATCGCCATAAATGTATCACTTGGGCTAACTGCTTCTGCTTGAACTGGTCTTACAGCTCTAGGCTGTTCAGTTCTTGCAGTTTCATTCACAACTTGCGGACGAGTACTTCTTGTTTGAAGATTAGGTGTTTCTACACAACCATATTTCGTGTTCAAGAAATCAACCAAAGTTTCTCTGTTAGCTCTATGAACATCAATTTCTGAATCCCAAAAATTGCTTTGGATAATTGAAACAAGCTCTGGACGAGACATTGATTCAAAATTATCACCATTCATTCCAACATCTTCACCCCATGAAGGTGCTTGCGGCATAGGTGGCATTTGAGGTCTTCTTGACATTCCTGGCATACCACCAAAACGTTCAAAATCTCCCATAGGGGGCATTGGAGGCATACCACCATTTGGCATTCCGCCCATTGGGGGAGGTGGCATCATACCATTACCCATAGGTGGCATTGGTGGTAAATTACCACGTCCATCAAATGGACGCTTCATTGGACGTTGACTTGGACGACCAATAGGTCTACGACCTTGATTTGGCATTGGCATACCACCCATAGGCGGCATTGGCATTGCGCCACCATTAGGTCTACGACCATATGACATTGGAGACATCTCTGCTGGCTTAATCTCTAACACATGGTTAGTTGCAATAAGCAGTTTTGAGAAAGTAGTCAACGTGATTTCTCCATTACCTTGAAGAATCTGTTGCAATTCTCCAACTGACATACCTAATGCATAAGCCAATTCTTCCTCATTGGTACGCATACCTTGCATAAACTGTAGCAACTGATTTCTCAAATCATTTTTTGCTCTTGCTGACCAATCTGCTGAAAGTGCCAACAACTCTTCTCTACTTTTAATCATTCTTTTAAATTGATTTTAAATTAATAAATTGTTTTTTGTTTCTTAATTACAATGCAAAGATATAGATTTTATTTTTAATATCCAAATTTTAAATGTTAATACTAGTTAATATTACTGATTAATTTGCTTTTTCCTTATGTTAATAAGTAAATCATTAACCATATTAGTATCTACTTTCTCTTTAATTCGAGAATTTTTCATAGCATCTTCTAGTTCTAATTGCTTAGAATCAACATAAGCTATCAATTCATCATATTCTAATTTATGGTTTCTAATATTCATTAATAAATCTCTATCCCATGTTCTTTCTAAATTTATACCATGACCATTTGCAATCTCAATACCCATATGAATAAGCCTAGTGCAATGCATCATATTCTTTGAATCATAATTTTTATTTAAATTACTTTCATATCGTTTAGGATTACGATTCTTTTCCCAATCCTTATAATTCTTATAATCAATACAATGTTTGGTATAACCAGTTTCATTATATGAAATATAACATATTGGTCTTTCATACTTGGCAACTGATGATAACCTAAGCTCATTGCTTTTACCATCATTACCAACCATTCCTCTATAACCAATAGGCTTTTCATTGGCTAACATCTCTAAATTAGTCTGATAATTGATAAATGATAAACCATACAATTCACAATTGCTTTATACATATTATAAACTTTATTAGTTTTAGAATGTCCATTATCATCTAAATCTAGTTTTTCTTCATAAATAGAATGATAAAAATTAATATTTTCAGTTTTAATATGGTTTCCCCAATCATAATAAATTCCATATACATCATGCATATTGGGAATATGAACCAAACCACAATATTCTTGTTTCAAACCACGATACTCCAACCAGTTTTTAATTGGGGTACTTCCTTGTTTAAAAAAAGTGTAAACGAAATCTAAAGGCTGTAAACGTTCTAATACTGGATTAACAATCTTCTTATTTAACCCCCTAGCTTTATGTATTTGTTCAATAGCATAACTAATAAATGGCTTAAAACATTCTTTTGTTATAAATTCATTTCTATTTAATAATATTTCTTCCATTAATGGACTAACATCACCTATTATCTTACTCTTTGGAACAAACAAAGCTTCTAATACTGTAGGATTAGAACTAGTAAGCATTTTCATAAACTTACCAATTTCGTACCAATTAGTATCATTTCTAGCATCTGATACTTGAGGCATATAATCATCTCCTAAACCTAATAATGCATTAGTGTTACAAATGAAGATACCCTTAGTGTCTAAATCGGAATCTTCATTATTTAAACCATATAAATGGCTACCACATATAAATTCATATAATAGCCTATTTTCTTTTTTTATCTTATCAAAACTTTCCATATTATATATTTTCGTCTGCAAACATAATCATACTATTCTCATTCATAAAAAAAAAAACACTAATTGTTCTATGATTTAAATTATTGCCATCATACCCAATATGAGAATATTCTATGGATAGTGATTCAAGAATAGAAACCAAATCAATGATAGTCATATCATATGTTATACATATAATATCACTTCAAATACAATAAGAAGTAGTAATTATTCCACTTTCAATTAATTTAGTTTCCAAATTAGTAGTAAATAGTAATTTCATATTATATCATTTTTAATATTATGATACAAATATATAAATTAAGAGGAATGAACCAAATCATTCCTCTTAATTTATGTTAAAAGAGATTATTAATCCCAATCTTCATCATCCCAAAAATCAATCACATCTTCAAAATCCCAAGGATTACGTTCACAAATGTGTCCACAAGGACGTTCATTCTTGATTCGATTGAATTTCTCCATATGAGACTGCATTTCCCAAGGAGTCAACTGACGATTTGACTTTACCACTTGAGCTGGACCTTCTCCACGAACTTCCATACATAAAGGGGCAGAAGTTCTTGTACAAGAACACTCATTACGTCTGATAAATGTTTGTGGGGTACGCATCGGCTGCGGAACAGCTATTCTTTGCGGAATAGGCATCGGTATCGGCAAACCAATCACTTCTGTAGGAAGTGGCAATGGCATTGGGAAAACTGGAGCTGGCATACCAACCATACCAATTCTTACTTCTACTGGCTGCGGAACAGCTACTTCTACTCTACGCACTTGCGGAGCTACTAAAAAACCATGTCTAAAATTCATAAATTTTCTTTTTTTTGTTGTTTTTAAAAAAATTGTTTAACTCGTAATTTCTGTTTCTTAATTACAATGCAAAAGTATAAATAAAAAATGGGAAATCCAAATATTTCCATTAAAAAAATGTTAAAAACAACATTTTATCTCATTTACCATTCATCTTCCTCATCTTTATGCTCTAAATAGCCTTCAAAATCCTCTAATAAGCATAAAAAATTCCTATCCATGTCTAAAACATAAAACTCATCTGTATTTTTTCTATGATGTAACATGTACTTTTCATTATTTAATAATACTAAGCAATCACCTTTTACACTAAAAGTTTCTGCACCACTATCAAACCATATAGGACTAATTACACCATTTTTATATGTTTTCTTATATAGGTAATTATATTTATTGTATTTCTTAACTCTAGCAAAATTATTAGTAAAGTTAAAAGGAACATCATCATATAAATCACCTACTTCATATTTCAAATCAATATCATCTAATACATAGTCTTTAAACTTAATATCAGCCTTTATTGGTTTCCATGTTCTACCCATATCATCACTATATTCAATAGGATATACATTTTTAAAATCACGTATTACACAAACATTACCATCATGAGGACCATTAAAAATTAATCCCTTAAAACATTTACCAAATTCTTTTTCTTTCTCCCCATACCAATCAGCAGCATGGGCATTATGAGAAGTCCAATTTTTAGGTATAGTAATACTATTATATATATATTCTCCACTACTCCAAAAATGTCTAGCAACACCATTAGAATTTTTTAACCTATTAAGAACATTAGGTGGGCAAATTAATTCTAATTGACTTGATACTCTCCAATGACCACCATAAACCTTTCTAGCAATGTCAGTATCCCATATTAAAAAGTTCTTTAATGACTTAACTCTACATTTTAATATAATTTTTCCATACTCACCTCTTTTAGCATTATTCACACTACTTTTTAAGTCAAAAGTACTATAAACACCACGACCATAAGCATTACCTACTTTAGATGCTGTATAAAAAGCCTCAAATCCAAATTTGAATATACTAGATAGGGTCTCTTGATGAGCAACATGATATACATAGAAATCATCGCCAATAAATTCTTCATTAAGATTCACCCTCTTATTAAGTTCTTCATTAATCAATCGTTTTATAAAATTCATAATAATAAAAATCTTAAATCATACGATTCCATAATTTACGAAATGATTCACTGATTTTTTCTTTATCTTCAGTTTGAATATCATTTCTTATATCATTTTGTGAATCGCCATTATTATTTAAAGTAGATATGTCAATATGTAATGCATCTAAAAATTCTTTGAAAGTTGGGGCATGACCACCAACAGATTCTTTTACTGTATTATCTATAATATCAACAACATCTAATATTTGAGAATACATTTCAGTTAAATCCTTTCTGTTAAACACATCATTATTTTGAGCCATGTAAGCTAACATTCTAGTAGTAGCAGCTTTATAAATTCCCAAAACAAATGCAGTACACTTCTTAACCTTTTGTTTTAATAACTCCGCATTATGCTCACGTTCAAATTTAACTCTAAATAAAGCTTCAACAATATCAGCAGCAGAATTTGGGTCATTAGGGTCTTTACCACTTGCTGCAATAACGACAGCCTTATATTGAGGTTTATCACTAGCAAATGCTAATATATTATTATAAATCATTGATTCATTATTATGATTAGCTTTAAGTGGACTATTCTCAATTGCTGTACTATCAATTGCATCACTAGGTAATTGTTCAAGAGCCTTTTGATTCAATGCCCCAGTCAAATTGGATTCTAGACCAGCATCATCAATAAATCTATCAGTACCATCATAAGGAACTGTATCTGATATATCATAATAAGGAACACCATAAAAAGCAGTTGGGTCTGTTTGACCATATTTAGCTAAACGGTCAAAAGAAACTCTAACATGCGTATTCTGATAAGCTTGATTCCTATCCATACCCAATTTATTACTAGCAAAATTAGAATCATAAGAATCACCATTATTACCAGCATTTATAATGATAACTTTAGCAGTAGGCAAAACTCTTCTATGAAAAACATCTCTCCAAGTCTTTTGAGATGCAATGTATGTAGCATCATTCTTTTGAGCATAAGCCATAATTCTATTCTTTTTAGATAGAACGGCATATTTCAATTTATCATCATCAGCCTTTATTTTAATATCATGAACCAATTTATTAATTATTTTCATAACCTCTGGGTCACTATATTCAGCAAAAAAACTTTCAATCAAATCATTAGTCTTAGTCGTAGCCTCACTTTTCATTTGAGGGGTAACAAAAGATTTACTAGCAACAATAATATCATCCTTTACCTCATCCATATTTGGTAATTCATAACCATTGTCTTGACACATCTTTAATATCTTAGGTAATAATGAACCACCTAAAAATTTATCAATAGCTTGTTGAGGAACTATTATTTGAACACCTTTACCATCTGAACTAGATAATGGCTTTAACTTCTTATCTATAGACATCAACCTTTTTGCAACATCATTGTTATCAACAACAAATTTAACATAAACACTTTTAGAAGGTTGATATGCATCAATTAATATTTGTAATTGAGCCATATTTTATTTATTTTAAACTATTTAATTATTTCTATATAAATAGTAAAATAAATATAATAATTATACATATATAAAACAAAAAAGTGAATGGCAAAATTACCACTCACTTTTTATATTTAATTACTAATATAAGTTAATTTCTTTTTACTTAACTCATCTTTAAAACGTAAATAAAATTTTCTTATCTTATTTGCCTTAATAATTTTAGAATTAACTAAAAACCATATAAATGAACCAAACTTAGACATTAATAATGTATATATTATTTTTTTACGATTATATATGTCTCTATGATTTAAAAATATCTCACCTAATTTATCTTTTAGTAAAACACATTCATAATTAGATAAGTTATAAGAACAATCATCAAACGTTTTAACTATGGTATCATAACTAACATAATAAATATCTTCATCTTCTGAAATAAGAAAACCATCTTTACTAAAAGAAAAATCATCACTAGGAGAACGCCTATCTTCCTTATCTAAATATTCATAATAGAATGAGTTAGAATCTCTAACTAAAGAACCTTTACGCAATAAATCAGCATGAACACAAGATTTATCCCACCACATAATATTATAACCATGATTGTGTAAAGGCTCACCAAAATCCTCTATGTTATCAACATTACAAACAGAACCTCTTGGAACACAATCATCACAATAATATTTAAATGAATTGGAATCATTATATTCATTGAACCAAGTGGCAATCTTTTCACCACATTGACTACACTTACGTAATACACATTTACTCATATCTATTTATTTAAATAAGAAAGTAATTTTTCTCTTGTTAACAAACTCTTTTCACCAATAACTTGGTTTATACCCAATAAAAAACAATCTATATAATCCATGCCACTATTGTGAGAATATAATAACTTACAAACATTAGTATATATCTCAAATTCTTGACCATCATACTTGTCATATATAAACCATATTAATCTATTAATATCTTCTTCCATATAATTTTTAAAATAATATAATTAATAATTTATTATATAATATAATTTAATATATATTATAATACAAAAATATTAATAATATTTTTAAAAAACAAATTTCTTAACTTCTTTTTTAAAAATAACTAAAAAATTTTTCTGGAATTTTTTCAATATTCATACCATAGGAAAAATAAGGGGGCCTCTTTTTGGAAAGATGAGAAATTTCTGGAATTTTTTCAATATTCATACCATAGGAAAAATAAGGGGGCCTCTTTTTGGAAAGATGAGAAATTTCTGGAATTTTTCACATGATAAACCGTTGCCCACATTTGACGGCCACCAAAGTAGGGGGTGGTAGGTAGGGGTTACATAGAGAGGCCTAGGGGTAGGGCTACATACCCACCCCTATGTAACTGTTAAAGTTAGTTAATAATAACTAACACTACTTTAACAGTTATGTTATCCTTTTCTTCTCTGTTCCCAATAATAAATCTCTCAACACTTATTGGAGTAGTGCCACGTACATTAAAAATAGCAACTGATTTCGATTCGTGATAAAGTTGTATCTGGTATTTCTTCCCATCCAACTGAAATTCACCCCAAAAGTCATCAATCATGTTTATATCGTTGAACAATTCTTCTTTTGTTATGTCAACACTTATAATACGATTTTTAAAACTGAATAAGATTTTCATATTAGCTCCTTTTTTAAGTTTGTACACAAAGATAGTGATTTTAAATGATATTATAATTTATTAACTAATAAACTTTATATATTAATTAGTATTAAAATATTTGGTTATATGGTGTTTTTTTTGTACCTTTGTATTGGGGAAAAAAATAAATAAAAAGGTCACTTTCACAAGCAACCTTTTTAACAATTAAAAATTTTAAGTTATGAACCTCATAGTAATAAATTAGATTTCTTCTTCTTTGAAAAACTTGTGTTCTTTCAAAAAGTTAATATCTTCTGGTGCATATCCTTGATAGGTTGAAAGAACCTCAAGAAGTTTACACTTATCAATCCGCTGGAATTTATAGTTTCTTGGATTCAAAATCCGAACACTAATGTTATATTTCACATTGCTTTCCTTTTCTGATTTGTCAACACTTTTTAGCATTTCAGCTAAGTTAGATGTAACAAATCTAATTTCCTCTTTGTTATCCTCTGATATTGCGATAACTGACAATAAACACGCTAAACCTAAATTGTGAATCATAATCTTATCTCCTTTCTTAATTATTACACTGCAAAGATAGCAATTATTTGTTATATAACAAAATCATTTTAGTTAATTAATGTTACTCTTAAATTATTTAACATGATATTAAATAATAAGATTCTGTACCAAATGTATGGTTTTCAATGCGGCAAACTGCTTTTTTCATTGTACCTCTATTTATTTCACCAACTAAAAACCAATAATATTCCTTTGTTATTGCGTTCCCACAATAAGGTGCAGTAATATTTTCTACTTCTGGATGAATATTGAAATGTCTTGAACCCTCTATCATATTACTATCTCTTTTATTATTACACCACAAAGATAAGAATTAATCTAGATATATGCAAATATTTCAATGTGTTTTTCATATATTTTTGTGGTCAATGTATTATTATATATTGTATAATATCTCCAATACAAAGGTAACAAATATTTTTTGAATAAACAATACCTTTTTAATTTATTAACTAATAAAAATAATATATTAAAATATGCAAATTAGTTTGGTTATTTAGTATAAAATTACTATCTTTGTATTGGAGAAATAATAAAAAAAAGGCTACTTTGCAAGTAGCCTTTTTCTAAGAAATTTTCGCAAATATTGCTTTATATATACTTTGCAGTTCAATTGCTCGTTTATTAATTTCTTTCTTTATTCTATTATATTCAATAACTGGAGCATGTGGTCTGTATAAATTATCCATATAAATATCGGAATAGTCATAGCCACTATGTTCAACTGCGAACTTATTTGCGTCATAGAGTTTTTGAGCCTCATCTTCTGTTAAGCCGTCGCCTAACATATATTCAATACTATTTTTGTCTCCCTCGTTAAATTGGCAAGCATACACGAACCACCCATGTTTATATGTATTAGACATTTCAACTTGGTCTAAAAATTTATAATAGCTTTTGTAATCATTGATGTTTCTTACTACCTTATTCATAACTCTAAATATTAATTGTTAGTATCTCTATCATTATCACACTACAAAGATAATATATTTCTAGTAATTATCCTAATTTTAATCCTATTTTTTATTTTAATTAACAATTAGATATTAAATTATAAAAAAGTTTAATTTATTTGTTTATTTCACTTTTTCTCTTTACCTTTGTATTGGAAAAATAATATAAAAAAGAGCTACTTCCTAGTAGCTCTTATAGTGTAATAATTACCAAGTTATTTTTTGTCCTTGTACTTCGTTATAATTTACTATCTCATAACATTGTGAATAATGTACCCTATTAAAGTCTATATTCACATTCAAAACTTTCCCTTTTAGGTTTACATTAACCTTTTTCTTTGTGGTGAGTAGTCGTTTATCAAAACGTGAATAAAAGCTCTTAAAACGCTTTATTGCGGCTTGTATAGCATTATTATACTCGTTATAGTTTCTTTCAGTATAATAAACAGAAATCTGGGGGATATAATTTTTTGTCATAGTTCACAATTTTAACTGATTAATTTACCTTTTGTATTACATTGAGCAAAAAAGATTAATCTACGCCCTCTTTTCATATCTAAATTAAAGTACTTGAATGAATTAATAAGAGAATCAAAACATTCTTTGTTAGTATCACTTTGTTGATAGTGATACGGTTCTTGCCAAGCGTTATGAAGTTTTACATTACAAGGGTGCAACCATATTTTAACGCCCTTATCATAGAGCTTTCTTGCCGTTTTGATATTAATTTGGCGGCACAATGTATCTCTTTGCGCATAATCAACACTTTTTAACATAACTGTTTGTCCACTATATAGCATAACTTTAAATTTTTAGTTGTTAGTACTTATTTTAATATATCATATAAATAACTCCCTAGAAAAGTCATTAAGGCAATTATACCTATAAAATACATGATAGTACAAATATAGAAAACAATAGCACAAATGTAATCTTTCATAACTTTAATCTTTTAATTGTTAGTATCTCTTTTATTATCACATTACAAAGATAAGAATTAATCTAGATATATGCACTGTTTTAGTGAAATAATTTAGATATATTAATAATTGCTTAAAATAATGTTAATAAATAAAAGATTCTTATTTAAAAATTTGTATTGTAACTGGAATAGTATTATTTTTGCAAAGCATTTTAAAAAAAAGGAGTTATGATAACAATGAATAAAAATTATACTAAGAGTAATGAAACAATAACGATTCGTTTAAACGCATTTAAAAGCTCTTACTCAAAAGATATATTAGAATGTAATGAAGAATACTATTCACGAGAAAAAGTGGCTACAAAGCTATTAAAATACCTTTGTGATAAGTTTAAGATTAATGATGTTTCATTATCTGTATTAAATAAACCACGTTTAAAAAAAGGTAGTGGAGAAGTTTATGGTAAGTATCAGATTAAATCTAAACATATTATTATATATAACTTAACTGCAAAAACCCAAAAACCTACTTCAATTAAAAGTTTTTATGATACATTACTTCACGAATTTATACATCACTATGATTTTGAGGTATTAAAGCTAACTGATAGCCCTCACACAAAAGGATTCTATCAGCGTATTAATGATTTAAAAGCCAAATTAACATAATTTATTTTTTCCATATACTTTAATTTTTAGCGTACTTGTTTGAGAAAATAGGTACGTTTTTTATTTGTTATATTCCCAATACAAAGGTAACAATAAATCTGGACATTTACACTATTTTGAATGAACTTTTTAAACTTTTTAATAACCAATTAAAATAATGTTAAATTGATAACTTTTTTATCAGAAAATTAGGTATATTACTGGATTATTACTATCTTTGTAACGTGATGATAAAAGAGATACTAACAATTAAAAAATTAAAGTTATGGCAAAGTATGGTAACTTCGTAGCGCAAAGAGATTTAGCATTAACAGAAGAAGAAAAACAAATGTTTCTTGATTTCTTTAAGGAAAAACTTTTCATCACGTATGGAAAATATGGGTTTGAAAAAATCTTTACAGAGATAAGTGTTAGTGAGGACTGTTATACAACAGTCACAGACTTTAAAATATATCACTTTAATTTTATGGTTGAAAAGCCGTTAAGTGGGCGTAATTATAAAGGTGATAGAGTACCTGATTTCAAAGGTATTACTTTCTTAATACGCAAAAAAATTGGCTATTTAGAGGTAAAAGGTGAATACGGTTTACCATTAAGAGATGAAAACGGTAAAATTGTAAAAGATTACGAAAACGCTCCAACCTTTCAATATAGTTTATCAGTTGATGTAAACGGTCATAAAATTCCTTACAAATGTAGGAATAAAGAACTTATTTGTTTGAAAGATAGTTTTCAATATGATACAGATATAGAAAACTTTGATTTTTCTATCATGTTTCGTAGTTTGTCTCAAAATATAGGTGGTTTGAAATAATGTAAGTATTTTTAACACTTGATGAAGAATAGTAGTCAAGTGTTTTTTTGTATAACTTTCCCAATACAAAGATAGTGTTTTTCAATAATATATCCAAATTTATTAACATCTTTTAATATAATAAATTTCTCAAAAAAGTAACAATAAACTTGTATATATCCAGATTATTTCCTATCTTTGCAAAGTAGTTAAAATAGTACTAATAATTAATATAGAAAGATTATGGCAAGAAAAAAAATTCATCAAGAAAAAAAAGGAACAAGAACTTTGAAAGTATGGGAAAATAAATGCTCTTTGTATGGGGGCATATATGAACAAGGGCAAAAAGTTATGGCGGTCTCATTTAATAGCTAAAGATTATGAATATAGTTAGAGCAAATAGCAAAGATGTGAGATTAAAAACATCACACTATTTTGATTGTGTAAATACAACTAGAAAAAAATTAGTTGAAAAGTTAGGTGAACCTAGTAACTTCGACTATGGCGAAAAGGTTACTTGCGAATTTTGTTGTATTGCTAATATAGAGGGTAGAAATATACCTTTTACTGTTTATGACTGGAAAGAATATATTCTTTCTGACTATTCTTATATTGATTGGCACATAGGGGCTGAAAATGAAACAGATAGTAAGATAATAAAAGTAATGTTAGAAACGTTATTAGCAGCTTAAAACTATGGAACAAGTCAAAATAAAAGATTTAAAAAAAGGTGATTACTTTCGGTTGAGAGATACTGAAAACTCACCTTTGTGGGTAAGGGGTGAATATATTAGAGAATGTAAAAAATACTCTACATATAAATATGATGATGTAAATCACGAAAGATTAATAAAAGGTGATAAAATAGTATATAATAGCTAATTTAATCAAGTAATATAAATTTATAAAAGACTATTCATAAGAATAGTCTTTTTTTATTTATTATTTCTCCAATACAAAGGTAAATAAAAAAAATCATATTTGCAATATAATTAACAATTATTATATATAAAAATTCTTTTGTTAATTAATATAAAAGCTATTGTACAATTCATTGAAATTTATTATCTTTGTATTGGAAGGATAAGGCAAAAGCGATAAATTGTTAAATAAATGTAAACATTAACATTTATTATGAAGAAAAATTTTATTGTTAAAGAGTATTAATGCTATTGCAAAATTCAAAATTAATGCGTACCTTTGTGGTACAAAATTAAGATAACAACATTGTTTAATCGTTCCACATGGAACACTAAAAAAAGGAGATTACAATATGAAAAATTTAGCAAGTATCGAAGATTTTATCGCAATGCACAACAAAGGTACATTTGGCGTATATTGTGCCACTATTACTCAACCAAAATTGACTGGTGGTAAAAAGTGTCCGTTTGCAAATCGCAATGTGTTTAAAGTAACATACATTCAAAATGCTATTCTAGGAATTTCCTATGAGGGTGCAATCAAAGGTGCAGAAAAAAGAAGTGGTGTAGAACAAGGTACATTTGAGGCAGCACAACTACCCTGGGGGAGCTGGAAAAACTATCCTTACACTATTGAGCACAAAGGTACAAACTACCTTAGATTGTTCCAAAACAAGGCTACAAAAATGATTAGTGATTACTACATTGATGGCGTACTTGTAAACAAGGATAGCGAACAATTTGCCGAACTTTCGCTCTATTTGCCAAAGAAAGCACCGTCTAAAAAGCAAACAGAAGCTGGAATTGACGAACAAGAACAAGTCACACCGCTTGCCTACAAATATGATTCAATTGCTTGTCTTGCGCAAAAAGATAATGTGTATGTACGTAATGTTGGCGTTGATGTCGATTCAGAACAACTTGTGTTAGATATAAGAGTATTGTTATCTAAAAGATAACAACTAACACAAAGATAATTATAAAGAAAGGTACTTAATAAAAGTACCTTTTTTTGTTATATAGTGTTAATTGATTTGCAATTATCATAGTTTTTTATTACTTTTGTATTGGAAAAATAATAGATAATAGGTACTTAAAAAAGTATCTTCTAATAAATGTTAATAATAAGAATAAATTTAGATATTTACTTGCATATATCCAGTTTTATTCATACCTTTGCA
>ULSG01007006.1_pt1 | contig 51520 bp, 35 predicted proteins | sample 1956191 | NCBI WGS metagenome assembly ULSG01 (sample SAMEA4835703, study PRJEB28245) | human gut metagenome | biome: gut microbiome; material: fecal sample | place: Denmark | collected 2008 | reverse complement strand
AAGTTTTATCAAAAGATGGTGATTCAACTGTTTATCAAATGGAGCATAAAGGCGATGGAGTTTATGAAATAAACGATGTCAAAGCAAAACCTGAAGACAAATACCGCTATGTAGTTGTTGATAAGAACAACAATGTTAATCTCGTAAAAGATCCTTATGCACGTAAACAAGAAGATATTCATGGCTGGAGTTCAATTTATAACAAAGATAACTATGAATGGAAAAATACCGATTGGCTAGAGGGTAAAGATTCCAGAAGAATAGTAAGAAAGCCAAACGAGCCGATGAGAGGACTTGATAAGCTTATTATTGATGAAATAAATATTCCTACTGTCAGTAAAGAAGGAACTTTTGCCGGTGCAAAAGCCCGCATAGATAAGATTGCTGAGCGCGGAGTTGCTACAGCAATTGAGATTATGCCTGTAGAGAATACATATTCAATGCAGTGGGGCTATGACGGCGTAGATAAATTTGCTGTAAATGAAAAACTGGGCGGGGCTGCAGGTTTAAAAGAACTTATCGACTATGCTCACGGCAAAGGGCTTAATGTGATTATGGATATGGTTCCAAATCATATGGGACCTGATGGGGATTATCTGGCACAAACCGGCCCTTATGAAAAAGGTTCCGGACAATTTGGCGGAGAGTTTAATTATGAAGGACGAAATAACCGTTATGTAAGGGACTGGATGGCTAATGCAGCTCTCTGGTGGGCAAATGAGTTTAAAGTAGATGGTCTGCGTCTTGATATGACAAAACTTTGTGGTTCTGATTATCTCTTAAAACAGGTTGTAACAGAGTTAAATGAACATAATCCTAATGTCTTTACGATTGCAGAAGATGGACGTGAAAATAAAGAGTCTGTAACAAGATATGAAGATAGCAGAGTCAGCCATAAAGACGAATTGGACTTTATAGATACTCAGGTAGATTTTATATCAGAAAGAGGCTGGTACTCAACGCCGGGAAATATTGGCTTTGATAGTGAATGGGATTTTAGATTTATGAATACTATGAAAAATGCTATTATTTCTTCCGGTGTTAACCTTTTAGATGATTTGGATAATAAAATTAAGGATTCCAGACACCGTGTAAAATATGTGATGAGTCATGACGAAATTGGCAACTGGGACGGAACAAGATTAATTCCTAAAATTTTGGTTAGCCATTTAGGTTTGTATGATAAAACCAATGGTAATTCAGATGCTCAAAAAGGACAGAATGCCGCCAGATTAGGCCAGCAATTAGCTGAACTTATTGTATCAAAAGATTTTGGTGAAATGAGTGATGCAAAACTTACTGAATATGAGAAAAATATTGGTTTGAATACTTTTATACCAAAAGATGCGCTTATTGATGCATTCAAAACGGCTATTGCAAAACAAAAACTTGCTCAAGGTACTGTACTTACAACACCAGGACCTAAGATGTATTTTCAGGGTGATGACGAAGCGGATTTATCTTACTTCAAATTCTTCAGAGAATTTTCGGATGAAAGAGCAGTAAGAGCAAAATCTGACGATTTGAAAAATGGCATAGTTGCACAAAAAGGTTATGATACTCTTGTTGAAATTGCACGTCCGGATTCTATGCTGGGAAGGGTTAAGCCTGAAGGCCTTTTCAAAGATACACAAGAACAAATGGTTAAATTTAATAAAGATTTGAAGGCTTTAATTGACCGGATGCCTGTATTAACTAAAGGTAGTCTGATTAATACATATAAAGATCATAATCATAATGTTCATGTACATCAGCTTAAGCTGGACAATGAAGAAGTTCTTGTTATAAAGAATTTTGGTCAGGGCTTCCACGATAAGAACTATGAATACTATGGCTTCCCTCAGAACAGCAGATGGGAAGAGATATTCAATAGTGATAATTCGCTATACGGGGGCTCAGGTTATTCTAATGCAGGTAGAAAAGACATTGATAACTTTAACCAGCGCTTATCGCTTGCACCGAACAGCTTCCTTATTTTGAAAAAAGTAAACTAAGTCAAAAATGGCTACGATTTATATAAATCGTAGCCATTTACTTTTGTATTGTTCGTGTTAACATAAATACAAAGGACAAAAAGATGACATATTATTTTAGCGCAAAACATCATCATACTCATACAAACCCGAAAGGGCTTGGAGTTTTGATGCTTCTCTGAAATTAACTCCTAAAACGGCTCTTTCGGGATATAAGAGAGGTTAGTAAAGAGTACGAAAAGGAGAATTTAAAAAATGTCATTAGTAAATATAATTTCAGCAGTAGGAAACAACTCAAGTGTTTATCCCTTAATTGTCCGTGACTGTGGTATTGAAGTTCCTACCAAAATAGCCATGACTTACAACCAAAATTTGAAAGACTCAAAGCAGATGGCAAATAATGCTTTGAGGGAACGTTTGATAGATGAGTACGGCACATCTATTGTCTGGCTTGGCGGTATACCTTTAATGAATGCTGTTGCTGATTGGGGGATAAAAAAACTCGGCTATGATCCAAAGGTAAATGTTAGTTTGCTGAAAGAAAATGAAAGGCAAGGACTTAAATATAATATAGAAAAATTTAAAAATCTTGCACCTGATGAAGTAAAAGCAATGGAGAAGGTTTTGAAAAATAAATCTACTTATCAGAAACTTCTTGCCGGTAAGTTTGTTTTATCAACAGCAATTCCGATTGCAATTATGGGGTATTACCTGCCAAAATTTAATTTTGCACTGACTGACAAACTGCGTAAAAAACAGGAGGCTGTAAAACCGATTGTTCAAGACACTCTAATAGCAGAAAAAAGATATGAAATGGGAGAAAACCCTTCATTCAAAGGTCTGTCTTCGACTCTTGCTAACATGTCAACAGTAAATAAGATGGCAATTACTGATGGCGGGCTGACCATAGGAAGGGTAGGAACCGCAAGAAATAAGTATGAAAAAATGGAAAACGGGTTCAAGATGTCAATGATGATGTTTTTAAACTTTATTGCTCCTATATGGATAGCAAAAGGGCTCGATAATCTTTCAGGAAAATTGTTTAATACAAATGTTAATCTTGATCCTATGCTTCTTGCTGACAAACAGTTTGTAAAGGAAATAAAGGATGGAAGTCTGCAAATTCCGGAAAGTAATTATATTGAATACCTTGATAAAAATCCTGATTCAAAAATTTCTAAATTATGTGAAAAATATTGCGGAGTAAAGTATTTAAAAAACAGAGTGAGAGATCCGAGAGAATTTGTAGATGAGAAAAAGATTGGAAAGTTTTTAGATGAGCTGAGAAAGTTTTCTAAAGAAGCAGCTGCCTCAGGTAATGTTGATAAGTATGCAAAAAAAGCTTTAAAAGTAAAATCTGCAAATATTCTTGCTAATGTTGGTATAAGCAGCTTCCTGCTTGCAGCAGTATTACCGAAAGTAACATTTATCTTGAGAAAGAAAGTTACAGGTTCCGATGCTGAACCGGGACTAATGGCGTAACAGGTTAATTCCTGCTTTAAAGTAGTTTTTAAATTCTGAAAAGCTTCTTAATGAGAGAAGTGTTTTTAGAATAAATTTCGGACGCAGATAAAAACGTCTTACTGCGAGCTTGTGAAGTTCAAAAATTCTTTCTTTGCTAAGCTCATGTGACTTAACAACCGGTGCGTAATATGCACTTTTGAAATCCATATTCCCTTCAGCCAAACGATTAAGCATTGCATATGCAAAAAACTTTGTTCCCGGAAGAGGTGTGGCAGTGTAAAAACTTATAAAATTACTATCAAGTTCGATTGCAAATTTAATCGTTTCTTCAACGGTTTCCTCCGTTTCCCACGGAAGTCCGATAACAAAATAATTATAAATCTTTATCTTGTTCTTTTTTAAAATTTTTACTGTATTTCTAATATCGTCGAGTGTAATCTTCTTGCCAATATTGTCAAGCATTTTCTGTGAACCGCTTTCCACTCCTATACTTACCAGTCTGCATCCTGATTTGTACATAATAGCAGCCATTTCATCATCCATTGTATCGGCTCGAGTATTTGACGACCACGTGATTTTTAGTCCGCTTTCAATAATTTTGTTGCAAAGGTTGAGAGTCCATTCCCTGTTAAAGTTAAAAATATCAGACCAGAAAAGGAAGTTCCTGATATTATATTTTTCAACACATTCTTTGATTTCTGCAATAATGTTTTCAGCAGATCGAACTCTAACTTTTGGACCTGAAACCGGTGTTGCAAGACAGAAAAAGCAATGGAAAGGACAGCCGCGTGCAACCTTAATTACAGCTTGAACTTTGCCATTATCAGGACGGGTATAAATTGAGTTATTAACCAGATGCCTTGCAGGAAAAGGAAGTGAATCAAGATTTTCTATAAAAGGGCGTTTTTCTGTTTTTTCAGCCTGAAAATTTTCGCGATAGCAAATTCCTAAAATTTCATTATTGGGAACCCCGTTTAAAATGTCACGTAAAGTAAATTCAGCTTCTCCTATAATAACATAATCAAGAAAAGTGTTTTCATATATTGCATTAGCATTGTAAGTTAAAAACGGCGCGCCTTTAACAATTGTGCAAAGCCCTGGCAAAGCCTCTTTAGCTTTTCTAACCCAGTCCATATCAGAAATAAAAGTCGGTGTTGCAATGTTTACAACCAGAAAATGCGGTTGGAACTCTTTAAGTTCTTTTATAAAATCACCACCCTGACTGTAATCTTTAATTTTAGCTTCAAATCCGCAGGATTCAGCGATTGCTGCAAGATACATTAAATCCGTAGGCGGAAGCGGAGGTATCACGAGTAAATCTTCCGTAGGCTGCTGGCATCTGTCCTCACGGTTTAAAACCGGTGAAGGCGGGTAAATAAGAAATACTTTACCTTTATTACCCATTAACCCTTTCCTTTACTCTTGATGCAATAATTGATGCGGTAATTAAGCACGCTGCACCAATGAAGAAAGTATATTCCCAGTGGTAGTTTACGCCTCCTATTACATTGTAGCTGCATCTGTTAATAATCCATGAAACCAGAGTACATACAAAAACTTGCGGACCTGCTATAAAGATGTTGAATATTCCCATAACAGAACCTTCTGTACCCGGTTTGATATACTCAGAAAGCATTGCAAAAGGCAAGGCACAAATACTTGCCCAGCCTATACCTGAAATCGCCATAAGAAGAGCAACCAGTTTTACATTTGTTGTAAACAATGCCATTCCAAGAAAAGCTAATGCCATTGAAAGCATTGAAATAATATGAACTTTTTTGTTGCCGTATTTTACAGACAAAACTCCGATAGGAATTGCAACAATGAAACATACAAGATTGAATATAGCAAAACATATTGAAGAAAAATTTGTTCCGGCAAGAACGGCAGAATCGTAGCTTGATTTGACTATTTCTGATACGTCAGAAAGATCCGGTACTCCAAATACAGTATGTACACAGTATTGTGTAAAATAAATCATCATACACATATTACCAATCCAGGTAAAGAACTGCATCCAGCAAATTTTTCCTACTTCCGGAGAGAGAGCAAAAAATTCTTTTAAAGATTTAATGAAATCGAATTTTTCAGCCTGAGCGCCTTCTTTTGGCTGATATCTGCGTTCTTTAATAGCCATACAAGTCCACAGCATACCCAGTGAGAAAGCTAATGCAGCCATAATAAATTGTGCGTTGATAGACATCTGATAATTAAAAGCCCATTTTAAAAATGGTGCAGTACCTGCTGCAACAACCGAACCTAAGCCGATTGCAAGACTTATGTATGAGTTTGCAATCGAGTGTTGTTCCGGAGGAACAACATCCGGTACAAGAGCTCTATAAGGTCCTTGTGCAATATTAACACAGGCATCAAGAATCCAAATCATAACTGCTGCAAAAAATAAAGCAGCTAAATCCGGAAGTTTAATATGCAGTGTGGAAGCAATAAAGTTAGTAATAAGCTCAGAATTTGGAAGTGCCCATAAAGCTATAGCAGATAGAAGTGCGCCGCCTAAAAGGTATGGGCGTCTTCTTCCGAAAGGAGAAGTTGTTTTATCGCTCAATGCACCAATTAAGGGCTGAACAACCATTCCTGTAAACGGTCCTGCAAGCCAGATTAAACCGAATAAAAATGGAGAAGCTCCTAAGTCTTCTGTTACCGGTCCTGATAGGATAATTCGCATCTGCCATGCAAATTGCAGACCAAAAAATCCAAGTGCAAAACTTAGAAATTTTGCAGTATTAAACTTTTTTAAAGCGTTTTCTTCCATGTTATCTCTCCCACACATCTGTATTATAAGTTTACAAGTAACAGAAACTATCGTCAATACATTTTGATTATTTTATCTATCCCTGATTTAGCAGTATTGAACAGTTCAATCATTCTTTCAAATTCATATGGTTCACCTTCGGAAGTTGTTTGAAAATCAACAATTTTTCCGCTTGCAGTAAGTACTACATTAGAGTCAACCTGTGCGTGAGAGTCTTCTGTATAATTCAAATCCAGTTTTATTTCTCCATCAACAATGCCTATTGAAATAGCTGCAATCGGTTCAATAATAGGGTTTTCTTGTAAATCACCTGATTCTAGGAGTTTGTTGACAGCATCTCTTAGAGCAAGGAATCCTCCGCAAATACTTGCCGTTCTTGTGCCGCCGTCAGCCTGAATAACATCAGCATCAATAGTGATTGTCATCTTTGGCATTTTTTCTAAATCGACACAGGCTCTCAGACTTCTGCCAATAAGTCTTTGGATTTCTTGAGTTCGTCCGGATAATTTTTCTCGTTCTCTTTTACAGCGTGTGTTTGTTGATGCTGGAAGAAGGGAGTATTCTGCAGTTACCCAGCCTCTGTTGTCTTCTTCATCCATCCATTTAGGTTTCTTAAGCTCAACAGATGCTGTCACTATAACTTTTGTATCACCAAATTCTACAAGAACTGAACCTAGGGCGTGTTTTGTAAAACTATGGGTGAATTTAATTTCTCTAAGCTGGTTATTTTCTCTTCCATCTAATCTCATAAAATACTCCTCCTTGAGCTCTATTATATAATAAAAGACCCTCTTTTTATAGAGGGTCTTTTTATTTTTATTTAAGTTTTTCTTTGTCTTTATCATCTGTACCAGTTGCTGTGGTGCTGTTTCCGCCGGTTGTACCTCCTGTTGTTGTTCCTGCTGTATTACCTTGCCCATTTGGACTACCGAGTCCAGGTAAATCGGTTGTTTTTCCGCCTTCACCTTCACCGCCAAGGGCTGCAGCTGCACCTTCGGCAAGAGCTTCCCCGACTTCTTCAGGGTCTTCCATATCTTCAGGCATTTCAATTTCAAGTTCTTCAACACCGCTCATCCAGCCGTCATAGTTTTCAATTGATTCTCCATAAATATCATTAGTCAAAGAATTTACATCCTGAGTATCACGCCTCATATCGATTTCAGTACCGACGTCACCAGCCCATTGGAACTGCTGAGTAGCACCTATACCACTTTGTACTGCGCCTGCTGCGCCCATTGCTGCAAATCCCCAGGCCCATGCTGTAAATATACCGCCGGATGCAGCAAATTTACCTGCTTGAAGTCCTGCCTTTGTACCGGATGCTGCATTTAAGGTTTGTGCTCCGGCTTCGACGTAACACATTGTTCTTGTTGATTCATCAAAACTTTCTGCATAATCAGTAAGTCCTTCAACTTCGCCTACTGTAGCAGCTGCGTTGTCGTATCCTTCCTGATATGTACCCATTTCATCATATATATCACCGGCTACTTCTGTTGTTTCTTCCTGTGTTTCACTTATTCCAACGCCAAGTTCCTGCATAATTGGAACAAGTTCCTGTAATAATTCTTTTTCATCATCAGTTAATGTTTCACCAGCCTCGACTTTTTCCATTAAAGCATCATATGTTGCTTTATATGTATCAAATTCGGATTTTTGTTCTTCAATTTCATCATTTGCATCTTCATTAGCCATTTGGGCTTCATCAGAAAGTTCAGTAAGCTCATCTCCCATAGTGCTCATATCATCTTGAGCAGTATATAAAGCACTTTGAGCATTTGTCATTTCATCCTGTAAGTCATCGCAAGCTTCTTTTTGCTCTTTGTTAGGTTTTTTGGCGGTATATGCTGTACCTGTAGCCAATGCTAAAGGGGCTGTGATAATCCAGCCGACATTTTTGCTAGCAACTTTATCGCTGGCGTTTTTTGCAGCTTCCTCAGTTGTTTTTGTAGCAGCTTCTTCTGCAGCCTTAGTAGCAGCTTCACCTGTTAAACCTTCCGCAGCTTTTTTCCCGGCTTCTTCTGCAGCAGCCTTTGTTGCAGCTGATGTAGCTGCTTTTTCTCCAACTTTTTTAGCAGTATTTTTTATAAGTCCCCCGGCAACTCCCTGAGCCACGCTATTGGCAACTCCTGAACCTATAGTGCTTCCAAGTGCTCCAGCAACTCCTGCAGCTGCGTCCAGTCCTGTTCTTACATATTGCCCGCCTTGTTTGCCGTCATAACCTGTTTTATCTTCGGCTTGATTTCTGCCGTTATTTTTTGCTGTAGAGAAATCATCGTCTTCAATTTCATATGCATTCTCATCATCCAATGCAGTGGCGTGCCAGTTATTAAGCTCACCATTCCACGTCTGTGTAATTTCACCCATATCTTTGGCTGAAATCCCCATCGTGTTGTTGCCGTAATTATAATTGTACCAGCATTTGTAAGCGTATGCTTGTGAGTTTAGTGCATTGCTTAAATTAAACGAATCTTGAATTGCCATAATCCCTCCAAAATATTGTTCTTTTAATATTAATTACGGCATATCTTTACTAAAACTTTAGGGTGATAATCAAAATTGTTACAAAACTTTACACTAAAACTTCTTTTTCGTTTTTATATGTAACATAACCAGGCGGTGCAGCAGGTGGTTTTCTAAGATTTTTGGCTTTTGTATATATTATACCTACCTTAGAAGGAAGAGATGCTGAAGAATATTGACGTGCAAGTTTACAGCATTCAAATAAAACTTCTTCTTCCGGTTCTCTGCCCATTGTCTTTAAAAGTACATGAGAGCCGGCGCAAAGTCTTGCGTGAAACCAATAATCCTCGTCTTTTGCAAGCTTTGATATAATATAATCATTCTGTCTGTTATTTCTGCCTACATAAACATCAAATCCTTTTATTTCATATTTCATTAGTGCAGATTGTTCCTGTTTTTTAGGTTTAATTTCATCAATACCCAGCTCTGCTTTTACATCTTCAAAATCTTTAATTTCAACTGCATTATTAATACTGTACAAAATATTTTCAAGGTAATCCTTTTCCATATTTAAGTTTTCGAGCATTTCTTTCGACTTTTCTTTAGTCATTTTTGATTTTGTATAGAGTTTAAAATATCTTTGAGCGTTTTCATTTAGAGTTTTAATCGGGTCAAGCTCAATTATAATATTTTGATTATTTATATAATCAAATATTTCAATACTTTTCTGAAAATCACATTTGCGGTATAAATTTGCTGTTAACAGCTCTCCATATAATTTATATTTTTCGGTATTATCCCGTTTTTTTAATAGTAAAGAAATTTTATCTATAGAGTTTTTTACTTTTTTTAACTTTGGTTGGACAATTGCAGTTAATCGAGTTTGTTCATTTTTTAAATTTATTGCTTGCTGTATTTCTGTGTAATAGTTATCAATAATTTCATTAACAGATTTATTCTGTTCGGTAGAGATTAGTGACTCGTGCGGAATTGAAGGAGCTGTTGGCGGGTAAATATATTTTAAACCGCCTTGCAGTTCTCTGTATCTGCTTTTTTCAGAACCGACATTGTGAGCACATCCGATAATAATTGAGGTGGTTCTATCGTAAAGAATTACATTTGAGTGTTTGCCCATAAGCTCAATGCATAAGCATAAAGAACGTTCCTGTGAAAGTTCATCCATTGTTTCAAAGTGCAGTTCTAATATTCTTTCGTTTTCAATGACCCTTGCATCAGATATTCTGCATCCTTCAAGATATTTTCTTAAAAGCATACAAAACATAGGCGGATGCTTAGGTGTTCTAAGTGAACGCTTTTCCTCATTTACCACTGCCATAAAGCAGGTATGATACATTTGCGGATAAATATTAATGTAAAGTTTTCTGCTTTCTCCGTTATTGCGCATAGAAAAAACAAAGTCGCGTCTTGTAGGCTGTTGAATTTTCTGTAATCTGGCACCTATAAAAAAGTCAATATTTTCATCAAAAAAAGCTTTAAGGGTAAGACAGTCAAAGTTTAGCATTATCTGCCCCCGTAGTATTGATTATTATAATTTGTTTTTGACTGCGGGTAACTAGTATACACCCTGTTTCTAGTTGTGTAATTTGATTGAGCCTGCCAGTACGGTATCTGCCTTTGTGACTGCGAACGAGCTCTGCTTCTCTGGTAAGACTGCATCTGCATAGTTCTATATGCTGCAGCATTAATAGATGCAGCGTAAGCAGATGTTGAAATTAAAAGTAAAACTATTAGAATAAGTTTTTTCATACTCCTAAAGCTACCATATCAGGATGTTCAATTACAGTGCGTACATAATTGTAGTAATCATTTTTAAAGCCGTATTTTTCTATCTTTTTAAGGAGTTCTTCTTTTGTGATGAAACCTTGATTAAATGCGATTTCTTCAAGGCAGGAAATCTTAACACCTTTATTCAGCTCCATTGTCTGAACAAACAGGCTTGCTTGAAGCATAGAGTCGTGAGTTCCGGTATCAAGCCATGCAAAACCTCTGCCAAGAATTTCGACGTTCAGTTCGCCTAGTTCAAGATACATCTTGTTTAAGTCAGTAATTTCTAACTCTCCTCTTTGAGATGGTTTTAGAAGTTTTGCAAAATCACATACTTTGTTGTCGTAGAAATATAAACCTGTTACCGCATAATTTGATTTTGGATTAGCAGGTTTCTCTTCCAATGAAATTGCTTTATTATTTCTATCAAACTCTACAACGCCGAATCTTTCCGGATCTTTAACAGTGTATCCGAAAACAGTTGCTCCGTTTTTCTTTTTCAGAGCATCTTTCATAATTGTTGAGAAACCTTGACCGTGGAATATATTATCCCCCAGAATTAGCGCAACATCATCACCTGCAATAAAGTCTTCTGCTATTATGAAAGCGTCTGCTATACCTCTTTGCACATACTGGATTCTATATTGAAGGTTAAGCCCGTATTGAGAACCATCCCCGAGAAGTTTTATAAAGTTATCATAATCAGATTCATTAGTGATAATAAGAATGTCCTTTATGCCGGCAAGCATAAGAGTCGATAGCGGGTAATAAATCATCGGCTTATCATAAATAGGAAGCAAAATTTTAGATATCGGCTGTGATGCCGGATATAATCTCGTTCCTGCTCCTCCTGCTAAAACAATCCCTTTCATAATGGCAAATCCTTATCCTTTTCTAAATGTTTTCATTTCTGCTTCAATACAAACGCGATCCATCAGACAAGGAGGCGGTATATGAAGCGCTTGTTTCTTCTTGCTGTTTATAAGTACAACATACGGAACATAGGTTCCTCCAAATTCATACATAAGACTGCGTCCGTATTTCGTTGTGGAATCTACTTTAAAAAATGAGTATTGTCCGTCATATATTTTTGAAAGCTTATTATATGTTGGTGAAAACATTACACAGTATTTACATTTTGGAGAGAACATGTACAAAAATATATTATCTCCTTTTGCAATTGCATTTTCAACCTCTCCAGCATATACCGGAATTGTTAGTAATAAAAATAATAACAAACACTTCTTAAACATATTAAAGATGATAGCATTATAGAATGCTATTTTCAATAGGTAAAAATATTTACCGGAGTTTATGTTGACAAATATTATCTAATCATTAAATTTAATGTATGACTAAAGATTACTATAAAATTTTAGACATAACGGAGTTTAGTACATCAGAAGAAATCAAGAGCGCATACAGGAAACTAGCTCGTAGGTGGCATCCTGATGTTGCAGGAAGTTCTGCAGAGGTAATAGCTAAATTTAAAGAAATTAATGAAGCGTATGAAATTCTATCTGATAGTGTCAAAAAGGCTGATTACGATAAGGCTAGAAAATTTTATAATTATGGTACTCAGAATAGAAGTGCAAAATCTTCTTACGATAAAACATCTACAAATCCAGCTTACAAAGAAACATATACAGCTAAAAAAGAAGAAAAGAAAACTTCTTTCTGGGAAGAAATATTTGCTTCAAAAAAAGAAGACGATAAATCTCCTAAAAAAGGCGAGGATATTTATTCAGATGTTGAGATATCAGTTTTTGAGGCAGTAAGCGGGACAACAAAGATTATTAACATGCTGCAAACACAAATTTGTCCGAAATGTGGCGGAAGAAAATTTGTTAACGGCTCTGTATGTTCTTGCTGTAAAGGTAAGGGTGAAACTTCTACTTACAAGAGATTTAATGTAAAAATTCCGGCTGGAATTAAAGATAAGTCAAAAATAAGGCTTGCGGAAGAAGGTGAAAGGGGACAAAACGGGGGCAGAAACGGGGATTTGTATCTCACAATTCATATAAGAGAACCAAAAGGTTACAAGACAGACGGCTTAAATATTCTGAAAACTATTCAGATTGCACCGTACGAGGCTGTATTGGGAGGAGAAGTTACAGTGGCTACGCTGGTTGGTAATGTTGCTTTAAAGATTTCGCCAAATACCAGAAACGGACAGAAAATACGTTTATCCGGATGCGGAATTGAGCAAAATAATAAAGTTGGTGATATGATAGTAACTGTGGAAATTCAAATTCCGCAGAATTCATCAGAGGAAGAAATAGAACTGTATAAAAAGCTGCGTGAATTAGGGGGCGGAAAAAGGGTATTTTAAGGGAAATATGAAAGTAAGAGTAAGAGAAATTTTTGCATCAATACAAGGGGAAGGACCTTATATAGGGTATAAACAATTATTTATAAGATTATGCTCCTGCAATCTGCATTGCAAATACTGTGATACAGAGTTCGACATTCAAAATTCAAAAGAGTATTCAAAAGAAGAATTGCTCAGGATTGTTAATGAAAATTTAGATTGCCATTCCGTGTCATTTACAGGCGGCGAACCTCTTCTCAGCATAGATTTTTTGAAAGAATTTCTGCCTCAGTGCAAACTGCCTGTTTATCTGGAAACAAACGGTACTTTGTACGAAAATCTTGAACAAGTTATAAAATATGTTGATTATATTTCTGCTGATATAAAACTTTCAAGCTGCACAGGTCTAAATGCTTTGTGGGATAAACACGAAAAGTTTTTTGAAATCGCATCAGGTAAGAAACTCTTTGCAAAAATGGTTTTTGATAATTCAATAACTGATGAAGAAATTGAAAAAGCATCTCTGCTTTGCAATAAGTATAATATTGAATTGATTTTGCAGCCTAAAATGAATGGAAATATTCCTGCTGTAAATTCTGCTTTTATGGAACAAACGCTCGATAAATGTCTTGCATTTTATAAACATGTTCGATTAATACCTCAGGTGCATAAATTTATTGATGTACAATAGCATTCGGCTGCTAAGCTAAATAATCTAAAATGGCACCGCCAATCTCTTCGTTTGGATCAAATGGAGGGGGGAAATATATTGGATTGGCAGATTTATTATTTACATGCGCAGCTCCTACAGATTGTGCGATAGAATTTCTTATCAGCATTGCAACAAGCGGCCCAAACGCATCAGGAATTTTTGTTTTTCTATAAATTCCTGCAAGAAAAGTCTGTACATTCGGCGAGGTTGTATTATTATACTTTGATAATGTAGGGTAAAGCTCTGCTACGTCTTTATTCCCTTCATCAAGTATTAAATTTAATTCATATAAATCCTCAATAACCTCTGCTTCCGTTGCAGGATTTTCAAGAGAATTTTTAATCTCTTCAATACTGCGTCTGCGCGGAAGATTAATTACGCAATAATTCCTATATTGATTTGGATACGATACACTCATAGAAGGAATTATATATTAAAAAAATAAAAAGTACAAAGCACCTGCGGCAAGTGCAGGAACATAAGGAAGGTACATTCTGTTTTCAGTTTTTTTAATCCCTTTTAGTATCGAAAACGCAAGCCATAAACCTAACACCGCCGTAACGGCAAATGTGTAATAGTTTTGTACGGCTGTTTCAAAAATCAGAATGGAAAGAGTAAATAGTACTCCTAAAATACAAGTTTTTTTATTGTTGTTTTTATACTGATTATAGAAAAAAACAGGCAGAATAAAAAACATTGAAGCAATAAGAGCAGAAAAAAGTACAAATTGTATATTTTCCCCAAAAATTGCACCTAGAGCTCCGGCAATATAAGTATCAGCTTCGCCCATTGCTCTTGTACCTGCAAAAAGATAACCGGAACGTGCTATTAATTCAAGAATAATTACTCCTATAAGCAGACCGATTATCGAATCAAGCACTCCTGTTTTTCCATAAACAAGAAAATTGAATATAATTCCGCTTATGCCCATTGCAATTGCAAGATTACAATCAACAAGTTTTTCTTTGATGTCTGTGCCTGTCATTATAATAAGGCAGGATATCCAAAAGATAACAAATAACGCTATAATGCTTAGTCCAAATTTCAGGAATGTAAGACCAAACAGAATCATTGTTATAAGCTCAACAACCGGGTATTGAATGCTGATTTTTTCCTTGCAGAAATAACATTTTCCACGTAGCAAAATATAAGAAAGAACCGGAATATTATGCCACCATAAAAGTTTATTATTACATTTAGGGCATTTTGACGGCGGGAAAACAATACTTTCATTTGAAAGGGTTCTTAGAATAACTACATTGAAGAAACTTCCGAAGCAAAGTCCCAAAATACAAACCCAAAATAATATATAATATTGTAAGTCAACCATCTCAAACCTCTGCGGTATTATCAGCAATCATCTTGTATAAAAGGCTAAATGCTTTTTTTAGTTTTCTAGAAACCTGCATTTGCGTCAGTCCCAGTTTATCCGCAATTTCTTTCTGGTTTAAGTCGCCGTAATAATAAAGTTTTACAAGATACTGTGACTCTTCAGGAAGCTTGTCTATTACATCTCTTAGAATAATTTTTGTATCCTCAAGATCTCTGTACTCATCATAGTTATCATTTGCCAGAATTTCTTCATAACCGAGATTATCAGCGTCTGCAGTATAAAGATCTTCAAGTGAAAGAGTAGATTTTCTTCTATCAGCCTGAAGTGCAAAATCAATTGCTCTTGGAGAAACCTTTAATGCTTCAGCTACGTCATCGTTTGTTAGTTCATTTAATTCATCAAATGTTAATGCTCTGGTAAAAGAATTGATACGATATGTAAGTTCTTGTATATGTCTGGGAACGCGTATTGTATTAAGTTTATCTCTGAGATAATGTTTCATTTCTCCGATAATTAAGTATCCTGCATAGATTTTGAAATTATCATTAACATCTTGAGAATAACTGTCAATTGCTTTAAGAAGTCCTATAGAACCTGCCTGAATCATATCATCAATAGGGTCATAAGAACGTCTGGCAATTGTTTTGGCGATGCGTTTAATTACAGGGAGCATTCTGGTAACAATTAAGGCTTTTGCTTTTGCTTTTTTATATTTATCAGAAGCCGAGTGGTATTCTTTAAGCCACTCTGTGATTAATTCATACGTTCTGTACTCATTGCTTTTTTTAGGCAAAATCCTTCTCCACTTCGTATAACGTATAATAGCATGAGAATGACGTATTATCAATTTCTAATTAGATTTTTTTATTTGATTTTCCAGTGCTTCAAGTTCACGTTTAACAGCAGCGCTATATGCTTGCTTTAAATCATCAACAATCTTCATTGTTTCTTCAAGCTTTGTTTTTATAGTTTCAATTGTGACGTGTTCCTTTAAGTCCAGCTTAGAAGCGAGATCGTTTGCTTCTTGGGTACAGATATAGCCTTCATTGTATTGATTTTTTGATTTTTGTAAGATTTCAATGCTGTCATTACGTCCGTCGTTCAAAATAGTTCTGATATTGTCAGAGAAAGTTTTAGCGAAGTCTATATTTTTCTTAGTAGGACTTTTAGCAGCTTCTTTAGCCAGCTCAAATCCTTTTTGCATTGTTTCATTATATTTTATTTTCGAACTAAATGTTGTATTGTTTGTGATTGGGTTAACTTTCATTTTACACATATCCTTTCTTTATATTACAAATAAAAAATCAAGTTTATTAGAAAATCTGCAATCAGCATATACACTGTTGACAGTACAGCTGCTTTAGTAGTGGATTCACCGACATCTTTTGCTCCGCCTTTTGTTTCATACCCTTGTGTTGCGCAGACAAGTGCAATTAGAACTCCAAAAACGAATCCCTTTAGCAGACTTATATAAATATCTCTGGCACTCAGCCATAACCAGACCGAGTTTATATACCTTGCAGGATGAAGATGAATTGTTGCGTTTGAAACCAGGAGCCCGCCGGTAATTCCGACTAATTCTGCAATAAGCACAACCATTGGGACAGTAATAGCAGCTGCAAGTATTCTTGGCGCAAAATAGTATCCGACAGGGTCTACCTTCAATGTTTTTATGGCGTCTACCTGTGATGTAACCTGCATATTTGCAATTTCCGCAGAAATTGCAGTTCCCGCTCTGGCGCCGATTGCAAGAGCAACGAACCCCGGCGCAATTTCTCTTATCATAACAACTGCAATAGAGCCTCCGACATATGCTTCAGCACCGGACATTAAAAATTGCTTGGAAACCTGAATTGCTATAACTGCTGCAGAAACAAATGCAATTACAAGGGATATAAGCAGTGAATCATAACTTATAGCAGCTGCCTGAGCGAGTACATGGCTTACTCTTGACCGTCCTGTTACAAGATAGCAAATACTCTTATATAAATTATTTACACATTTTCCGAAAAAACTAATCATAAACCGGCATGCACCATTCTTTATACTTTTCGACTTTACCTCTCACTACATCAAAGTAAAGAGATTGAATCTGTTTTGTAATTGCGCCAACCTTTTCATTACTTACTTCCCTGTGGTCAATGCTTTCAACAGGAACAATCTGGGCTCCAGTGCCGCAGCAGAAAACTTCATCAGCCGCGTAAAGTTCAGTTCTGTCAATAGGTCTTTCTTTAACAGGAATTCCGAGTTCTCTTGCAAGTTCTATTACAGTATTCCTTGTAACTCCGACGAGAATATCATCTGTAGTACTTGATGTAACAAGAGTTCCGTTCATTACAAGAAATATGTTCATAGCAGAGCCTTCTGTAACCTGACCTGACTCAGAGAGAACAACAGCATCATCAAAGCCGGCTTCGTGTGCATCAGTTTTAATAAGCGCAGAGTTAGCATAAGCTCCGCTTACTTTTGCTCTTGGAGGTATCGCATTATCAGAAGTTCTTCTCCAGCTTGAAACGCAAAGTTTTAACGCACCGTCAAAATAATCTCCGAATGGAGTTGTGAAGATTAAAAACGAGTCTTCGTTGTCAGTCAGCGTCGGGCCGACCTTTTGAGAAGATTTATAAAGCGTCGGGCGTATGTAAACATCGGTTTGATAAGCATTTTTGCGGAGTAAATCTCTTGTAATTTGTGCATACTCTTCTAATGTGTACGGACTTTTCATCCACATAACTTTTGCACTTCTGAGAAGTCTTTCGTAATGTTCTTTAACCCTGAAAGCATACAGCTGGTTTTCATCTTTATTATAGTAAGCTCTTATCCCTTCAAAAACAGAGGTCCCGTAGAGAAAAGCATGTGTCCTGACAGGTATTACCGCTTTATCAGCCTCTACATATTCCCCGTTCATAAAAACATATTCTGCCATTAAACCTCCTGTTTTCTTTATTTTACTACAAGTATGAATTAGGAAATGTTTGTTGTTACATTTTGTAACGCAAAAAGCAATTTTTATTATTTTAGAGTTTTTATATAAGTATAGTGTGGAGGTATTTTATGTTTGAAGTGAATAACGGAGTTGCTAAGATTGATGGTTCAAGGGGTAAATACGATGGGGGTAAATACGAAAGTAAAGTATCAGATCCATCGGTTAGATATGGACGCAACGCTGTTGAGAACTATTATACATATGTAGAACATCCTATTGTTACAGATAAAATGTCACCTGCACCTATTCTGGATTTCGGGCTTAATCCGGATGCAGCAGAAAAAAATGCTGATAAACTGGAAAGATTTTTGAAAGAAAACGATGAGTATTTGAAAGCACTTCCGCCGCTGGAGTTTGAATACCGTTATATGCCGGTAATGCCTAAAGGTCAGGTCGATAAAAAAGCTGTTCTGGGTGCAGCTTATGAAGAAATGGGGCAAACAAAAGAAATGAGCGTAGAGGAGATGGATCATAGATTTGCACCGGACGAGAATTTTACATCCAGAGCTCTTGATATTAATAAAGATGGAAAAATTGATATCGCAGAATACAGCACAAGTATCCTTGCAGCAGATATGCTTAGCAAATCAAGTACTCCTAATCCGGCAAATATTGATGGAACAATAAATAAAAACGGATTTAATGCAGTTCTTGCATATACACAGAAAAGTAAAGCCGAAGCCGCTGCAAAGTTATATTCAAATATTTATAATACCTATAATCTTGGTGAAGCAAAGAATGATTTTAAAGCAGACTAATAGAAACCATCCCTCTCCTGTTGGAGAGGGATGAATTTCTTAACGAACTTATGTGAGTTTAGAAATTCGGGTGAGGTTTCAGCCCGAAGGGTTTATTCAATAACTTTAATCCATCCTTCAGGAGCTTCGATACGCCCCATTTGTATTCCTGTGAGAGTATCATACAATTTTTGTGTAATCGGGCCCATTTTATCCATACCAGACGGGAATAGGATTTCCTTTCCGTGGTCGACAACTTTTCCAACAGGAGAAAGTACTGCAGCAGTTCCGCATAAAGCGCATTCTGCAAAATCTTTTACTTCACTAAATGGAATTTCTCTTTCTTCTGCTTGCAATCCAAGATAATGTTCTGCAACATACATTAATGAACGTCTTGTTATAGACGGCAATATAGTATTTGATTTTGGTGTAACGACCTTGTTATCTTTGGTTACGAAAATAATATTAGCACCTCCGGTTTCTTCAACCTTAGTTCTGGTAGCAGAATCAAGATACATGTTTTCGTTGTACCCCTGTTTATGAGCATCAACGATAGCATGAAGGCTCATTGCATAGTTTAAACCGGCTTTGATATGCCCTGTTCCGTGCGGAGCAGCCCTGTCAAAGTCAGGTACTCTAAGCGTAATAGGTTTTGCCCCGCCTTTAAAATAAGGTCCTACCGGCGATGTAAAAATTCTGAATTGGAATTCATCAGCAGGTTTAACACCCATTACAGGATTAATTCCGAACATATAAGGTCTTATGTATAAAGATGCTCCGGAACCGTATGGAGGAACGTAATCAATATTCTTTTTAACTGTTTCAACAACCGCGTCAACAAATCTGTCTTCTGGAAAAACAGCCATTTCTAAATATCTGCAGGTGTCAGCCATTCTTTTTGCATTCAAATCAGGACGGAAGCAGACAACTTTTCCGTTTTCTGTTCTATATGCTTTCATCCCCTCAAAACAAGTCTGAGCGTATTGTAAAACGCAAGCACATTCGTTCATTGTAATATTTTCATCTGTTGTAATTGTGCCCTCGTCCCATTTGCCGTCTTTAAAATTAGCGACAAAACGATAATCGGTTTTCATATATCCGAAACCAAGATTAGCCCAGTCAATATTTTTCTTTTCAAGTGTATTCATTGCAGCCTTCCTCCTAAATTCTTTTTTATTATACTATAAAATTTTTGAGGAAGAAACACGGGTAAAAACATTAAAAAAACTATAAACATAACATTTTGTGTAAAATGTTATGTAAAATTTTGTGTAAAATCCCTCATAGCAAAGTTTACATTTTTTTATAAAAAATTTTTTTAGGGGTTCACAATATATAAAAGGTATGCTATAATTTAATTAGTAACGAATCATAATATAACATTTTACACAAAATGTTATCCCCATTGGATTAATTTATTTCATCACAAAGATTAGTCTAATGAGGAATAAAAAGCATAGCTGCGTATTTTCGCAACCAGATATAAAATCTCTAAACGACGACGAAAACATTCTAATACGTTACTTTTAGTTTGGAGTAGGTAATTGGCTGCGCTTATAGCCATTACCTTTTTCTTAAAAAGTCACCCCAAATCCTCTTACTTTGAGGGAGCAAAATCAAAAAGGTATCAAATAATGAGTATATCATTCAGCGGACTATCATCCGGCATAGACACATCATCCTGGGTAGAATCACTTGTCGCATTGCGTCAGGCGAAAGTTACTAAGCTTGAAGAAGAAAAAGAATCTGTTGTGTCTATTCAAGATGTTTTGAGCAATATAAAAAGTTTCTTTACATCATTCCGTTCTACGCTAGAGAAAGTCACTGATGCAAAATTTGGTATCGCTTCAATGGACTTATTTGCCCAGAATCTTGTGGCGAGTTCGGATATAAATGTTGTGACCGGCACTGCAACAACAGAAGCCGAGGAGGCAACTTACAATATAAAGGTTGACAAGCTTGCATCAAGCACCGAGGCTGCAAGCAACCAGAATTTTACGACAACCGTGATAGAAACCGCAACAGCGACTCTTGGTACTAAGCTTTCTGATATTGGGGTAAAAACAGGACAAATAGGAGTTACTTCTAATGGAAATCAATATAAAATTTCCATAACAGAAGAAGATACGATAAAATCTTTAATAGATAAATTACAGGCTGTCGGTGTAGATGCTAATTATAACGAAAAGACAGGTATTTTCAGTGCTAATATTGATGCAAGTGATATAGATGACAGCATAAGTAATACCGGAATAGTAGATGCTTTTCATCTGAGTGACAGTGTAGGCGGTTATGGCAGCGGAAAGCTTGAAACATCGGACACAGATACCCTTGTAACGACAGCCACCGGAAGCACAAAATTAAGGATGCTCGGGGTTGAAGCCGGTACATTAACAATGGAGGCTAATGGGGCAGAATACTCCTTCCAGGTAACTGATAAAACCACTATACAAGAATTTGTTGATGCAATGAAGAGTGTGAATATTGATGCATCTTTTAATAACGGGGTGCTGTCAATTGTGGATGCTGAAATAAAGGATGAAGGTACTACCAAAATAATTTCGGCATTGGGTTTAGAGACAAAAATAAATCAGAATAGCCAATCAAGCAATGGTTTAAGTTATACAGAAGTCAAAACAGCAGGTTTGAACGATAAGATTACCGAGTTTATTTCAGGCAGCAGCGGAGTTGTAAATGTATATGATAAAACGGGAGTGCAGCTCGGCAGTGTAACAATTAGTGATAGCACAACTTTTGCAGGGTTCTTTGACCGTCTTGAGGACTATGGTATTAAAGGACGCCTTGAAGATGGTGTAATTTCGTTTAGCTCAAGCAACGGTAATTATATGACTGGCAAGTTGATGGACAAACTCGGTGTAGGAGTTGTTACAACAACAATAACAACGACGTCTGGAAGCGGAGTATCTTCCGGCGGTTCGGTAAGCTATGATACTGTAAAAGACGAAACAACAACTGATTATACAACAACGACAACAACAACGACTTCAACAAGCACCTCCGGCACGGGGATGACTTCTGATACAACAATTGATTACAGCACAGTAAGGCTGGAGGAAACAATTGTAACGTACGAAACTGTAATTACGACAACAACTCTTACAACGCTTACAAGCGGCGGAAGTGACGGCAAAATAATTGAAACAACTGTTCTGTATTCAACAATTAATGCTCTTTCTACAACAACAGTTGTAACAACAATCGGTACGATGACAACTACAACCACGACGACAGTAACTCAATCTTTTGGAACACGACCATTTTGTAATGAAATAAACAGAATAGATGTTTCCAGATATCAAGCATTATCTTCTGTCAGCACACCTGCTTCTACTTTAGCTGCTGGTACGTATGCTATTAATACAGCCGCGGATTTGGAGAGGTTAGCAGAATGGACAAATAAGGGATATATTTTTAGCGGAAATACCTTTATAATGGGGGCTGACATAGATTTGAACGGAGTCGCATTTACTCCGATAGGTTCTACTGCTTCACATTCATTTAAAGGTAATTTTAATGGAAACGGGTATGAAGTTCAAAATTTCAGTATTAGCGGCCCTATTTCCTCTGATGCACGCGGCTTGTTTGGATATATGGATGGTGAAGTTAAATTCCTTGGTATTACAGGTTTAAATATAGATAATTGTACTGCTGATTATGTTGGAGGATTGGTAGGTGTACTGGGGGCGAATAAAACAATAAACAATTGTTATGTACGCGGCTCCATTACTTCTAAATCAAGTGACTATGTCGGCGGGCTGGTTGGGAAAATGTCAAATAATAGCGTTATTAAGTATTCTAATGTAAATATAACCATATACAATAATAATACTAGTAGTAGTGATGTTTGTTATGGTGGTCTTGTTGGGATTGCTAGAGACAATATTTTAGTACAGAATTCATATGCAAAGGGAGCTATATCAGAGTATAATACTGCTTATTTAGGTGGACTTATTGGAACAAATGATAGATGGGGTGGTTCCCAATCTATTTTATCTTGCTTTACAGACATGTCGCTTGCGGGTAATGGCCATATAGGAGGTCTATATGGTCGAGTTCTCGGAGGTGAGAGTTATAATAATAGTACCATAAGCATTTCTGACACAAAAGCTGGTGGTACTATTACAAATTATGAACTATCTAGCTCTAGCAATATTTATGCTAGTGGTATGATTGGATGGGTAGAAGCTGGATGGGATGGTGAGTACTATAGAGGCGCTTATGTTTCAATAAAAAACAGTACAACTGCTGTAAATTTTAATATAAATTCAACGAATAGTGGTAATTATAATAATTTTTATGTCGGCGGGGTTATAGCTCGACAGCAGGGCGGAGATAATGGTAGTAATTACGCTTATATCACTATAGATGGTTATGTATTTACAGGTAACATAAATGTTAACATAAATAGCGCAAAAGAACTTGCTGTTGGAGGTATTTGCGGTACCACTGATGTTGGTATAACTGTTAGTAATGCACATATAAATGGAACTATTTCCGCGGCTGCAGGAAGCGGCAATGCGTATTTAAACGCTTATGCTGGCGGAATATTTGGTTGCTTCTCTATAATAAGTAGCTATACAATTACCTCTTGTTTAGTTGATGGAAGTGTTTCTCTCTCTGTTGAAAGAGGAACTGTATATGCTGGTGGAACAGCAGGCTACACAAATGCTTATAGTGGTACATATACTTATAATGTTACATACACTTCTGTCATTTCAAATGCTTCTGTGTCTGCGTTAACAAATGGAGGAAATGCTTTTGCAGGAGGACTATTCGGATATAATGGTGCTTATGTAAACGTTAAGACTGGTCAAAGTAATGGTAATGTTACAGCTACTGCTGCTAAGAATAGTACTGGAGGAAGCGCATACGCTGGAGGAACAAGCGCTTACTCAGAAAATTTAAATCGATCTACTTCTGTAATTTCGAGTCTTACATCTTCTGGAAGCATTAATGCTACCGGAACTAATGCTGGATATGCAGGAGGACTCTTTGGGTACGCATCCTTGGGTAATGTGAGTCTTATTCAATCTTATACAACAGGTTGCGTGTATGGCTCTTCTCATGCAGGCGGCTTAATTGGAAATTCTTCTAGCTACTCGATGACTATAAGCGGTTGTTATACATCTGGAATAATAACTGGTGGTGATGCTGCAATAACTGGCGGATTAATAGGAACTGGTGGTTCTACTGTTATAAAAGATTCCCAGGTTCTTGGATATTCTCCTACAGTAAGTGGTATTTTCATTGGTAACTCAGGCAGCAATAGTAGCAGAATTGAGAATTCACAGTATAATACTAACTTTGAAATTAGTGGTACAAATATTTTCGGTAACAACAATGGAACAAGTACCAGTGTAACAACCTGCGGAACGTCTGTACCGTTTACCAATTCATCAATAAAAGTAAATGCCGCCGGTGCTTCTGCAAAATCTGAAGCTAATAGTGAAATCTCACAAATTATCTCTATTGATGTTAGTACAAATACTATATTTGAAACCTCGACAGCTATTGATGTAAAAACAGAAACAATAAAATCAACTGCAACTATCACAAGCACGAGCAGTGAAATCCAATATAAATATACAACAATTTCCGGCGAGTTCATGAATGCAATAACTCGTATTGATACTGTAAACATGACTTCTCTCAGTGATATAAAAGCCCTAAATGGAGCTCTAGAGAGCGGAACGTACGCAATACGTACAACAGAGGATTTGAAATTACTCCAAAACTGGTCTAACTTTGGATTTTTGACCGGAAATTATTATTTTGTTCTTGGTGATAACATAAACCTGATGAATCAGTCTTGGACTCCTATTGCATATTCAAATTCTTCCCGTCTCAATGCAACTTTTGATGGAAACGGGTACGAAATTTCTAATTTAAGTATCAAAGGCTCTTATGAAAATGCGGGTTTGTTCGGGATGATTACTGAAGTAAAAAATCTGGGGCTCAGAAATGTTATTGTTAACAATACAAATTCCAACGGAAACACCGGTGCAATTGCAGGTAATTGTACTAATGTAACGAATTGTTATGTAACAGGTAGTGGAAGTGTAACAGGATGTTCTAACACTGGAGGCCTTGTCGGTGTCGGTGAAAAAATGACATCTTGCTATTCAGATATTAATGTAATAGGAAATGGTACTCATGTTGTCACCGCTACCGGTGGATTAATGGGTTCTATCTATTCCGGTGCAACAATTGCTTACTGCTACACAACAGGAAACGTTACTGCAAAAATCGGTAATGTTGGATTGTTTATTGGAGACGAGCTTTTGGCTATTAAGAGCAGCTATGCTACAGGCACTTTAACTAAAGATGGAACCGTTGTAAATGGATTTTTCATAGATATGCACGATAGTAGTGTTCTTACATCTCTCAAATATAGTTCTTTCTACAAAAATACTTCCGGAAAATATGTGTTCAATGGTTCTAACCTTTCCTCCATGCCTTACAACTACAATACAAAACAGGATATTGTTGATGTAAGAGCTCCTTATAAAGTTCTTTTTAGCACCACATATACAGCCTCAGGTACAGACGGTTCAATTGTGACTACGACTATTTCAACTAAAACCGAAACAGTTTCCGAAACTCAGACCGTTCCTGTTACATCTTCTGTTGCTATGACTTCTGAAACAACTTTCTCGCAGTTGGGCATGACTTCTGATAACGAAACTATTTCCGGTGTATACAATGGCAAAGCCTTTACACTGACGATTACATCAGCTGATACGGTCGGAGATATTGCCTCGGCACTAGGTGATTACGGAATTACTGCAACGGTAAGAGGCGGAAGAATTTATATTAATGATTCCGAAAATGCATATATCACAAATATTTCTTCGGCTGTAAAAAATGCTCTTGGTATTACTGCGTCTATGGGTAATGGCTCTTCTTACACTGTGACAACTCATACAACAGTTACTACCAATACCATTGCCAGCCAAACTACAATTCACGTAACTTCGACAGTCCAAATGAGTGAAGAAACAAAATTCTCCGAAATTGGCATGAATTCCGATAACGAATATATTAAAGGAAGCTATAACGGGAAGAATTTCTCTATTGCTGTGACACGCTCAGATACAGTAGGCGACATTATTGAAGCACTTGCTGATTACGGAATAAATGCGTCTGTAAGAGGCGGAAAAATTTATATTAACGAATCAGAAAACGCTTACATAACGAGTTTTTCAAATGGCATTAAAAACGCACTTGCTATTAGTGCATCCGGCGGAAGCGGTTCTACATATACTATTACGACAATTAAAACCTATGCAAATACTGCTCCGACAAATAATGTACTTGGAAAGGTAACTGTGACTTCTGCTGTAACAAGAGATACTGCGCTTTCTGATTTGGGCGTTACAACCGGCGAGTACAATATCTGGAACAACGGTGTTAAGTATACTGCACTAATTTCTTCTGATGAAACGGTCGGGTCTTTGCTTGATACACTGGCGCAGTTTGGTATACAGGCAAGTATTGTTAATAACGGAAATACTTCAACCATTAGACTTACAGGAAACGGTAATGCTTATGTTGCAAAATCCGCATCTATAAATAATGCTTCAAATGTTGTTGATGTTTTATTCCCTTCTGCAAATAAGACAACAACTTACAATTACAATGGCAATTTGCAGATTTACAGCACTGTAACAACGCACACAACAGCAACAGAAGACACTCTACTCAGCGAGTTTGATACTCCGTGGGGTAATACAACTTTAAAAAATGCCGGAATACTTGCTCTTGAGGTTAACGGAGAGTCAAGAAATATTACTATTACTGAAAATGATACTTTCGGAACTCTGATTGATAAATTACAGGAGGCAGGTGCTGAGGCTGCACTCATTGGCGGACGTTTATACATAAGCAGTGCAAACAATCTTTCTATTAACACTGCCGCATCAACTTCTGCACTGGTTAATCCTAATGCAGCTATAAAGCTTACGAAAACTGCTTCTCTTGATGATTTTACAGCAAGCGATTCGGCTATCGTAGAAACAGAAACGATTATAGAAGAACATACCGGTTCTGCTGCTTCTTATGCAAATTTAGACACAAAACTCGGGCTTCTGAATATTTCAAGCGGAACTATTTCTATTTACAAAAACGGGGTGAAAGCTACTATTAATGTAAATGAAGATCAAACTTTCAGTGATTTGAGAGCACAAATCTCCGCTAAATTCTCTGATGTTGATTTGAGCTTTGAGGATGGATATCTTGTGCTTAAATCTTCTGATAAGAATGCTGAACTCGATTTTGGCTCTACAACTGATACTTCTAACTTCCTTGCAATTACGGGACTTAAAAAAGATAAAGATGACAAAACCCGTGTTACAAGTGCAAGACAGCTTTATTGCGTAAATGCAGATTCAAAAGTCACAGAAGCTGGACTGTTCAAAAAAGGCGATGTTACTGCAGGTACTTTCTTTGTTGGTGATCAGAAATTTACAATCGATGAAAATACAACAATTTCAGACATAATTTCTATGATTAATTCAAGCGAAGATTCTAATGCCACTGCATACTGGGATAGTATTAATGCTCAGCTTGTAATAAAATCAAGAACCACCGGTGCTGCTCTTATTAATATAGAAGCTGGAACAAGTAATTTTACTGATATTCTCGGGTTTACACAATCTGAATGGAATGCTGACGGAACGCTTAAATCTACCAAGCTTAAAGTAGATTCACAAACACTTGGCTCCAATGCAGAGTTTAGAATTAACGGAACTTTATTCACCGCTACTTCTAACACAATCGGAAGTGATATATCAAGAATTAAAGGTGTTACTATAGATTTAAAAGGGCTGACTGAAGGTTCGGCTGTAACTCTGACTGTAGAAAGGGATAAGGAATCTCTTGCTTCCGCAATTTCTGATGTAGTTGATTCTTACAATGAACTTATGACAAACGTTGATAAAGAGCTTGCGGTAGACGGTTCTCTGCACAGTGAATCAATGCTTAAACTTATTAGAAATAGGCTGAGAAGTATTATGACAAGTTCTGATGCAGGTGCGGCTGTCTTTAGAAACCTAAACCAGATTGGTATTACAACTGACAAGGCGTCAGCAGGAAGTATAAGTACCAGCAATATTACAAAACTAACTTTTGATAAAGATAAATTCTTTGATGCTCTTAAGGCTGATGAGGATGCTGTTAAAGCTTTGATTATCGGCGGTACTGATAATACCGGTATATTTACAAAAGTTGAAGAACTTTTAGAAGATGCACTTAGAAGTGTTTCCGGTTATTTTGACTCAACTGCCAATAGTCTTCAAAATAAAGCAAAACGAATTGATAAGAAAATCGCTGCAGAAAATACTGCTATTGAAAAATACAAAGCAAGATTAGAAAATAAATTTAATTCAATGGATATGTTAATCGGGCAAATGCAAAATCAATACAGCTCATTTTTGGGTTCATAAAAAAGGCGGTTTGGAAATTTTCCAAACCGCCTTTACTTCTAGTTAATTATATCTCCGTAACCCTCAGGATTATTCAACAAATCATAATTAATCTCATTTTCGTTATCAGCGATTGCGGCCGCGACAACAGCATCGGAAGTTACGTTGAGAAGTGTTCTCATCATATCTGTAATTCTTTCGATAGTAAATAAGAACGCAAACCCTGCAACAAGCTGTTCAGGGCTTAAGCCCATACCATTCAGTACAAGTGCAATTGTGATTAAACCGGCTCCCGGTATGCCTGCACAGGTTGAAGATGCGATAATTGCAAGCAGAGCAATTTGAACAACAAGGAACGGAGTGAGTGCTACGCCGTAAGCCTGTGTTAAGAAGATTACCGCAATTACCTGAAGCATTGCAGTTCCGTCCATATTAAGCGTTGCTCCAAGAGGAAGAACAAAGCTTGAGACTTTATGTGAAATACCTCTTTTTTCACAACATGCAATTGTTAAAGGCAGTGTTGCAGAAGAACTTGCAGTGCCGAAAGCTACCATCATTGCTTCAGCCATTGCTGCATAAAGCATTAATACCGGAACTTTAGAAAATATTTTTAAAAAGATTGGATATACTATAAAGAACTGTATTGCAAAACCGAGAGCAAGAACACCAAGATATTTTGAAATACTCATAAATATATCTATGCCGAAAGATGAAACAGCAACAGCTGTAAGTGCGAATACGCCGGGTGCAGCGAAGCACATAATCCAGTCGGTAATTTTCATTGTAGCTGCGAAAATTGACTCAAAGAAACCTACAAACGGCCTGTTAATATCGCCTACTTTTGCCAGTGCTATAGAAAACATAACAGCAAAAACGATTATAGGAACCATATCACCGCTGGCTATTGAAGCAAGAGGGTTTTTCGGAATAAATCCTAAGAAAATATTAAGCAGATTACCTTTTTGCGCTTCTATTGTAGCAGCAACCTGAGCCTGAATATCAGCAGCTGTATCAATATTTATATAATGTGCTGCGCCCAGTCCGGGTTTAAGCAGTAATGCAAGTGCAGCACCAATTGTTACTGCTGCGACAGTAATAATTGTATAGTAGAAAATCATTTTTGTTCCCAGTTTCCCGAGCTGTTTGCTGTCGCCTATACTTGTAATTCCGATTACTATTGCCGAAATTACAAGCGGAATAACTACCATTTGGATTAGTCTTATAAATACCTGTCCGATAAAAGTTAGAGTTGTCATAATAACCGGACTTGGTTCCTTATGAAGCCAAATTCCGACAAGAACACCCAGAACAAGACCGGCAAAAATATGCCAGTTTCTCTTTAAGCCTAGCCCAAGTGCAATTAACACTTGCATGTGAAATTTCATATATAAATCCTCTCATATACTTATATAACTAGTCTATTGTACAATTATTTGAAGCAAATGTAAAGATTTAGTTACCTAAAATACTTTCTCCGGAAATCTTTTCCCCTTTTATAACATAACGTGCTGTTTCTGTTTTCATAAGATGGTTATCAACCAAAGAAAAAGATTCAAGGCTTAGTGTATTGATACCCGAAAAAGTATTATCAGAAAGTCTGAGGGTTATGGTATCCGTAAGCATTTTGTTATCGTATGGAGCTTTTTTAGAAAACACAATCAAGTTTCCTTCAACAGTTTTTAGTGAAACTTCTGCGTGCGCTCCGCTGAAAGGATTTGACAAAGTGACTTTATCTCCTGCACGCGAAAGAGTCCAAAAATCTATGCTTTGCGGTTTGAAAGTGCCGTAGCTGTTTGTATCTTCAAGTTTTGCCGTTACTCTCCAGCTGCCAAAAAACGCTTTTGGAATGTCGTTTACAGATACTCCAGCCTTAAGTGTAAAGTCCTCTGCTGTGACAACTGCACCAGTTAATAATATTAATAATAAAATAAAAAGTTTTTTCATAGATTTATTATACCACTTATTTTTATGTTATCCTATTATTATATTTACACGAGCGAGGGATTATTATGACAGAAACTAAGATTAAAATTGATGATTTGCCGACTGTTTATGATGCGAAATCAACAGAAGAAAAGATGTATAAATTTTGGGAAGACGGCGGATATTTTAGAGCAGATGCTCATTCCAACAAACCTCCATTTACCATAGTCATTCCTCCTCCGAATGTAACAGGTGTTCTCCATATGGGACACGCGTTGGACGGAACTTTGCAGGATATTTTAACCCGCTACCACAGAATGAGCGGCTACGAAGCTTTATGGCTTCCGGGAACTGACCATGCCGGTATTGCAACTCAGGCAGTTGTGGAAAAAGAACTTAGAAAAGAAGGTTTAAGCCGCCACGATATAGGAAGAGAAGAGTTTCTAAAACGTACCTGGAAATGGGCAAATGAACATAAGTCAGCTATCCTGAACCAGTTTAGACGTTTAGGTGCGTCTTTTGACCGTTCAAGAGAAAGATTTACTTTTGATGAAGGCTGTTCTGAAGCTGTAAAAGAAGTTTTTGTAACACTTTATAATAAAGGTTTAATTTATAAAGGTGCGTATATTGTAAACTGGTGTCCTCGCTGTCAGAGCGCTATTTCTGATATTGAAACTGAATACGAAACAGAACAAGGGCATCTATGGGAAATTTCTTACCCGCTCGTTGGTGAAGCCGGTGCAATCATTGTTGCTACAACAAGACCGGAAACTATTTTCGGCGACGTTGCTATTGCAGTTCACCCTTCTGATAAAAAATATTCTGAATTAATCGGAAAAACTGTTATGATTCCGCTTTCAGGCAGACAAATTCCTATTATTGCAGATGAATATGTAGATAAATCTTTTGGTACAGGTGCAGTTAAGATTACTCCTGCACATGACCCTAATGACTATGAAGTAGGCAAACGCCATAACTTTAAGCCAATCTGGGTTATTGATGAAGAAGGCAAGATGAAAGCCTGTGCAGAAGTTCCGCCTGATTATCAAGGTCTTGACAGATACGAAGCGCGTAAGAAAGTTGTTGATATGTTGAGCTACAATAACTTCCTTCTGCGTGTAAAAGATCACGAACATAACGTTGGTAAATGCCAGAGATGCAACACGACAATTGAACCGCTTCTTTCTGAACAATGGTTTGTAAAAATGGAACCTCTTGCAAAAGAAGCAATTGCAGCCGTAAAAGACGGCAGAATTACTTTTATTCCTGAAAGATGGGAAAAGAATTACTTAGGCTGGATGGAAAATATAAGAGATTGGTGTATCTCAAGACAATTATGGTGGGGACATCAGATACCTGCTTATTACCACAAAGAAACCGGAGAAATGGTTGTTGCTAAAGAAAATCCTGATCCTGAAAATTATGTACAGGATACTGACTGTCTGGATACGTGGTTCTCATCAGGTTTGTGGCCGTTCTCTACAATGGGTTTCCCTAACTCTGAAACAGATGATTTCAAAAAATTCTATCCGACATCAGTTCTTGTAACGGGCTTTGATATTATTTTCTTCTGGGTTGCAAGAATGATTACAATGGGATTGGAATTTACTGGTAAAGCTCCATTCTCAAAAGTTTATATTCACGGTTTAATACGTGATGAAAAAGGCCAGAAAATGTCAAAATCAAAGGGAAATACTATTGACCCTGTTCAAATTATTGATAAATACGGCTGCGATGCCTTGAGATTTACAATGACATCTCTGTGTACATACGGAGGGCAGGATATCAAGGTTTCTGACGAAAGATTTGAGTACGGCAGAAACTTTGCTAACAAACTCTGGAATGCTTCAAGGTTTGTACTTATGAATCTGGATGGAGTTGATAATAAACCGATTGACAGAGAAAAATTAACTCTTGTTGATAAGTGGATTTTAAACCAGCTTAATGAAACTGCAAAGACTGTTAATCAGTATATGAAAGAGTATAGAATAGGTGAAATTGCTCATGAATTGTATGACTTCTTTAGAAGCGAATACTGCGACTGGTATGTTGAAATTGCAAAAATTCAGCTTCAGGACGCAGATTTGAAGAGAAATACACAACGTGTTTTAAGATACGTTCTTGATATGTCACTTAGAATGCTTCATCCGATTATGCCTCATATAACAGAAAATGTTTGGGGCTTAATCCCGGGAGAAAAAGAAACAAGTGCATTGATAATTGCTAAGTATCCGGTTTATGAAGAAGCTATGAGCTTCCCTAAAGAAGCTGAGGAAATGAAGCTTGTGTTTGAAACAATTACATCACTGAGAAACGTAAGACAGAGTTTCAATATTCCAACTTCTGCAACTGTTGATGTAGAAATAAGGGCAGAGGGTAAAGAAAAAGAAATCTTTACTGAAATTGAAGCATATATCCGCAGACTTGCTAAGGTTAATAATATAACTTATGCGGAAATGAATGCGCAAACCCCTCCAAAATCTGCTGCGGCAGTAGTTTCTGCTTCAAAACTTGTAGTTCCGCTTGCTGATTTGATAGATTTGGATGCAGAGATTAAACGTCAGGAAAAGAAACTTGAAAAATTAACAAACGAAAAGAACTCTTTAGAAGGCAGAATGAAGAACGAGAAGTTTGTAGCAAATGCGCCAAAAGAACTTGTTGAACAAACAAATGCTCGTATTGCCGAAATATCTGCACAGCAAGTGGTTATAAAGGATTTGATAGATTCATTGAAGTAGCTTGTAGTGTAGAAATTGAGGTCAGCCTGTAGCAAAACTTCTAGTCGGGGGTTGTAATGGAATGCTGACCGACTGTTTGACTACGTACGTAGTACATACTTGCATAAGTATAAATATATGCTATAATATGTATATAAAGTAACGATGTAATGTTTTCGACAGGAAACAACAATTTGCAATGAAAAAATTTAATATTTTACAATGTAAGGGCGCTGCTTATTTTAGCGGTGCGGGCGTTGTTGCATTACATTGCTGCTTTTGTAGACTATTACAATAAAGCAGGACGTAGCAGTGGCAATATCATTCAGCGGATTAGCATCCGGATTAGATACTTCTTCTTGGGTTGAATCGCTTGTAGCATTGAAGCAGGCGAAAATTGATACGCTGGAAGAACAAAAAGAAACGGTACTCTTATCACGCGAAACATTGAATAATATAAAATCATTTTTCAATTCTTTCCGCTCTGTAATAGAGAAGGTAACGGATGCGAAGTACGGTGTAGCGTCTATGGATATTTTTGCCCAGAAACTTGCGACATCATCTGATTTAAATATCCTGACAGCGAGTGCAGCAACAGAAGCTGAGGAGGCTGAATATAATATTCTTGTGGATAATCTTGCGACCAGCACAGAGGCGGTAAGCGGTCTTAAGGTTTTGAATACAATTATTGAAACCTCAACCGCAGTCGGCAATACCAAACTTGTTGATTTGGGAATTAAAGTTGGTGAAATTGGTATTGATAATAACGGTATATATAATATTATCCAGATTGAAAAGAACGACACGATAGAGAGTTTTATTGCGAAACTTCATAACATCGGAGTTGATGCCACCTATAATTCAAAGACCGGAATATTTGGCATAAACCTTGATGACGGCAGTATTGATGATACTTTAACCATACATGATGACGGAAGCGTGGGAACAGGCATTCTTGATATATTTAATCTTCATGAAAAAGGCGGTTATGAAAGTACTTATTTGCAAACTTCGACATCTGAGACAATTGTAAATGCCGCAACAAGTTCGACAAAACTTTCAGAGCTAGGAAGTATTAAGGCCGGTAATATTCAGGTAAAGGCAAATGGTACAAGTTATAATCTTTCAATCGATGGCAATACAACCCTCGGGGGGCTTGTAAGCAGTCTTAATTCACTTGGAGTTGATGCAAAACTTGCAAGTAATGGTGTATTAACAATAAATGATGCAGAAATTGTTGACAGCGGAAATACCGGCATAATTACTGCTCTTGGCCTTGAAACTGATATTAATTCTAAAACCCAGACAGCATCGGGGTTAAAGACGGTTGTTGTGACGACGACTGATGCTGCAGCAACAGGTACAACAAAACTCTCAGAGCTTGGCAGTATTAAGGCCGGCAATATTCAAGTTAAGGCAAACGGCGCACTTTATACTATTGCAATATCAGGTTCAACTACATTACAGGGCTTGATAGATGCATTGAGTGCAAAAGGCGTTGATGCATCCTTATCATCTGACGGGGTATTTACTGTAAAGAACGCAGAGATTATAGATAGCGGAAACACTGGTTTGATATCAGCTTTAGGGCTTCAGGTTGACGTAAATTCAAAAACACAAAGTTCAATTGATTTGCGTACTGTTGTTACAACAACAACACAGGCAGCTGCAACAGGTGCAACAAAATTATCACAGCTTGGTTCAATTACAAACGGCAATATGCTGGTTAAGGCGAATAATACGACTTATACAATTGCGATTAACACCTCTACAACATTACAGGGATTAATAGATGCTCTAAAGGCAAAAGGTATAAGTGCTGAACTTTCCGGTGATGGGACTTTAACAATCAATGATGCCGAGATTATTGATAATAATACAGGAATCATAAACGCGCTTGGTCTGAAAAAAGAAGTAAGCTCTAAAACACAGACAGCGAATAATCTGAGTTATAAGAGTGTTATTACAACATCTTCAGAGGCAACTTCTTCAACGAAACTTGGTGATTTAAGTGTATGGTCTAAAATTAGTACAAGTCCGGTTCTTACAGCTAAAAATACATCCGGCGGAACTACTTCAATCACTCTTACATCTACAATGACAATTGGCGATGTTGTAACAAAATTAAACTCGGCAGGCTTGAGTGCTGCGTTCAGTTCAAGCGGAGTTCTTGCGGTAACAGGCGGTGAAGTAAGCGGAAATGCTGCGGAAGCTCTTGGTATAAAGAGCGGCTCTGAGAATACGAGCGGAGTCTGGGCAAATGGAAATACTTTGTTCACACAGGGTGTAAACTATGCGGTTGCATCAAATACTCTCGGTGAATTAGGCATTAGTACAGCAAAGCCTTCAAGCGGTTATGCTCTTGCTGTATATAATTCTTCGAATGCTCTTGTGAAAGAAATCAGTGTAAGTTCATCAACAAGAATTGATGATATTTTTTCAGCTTTAAGCCAGTATGGTATAACAGGTACAATAGATGAAGGCAAAATAACTCTTAAGTCGAGCAACGGAAACTACATCAAGGGCAGTGTCGCAGATGCTCTGGGAATTTCAACCATAACATCCGTTATTGTCAGCAGTACGAATGCGTCCTCAACTTCTTCCATTAAGTATACAGTAACTCAGGTTGTGAGCGGAACTACGACTTTTGCACAGGCAGGCTTGAATGCTGCCGGTAAAGTGTTGGAAATTAAAACAAAAGAGAATGGGGTAACTCAGGCCTACATAACAATTGCTTCAAATTCAACAACTTTTGACAGTATGTTTTCATCACTTTCCAAGTATGGTTTTTCAGCAGCTATTAATGATGGTGTGATAACTTTATCATCAAGCCAGTATATAGTTGGCGGGAGTATGGCAGAGCTTTTGGGTATAGAAACTTATGCGACATCGGATGCTTATACTGTTGGAGAAGCAGTTACATCTACGGCGCAGCTTACTTATACAGCAACAATAGTTGCTGGTTCAAGCTCATTAATAAAAGATTATATTTCTTTAGATTCAAACAGTGCAAATAATAGAATACGTATTTATAAAAATAATGACTTAGAGTATGTTGATTTTACGGTAACATCATCAACAACTTTTGGCCAGCTTATGTCTGCAATGGAAGCGCAAGGTATATCTGTATCAATGAGTAATGGTGTTTTGTCGTTCAATACTCCGCAGTATGGTGCCCATGCAGAAGATATTCCGGCATCAGGCGGAATTTTATCTAAACTTGGAATTGGTAAAAAGGATATAGGTGATATTACTGTACCTTTGAGCCAGACATCAACTATGCCAATTACGTATACAACGTATAAGAATTATACTTTGGATAGTAACAGTACAACGACTCTTGGTGAGCTTGTGACAGCGATGGCCGCTGGCACAAACTATACACTCATTTTAAATACTAGAAATAGTCGATATGTAAATGGCAGATATGAGGACTATGACATCTCCATGTACACTATGACAGTTACTGCTACAACAACCTGGAGTGAGTTCTATAATGTTTTGAGGTATTCTTATAATACGTGGGTATATTGGAATAGCAACAATAATACAATGTATTTGGGCTCTAATAGATACTCTATGACCGGAACTTTTTCAGACCTTGTCGGATGGACAACTACAATCAGGGCTAATGAAACAATTACAGCAAAAGACTATACCGGCGGTGAGGTGCAGGCATATGTTACAAACAGCTGGTCTATGACATCTTCGGATAAAGTTTATTATACAATTATTACAAATGGAAGTGCATCTGCTACAACAATTACAGCAAATACAACTTTTGTTCAGCTAGGCTTGCATGATGGCGGAAGTAGTTACCAAACCTATAATATGTATATTAGTGGCAAATCTAAATATTTTACAATCAGGTCTAATACTACAGTAGGAGATTTTATTGAATTCATAAAAACTAATGGCGGACCTGATGTGACATTAAAAGATGGAAAACTTTCGTTCAGCTCTAATGGAGAGAAGTATCTGAGCTCTATAGATTCGCAACTTAGGAATAGATTTAATTTACCTCAAAATGGCAGCTTTACTTATGGCATAACTTCAATCAGGCAAAATACTACAATGAATGATATTTTAGGTATAAGTTCTGGCGTTTATTATTTAGACTTTGAGTACTATACTCCTTATACATGGAGTGGGGGTACAGGGTATAACTCTGGTTATCAGACTTTTTCATTAAACAGTAGTACAACCATGGCTGAAGTACTTGATTTCTTGAACAATACAGTTGGAGTGAGTGCTACGCTGGTTAATGGCAAGCTTTCAATTAAAAAAGGAAGCGGCGGAAATATCTTAAAAGATATACGAGTATCTTCAACTTCTGGTTCTTATGGAAATCCGTCACTGGCAGAAGATTTCAAAAAAGCTCTGAAAATCGAGGTCGGAAAGGGATACACATATACAGCTTCAGGGGGCAATGATTTATATACCACAACAACTTCCAAAGCTCTGGGTACAGCATCGGCAGAAAACCTCGTAATAACTGCTGAAACTAAATTAACAGCTCTTGGATTTGATTATAATAGAGGATATGAGATTTTGTCATATAGAAAAATGAATAGCGCAACCAGCTTTTCTAATTCTACACTTTTCTTTACTGTAAACTCAAGCTCAACTGTTGGTGATTTGCTGGCATATATTAACAGTAATAGTAATTTTAATGCTACATTAAAAAACGGTAAACTTACTATTACCGGAAAAAAGATTGATAACAACAATATGACTTATATAACCAGATATAATTCAATATTTCAGGATATATTTAAATTGGAAGATGCCGGTAACAATGTTTCTTATAAAATGGGCGATGTTTACCAGAATACAAATTCTAAAACTAATACAAGAGTTGGCGACAAAAAAGCCGAAAATGATTCTAAAACACTACGGCAGCTAGGTTTGACTGCAAATGCAACAATTTCTATGAACAATACTGATGGAAATGTTACCTGGAAAATTATTACTCCTGACATGACACTTGGACAATTTATAAAAATTCTTACAGATTATGGTGTTAGTGCCAGATATGATACTAGTTCAGGTAAGCTTAATATCGGTTCATTAAATGATACTGAATGGGTTGAAACCATATCTGATAATCTAAAATCAACTCTAAAAATTAAAGGTGTCGGTACCGGTTACACATATCAGGTTATTGGAAACGCTGCATATGAAAATACTTCATCAAGAACTATTAAAACAGTTACAACACATACGGCAACAGCGACTACAACATTAGAACAGATTGATGGCTTCCAGAACGGTAACGGCAATATTCTTGTGCACAAAGCTGATGGCAGTACTGAAACTTTATACGTAGATTCAACTTCTACACTGCAAGACTTCTTTAATCAAATAGCAGCTTACGGGCTCAAGGGAAGCATAAATTCTGCAGGTGTTGTTACAATTACCGGTGACGGAAATACCTTTATTTCAACAGCTTCAGGTGGTTCAAATCTTGTATCGCTGTTAAAACTATCTCTTAATAAAACTTCTACTACAGGTACCGTAAATACAACAACAGGCTCAATAAGCTCTACTGCTCAAGTTATAGCAACTGCTGAAACACAACTCGGCAACCTTGCGTATGCAAACGGTACAAAACTGACTTTTGATTCAAGCGGGTTTGCTTCATTAGTAATGCAGACAAAAACCAGAGAAGGTTTGTTGAAAAACTTTACTGTAAACTTCTCGAAGACTTCCACGCTGGGCTCAGTACTGGATGCCTTCAAAGCTCAGGGCTTGAACGCTTCTATAGACGCAACAGGCAGATTTTCAGTAAGTACTGATTCTCTTTCTGATTTTAACATCTCAGGTGCTCTTGGTACATATCTAATGGGAGCTTCTTATAATAAATCTTATGAAACAAAAGGCGGTACACCGCTTTCAGCTTCTTCGGTTAGTACAGTAACAGCAGCCGCGACAAGGGAAACTAAACTTGCAGACCTTGGAGTTACTACAGGCGAATACAATATCTATAATAACGGGGTAAAATTCACTGCACAGATTTCTTCTGATGAAACACTCGGCTCATTTATTGATACGCTAAGCTCGTTCGGTATTCAGGCCGGATTAATCAATAACGGCTCGACCTCAAAGCTTATTATCAATGGCAGCGGCAATTCGTATATAGCAAAATCAAACAGGGTTTCAAATTCTTCTAATGTTGTGGAAAAACTCTTCGGAAGCAATACAACGGCAGATAGTTATAAATATACAGGTAAAGAAATCTTAACATCAACTTCTACATCAACGCAGGCCGCAGATTCAACTGCTCTCCTGTCAGCTTACGGGGTAACAGCAGGTGAATATTATATTTATACAAACGGTAACAGGCATACTCTGCAAATTTCTTCTGATGAAACAATAGGTTCATTAATGGAAACCCTGAGCAGCTATGGTATAAAAGCTGAACTTGTTAAGAATGGAAACAGCTCTAAAATTGTACTTACAGGCAGCGGTGATGCTTATATAGCTCAATCAAGCAATACTTCTAATGCTTCAAATATAGTAAATAAACTGTTTGGCGGAAGCTCTGCCATTGTTAATGAATCAAGCTATACAGGCTCTCAGCGGGTTACCACAAAGGTTACTGCAACTGTAGCCGCTTCTGAATCGACATCGCTGGCAAGTCTTGGTGTAACTGCCGGTGAATACTATATTTACAATAACGGAGTTAAATACACGGCCCTTATATCTTCTGATGAAACAATTGGGTCATTTATGAATACTCTTAAATCTTTCGGTATCCAAACCGGACTTATTAATAACGGAAGTTCGGCAAGTCTTGTGCTGATTGGAAATGGCAACTCTTATGTCGCAAAATCAAACAGCGTTTCTAATGCTTCTAATGTCGTTGAAAAATTATTTGGAACAGCCGGTCCTGATTCTAGCTTCTCATATACCGGCTCCGAGCTTCTTTATAAAACCGTTACACATACCGCTACGGCAACAGAAGATACTCTGCTCAGTGTATTTGACACCCCGTGGGGGGATACAACTCTTAAATCCGCAGGAAATCTGGCACTTCAGGTAGACGGCAAAAATATTGCTATACAGATTACTGATACGGAAACTTTCGGCTCATTAATAGACAAGCTTGAAGCTGTCGGAGTGCAGGCATCATTTGTCGGGGGTAAACTCTATATCAGCGAAATGAACGGTGTTTCTATTCTAGCTGATGGAACGACATCTTCAATAATTAATCCGAATGCAAATATCCATCTGGCTTATAAAAGTTCTATGGATGGATTTATGGAAAGTACCAGTGCAATTGTCCAGAAAACAACAATTGTTGAGGAAAAAACTCTGTCTGCTGCTAATTATGCAGGGCTGGATACTCAGCTAAAGACGCTTAATATTACAGGCGGAACATTCTCAATTTTCAGAAACGGAGAAAAAGCTACTATAAATGTAAATTCTGATAATACCTTCGACGATTTACGCTCGCAAATAGCTTCAAGATTCTCTGATGTTGATTTGAAATTTGAAGAAGGAAAACTTGTTATATACTCAAAAGATGATGATGTCGAGCTTCAGGCAGGAACTACTACAGATACCTCAAATCTTCTCGCAGTGACTGGATTGGCTGAAGATGAAGAAGGCCGTTCAGTAAGTGCACGTGCGCTCTACTGTGTTAACGAAAGTTCTGTTCTGACTCAAACCGGACTTTTCCGTAAAGGTGATGTTAAGGAAGGTACTTTCTATGTAGGGGATCAGATGATTACGATTACCAATAAATCCACGCTGTCTGATATTATTTCGCAGATAAATTCTTCTGATACCGCAAATGCAACTGCTTATTGGGACAGCATTAACGGAAGGCTGGTTATCAAATCTCGCTCAACAGGTCAGGCGTTTATTAATATTGAAGCAGGTACAAGCAACTTCACTGATATTATGGGATACACAGAAACAGAATGGTATGCTGACGGATCTGTGAAAAAAGCACGTATGGTTACTGACTCGCAAAATCTTGGTGAAAATTCGAAAGTATCAATTAACGGAACTACATATACCTCGACTTCTAATATTCTTACAAGTGATATAACACGTATTAAAGGTCTTACTATTAATTTAAACGGGGTAACAAGCGGTTCCGCTGTCAAACTTACGGTTGAAAAAGACAAAGAAACCGTTGCAAACTCGCTTTCTGATATTGTGGATTCATATAACGAACTTATGAAAAATGTTGATGAGGCAGTTGCAAAAGACGGAAGCCTGAAAAACCAGACAACATTAAAAATGCTCAGAAATCAGATTAGAAGTGCAATGATGAGTTCTATAGGAAATGCATCTGTATTTAAAAATCTTGATGCGATTGGTATTTCTGTTACTTCTGCAAGTGCAAATAATGTTTCTACTTCAAATGAAAGTATTATCAATCTTACTTTTGATAAGGACAAGTTCCTTGATGCATATGAAGCTGACAGTGATGCTGTTAAAGAACTGCTGATTGGTACCGGAATAAAAGGTAGTTCTACTGCGACAGACGGTGTGTTTACAAAGGTTGAAAGTATTGTGGAAAACTCATTGCAGTCTGTAATAGGCTATTTCTCTATTGCCGATGCCGCTTATGCCCGTGAAATTAATAAAATTGAGAATAAAATTGTAAGCGGAAATGAAGCTATTGAAAAGTATAGGGCAAGGCTTAATAAAAAGTTTAACTCTATGGATATGCTGATTTCTAATATGCAGAACCAATACAGCTCGTTTCTATCTTAATGCCTTGCGCAAACCTCTTTTTTAAGTTACAATCAAATTTGAATAAGGAGAGGTCTATGTCAGACGATAATGTCATTAAACTCGGGGGTAAATCCAGGGGTAAATCCGATGGAAACAATAAGAACGAAGAAGTCTGCTGTAGTTTCTGTGGAAGGTCTAATGAGGAAGTTCTGAAAATGGTGAAAGGACCGGGGGTGAATATTTGCTCCGAGTGTGTAATGATTGCGGTACAGTACCTGATTTTGCAGGATAGAATGTTGTCTTCCGATGCACAAAAAATTCTCGATGCTTTCTGGCATAAAAATTAAAGATGAGGTTTTATGAATAAAATTCAAATAAAAGCAGAAATTCTTGCTACTTTGACAGCGTTGATGACGTCAACGCAGCCGCAAGCTTCTTTGATTACTGACTTAAAAAATATTGATGATAAAAAAACTGTTCTCGAAGTGTTAATCAGGGAGCTGGTTAATGCGAACGAGCAAAAAGCGGTAATGATTTGCTGGCTTTTGATGGAGCTTATTGATAAAGATACGCTGAATGATGAACTTTGGAATGTTATTAAAGCTCCTGAATATAACGACCATGTTAAGATGATAGCTTTTAACATGCTTAAAGACCTTGGTAATAAAATTGATTATGAAGTAATCAGCGGATATTTTGAACAGTTTAATGAACTTATTAACAGGGAAACAAAGCAGCTTCTTGAAACGGCTATTATGAATCCGGAAGCACAGATTGATTTTATGGATTTTCTGAACGCAATCAGTGACAGCGATAAAATTATTCTTATAAAATCTCTGGAAGAAGATTATGCCTATGATGCCCTTGCAAATATCCTTATTCCTGTATTTTTATACTATATTGATACAGAAGTCGGGTATACAGCTCTGGAAATTCTCGGCCGTTCTAAATCACAGCTTGCTTATCATGCGCTTGAAAATGCAAAAAAATATGCAAAAGAAGATTTGCTCTCAAGGATTAATAAGGCTCTATCTGAACTTAAAATGGCTGGTGTAAGGGTTGATAATACAGAAGAATTTTACAGAAATATTCTGCAGGAATCAAAGCCGTATAAAATTTATACTTCTTTCCCTGACGGGCATGGCAACATGGCGATTATTTTCTCAAGAATACGAGCAAATAAAACACTGCAATTTCTTGCAATTGTTATAAACCCTAGATATGGAATTCTTGATTCTTTCGGCTTTAATTCAATGACAGAACAAGATTTTTATAAAATTGTTGATAAGTTTTATAATTATCAAGAAAAATATGAGATTAATGCAGGTGTAGCAAAGTATCTGCTTGAGCAGGCTGAAGAAAATTCACACTTGAACAACGACCCTGTGCCGTATGAATATATCTGCTGGCAGAGTATTCTTCTCGATATAGAGGCGGAAAAGCCGGCTTTTTATCTGGAAAAGAAAGAGTTAAACCAGAAAGATATTGATAAACTTTGTCTTAGTGATTATGTGCAAAACTGGTTCTTTGACGAAATTACTTCAGAAGAATTTAAAACTTTTATCGAAAAATTGTCATCAGAATTTAAAGCAAATAATTTTAATGTTGATTTGGATAAGTTTGTCGCAGATAACTTCGACAGTATTTATAGCGCGCAGGAACTCGCTTATAAGCTTATTATGTTTAATATGGCAGCCTACTTAAGAATGCTCAAGGGTGATAAAGAACTCGCAGAAATATTTTATTCGCTGGGCTCTAATTACAGTTTCCTGACAAACATTATTAGAAAAAGTATTTACGAGTATTATGTCGGCAAGCGCTATATTCTGAAAAATCAAAGAAAAGCTTCAAATATATTTGAAAAACGTACTAAGGCTAATACCGATGATTTTAAGCTGTTGCAGCTTGATATGATAATCTCCAGCATTGAAGCAAGGTGGGTAGATAATGCATAAAATAATGGCGCTTGATGTCGGAACAAAAAGAATTGGCGTTGCTTTGAGTGATTACTTGCAGGTAATTGCAAATCCATGTACCTGTATTCAGAGAGAACCCGAGCAGAAAGCTATAGAAGAGATTACTAAAATAGCAAAAGAAAACAGGGTTGAGAAAATAGTTGTAGGTGTTCCGTACAATATGGACGGTACTTTAGGCTTTCAAGGAGAAAATTGTATAGAATTTTCACAAAAATTAATTGGTTTTGATATAATATTGGAAGACGAAAGATTAACTTCTGAAGAAGCAGAAGAAAGGTTAAAAAGCCGCAAGGTCGATTTTAGAAAAAATAAAGGACTTGTCGATATCGAAAGTGCCTGTATAATATTAGAACAGTATTTAGGGAAATGATTATGAGCGAAGAAAATCAGGAAATGGAACAACAATTCGTAGAAATCTACGGTGAAGACGGACAAATTGTAAAATGCGAAATCTATGATGTTATAGATTTTGAAGACAAGACTTACGCACTGCTTCTTCCTGTAACTGAGGATGAAGAAGACGATGATTCCGAAGTTATTGTTATGGAGTATATTGAAGAAGGCGAAGACGGCTATTTCCAAAACATTGAAGACGAAGAAGAATTCAAAAAAGTTTGCGCTTTTATTGAATCATTAGATGATGAAGAGGATGAATAGTTTTGTTTGAACGTTTTACGGAAAAAGCTGTTAATGCAGTTTATGAAGCGCAAAATCTGGCAAGAGAAACCTGCTGTGATGAAGTTATGCCGGAACATCTCCTGCTAGCACTTGTCAAAGAGGCAAAAGGGGTATCGTTAAAGTTATTTAGAATGTACAATGTCACTTTTGAGGCAATGTCAGATGAGGTTGGAAAATGCCTTAAAAAAGCATCGCGTATTCCTGAAAATATACCTTTCAGCCATGCAGTGAAAGATATCTTGAAACATACACTTGATCTTGCTGCAAAATCCGGTAATTCAAATATTTTATTTGAACACCTGTTTTTGACTGTTATTACGGAGAAAAATCATAATATTCAGGAAATATTGAGGAAGTTTGATTTTGATATCTATAATTCAAAGGATATTTTAACAAAACTTGTTCAAAAAAAGATTAAAAGGCTTGAGCATCCTGAAGCAGAAGAAGATGAAGACAAAGGAAGTTCTTTTGAAGCTGTTTATGAAGGCGAGGCGCTTTCAGATGTTTTTGACAGAGCTGTGTCAAAACTCTCTGCAGCGGGTTACGAAATTCTCGGTACAGAGCAGATAATGGCTTCAATTCTTGAATCTTCAAATTCAGAGCTTGTGGAAACCATTAAGAAGTATGGTCTGGATTTTGAAACTTTTGAAAACAAACTTGCCGAGCAGAGCTCAAGACAGGCTGAGTATGAAGGTAAGAAAATTATTTTTACTCCAAATGCTTTTCTTGTAATGAATTCGGCGCTTCAAACGGCAAAAGAACTGGGCTCTTCTGTTATAACACCTGAACATATTGTGCTGAGTGTTTTAAAGACAAAACGCGGCTTAGCTTACGATATTATTAAGTCACTTGGAATAGACAGTGAAAAGATGTCAGAAGATATTTTGAAACCGATTGAAAAACAAATGCCTGAAACTTTAACAATAATGAAGCTTGCTAAGGAAGAAGCACGTCGTATCGGGCGTAATATAGTCGGCACGGAAATGTTTCTGCTTGGTATTATTGCGGAAGGTACAAGCATCGCATTTGAAGTCTTGAATGATTTAGAAATAACAATGCGCGATGCAAGAGTTGTGGTAGAAAACCTTGTCGGATATGGTAATGAGTATTTTGACAGAGAAATAACTTTTACAAAACGCGCTAAAAAGGTGCTTGAAAAAGCTTGGATTTCCGCAAAAAAATCCAATAAACAAAAAATTGAAGCAGTAGATTTGCTTCTGGCAATTATTGAAGAGCCGGAATCTCTTGCGATGAAAGCATTAGATCAGCTCGGAGTTGATGCTGTAGAAATCAGGCACGGTATTCAGGGCAGAGGAAAAAATTATAACGGATAATAAAGAAAAAATGCAGGGTATTGTCAAAAAAGTTGTTGATTTTTTAGAAAAATACAGCTTGCAGGATAAAACTATCATAGTCGGTTTTTCCGGAGGTTTTGATTCTATGTGCCTGCTTGATGTTTTGTCTAAAATTAAAAACTTGCCGGAATTTATTGACTTGAATGTCGTTGCAGCACATTATAACCATAATTGGCGGGGAGAAGAAGCTCTGCGCGAGCAGGAGGTTTGCAGAATTTTTGCGAGCGCTAAGGGGATGGAGTTCTATACTCAGACTGCATCTAAAAATATTAAGAAAACTGAAAATGATGCAAGAATTGCCAGATATGAATTTTTCGAAGAAGCTTATGAAGAATATGATGCAGATGCTGTTTTTACAGCACACAATTATGATGATAATGCAGAAACACTTCTTTATAGAATAATAAAGGGTACAGGAATTGTCGGGCTAAAAGGTATTTCAGAAAAACGCGGATATTTTTACAGACCGCTTTTGACTGTAAAACGTGCAGAAATTATTGATTACTGCAATGAAAATAATCTTGCGCCTAATAATGATTCTTCTAATGCAAATATTGCTTACAAGAGAAATTATCTGAGATTAAATGTAATTCCATCACTGGAAAAAATTAATCCTCTTGTAAAAGATGCACTTAATACTCTTTCTTCAATTGCCAAAAGCGATAATGATATAATTGAAGAATATTTAACACCCATAAGAGATAAGGTATTGAGTGATGGAAAGATAAATCCTATAGAATACAGAGTTCTTTCTAAATCTGTAAAAATGCGTCTTTTGCATGAATTCATACAGTCACTTGATTTGGATTACGATTATAGGAAAATCACAGAGATTTATGAGTTTATAGAAGAAAATATAAATCAGCGTAACGGCAGTACTAAATCTCTTGCAACGGCACTATGGCTTTATGCAGATGAAAAAACTATAGAAATAATTCCTTCCCGAAAACAGGAAACCGAAACTGTAAATAATACAGAAATAGAAATTTCTGGAGAGGGTGAATATCAATTTGGAGAAAATACATTTGTTATTCGTAAATATGAAGACAAAGAGCTGTTTGTTTTTCCGGAATCAACTTCAAAGTTTGCATATGTTGATTTCTCCAGAGTAAAATTTCCGCTTTTGTTAAGAACAAGAAAAGACGGTGACGTGATAAGTCCTTTTGGAATGTCGGGTTCAATGAAGCTGAAAAAATATCTTAATTCTAAAGGGGTACCAAGACATAACAGAAATACTCTTATGCTTTTATGTAAAGAGGATGAAGTTCTATGGGCAGTTGGAGTAGGGCTGAGCAGCAAGATTGCTGTTAAAGATAAACCAACCCAGGTTGTAGAAGTAATTTAACGGGGGAAAAATGATAACTGAAAAAGATTTAAAGACACTCTTTACAAGCGATGAAATACAAAATGCCATTAAGGAGCTTGGTGTACGTATAAATTCTGACTACGGAGATGACGAACTTTTTCTAATCTGTGTACTAAAAGGGGCTGTTATGTTTACAGTTGATTTATCAAAACATTTGAAAATGCCTGTACATATGGAGTTTATAAGGTTATCAAGCTACGGCTCAGGTTTTGCCTCAACTGGCAAAGTTAATGCTGTGGATATTTCTCTGCCGGATTTGAATGGCAAGAATGTCTTAATAGTCGAGGATATTATCGATACCGGACATACGGCAAAATTTTTAATGGACTTTATAAACCACAATTTTAAGGTAAAATCTGTTAAATTCTGTTCGCTTCTTGATAAAAGAGTAAAGCGTGAAGTTGAAATCGACCCGGACTATCACGGTCTGGAAGTTGATGATAAATTCTTAGTCGGGTATGGTTTAGATTATGATGGAGTGTATAGAAATCTTCCTTACATAGGATATGTATAATTTTTTTACGTTATAATAAGTTTATACGTATATTAGGAGTAGAAAATGCATAATATAAGGAAAATTACAGAAAATCTTATATATTTAGGCTGTTCAGACAGAAAACTTTCTTTATTCGAAAGTGCCTATCCAGTAAAAGATGGCATGTCTTATAATTCTTATTTACTAAAGGATGAAAAGACCGTTCTTTTTGATACTGTCGATAAGGTTTGTGCAGAACAATTTTATGAAAATTTGAACAAAGCTTTAGGCAGCAGACATTTAGATTATATTATTGTGCAGCATATGGAACCTGATCACTGCGCACTGCTAGGTGAAGTTATTAAAGTTCATCCGGATTTGAAAATAGTTTGTACACAAAAAACTGTGACAATGATAAAGCAGTTTTTTGATTTTGAAGTCGATTCAAGAGTTCAGGTTGTAAAGGAAGGAGATATCCTCAACACTGGAACTCACGAGTTACAGTTCATCATGGCTCCTATGGTTCATTGGCCGGAAGTTATGATAACTTATGACAAGACAGATAAAATTCTGTTTTCGGCAGATGCATTCGGTACTTTTGGTGCTATAAACGGAAACCTGTTTGATTCAGAGGTTGACTGGGAACGTGACTATCTTGCTGAGGCAAGAAGATATTATACTAATATTGTTGGTAAGTACGGGCTTCAGGTGCAAATGATGCTTAAAAAGGCTGCAGCACTTGATATAAAGATGATTTGTCCTCTTCATGGTTTAATGATAAGAGAAAATATTAATCTTTTGTTGGACAAATATAACAAATGGTCCTTGTATTTACCGGAAGAAAATGGAGTTATGATTGCGTATTCATCTGTTTACGGCGGAACAGAAAGTGCAGTTAGTCTGCTTGCATCAAAGCTTGCAGATAGCGGTGTGAGAAATATCAAAATGTTTGATGTTTCAATGACGCATCCGTCTTTTGTGCTTTCTGAAGCGTTTAGATTCTCTCATATTGTTCTTGCAACAACAACTTATAATGCAGGGATTTTTGAGTCAATGGAAACTTTTTTACACATATTAGTTTCACATAATCTGCAGAATAGGAAGTATGTTGTCATTCAAAACGGCAGCTGGGCTCCGGCATGCGGGGGGCAAATGAGAGAAATTCTTGAAAAACTCAAAGGAACTGAAATCCTTGATGATTCTATTTGTATAAAATCGACATTGAAGGAAGAACAAATTGAACAGATGGATAATGTTGTAGATACAATAGTAAAATCTCTAAAAATATAGTTTAATGTGTAAATAAGGAGGAATAAATTTATGCAAAAATATGTATGTACAGTATGTCACTATATTTATGATCCGGAAGTTGGCGATCCTGATAATGGTATAGCTCCTGGCACAGCTTTTGAAGATTTACCGTCAGATTGGGTATGTCCACTTTGTGCTGTAGGAAAAGATATGTTTGAAGAAGCATAAAAAAGGCTTGCATATTGCAAGCCTTTTTTATTAAACCATATTCTTCTAAATAAAGTGTTTTGTTCGTTGAAATAATCTTTTCGTATTCTAATTCCATCAATTGAGTTGAGTGTGGTCTTAATAGTATTTTTTCCTGCTTTAATTATTTTTTCTAGTGGTTTTAGTTTTAACAATCCTGCATAAGTATTGTCTGTTTCAGACGTATTAAAAGAGAATAATGTTCTGGTGCCAAGCAATTTATTGTTATTGTCATAAACTCGGTGTGTAACTTCTTTTTCAATAGTGTCAATTCCGTTGTTTAATTTTCTGGTAAGCTTAGTCTGTTCTACAACCTTTTTATTTCCACAGCTGTATATGTTAAATGATTTAATTCGGCTTGCAGTATGCATTCCATCCTTGTTGAGAACTTCTGTTACTGCATTAGTCCCGACTTTCTGAGTATAAACTTTACAGCCGTTAGAAAGTTGTTTTAAAAATCCTGTTTTTTGTATTGTCATACCAATCTCCTTTTACTAAATTCTATTTATGTAACATTTTATATGAAATGTTACATTATAAATGTCTGTATTATGGCTTTTTGTATAATACTTTTTATAAAGCAGATTTGTAACAAGTTTGTAACAAAAATTTGAAAAGACGCAAAAAAAATAATGTAGAGGTATTATATAAACATAACATTTCATATAAAATGTTATGTTTAATTTTTATGCTATAATAGAAATAACCCAATAAGTGAGAGGATAATATCATACAAAACGATTATTTGTATAATTATTTTTGTAATGTATAATGATATTGTCTTTTATAATAAATAAGAAAGGAAATTTTGAAAATGAGTTTTGTACCTGTAGTAATTGAACAATCAAGCAGAGGAGAGCGTTCTTTTGATATTTTTTCAAGATTATTAAGAGAAAGAATTATTTTCCTTGGAACTCCTGTAGATGATATGGTTGCTAACTTGATTGTAGCTCAGCTATTATTGTTAGATAGTGAAAATCCGGAAAAAGATATTATGTTATATATCAACTCTCCAGGAGGAAGCGTTACTGCAGGGCTTGCAATATATGATACAATGCAGCACATTAGAGCCGATGTTCAAACAATCTGCTTAGGACAGGCCGCTTCAATGGGCGCATTTCTGCTTTGTTCAGGTGCTAAAGGTAAGAGAATGGCTCTTCCTCATTCAAGAGTACTTATTCACCAGCCTTTAGGCGGTGCTCAAGGTCAAGCAACAGATATTGAAATTCAGGCTCAAGAAATCTTGAGAATTAAAAAGACATTAAATGAAATCATGGCGTCTAATACAGGCCAATCAATTAAAAAGATTGAAAAAGATACTGATAGAGATTATATCATGACTCCTCAGGAAGCTCTTGAGTACGGTATGATTGATAAGGTTATCACAAAAGAGGGTTAGGTGATTTAAGGGGCTTTGCCCCTGTACAGCCCAATTAACAGGAGAAAAATATGTCATCAAACGATAGGCTAAAATGTTCATTTTGCGGTAAAACGCAGGATCAGGTAAAGAAATTAATTGCAGGACCGGATGTATTTATCTGTGATGAATGCGTTGAGTTGTGCAATGAAATATTAGATGAAGAATTTTTTGAAGCTAAAGAAAAGAACGGTGAAAAGCTTGAAAAATCATCAGACGATATTGAAGAAAAAGCAATACCAAAACCTCATGAAATAAAAGCTTATCTGGATCAGCATATAGTAGGTCAGGATGATGCTAAAAAAGTTCTTTCTGTTGCTGTATACAATCACTACAAACGTCTTAAACATAATAAACAGGAAGATACAAATGGTGTAGAAATACAGAAATCAAATATTCTTCTAGTAGGACCTACCGGAAGCGGTAAAACTTTATTGGCGCAAACTCTTGCTAAAATGCTTGATGTTCCGTTTGCTGTTGCAGATGCTACAACTCTTACTGAAGCCGGTTATGTCGGTGATGACGTTGAAAACATTCTTTTGAGATTATATCAAAATGCTGATTATGATGCAAAGAAAGCTGAAAAAGGCATTATCTATATAGATGAAATTGATAAAATTGCCAGAAAATCTGAAAATACATCTATAACAAGAGATGTATCAGGTGAAGGTGTACAGCAGGCTTTATTAAAACTTATTGAAGGTACTCTTTCAAATGTACCTCCTCAGGGCGGAAGAAAACACCCGCAGCAGGAAATGATACAGATTGATACTAGTAACATTCTTTTCATTGTCGGCGGTGCATTTGTAGATTTAGATAAAATTATTGAGCATAGAGTAAAAGATGGTTCTTCAATAGGTTTTGGAAAATCAGCTCCAACACAGGCTGAAAAAGAACAGGCAGCTGCAAGATTGCTAAAAAAATTACAGCCGGAAGATTTGCTTAAATTCGGTTTAATCCCTGAATTTATCGGAAGAATACCTGTTTATGCTGTATTGGATGCTCTTGATGAAGCTACTTTAAAAATGATATTAACAGAACCTAAAAATGCTGTTTTAAAACAGTATCAATGCTTGCTCAAGATGGATGGTGTTGATTTAGAGTTTGAACCGGATGCTATTGATTTGATTGCTAAAAAGGCAATTAAGCGTAAAACCGGAGCAAGAGCATTAAGGTCTATAGTTGAAGAATTAATGCTTGACGTTATGTATGACATTCCTACAAAGCATGATATTACTAAGTTTGTAGTAACAAAAGAAATGGTAGAAAAACAGGAAGAAATTGATAATACTGCAGAATTAATCCATCTTCCTCAGAATAACACTACGGACTTATCTCAAAAAACAAGAGCTGAGATTGCATAGAAAAAGGTTGTTCTTTAAAGAACAACCTTTTTCTCTAATATCCATATTCTTTTAAGATTAAATCAACAACTTCTTTGAAGCTTACCA
>ULSG01036296.1_pt1 | contig 51557 bp, 48 predicted proteins | sample 1956191 | NCBI WGS metagenome assembly ULSG01 (sample SAMEA4835703, study PRJEB28245) | human gut metagenome | biome: gut microbiome; material: fecal sample | place: Denmark | collected 2008 | reverse complement strand
CGCTCACCGTATCGGCACTTAGAATTATGCGGTATTGCCCTAACTCCTACTTCCTGACTGTTCCTTGATTCGAGAGAGGAGGCTACCCATGGCAAAGCTCTATGTTTACGACTCATACGAAAACCGTATGCTTGTATACAACAACCTGAACGAAAACGACCCGATGCCGTACAGTTATGGCAGCACGCTGAGCGTGCGGGAGTTCCGGGGGTCATCCAACGCGCGGGTGCTGTGGACCACAACGCGCGCAATGGAAGCGTGGAACCTGACCCGCCGCCGGTATGGGGCGGGCATCCCGGTAGGGTATGCTTTCAAGCGCATCTGGGAGGGCGGCCACGGCACGGCCAGCCAGCACTATGCAGGCGTTGCCTTTGATGTGGGGCAGGGCACCAGCAGCGCCATCCGCCAACGCATCCACGCCGCCGCCACGGCCACAAGGGCCTGGGGTTATGTGGAGCCGCTTTCCATGACGCCCACCTGGGTGCACTTTGACCGCCGTTACGGCACCCCGGCCTGCTCCGGCACCACATCCGGATACCCCACCTGCCGCCGCGGCGATAAAAACACCTATGTGCTGATTCTGCAGGACGCCCTGAACGCCCTGGGCTACAGCACCAAAACGCTGGACGGCGCTTTTGGCCAGAACACTTATGCTGCCCTGCGCGCCGCCCAGCGCAGCTTCAGCCTGACGGCAGACGGGGTGTGCGGCTGCAACACCTGGAAAAAGCTGACCTCCGCCGTGGTGGGCATCGGCCGCACGAAAACCGTGATTGACTGAAATTCCGCCGCAGAATTTTGCAAAAAAGCCTAGGCGAAAAAAGCGGAATGGACTATAATAAAAACAAAGGCAACACCGCACAATTCCCGCCTTGCGGCTTAAGCACCGCTCCGGCGGCTGCGGCACGGCATCTGCGTTGCCAAAATGCTCGATAATGTCGGGTTGCGGTACCCGCATCGTGCTTCGGGGGCAAAAGCCCCTCGCACTCTGCGACCGCTGCCCCTGCTTCGGTTCGCTGTTTCCGCCACTGGCGGCGCTCACCTTTGCAGCATCCAGTATTATCTGCGCTTTTGGCTTGGCATCTGCCGCACCTCGCTCGCCGTATCGGCACTTAGAATTATGCGGTATTGCTCAAAGACAGGTGGCGGTGCGCGAAATAGGCACCGCCGCGGCCTGAACCCGAAACAGCAAAAAGAGGAGTGTGAACCCCCATGGATATAATGGAATTTTTGAAAACCCGCCGCACCTACCGCCGCTTTGAACAAAAGCCGGTGGAACCTGCCATTGCCCGGGAAATTATGGAGGCCGCCCGCATTGCCAGCTGCGGTGCTAACCGCCAGACGCTGAAATATGTGCTGGTGCAAAGCCCGGAGATGGTTGCCAAAATGCAGCCGCTGGTGCACTGGGCTGCTTACCTGCCGCCGGAGCAGGGCCAGCCCAAACCGGATGAGACCCCGGTACTGTTTGTGGCTGTCTGCCAGGATGAAAGCCTGCCCGGCTGCAATGATACCGATACCGGACTTGCCCTTGCCAACATGACGGACGCCGCCTGGGCGCACGGTGTGGGTAGCTGCATCATGGGGGCGATCGACCGCCCCGCCATCAAGGAGCTGCTGGGCCTGGGCGAAAATCTGCGCCTGCACAGCGTGGTGGCGTTCGGCTACCCCACCCATGAAAGCCACTTGGTTGCCATGCAGAACGGCAATGTAAAGTATTACCTGGACGATGCCCGCGATTACTGCGTGCCCAAACGCCCGATGGAAGAAATTTTGCTCAAGACCCTTTGATTTTGATATAAAATAAACCGCCCGTGCGCTCCCCATAAACGGAACGCACGGGCGTTGGTTTTGCTCTTATTTTGCTTATCGCTTAATAGGCCATGATGTCCTTTACACTGCCGGACATGGAGAACAGCTTGGCGGACAGGTGGTCCAGGTAGATAATACCCAGCTTCAGGCCGGTTTCCTCGTTGTACATATCGGCCAGCTGCGGCATAATCTTGAATGCGGCGGCCTGTGCTTCGGGGGTATTGTCAAAGTTGGCAGTACCCTGCACGCGCAAAAATTCGCCCTTTTCGTTGCAGGCGCAGATTTCCAGGTTGGTGTTGTCCAACAGCTGCTTGTATGCGGCTTTGTGCTTGCCGATGCCCAGGCACAGGTGGTCCTTGTACCACATGGCAAAGCCCAGCGGGCGCACGCGCGGCAGATAGCCATCCACCGTGGCAAGATAAAAGGTCGGGTTGTCCTTCAAAAACTGCATAATTTCTTCGCTTGGGGTCATGGTTGCTCCTCCAATCATCCGCGTGTTATCAGGTTCGGCTGCGGGGCAGCCGGGTAATTATTACAGGGTTTTCAGTGCGGCCACAATGCGGGCGGCTGCTTCCTTGGTCTTGGCGGCATCGCCAAATGCGGTCAGGCGGAAATACCCCTTGCCGCACTCGCCAAAGCCCTCGCCGGGGGTGCCAACAACATTGGCGGTCTCCAGCAGCCAGTCAAAAAACTCCCAGCTGCCCATGTTGTTGGGGCAGCGCAGCCAGATGTACGGGCTGTTTTTGCCGCCGCAGTACCACACACCGGCTTCGTCCAGTGCTGCTGCAATCACGGCAGCGTTCTGGCGGTAGTAGTCCAGGTTGTGCTGGATCTCTTTCATGCCTTCCTCGGTAAACACGGCCTCGGCACCGCGCTGCACCACATAGGCAACGCCGTTGAACTTGGTGGTCTGGCGGCGCAGCCACATCTTGTTCAGGCTCTGGCCGTCAGAGACAATGGCTTGTGGCACAACGGTGTAGCCGCAGCGGGTGCCGGTAAAGCCTGCGATCTTGGAGAAGCTGCAAACCTCAACGGCGCAATCCTTAGCGCCCTCAACCTCATAGATGCTGCGGGCCAGACCCGGTTCGCTGACAAAGCATTCATAGGCGGCGTCAAACAGGATCAGGGCGTTGTTGGCCTTGGCCCAGCGCACCCACTCTTTCAGCTGGTCCACGGTGTAGGTGGCGCCGGTGGGGTTGTTGGGGCTGCACAGGTACACAATGTCGGCATGAACATTGTCATCCGGCATCGGCAAAAAGTTATTCTCGGCGCTGGCGGACATGTACAGGATCTTGCGCCCGGCCATCACGTTGTCATCCACATAAACGGGGTAAACGGGGTCCGGAACCAGCACGGTATTGTCCACATCAAACAGATCCAGCAGGTTGCCCAGGTCGCTCTTGGCGCCGTCGGATACAAAGATTTCGGCCATGTCCAGCTCCACACCGTGGCCGGCATAGTATTTCTGGATAGCGGAACGCAGGAATTCATAGCCCTGCTCGCTGGGGATATAGCCGTGGAAAGTCTCTTTCTTGCCCTGCTCCTCAACGGCTTTCAGCATGGCGTCGGTCACGCTTTTGGCCAGCGGCAGCGTTACATCGCCAATGCCCAGGCGGATGATATCCTTATCCGGGTTGGCTTTCTGGTAAGCAGCAACCTTGTGCGCAATGGTGCTGAAAAGATAGCTTTCGTTCAGCTCGGAATAATGCTTGTTCAGTTTCATCTTTCGCTCCCTCTGCATTTCAACATGGTGGTTAGGAATATTTAATACTATGGAATGTATGTCTGTATGGTACCATAAAACGCCGCCACATTCAAGAAAAACCGCGAAAATCTACCCCTTATGATAAACAGTATTTTTGCCAGATTTCTTTAATTTTATATGGCTTCATATGGTTCAGTGCGTTACCGTCAACCTCGCCATACCTCCAATTTCTAATTCCTAATTTCTAATTTGAGAAAACGCCTAACTCCTAACTAACTTTACACTTCCACGCAACCCACAAACGCCGTCTCCGCCGGGCCGGTCATCAGGATGTTGTCATCCGCTGTGATGGTGATGGAAAGGATGCCGCCCAGCAGGTGTACATCCACCGGAACATTGCGGGGGCACACGCCTCGCAGCACCAAAGCAGCCACCGTGGCGCAGGAGCCGGTGCCGCAGGCGAACGTCTCGCCGCTGCCGCGCTCCCAAACCCGCATCACTACGCTGGTGGGGCTTTCGATATAAACAAACTCGGTGTTGACCCCTTCGGGGAACGCCGGGTGGTGCTCAAACTCCGGGCCGATTGCGGCCAGGGCGTGGCCGGTGGGCAAAGTGTCGCAATCCGGCCATTCAATGATGCAGTGCGGGTTGCCGGTGCTGATGCAGGCGGCATCCCAGGTTTTGCCCGCTGTCGTCAGCGGAGCGTGAACCAGCGGCCCGGTCCCCAACCCAACGGCGGGCAGGGTGTCCGCCATCGCAGAAAAATGTCCCATTTCGGCCTGCCAAAGCCCTTCGCCTTTGCGGCGCAGCGTTTTACGGCCCGCCATCAGGGTGTCGATCTCGATCACATCCTTCGGCACGCCGTGCGTGTACAAAAACTGCGCCACACAGCGCACCCCGTTGCCGCACATTTTGCCCTCGGAGCCATCCGCGTTGAACATCCGCATGGTGGCGTCGCCGTCCGCCGTCAGCGGCGGGCAGATGCAGATAATGCCGTCCGCCCCAATGGAAAAATGCCGGCGGGAAAGTTTTTGGCTCCAGGCGGCAATCTCCGCAGGCAGGCCGGTTTCGCGGCAGTCAAGATAGATGTAGTCGTTGCCGCAGCCGTGCATTTTGGTAAAGTGCAGTTGCATAAAGTGCCTCCTTGTTGTGCGGTGTGGAAAGAATCAAATAAAAGGATAAAGAAAAAAGAATAATGGTTGTGTGATGCCCATGGCGTCACATTTTAATCAAGCCAACCACTCCGGCAAAAGCATTCTAGCCAGAGCAGCCCGCCTGTTTTATTCGCGCCGCGGGCGGCGCACCAACATGAATTATTATTTATTACTTCTAATCCTATATTATAGCATCCCGCTGCACCGGCGTACAGGGATGTGAAAGCTCACGGATAAAAAAGTTGCCGGGAAACTTGACAAGGCTGTGCAGATACGATATAAAAGTACTATGACATTCTGTATATGTGTGCCCTGCGTGCTGATACCGGCATGGCAGAAATACGATATTGATACGGGTAAGGAGTAAAAGCTATGGAATCCGAAGTTTTTGAGCGCATCCGCGATTATCTGGCTGACCAGCTTGACATCGAGGCTGAAAAAATCACCCCCGAAAGCGATATTATCAATGATTTTGGCGCAGACAGCCTGGATGTGATCGATATGATCACTACCCTGTCTGACGAGTTCGGGGTCGAGATCCCGGATGAGGAGATCGAAAATTTCCACACCGTGGGCGATGTGGTTGCCTATGTGGAAGAGCATATGCAGTAATGCGGCATGGCAGCATGCAGTTTTGTAAGAAAGTGTGAGGGGAACCAATGGCAAACGATAAGAAAAAAATGGTCGAAGCAATTACCGCGCAGGAAGTTGATTTCGCGCAGTGGTATACGGATATCTGCACCAAGGCAGAGTTGGTTGAATATTCCAGCGTCAAGGGCTTTGTTGTGCTGCGCCCCTATGGCTATGCAATCTGGGAGAACATCCAGAAAATTCTGGATGGCCGCTTTAAGGCAACCGGCCACGAAAACGTGGCCATGCCTGTGCTGATCCCCGAAAGCCTGCTGAAAAAGGAGGGCGAGCTGGTAAACGGCTTTGCCCCCGAAGTTGCCTGGGTCACTGCAGGCGGTTCTGACCCGCTGGAAGAGCGCCTTGCTGTGCGCCCCACCAGCGAGACGATGTTCTGCGACCATTTCAGCCATGTGCTGCATTCTTACCGTGACCTGCCTATGCTGTACAATCAGTGGTGCAGCGTGGTTCGCTGGGAAAAATCCACTCGCCCGTTCCTGCGCACCCGTGAGTTCTGGTGGCAGGAAGGCCACACCATCCACGAGACTGCCGAGGAGGCCAAGGCTGAGACCGAGCAGCAGCTGAACTGCTATGCCGACTTTGCCGAGCATGATCTGTGCATCCCCGTGCTGAAAGGCCGCAAGACAGATAAGGAAAAGTTTGCCGGTGCCGAGGCTACCTACACCATCGAAGCCATGATGAAGGACGGCAAAGCCCTGCAGAGCGGCACCAGCCACTATTTTGGCGATAAGTTCAGCCGCGCCTATGACGTTACCTTTACCGGCCGCGACAACACCCTGCAGTACCCCTTCCAGACCAGCTGGGGCGCTTCTACTCGTTTGATCGGCGCTATCATCATGACCCACGGCGATGACGACGGTCTGATCCTGCCCCCGGCCATTGCCCCGGTGCAGGTGGTCATCGTTCCCGTTGCCGCCCACAAACCCGGCGTACTGGACAAATGCCGCGAACTGGCTGCCGAAATCGGTAAGTATGCCCGCGTGAAGCTGGACGATTCCGACAAGCAGCCCGGCTGGAAGTTTGCCCAGTGGGAAATGAAGGGCGTGCCTGTTCGCCTGGAAGTCGGCCCCCGCGATATCGAGAACGGCCAGTGCGTGCTGGTTCGCCGCGATACCCGCGAAAAGCAGTTTGTGAAGTTTGAAGATCTGGCCACCGCAATTCCCGCCGCAATGGAAGCTCTGGCCAAGGATCTGTATGACCGCGCTTTGCAGAACCGCGAAAACCGCACCTGGAGCGCCACCACCATGGACGAAGTGAAAAAGATCGTGTCCGAAAAGACCGGCTTTGTCAAAACCATGTGGTGCGGTGACCTGGCCTGTGAGGAAGCCATGAAGACCGAAGCAGGGCTTTCCAGCCGCTGCATGCCGTTCGAGCAGGAACACCTGTCCGACGTATGCCCGGTCTGCGGCAAGCCCGCCAAGAGCATGGTCGTCTGGGGCATCGCATACTAAGCCAATCCCGGCAGTGCTGTTTTATGCGGCACTGCCGGTTTTTGTATGGGGAAACGGGTGCTTTTTGGGAAACTCAGGGTATATATAGAGCACCGCTGTTGTGCCACGATCGGTGTGTGGCTATTTTTGATTTTTGTTGCCCATTACAAAATAGTCCGTAGGGAACGGTCTATCTCCGGCCTAAGAGCCGGGATTAAAATCCCGGTTGGCCTCCGAAACGCGTCTGCGGGCGCAGTGACCGTTCCGGGACTTTGTGAGAGATGTCTTTGTGATTTTGGTATCAATCCGAATTTCTAATTAACGCCTCCCCCCTAACTTCTAACTAAAAAACTATGCTTCTTCTCCCTACATTGCTGCTCTATGCTCTGGGCTTGCTGCTGACTGGTATCGGCAGCAGGCTGGCTTCGCGCTGCGCAACGTGGTGCGGGGCGCTGTGCGGGCTGCCTATGTGGATGGTGGGCGGCACGCTGGTGGCGGTGTGTACGGCGCTGCCGCAGCTGGTGCTGGCGTTTCTGGCGGCAGGTATGTCCGTTACTGCGTTGGCCGTTGGTACGGCTCTGGCGGGCGCTGTCACCCAGCTGGGGCTGGTACTGGCGCTTTGCCTGCTGCGCTGTAATGTCACGGTGGACCGCGGCGAGTTGCTGCGCAAATGCGCCCTGCTGCTGGTGGCCTGCGGCGTGGTGGCCCTGTTTGTGCGGGACGGCACCCTGAGCTATACCGGTACCGGCCTGCTGATGGGCCTGTTTGTTCTGTTTGTCATGCAGAGCATCGCCTACCAGTACCGCTTTGCGTTCCGGGAGGGGCTGGAGCTTATCACTGTCCAGAAAGAAGAAGGCGAAAAGATCCCGCCGGAAGACCCATCCGGGCGGACCGTCCTGTTCCCGGCTATGAGCATCCGCACCAGCCTGCGCAACCTGGCCGGGGTGGTGGGCGGCATGGCAGTGCTCTGCGTGGGAGCGTGGGCCCTGCTGAACAGCGCCGTGGCGCTGGCCAACCTGACTGGCACCATTCAGGCCCAGTGGGCGGCAACCCTGATTTCCTTTGGCCTCTGTCTGCCCCTGCTGGTGGAAGTGTTCGACCATCCCCTTGGCTCTGCCTGGAAGCGATTTGCGGAAAAATGCCGCATCTACCCGCCGCAGGCACTGCCCATGCAGGTACTGAACAGCGCCATTTTGAGCATCACGCTGGTGCTGCCTGTTTCCAGCCTGATGTACCGCCGCCGCTTGCCGGTGGGTGAACAGTTCCGCCAGTATGATATCCCGTTCTGCGTTTTGATGGCATTGATCCTGCTGCTGCCGCCGCTGGTCAAAAAGCGGCTTTACCGCTGGCAGGGCAGGGTATGCCTGATACTTTATGTTATGTACCTTGCCGCCGTGCTTATCATGCCGCGGGCAGGCGCATAACTCAAAACAAAACCGCCCGGCGGGAACATTGCAGTTCCACGCCGGGCGATATTTTTGTAATGTGTTTATTGGTTGTTGTCTGTATGATACAGAACATCCATCAGGTAGGTCTGGTTGGCAGCCAGGTCCGGTACCAGTACCTGCATGCCGCGGATTACCGCGCCGGTATAGGTGCCCTCTGCCGGGATGCGGTAAGAGTGCTCACTGTCAAAATTCATCTGCAAAGCTTCCATCGCATACCCCAGAATTTCGCCGGAGGTCATGTCGGTGGTCAGCAGTGGCAGAACCTGGTTAATAAAGTTGACGATGGAAACAGCATCCATCTGTTTCACTTTATTGATGATCGCCATCAGCACAGCACGCTGGCGGTCGGTGCGGGCATAATCGTTGCCCAGGGAGCGGTTGCGTGCATGGATCAGGGCCTGCTCGCCGGTTAGGTGGTTTACCCCTTCATGCAGGTTCCAGTCCGTGCGGAGCTGCTGTGGGTAGGTTACATCTCGCTTTCTGCCGCAGATATAATCTGCCTCGTCCTGGGTCAGTTCTAGGTCAATGCCGCCAATGCTGTCGATCAAGGTCTGGAACTCGCCAAAGTCAACTTCCACATTCCCAGCAATCTCTACACCAAAATTGGTGTTCAGCGTGCTGTCCAGCAGATCCATGCCGCCAAAGGCATAGGCTGCGTTGATGCGGTTGTCGCTGTAGCCGGGAATCTGTACATACAGGTCCCGCATAAAGGAGGTCATGCTGATCTGTTTGGTCTTTTTGTTCAGCGTGACCATGATCATGCTGTCGGCCCGCTGGCGGTCCTGGCCTTCGCGGCGGTCCTGGCCAATCAGCAGCAGGTTCACAATATCTTTGTCCTGCATCACGCTGGTGTCGGCCCCGTTCCAGATTACATCCTCCGGGCTCAAGGTATCATCGGTGTTTTCGTCCGATTCAAAGGTCTCTTCCTGTTGGGAGACTGCCTCGGTGGCCGATGCACGCTGGATGCGCCCCAGCATGCCCTGCAAAGCGGCATAGCCAACGAATACCAACAAGAGGAGTGCAATGCCAAGAATCAGCAGTACCCGCCCCCACAGCGGAATAGCCGCCCAGCGCGTGGCAGGCTTTGCGGCCGCTGCGGGCTGTTCCGGCGTTTCAGTCGGGGCCGGAGCAGAAACCTCAGGTGTGCCTTTTATTTCGCTTTCTTCTTCACGTGTAATTTTCATCTTTTTACCGTTGTTTTATACTTTCCCTAAAAGTGTTTTATACTTTTCCTAAAAGCGTTTTCTCCAATTACAGTGCTTCGATCATATTTGCTACAATGGCGGTGGCAGTTTTGATGTACTCGCCGATGCTGAACTTTTTCACGACAAGAACTTCATAACCGCTCTCGTCCGCGTTGTCGCTCATGGCGCGCAGGATGACGCAGGGTACGCCGTTGCGGGCGGCAACCTGGCTTACAGCAGCGCCTTCCATCTCCACGCAGTCGGGCTGGCATTTGTCCTCGATAGCCTTTTTGGTGGCGGCATCGCCAACAAAAAGGTCACCGGTGGCAATCTTGCCGGCAATGGCCTTAACACCACAGGCGTTGCAGGCATCCAGTGCAGCTTTGACCAGGGCCGGGTCGCCGTGGTACTCTGCGGTGAACGGTGCGCTCTGGGCAATCATGTCGTTCTGGGCGTCGTGATATACCACGGTTTCGCCCACGCAGACATCACCAATGCCGATCTTCGAGGTCATGTTGCCTGCAATGCCGGAGAAGATGATCTTCTCGGCACCGTACTTGGTAATTAGAACCTGCACGGTGGAAGCGGCGTTTGCCTTGCCCATACCGGCGCAGCACACAACGACCTGGCGGCCGTTCAGCATGCCCTGGTGGTACTCCACCCCGGCGTAAGTTTCTTTGGTCACCTGCTCCAGCTTGGCACACAGCTGGTCAACTTCATCGGGCATAGCGCCCATAATGCCAATGATCATGGTATTGCTCCTTTTTATCAGACGTTGAAGAGGAATTCGATCACATCGCCATCATTCACAACGTATTCCTTGCCCTCGGTGCGCTGCAGGCCCTTGGCCTTAACCGCAGCATAGTCAAAGTTGTTGTCGGCCAGTGCGTCATAGCTGATGACCTGGGCGCGGATAAAGCCGCGCTCAAAGTCGGAATGGATTTTGCCGGCAGCCTGCGGGGCTTTGGTGCCGCGCTTGATGGTCCAGGCGCGGCATTCCTTTTTGCCGTCCGTCAAAAAGCTGATGAGGCCCAGCAGATCATAGCTTGCCTTAATCAGGTTATCCAGGCCGGTGGATTCAATGCCCATCTCGTGCAGGAACGCCAGCTTTTCTTCCTGGCTGGAACCGGCGATATCTTCCTCGGTCTTGGCACAGATGGGGATTGCCTGTGCGTTTTCCTCTTTGGCGCGGGCGGCAACCAACGGATAGTACGGGTTCTCGTCCAACCCGCCCAGCAGGTCATCCTCGCCCACGTTGCAGGCATAAATCACCGGCTTGGCGGAGAGCAGACCCAGTTCTTTGCGAGCGGTGTTCTGGCTGTCGTCATCCGGGTCAAAGGCAAAGGAACGGGCGGGCTTGCCGCCTTCCAGATGAGCGGCAAGCTCTGCCAGCCAGGCAGCTTCGGCAGCAGCGGTCTTATTGCCGGTCTTGGCGGCTTTCTGCTGGCGGCCCAGGCGGTTGCTGACAACTTCCAGGTCGGCCAGGATCAGCTCCAGGTCGATGGCGTCAATATCGCGGATGGGGTCAACGCTTTCCGGCTTGTTCACATCCTCCACAACATGGATGATGTTGTCATCGTCAAAGCAGCGCACCACATGTACAATGGCATCGCACTCGCGGATATGGCCCAGGAACTTGTTTCCCAGACCAGCGCCCTGGCTGGCACCTTTGACCAGACCGGCGATATCCACAAACTCCACAATGGCGGGGGTCTTTTTGTCTGTCTGCCAGATCTCGGCCAGTTTGTCCAGCCGGGCATCAGGAACCGGAACAATGCCGGAGTTCGGCTCAATGGTGCAGAACGGATAGTTGGCTGCCTGAGCATTCTGGGTGCTGGTCAGCGCATTGAACAAAGTGGATTTGCCAACATTGGGCAAACCGACGATACCTAATTTCATATATCTCAACTCTCCTTGTTTTTTCTCGTATTTTCAATAGTTTCCGGGTTTTGGGGGATGTCCACCGCACCAATTCCGCACCAATTTTTCAGCAGCGCACCATTTTTTAACTTGCCAGACTGGTGTTTTGCTCAAACTGTTTGATGGCGTTGGTCAGGGAATCATCCGTGACATGAACATAGCGGTCCATGGTTGTTTTGATGCTGGAATGACCGAGCAGCCTTTGCAGGACTTTCGGCAGCACTCCGCTTTCAATCGCACGGGTCGCATAGGTGTGTCTCAGGGCGTGCATACAAAACCGCTTGATCTTAGCCTCATCGCAGAGTTTGTACAAATGCGTGTCATAGGAACTGTTTTTGGCAGGTTCTCCGGTACGATAATTGATAAACACCAAATCTCTCATACAGAGATACTGGGTCTCTCCGGTACGGCGATCCACATATTCCAGAATTTGAGACAGCAGTTCTGATTCTTTGCGGGTGTGACGTTCTTCGTAGCACGATTTTAATACATCGTATGCACGGGTTGTCAGCGGAATGGTGCGGTAGCTGCTATTGGTTTTGGGAGGACCGGCACGCCAGATTCCTTCACTATGGCGGTATTCCAGCGTTTTGCTGACGGTCAGCGTCCGCTTTTTCCAGTCAATAGAATCCCAGGTCAACCCGATCATTTCCGAAGTCCGCAGCCCGGTCTCCAACAGCAGTACATACTGCCTGTAGTTGTGAGAGCGCTTTGCGGTTTCCAGAAAAGCTGCCTGTTCTTCTACGGTCAGGAACTTAATGTCATCCACAGCACGGACCGGCTTTGAAAAACGAACTCCGTCCATGGGATGCTTGATGAGCATATCGTTCATGACTGCTGCACGGAACATGGTTCCCATCGCAATATACGCCTGACGGATGGTAGAACCTGCATAAGTTGCTTCCATCTTGTTCAGAACGATCTTGCAATGCATCGGTTTGACATCACACAAGCGCATACTTCCGATGACCGGCTGGATGTTCACTCGATACCGTTCCCGGTAATTTCTCTTGGTATTGGGTGCCAGATCTGCAATCAGATGGGTGATCCAGAACTCAAACCAGGAATCCACCGTCATTTCGGAGGAAGGATTGTGAACATCGTGCTTATCCTCGTACTGTGCATCGGCAAGCCAGTTGCGAGCTTCCGGGAGCGTATCAAAATGCTTTTCCTTGCGGGAACCGTCCTTTGCGGTATATCTTGCGGCGTACTTACCGTCTTTTCTTTGGCAGATACCCTTTCCACATTCTCTGCCTTTTAAGTTCTTGCCCATATAATGAACTCCTTTCCTTAGAGTAGGAAACGCGAGTTCATCACGACACTCTACTCTAACACAAAAACACAATTTTTTCAATATATTACGCCGTTTTTGGTGCGCACTAATCAGTGCCCGGCGCACCAAAAACGGCTGTTTGTCAAATCGCAACCCGACCTTCGATAAACTCCTCAAAAGCCTTGCGCTTTACCAATTTTTTAGTGCCCACATACAGGACAAAGGGGCAGTTGGGTTGTTTCAGCATCTCGTCGATTTTGTTGATTCCGATGTTGCTGTATTCGGCTGCCTCACGAATGGAGAGCAGCATCTTACGATCAATGGGCAGGTTCGTTGCCTGCTGGTTCTGATTCATCATAGGCAGTAAAATTCCTTTCTTTCAGCGTTCCATATCTTGCTTGCGGCGAATAGGTTTGGTCGGTTGCCTTGCTTGTCGGGTCCGGGTCAAAAGCTCATCAAAAAAAGCCCGTACCTTTTCAGGTGCGAGCTTGACGGCGTCCAGATACGGCTGGACCTCTTTCTTCAATTCTTGGTATGCGTTGTACAGGGCATCGTATCTCTGTTTCCAGATGGCAGCACTGCATTGGGCGCTGCGCAGCTTTTCTTCCAAGCGGCTGTTTTCCGCTTTGACCAGAAGACCAGTGACTGCATAGTCCTTGAGGATATTGCACTCGGATGGAGTGAATGAAACATTGCCGGTAATGGTCTTTTTTCCCATGGAGCGGATTTCCTGCACAGTCAAAGCAGCGGCGTGCTGCTCTTTCGCCTGCTTTTGCAGGGATTGTAACTCCTTTTCCTTTTTTTCAATGACGGCTTGCGTGTTATTCAGGGTCTGCTCCGTCTGAGCGATCTGAGCGGTCATGGTCTCCAGACGCTGCTTCTCCTGTGCCACCTTGAATTGGGTCACTGTCAGATGTTCCTCGGTGCTGCCACGCTCTCCACGCTCCACATCGGTATATCCGGCAGCTTTCATATAGTTGAAGAAATCGTCTTGCAGGACACTGTACGATGTCCGCAGGACTTTCTTCCCTGTAGAGGTCAGAAGCGGATTGCCCTGCTCATCCAGAGCAACTTTGGATTCCCACTTTTTGCTCCGGCTGACCTGCATAATGGTCTCCTTGACCGTGCCCACAAGGGACTTATCCTTGCACCGCTTCGACCAGAGAATCTGTTTTTCCACCACCGGGACATACACCACATGAAGGTGGTAGTGGTATACATCCTGCCCCAGAGCTTCCGACATAGCCCGGTTGCGCTCATCAGCGTGCATGACAGCGGAGAGAATATACTGCTCACCGCCCACAATCTCCACGGCGGCTTTGTATGCGTCGGTGTAGAATTGCTTGGCATACTCGTATCCACCGTGGTTGTGGAAGTAAGCGGAGTTCACATCGAAAATCAGTTCCTCGTATTTCACCGCATCGGCTTTCAGGCCACGAGTGGAGATAAGCCTATCGGCAATCATCTGATCGAACATAGCGGCATAGCTGTCGGTGGGAGCTTTGAAGTGGATATTCCGGTAGGTCTGGGTGGTATCAATATCTTGGTTGGAGTAGTTGTCCTTTTCTCGTTCATTGTGTTCCTGCACCTTTGCCACATCATCAAGGGTGGGCAAGTCCTGATTACGGGCAAAGGTACAGTCGATTCCGTCATTTCTGGCCATACAAATCAGCTCCTTTCAGCTCAGTAGCAGACGGCTGGGGGACGGGGATGCACTTCCTGCGGGAAGTGTAATAACCCACTATGACACTTTCAGCCCGAAGGGCTGCAAAGTGCCGTGGGCTCTCCCGAGGGGGGATTGCGGTCATTGCGATGGCCGCTGCTGAACTGCCCGGAAACCATCTGCATCGTTTCCTGTTGTTCAGCCCGGACAGCCGATGTTCTGCCAAACACTAGCCATCCGGCAGCAAACAAAGGCGTGCTTTGTCTGCCGTTGGGGGTGCGATACGAGAGTCCCCTATAGAGACGGTTTTGGGTGAAATGCTGTGTACATACGTACAAAAGCACCGAGTTACTCGTCCTGCCTCGGTACGTACGTATCTTCCGAAACATTGGAAAATCCGTTTATATAAGGTCTGGCAATCGCTTCAATTCCGAAAAATCCCCACACCCGCCGCCCGGCGATGTTGGTGATCCTGTTGCAGTATTCCAGATTGTACTTGCCCTGATTGGCGATCACAGCATCACTAAAGCTGCGCCGCTTCAGCGCCGTCAGATTGTTTTCCTCGCACCACATCTGGTAAATCTCATACAGTTCTTTAGAACTGATGGTACTGTCTGCTTTCAGCCGAATATATCCCTCGGATTCCAGAAAATCAAAAATATTATTATTGTCCCGTTTGACAGCCTCCCGGTTGTCTTTGGTGCGCTGGCTCTCGGTAAACTTGAAGTTGTTGGCAGCCAGCCTCTGCAAGCCCTCACAGGCCCAGATCAAGATGCCCTCCACCTCGGCTTTCATCTTCTCCGCAAGGTCGGGATCATCCACACGGTCAGCAGGCTTATCTTTTGTGGTCAGCACCAGCTGGCGGCGGTAGAACCCGTCGCTCCTGTCAAACAGTGCCTGCAAATCTCCGTTGGAGAAGGCCAGCAGCCGGGCGCACATCCACCCCTGATAGCTCTGCTTGCCCTTGCGTTCCAAATCCATCTTGCCCTGAGCGGTGACGATGGATTTTACATAGTTGGTCTGGCGTAGGGCTTCCATCCGCATATCGTCATCCACACACAGGAGGATATGCTCCAGATCGGCACGGGCAAATCGGTTCTCGGATATTTTCCCGATGCTGCCATCCTTCATGTTGGAGCCGAACAAAGTTCCCAGCACAGCGCCGATCTGACTCTTGCCTTCACCGCCGTTGCCTTTGATGATCATCATCCGCTGGCCCTTGTTGCTGGGGATCAGGCAGTAGCCGATGTATTCCTGCAAGGTGGGAATGTCCTCCGGGTAGAGCAGGCCATCCAGAAATTTCAGCCAGAGAATGGGTTGGGATGCCCCGGGATTGTAGGCCACAGGGAAACGATTACGGACGATTTCGGGTTTTCCCTCTACAAATTTTCCGCCCAGAAAAAGCGTCCCGTTGGAGAGGTGAATCCGGTCCGCCTTCGGTGGAAAATCCTCCACCAGCGCCGCCAGCTTCATCAGCTCCACAATGTTGCTGATTTTGCGGGGGATATTACTGACCGCACAGCATTTCAGCTCCTCAAAAATCTCTCCCCGCAGGGGCAGCTCATCGGTCACACGGCCTTCGGGCGTGAAAAAAGCCCCGTTTGTGAAGAGAATCTTGTGCGTCTGCAAGAACTCCTCACAAAACAGGGCTTCGTTGATGTTTTTTCCATCAAACCAGACGGGCACTCCGTCAGGCGGATTGTTTTTCTTCACAGGGCGTTTCCTCCTTCTTTTGTCGTTCCAGCCGCTCCTCCAAGGTGGCAATCAGGTCCTCTTTGTTTAACATTTCTACGATTCTTATCCGTTGTTCCAGTTCGGCGGCAATGAGCAAATCCGCCAGATACTCCACATAGTCCAGCATCTGGCAGGCTTCCACAAACCGGTCATCCAAAGCATCTTCCGGCACCTTGGGCGCATACTGTACCTTCCAGCGTTCTAAAAGATGCAGATAATCGCACAGCACTCGAAGGCAGCGCATTTCCTCCTGCCGGTATGCCGTCAGCAGGGGGCGTTTCGGCTTGGGCAGAGCGATGGCCGCCGGAGGCTTATCCGGGTCAATCCCGAAATCCTGGGCCAGTTTTTGTGCCGCCTCGAAGCTGCTCAAGCCAAATAGCCTTGCCACAAGGTCGATCACATCGCCGGTGGCCCCGCAGCCGAAGCAGTAAAAGTACCTCTCGTTCAGCTTCATGCTGGGATGCCGGTCCTCGTGGAATGGACAGCGGCACATCCCACTGTGATTGATCTGCAAGCCGTAATGTTCCGCTGCATCCCGCACTTGAATCGTTTGCTTCACCAGCTCAAACAGCGTCATTTTCGCTCCCTCCCCTCTGAAAAATGATTGGATGCCGTTTTTTCCATAGAACCTCTCTTTCTTGCGCTTCCGGCGCAGCTGTTGTATAATGTTGGTGTAGTTCCGAAAAAAGTAATCTGCTTTCAGATTATCCTTTCATTAATAGGAGAAATCCCGGGTGTAAAACGGAACCATTTTTTGAAAAATCATAAAAAATTTTTGAAGGGGGTGGAGTCATGGCGTATCTCACAGCTGATGAGCTTCTGGATACCGAAGATGGCTTCACCGAATGGAATGAGGACGCAGCCGCCGGATCGACGGAGGAAACGCTGGAACAGGCCCTTGCGGAAGAACGCCTGGCAGAGCTGGAAAGCGAGCTGGAGCAGGACGAGCATCCCGTTAATTATGATGCCGAGCTGGAGACCGAGGAGGAAGAAGCGGCCCCGGTCAGCGATAAGCGGCTAAAGCGGGAGATCCGGGCCGAATCTATACGTCGGCTGGAGGAAGCAGCCCGCACGGAGAAGGATTTCTGGACGGTGGTGGAGGAATGGAACAAGCTGGACCGGAACAGGGAACGCCGGGAGCGGGACCACGAAAATCTCCGTGGAGATGTGCCGCTGGAATACCAGGTGGTGCCGGAGCCAAAGCTCATCCCCAGATGGATGAACAACCCTGCATACCGGCAGCTGATGGCCGGGGATTTTCTGGATGTCCTGTTTGACTGCCCCTATGAGGTGCACCAGCTGAGCGCCGACCCATTTATCTCCGGCATGATCGAAAATCTCAGTGAGGAACACAAGGAAGTCCTGTATTTTCTCTCTTTGCGGCTCTACAGCACCACCCGGCTTGCTGCCATTCGTGGGGAGTCTGACCGCAATATCCGCAAGCTGCGGAAAACTATCCGTAAAAAATTGCAGCGCCAGATGTATGACCATCTGTGCGGCAAACCAGAACATAGTCTGACCTTGCGGGAACGTCAGTTTTTGGAGGAATACTCGAAAATCGCAAAGAAACAGGGCAAGGACGCCGTGATCCGGCGGGAAAACAAGACCAAGCGCAGAAAGAAGAAAAAACGCCCCTGATGGCAGGGGCGATGAAACAGAAAGGGCACGCATAATGAAGAATCTATTTGAACAATCCCGTTCTCATTGGGTGCGCTACGATCATTATGAGCTGAAAACAGCGGAAGATGGCAAGCGGTACATCACCCCCGGCAAAAACGCAAAGCCGGATGTCTACAATCCGCTGAAAGAGGTCCCGAACATTGTGTTGGATGCACTGAATGTGGGGATGCTGCTGATGGGGCGTAAAGCGGAGGCAGAAGTGGAAAAGGCCGTGATGGAGTTTGTCACTCGGTACGGCCTGCTGGGTCTGATGACCGCCTTGCCCACCACACCAACCTTTATGGAGTACGAGGCGGTTTACCTGCCCAAAAACCACTTTATCAAAGAGGAATCCAAGGAAACAGACGAATATCTGTCCCTGTTTTACCCCTTTGACAAGTTAGACCTGGTGAAAAAGGGGATCGAATCCATATGGAATGTATCTGGAGATCGGGCCATGATCGCCCTGACCATGACCTTCATGGACGAACCGATGGCCAAGACCATGAGCTTCCAGCGGGAATATGCGGAACCTTACGACTGGGTTGCCCAGCAGTTCAAAGACTGGGCCTTTACCTTGACCAACGCCTTTTTCTACTACAATGACTATGACTTCATGAGCGAGGACGAACGGGGATTGAATCGTAAGGCTATGGCCGCATTTGGCGGGATCGCTCCCAGCTACCACATCGAGCTGCTGGATAAGCCTACCATTTACTGGGATTTCCATTCCCTGCTGCTGGGTATCCAGATGATGTTCAGCTTCATGCTGGTGGACGATGAGCAGCCCCTGCGCCTGTGCAAGCATTGCCATAAGGTGTTTTTGGGCAGCCGGTCCAACGCCGCTTTTTGCAGTCCACGGTGCAAGAACCAGTACAATGTCTACAAGAGCCGTGAGAAATCCAAGGGGGAAAAGGACTAATCAGGATACTTCTTGCCCCACCGGAACCCGGAACTAATGGGGACACTTTTGATACCCTTGTTTTTGTTTTTTGGTGTATATACAAACCTTCCCCGTATTGTATATTTTACGACTTCAGAAAACATAAAAAATCCCGCAGATTTCAACCCGGTATAAGGATGAATTCTGCGGGATTTTATATTATTCATGACACCGGAAAGTCACATTGGCACAAAGATTTATGCGTAAATTATGTGACAACCCTTTCGGCGAGGAACTTTATGATGCTTCTGCTTAATCCATCCAACAAAAAGGAAATCACGAAGCTGCCTACTGTTAAAAGTAACAGCCCGCCAACCCAGTAGAGAGGCGTTACACGGTGGTTGACAAGAACGGGGACTATCACCAAGGTAATAGCCAAGTGATGTACAAGGAAGACTCCAAAACAGCGACGGGATAACCAATGCAAAGCCTTTTGAAGAAACGGACCACAAAACAGGAGTAACTGCCCTAAATAAAACACCATTACAAACACTCCAATACTGGCTGCGGTTACAATCCAATATTCAGGACACCCAAGGCCATACAGTACCAAAGTGGTCATTCCTGCTAAAATTCCTGGAATCCAAAGGGATGGGAGACACCCGCCCAAAAAGATCCCCATGAAAAACAACGGCAGCTGGCCAATCAATGTGGGATAAAGCTGCCCCGGATTTTCCACAAAACAACAAGCCAACCAGGCAAAGAGAGCTCCTACGGCGGCGAGAACAACTCCCCGGCGTCGAATCATGCGCCAAAGTACAGGAAAAACAGCGTAAAGGAACAGAATACAACCCAAATACCACTCTCCAATTTTGTAAAACGTAGGCGTGAAAGACTGAAAATATCCATCTACTCCCACTATAGAGAGAAGCAGTTTCCACGGAGCTACGCCTTCATTGTTGCCACATATAATATCGCTGTAAAAAAAAATGGGAAAAAAGCAAAGCCAGAAAAGAGGGTAAATGGCCAGAAAACGTCCCCAAAGATAGCGCTTCATGGACCAGCTGCGGCTTTTTTCCTGCCAGCACAAGCAAGATCCAGAAAGGAGAGTCATGGTGTATACCGCCACTTGGACCAGCGGCTCCATAGCGGGAAGAAAATCTGCTGGACATAGTCCCCGAACGGCGGTTTCTACCTGATAATGATAGAATACTACCACCAAGATTCCGAATACCCGAATCAAATCCAGACCGGGAAGATGTTTGAACTCTTTCATGGCCAGCCTCCTAAACTCTCTTGACATATAAGATAGGAGGCATTTCTTTCTATTCGATGACTTGGAAGGTGACAAAGTTGTCAGAAACAATGTATTTACCAGGAAGATTACATATCAGATGACAGATCAGTCACGCACAGAGTACTATTCCGTGATAAAATAATATGGCACATTAAACATTTGAAGTGAGGAAATCATCCCAATGGTTCGGATATTGTTGATTGAAGATGACTCCACTATTGCAGCCGGGCTGGCGTATTCTCTGGAACAGGAGGGGTGGAGTGTCACTTGCAAGGGCACTCTGGCGCAAGGGAAAAACGCCTTAGAGACTGGAGAATACCAGCTGCTATTGGTGGATGTCGGTTTGCCTGATGGTAGCGGCTACGATCTGTGTGCTGCTGCTAAAAGCAGGAATATTCCGGTGATTTTTGCCACTGCAAGAGGGGATGAGGGAAGCGTAGTACTGGGCCTGGATATGGGGGCTGACGATTATATCGTTAAACCCTTTCGGTTGCGGGAAGTGGCCAGCCGCATCCGGGCCGTACTACGCAGAGCGGCCGGAGAGCGGGAGCAGTTGGTTCGGTTGGGGGAACTGGCGGTAGATACACAGAAAGGCCAAGTGACCCGTAACGGAACTCCCATCTTGCTTACCGCTCTGGAATACCGATTACTGCTTACTTTTCTGTCTCATCCTGGACAGACTCTCACCCGGGGGCAACTGTTGGAAGGAATCTGGGATGTGGCAGGAAATTTTGTCAATGACAACACCTTATCTGTGTATATCAAGCGACTGCGTGACAAGCTGGAAATGCCAGGACACCCTCTCATTTCCACTGTGCGTGGAATGGGCTATCGGCTGGAGGTAGATGGCCATGACAAGAAATAAGGAATTATATCTGCCTATCGCCCTCAGCATGGCTCTGACTTTTGTTTCGGGGCTGCTCTGTGGCTTTTTGGGTGGCCCCTGGGCAGCACTGACAGGGAGCGGGTCCGTTCTTCTCACCACACTGCTCTGGATGAGCACAACATGGAGCCGGTATAAAAAGCTGCAGGAATTAGGAGAATACCTGGCTTCGGTATATGCAGGCGGGGAACTTCTGGATATTCGTGACAATCGGGAAGGAGAACTGAGCCTTCTGAAGAACGATCTGCACAAGATTACCGTTACCCTTCGTCAGCAAAGTGCCCAGCTGGCTCATGACAAGGAATTTTTGCAGCAGCTTCTGGACAATATTTCCCATCAACTGCGCACCCCTCTTACCGGAATGCTGGTTATGGCGGACTTGCTGGCACGACCAGACCTACCGCTGGAAAAGCGCCAGGAATTTACCGGGCAGCTTACTGCACAGCTGGAACGAATGCAATGGTTACTGGAGAGACTTTTGACCTTGTCCCGGTTGGATGCCGGGTGCCTGGAACTGGAACGAAAAACCGTTTCACTACCATCTTTGCTGGATAGAGCTACTGCTCCGGTAAGGGTGGCCCTGGAACTGCGTGGCCAGACTTTAAAAGTGGAGTGTCCTCAAGACCTCCTGTGGGAAGGGGATGAAAAATGGACCGCAGAGGCTGTAACCAACCTGGTGAAAAACGCTTCTGAGCATTCCCCGGAAGGAGGCTTGGTAAAAATTTCCGTGAGCAAGGATGTACTGAATCTTTGGATCACAGTGGAAGATAATGGCCCCGGTATCCCGGAATTGGATATGCCCTATTTGTTTCGGAGATTTTATCGTGGCAGTAATGCCGCTCCGGGCAGCGCTGGTATCGGCTTGGCTTTGGCGGCAGAATTAGTTCGAGCTCAAGGCGGCAGTGTGGTGGCAGAAAATCAGACCCCAGGCCCTGGTGCTCGTTTTATCCTCAAATTGCCCATACATCCCGGTAGTTTGTGACAAAACTGTCACCCAGACAGTCATCAAGAGGAAAGAAACAGCCAGTATACTCAAGATGTGGGGGCAACAAAGGCGTTGCCCAGTCTTGATACCAGGAGGGAAATATGGAATTACTGCGTGTGGAACACCTTAGCCGTTATTATGGGGAAGGTCCTGCCCAAGTAAAGGCACTGGATGATGTGTCATTCTCCGTAGAAAAAGGGGAGTTTGTCGCCATTATGGGCCCGTCTGGCAGTGGAAAAAGCACCCTCATGCACCTGCTTGGAGGGGTGGACAAGCCCACAGCCGGACATGTATGGTTACAGGGCACCGATCTTTACAAATTGGACGAGAACGCACTGGCCATTTTTCGACGGCGCCAGATAGGTCTGGTGTATCAGTTTTACAATCTACTTCCTGTGCTCAATGTACGGGAAAACCTGACCTTACCTTTGCTGTTGGATGGACGCAATGTCAACAAAAACCAGTTGGAACAGCTGGCCCAAATTCTGGGCATCCAGGATCGGATGAACCATCTGCCCCATCAGCTTTCCGGCGGTCAGCAGCAGAGGGTCAGCATTGGCCGGGCCCTGATTACCAGCCCTGCCCTTCTGTTGGCAGATGAGCCTACCGGCAACCTGGACAGCAAAAACAGTGCTGAAGTGATGGCTTTGCTGCGTTATTTTCATGCGAAAAAAGGTCAGACATTATTGGTCATTACCCACGATGAACGGATTGCCTGTCAGGCAGACCGACTCATTACTGTGGAGGATGGGCATATTGCTCAGGACGAGGCGGTGCGGCCATGAAAAATATTGTGCACACTTTGACTCTCGCTCAGATGCGGGCTAATCCCCGTCGTACTCTTGTGACTCTGGTGGGTGTGGTTTTATCGGTGACCATGCTCACGGCAGTTTTTGCGGGGGCTGATTCCTTTTTGAATCTTCTGTACCGACAGGCAGCACAGGACAACGGCACCTGGCATGGCAGAGCCTTTGAGACTGGAGAACAGGTGGTAGAAAATCTGTCCCAGGATGACAGGATTGACCAACTGGGCCTGGCAGCCAGTTGGGGAGTGTCTCCCTTGGACGACAGCAATAGGTGGGGGGCCGCTCTCTATGGAGTAAACCAGTCATTTTACCAGCTTTTGAGGGTAGAGTGTCTGGAAGGAAATCTTCCTTCCACAGAGAACGAACTGGCCATTTCTCAGACTCTCGCCAAAAAGACCGGTTGGAAGATTGGAGACCAAGTCTCTTTGGATTTGTTACGAGTATGGACCCCACAAGGGGTGGATTCCGCAGGGGAAATGATCTATCGGCAAACCAGCGGCCCGGGAATCATGGGATTATCGGACAGCTATATGCTCCGTTCTGTGGGGGAAAAACAGTTCACGATTACAGCTATTGTGGACCCAGGCGGTTTTGATGATCAAAATGTGTTCGCCTGGGAACCATGCTTTACAGTTCTGGAGGATCAGATCCCCCCGGATGGATTGTGGTGCGCTTATTATACTGTCAGTTCGCTGGGGCGAGAACTGTATGACCTGCTGGAAAGTATCCAGGAATGGCAGGCAGACTTGCCTGTCGATGCTGGAGGCGTGGGGACCATCGATCTAAACCGGCAGCTCTTGCTTTATTATGGCATAGATTATCCGGGCAGCCTTCTATTGCCTGCCTTTTACGGTTTGATGGCGGTAACACTTCTCATTATTCTGGTGGGTGCTGTGTCTCTGGCTCGAAACGCCTTTGCCATCAGTATGACGGAGCGCACACAAATGCTGGGAATGTTGGCCAGTGTGGGGGCTACCCGGGCGCAGAAGCGGCAGTCCGTCTTGTATGAAGCCTTTATTCTGGGATTGATTGGCATCCCTTTGGGCCTGATTGCAGGCTGTGGAGGAATGGCGATTACACTGGTTTTCCTGAATAGTCAGGTACAGGAACTGTTTCAATTTTCTCAGCCTCTTTATCTTTCGGTACGGCCTCTTCCCCTGGCCGCTGCAGCCCTGCTGGCAGCCTTGACTCTGGCATTCAGTGCACTGCAACCGGCCTTGAAAGCCAGCAGGATCACGCCCATGGATGCCATCCAAGGAGAAGGTCAGGTTCAATTTCATTCCAATGATGTAAAAACAGGAAAACTGACTGGAAAGATTTTCGGCTTTCCTGGAATTTTGGCCCTCAAAAATTGTAAGCGAAACCGGGGACGGTATCGAGCAATTGTATTTCCCCTGGCGCTCAGCGTAATTATGCTGCTGGCTGGCACCGGACTTTCTTATTATGTGAACCGTGCCATGGGAGTGCGTTACGGGACAGACAGTCCCTTAGCAACGGCGACCATCACCTTCAACGATCCTTCCTTGGATACCGCTACCTATACGGATGATCTGAAAGCTCTGGCTGGAACAGGGGAAGTACGGTTGGTCGGAGGTTTGCAGGCTGGAGAGATGGGCAGCTTCACTTTGAATTGGGCGGATATGAGCCAAGACGCAATAAAATGGTTTCAAAACCAGAGCGGTCTCTTAGATGAACAGGATTATACTTCTGAGGACGGCCAAAATGTCACCGTCTATCCCACCTTGCTGGTCATGGATGACCAGGAGTTTTCCGACTGGGCAGGCAAGGAAGTTTCCTTGAATTCGGATTATCTGGATTGTGTTATGATCACCAGCACCTATCTGTATAATGCAGGCAGCTACACTCAGCTGAAAAATGCTCTGAATCTACAACCTGGATTTTCTATGGAGTTTGCACAAGAGAACGGGTTTGCAGACACTTGGCACGTAGCAGCACTGGCGGAGGATTTCCCTTATTCCGGAAACACGGTCACCTCCAACACCGTGGAAAGCCTTACCTTACAGTTGGTGACCAGTCGCAGTGTATTCCAAGCATTCCTGAATCGGCAGGCAGACCTGGGCAGAAGCGGTGCATACTACTGGCAGGTGCAGTACATTCACCCTGAAAGTATTTCCGCCCTAACCAGCGGATTGGAGGAATGGTCCCTAAACAACAGCTATGGCCTGCCCCAAGGGGTGATCAGTGCAAACTACAATTCCCTTGCCATGGGTGGCCTTCAGCGGTTTGGAATGCTTCTACAAATCTTATGTACCGGGTTTGTTCTGCTGCTATGTCTGGTATGTATGGCCAATATTCACAATAGCCTCTCTACGGGAATGGAACTGCGTGCCCGGGAATATGGAATTCTCCGCAGCGTAGGAATCACACCCGTGGATTTCCGTAAGATGATTTGGCTGGAAAGTCTTTTCTACGGAATCAAAGCGCTGTGCTGGAGTTTACCTTTTGGAATGGGCGTGTTGGCCCTGGAATACTATGCTATCCGACGAGCATTCCAACTTCCCTTCTGTCTGCCAGTGGGCAGCATTGTCCTGGCAGTTGTTTTAGTAATGGGGGTATGCTGGATTTCTGGACTTCTGACCCGCAGGAGTCTGGAGGAGCAGACTATTACCGAGGCCATTCAGAAAAGACTTTTTTAAACAGAAGCCGCAGAAGTGTTTTCCTTCTAAAGGGCTCTCGGAAGAGGTCACCTAAAGGTGGCCTCTTCTCGTGTCAAGAGAAGAAATACAGTACAATGGATATGAATAATGAGAAGAGCTGATATTGTTCCTGTGTAAACAGCAAATAAAAACCTGTAATTATCTTGTACAGAGACAATAAAAATGACGGGTAAGCATTTTTGTGTGCTTACCCGCCTTGTTTCATCTGTTAATTTTCAAATGGCTTGTATACAGTCACGGTTTTCAGATACTTCACGGGATCGCCGTTCAGCACCAAATCTGCATACTCAGCCGGAGCATTATAAATCAGCCAGTCCAGCTCAGAGCGTTCATACATATTGTCGGCCACTTCATTCTCTAAGGCGATGGTATCAATGGAAATCATGCTGCCATCGGCATATTTTAGCTCGACGCAAGCGGTGTCAATATTGAACTCACAGGATAGTAAATGGCTCACGGTGTTGATCTCCTTACAGCTTTCATTTTTAACAAATAATCTGTCGTGATGAACCCGCTTCCCGAATGTTGCATCCCACACTCCGCACCAATTCCGCACCAATTTGTCATGAAAGTATATGTGGATGCATGGATTTATGTAACGGAAAAGTTCGTAAATATGGGAAATATTGAGCTTTATGAAGGTGTATTGAGATATGAAAAGGCCGATTATCCACCGATACCTAATTTCATTTGTACTCATTCTCCTTAACGGAATATTTTGACTGTCTATCATTATACCCAACCAGCGCACTGCGTGCAAGGGCAGGGCGCGGCCATGCTCATAATTTTGCGCAATTCTACACATTTTACCTGTTTTGACCACCGGTTGTTCTTTATTTTTCCACATTTATGCCTTATAATGTTAAAAGGTCAAATCAAAATACCCCCGTACCGGCCCTGTCCGGCGCGGGAAAACATAGGGCAATACCGCATAATTCTAAGTGCCGATACGGCGAGCGAGGTGCGGCAGATGCTAAGCCAAAAGCGCAGATAATACTGGATGCTGCAAAGGTGAGCGCCGCCAGTGGCGGAAACAGCGAACCGAAGCAGGGGCAGCGGTCGCAGAGTGCGAGGGGCTTTTGCCCCCGAAGCACGATGCGGGTACCGCAACCCGACATTATCGAGCATTTTGGCAACGCAGATGCCGTGCCGCAGCCGCCGGAGCGGTGCTTAAGCCGTCAGGCGGGAATTGTGCGGTGTTGCCATAGAGGAGGAGGGCATAAAACCCATGTCAAACGAGAAAATTCTGGTTGTGGATGATGATAAAAATATCTGTGAACTGCTGCGCCTGTACCTGGTCAAAGAGGGATACGGTGTGACCATTGCCAATGATGGCACTGCTGCACTGCAGGAATTTGATAAGCTGCACCCGGACCTTGTGTTGTTGGATGTGATGATGCCCGGCATTGATGGGTGGGAAGTCTGCCGCAAGATCCGCCAGAACAACCAGACACCCATCATTATGCTGACGGCAAAGGGCGAAACCTATGATAAGGTTCTGGGCCTGGAACTGGGTGCGGATGATTATATCGTAAAGCCTTTTGAAACCAAGGAAGTGACGGCCCGTATCAAGGCTGTTCTGCGCCGCTGCGGCAGTAAGGACGAAGAAAACAAAGGCGTTTATGACTTTGACAACCTGCACCTGGATATGAACCGCTATGAGCTGAAAGTGAAGGGTAAAGTGGTGGATGCGCCGCCCAAAGAGTTGGAACTGCTGGCCTGCCTGGCTGGGCACCCCAACCGGGTCTATACGCGTGACCAGCTGCTGGACGAAGTGTGGGGCTTTGAATATTATGGCGACTCCCGCACCATCGATGTCCATGTTAAGCGCCTGCGCGAAAAGCTGGAGGGAGCCTCGGAACAGTGGAACCTGAAAACCGTGTGGGGCGTTGGTTACAAGTTTGAGGTTAAAGAATAATGTGCCGCGCCAAAAAAGAAGAGAATAACGGGGCAGCCCCGCTGCGCAGCGTAAGCGGGGAAGTGTTTGCAACCTTTGCCTCGCTGCTGCTGGTGGCGCTGGTGTTGATGTGCATGCTGCAAACGGGGCTCTCCTGCGCGTACTTTGCCCAGGAGCGCAAAAGTGCCCTGACTGCCGTGCTGGACGGTGCTACTGCCATGGCGGAGACCTATGCTTCGGAAGGAAACATTGTGACCCTGCCCGGCGGGGACAATGAGTTGGTGGAGCGAGCCAAGACCGGCTTTGAACTGTTCAATACATCATCGGACGCACTTGTGTTTGTGGCAGACCGGGATGGCAACATCCTGATGCACACCGGCAAAGATGTAGCCGAAAGTGCAAAGATCCCGCAGAACTTGCAGGAAGAGATGGACAGCGGCAAGGATATCTTTCTTATGGGTACCATGGACGATACCCTGCACGATAAGTATTATATTGCGGGCCGCCGCGTGAATCTGGGCGGCAGCGAGGGTTATTTGTTTGCTGCAACACCGGTACATGCGCTGGCGGTCTATATCCGCTCCATCCTGACGATGTTCTTGCTGTCCTCGGCGGTCATCCTGATTGTCTGCGGCATTTTGTGCATGGTGCTGGCGCGGCGCATTACCTGGCCGATCGAACAGATCAGCCAGGCCGCCAAACGGCTGGGCGGCGGCGATTTCACCGCACGCGCCCCCGTAACTGGCTGTCAGGAGCTGGCGGATTTTGCCACGACCTTTAACAACATGGCGGGCCGCCTGCAAAACATTGATAACTCCCGCGGGCAGTTTATAGGCAACATTGCCCATGAACTGCGCACCCCCATGACCAGCATCAAGGGCTTTATTGACGGCATGCTGGACGGCACCATCCCGGAAAGCGAGTACAAGCATTATCTTGGCGTGGTATCGCAGGAAACCGGCCGCTTGGCCCGGCTGGTGCAGAACATGCTGGATATCACCAAACTGGAATCCGGCGAGGTGAAAGGTACTCCCAAAAATTACGATATCTGGTCCACCGTTACGGACGTGGTGCTTTCGGATGAGCGCCGCATTGAGGATGGCAAGATCGATATCCAGGGCCTTGGTCCCACGGGTACCATGGTGTATGCCGACCCGGACTTTATCCATCAAGTGGTCTACAACATTGTGGATAACGCCATCAAGTTTACCCCGCCGGATGGCGTCATCAAGTTTGATATCCAGCAGGAAAACGACATGGTGCGGGTGACCATCGAGAACACCGGCGACGGCATTGCGCCGGATGCCCTGCCCTTTGTGTTTGAGCGCTTTTATAAGGAGGACCGCTCCCGCGGCCTGAACACCCGCGGCAGCGGCCTGGGGTTGCATATCTGCAAGGTGCTGATCACCCTGTCCGGCGGCCAGATCAAGGCCGAAAGCGAGATGGGCAAATGGTGCCGCTTCACCTTTACCCTGCCTGCAGGCAAAACCGAGTAACAGCCCCAACCCCGGAATCAGATACCCGGCGACAATAGAATTGAAAAGGACCAAAGCCATTAGCTGAAAAGCGTGCGGCTTTGGTCCTTTGTTTATGGCCTATCTTGTGCAAAGAGCGTGGTGTGTTCCGGTGTGCTTCGCCTTTGCAGCGGCTGCCGGGGCGGTGCTTAAGCCGCAAGGCGGGAATTGTGCGGTGTTGCCTTTAGTTTGGGGCTGCCCCAGCGCCGGATAGAAAGCGCGCACGGGGCTGGCCGACAAAAAGGTACAAAACGTGGGACGATGCACAAGCACCGCCCCACGTTATTTTATATTGGCAGAAATAAGATCAGAAATAGCACTTGATGTTGAACTTATCCACGTTCTGCTTTTCTTCCACCACCAGTTTTTCATGGTTGAAGTCAAAATGCACGCTGCGGCAGTCATCCGTATTGCGGGTCAGGCGCAGCAGGGTGTCCACGCGCTTCTGCTCGTCCTTGGTATAGAACAGGTAGCTGGCGCCTTCGCGCTTGGCGCGGCCGGTGCGGCCGATGCGGTGGGTGTAATGCTCGTTCTCTTCGGGCACATCATAGTTGATGACGGCGTCCACATCCGAAACATCGATGCCGCGGGCGGCCACATCGGTGGCAACCAGCACATTGATCTCGCCGGCCTTAAAGCGCTGCATGATGCGGTTGCGTTCCGCCTGGCTCAAATCGCCATGCAGGCAGTCTACATTAAAATGCAGCCGGGCCAGCTGGTTTGCCAGCATGCCGGTGTTGTACTTGGTGTTGCAAAACACCATTACGCGCTTGTAATCCTTGCTGATGATGATCTGGGCCAGGTCAGCCAGCTTGTCGCGGCCGGTGGTCAGCAGCTTGTACTGGGCAATTTTGGGGCTGGATTCCTGCACCGGCTGAACGTCTACTTCGGCGGCGTTGTGCTGGTACAGCCAGCCGATATCCAGTACCTCGCGGCTGATGGTGGCGCTGAACATGGATAGGGACTCTCTGCTTTTCAGCAGGTCAATGATGCCGCGCACATCCTTGTAAAAGCCCATGTTCAGCATTTCGTCGGCTTCGTCCAGCACAATGGTCGTCACCTGCGAAAGATCCAGCGCATGGTGGCGGTAGTGGTCCATCAGGCGGCCGGGGGTGGCAACCACGATCTGGCAGCCGGCTTTCAGCTGTTTCTGCTGCTTTTCCAGCCCGGCACCGCCGTACACGCACACCACGCGGATCTCCGGCAGGAACTGCGCCAGGTTCGTCAGATCCTGTGCAATCTGCTGTGCCAGCTCACGCGTGGGGCTGAGCACAACGGCCTTGGGCGCACCTGCCGGGAAACCAGCGGCCTTTTGCAGAATGGGAATGCCGAACGCAACGGTTTTGCCGGTGCCGGTGGGGGCCTTGGCAATCATATCATGCCCGGCCAGCATCAGGGGAATGGCCTTCTGCTGGATTTCGGTCATCTCGGTATATCCCATTGCCTGTGTTGCCCGGATGATCTCCGGCCGCACGGAGGAAGAAAGTTCAGTGAAGTTCATAAATTAGTGTACACCTTTCGTGTTAGTTGGGGGTTAGGAGGGAGGAGTTAATTAGGAATGAGAAATTAGAAATTGGAATGAATGATAAATTTATATGTAGGGCGGGGTCACTGACCCCGCCGGAACTTAGGTCGGATTGAACATTGAAAATATGTGACTAATCCACAAATTACTTGTAGGGGCGGTGTCCCCGACGCCCCGGATGGGCAATAATTATACCGCACATTTCAATGGATCTAACGTCTTATATGGCTTTCCGACTTTCCCGAAAAAACGCTTTTTCCCATTATAACAGCAAAAGCCGGGTGCGGCAAGTGCGCACCCGGCAAAATGCGGTGTGTTTTGCGTTTTACAGCTCACAGGGGGCAAAACCGTCCTTGCCCAGCACCAGAACACGGGTATAGCCCAGTTCCTTCAGCTGTGCGGCGGCTTCCTCAAAGCCAAAGGTCAGGGCCTTGGCTTCGTGGGCATCGGCGGTAATGGTCACATTGCCGCCCATGGTCAGCCATTCTTTCAGGATGGCCGGGGAGGGAAAGTAATCCTCGCGGAAGCCGCGATAAACCGAGCTGGTATTCACTTCCAGCACGCAGCCAGCCTGTGCAGCGGCTTCCAGTGCCTTGTGGGCAGCGGCGGTGTAGCGCGGGTCGGATTCATCAAAAAACTTGCCGCTGCCGTTCACCTTTTTGATCAGGTCAAAATGACCCAGGATGGTGGGCTTTTTGGCGGCAACTGCGGCTACGTTGGCAAAATACGTTTCCACCACAGCAAGGCCGTCGCCGTCAAAGTCGTCCTGGATGCAGGCAGCCAGGTCCGCTTCGCGCCAGTCAATCTCGTAATATTTGCCGGTCTTGGGGCCCTTGACATAATGGGCGCTGCCGATCCAGTAATCATAGGCAGCCGGGTCGTCATCGCTGTACAGATCCCATTCCAGGCCGCACAAAATGTCCAGCTTGCCGGCATAGCGCTCTTTCAGCTTGGCTACCTGGGCGCGGTACAGCTGGGTGCGTGCATTGGTCATGCAATACTCAATGTCGTGCGGGGTGTGGCTGTGGCCAGAGAAGCCCAGCGTTTTCAGCCCGGCTTTCCAGGCGCTCAGGGCAAGCTCCTCCGGGGTGTTTTTGCCGTCACACAGCTTGGTGTGAACATGGACCGAACTGAGCAGATATTCCTTAGCCATTACTGCATCCTCTCCTGTTTCACTTTATGGTCAATAACATGGCGCTTTTCCAGCTCTTTGGTGATGTCTTCTACGGAAATGCCAAGTTCAATCATCAAAACCATCACATGGTAGGCAAGGTCGCTGATCTCGTAAACGGTTTCCTCTTTGTCGCGCTTGCTGCCTGCAATGATCACTTCGGTGGATTCCTCGCCGACCTTTTTCAGAATCTTTTCCAGACCCTTGTCAAACAGGTAGGTGGTGTAGCTGCCCTCTTTGGGGTTGGTCTTGCGGCCTTCGATCAGCTCATACAGCCCCTGCCAGGTGAACTGCTTCAGCTCATCGGAAACATAGACCGGGTTAAAGAAGCAGCTTTCCGCACCGGTGTGGCAGGCGGGGCCGCTCTTGATGACATCCACGACCAAAGCGTCCTTATCGCAGTCTGCGGTGATGGAAACCACGCGCTGCACATTGCCGCTGGTTTCGCCCTTGCGCCAGATCTCCTGGCGGCTGCGGGACCAGAACACCGTGCGGCCCTCGGCAATCGTCAAAGCCAGGCTTTCGGCGTTCATATAAGCCAGGGTCAGAACCTCTTTGGTGTAGTGATCCTGCACAATGGCCGGAATCAGGCCGTTGGCATCAAATTTCAGAGTTTTGGAATTTTCGGTGATTTCCATGGCGAACTCCTTATCTAAAACGGCGAAAGGCTGGGTACACTCTGCCGGGCCGCAGATTCATGCGAACCGCACAGCCGGATTCCCAAAAGTTTCCCCATTCTCAGTAGAAAATTATAAGTATAGTTTAGCGTGTTTTGCGTTGTTTGGCAAGCCCCAATTATATGGGCTGCTTTTGCCTGTTATACCCGCATCTCCACGCCGTTTTCACGCAGGTAAAGCTTCAAATCGCGGATGTCCACCTGCTTCGTGTGGAAGATGGAGGCTGCCAGCCCGGCGTCCACGCGGGGGTGGTTCAAGAACAGCTCCTTGAAGTCATCCATCTTGCCGGCACCGCCGGAAGCGATGATGGGCACAGCACAGCGCTGGGCCACGGCGTCCAGCAGCTCCAGGTCAAAGCCGTTCTTTACGCCGTCCGTGTCAATCGAGTTGACAACCAGCTCGCCCGCGCCGTTTTTCACGCCATGCTCCAGCCAGTCCAGAGCGTCAATGCCGGTGTTTTCGCGCCCTCCTTTGGTGAACAGCTTGAACTTGCCATCCACCCGCTTGATGTCCGCCGAAAGCACCACGCACTGATTGCCGTAACGCTGGGCAGCGGCGGAAATAATGGCTGGGTTCTTGATGGCACCGGAGTTGACACTTACTTTGTCGGCACCGCATTTCAGCACCCGGTCAAAATCTTCCAGGCTGCCGATGCCGCCGCCGACCGTCAGCGGGATAAAAATTTCGCTGGCAACGCGGCGCAGAATATCGGTAAAAATCGTGCGGCCCTCCACGCTGGCGGTGATATCATAAAACACCAGCTCATCAGCCCCGGCCGCGTTGTAATAGCGGGCCATCTCGACCGGGTCGGCCATATCCTGTAATCCGGCAAAGTTGACACCCTTGACCACACGGCCGTCTTTTACATCCAAGCACGGGATAATGCGTTTGGTAATCATGTGCCCAGCCCCCTTATTCCTGATACAGTGCCACAGCCTGTTTGAGGTCGATGGCGCCGGTGTAGATGGATTTGCCCAAAATTGCGGCGTGGCAGCCCATGGCCTGCAGCTCCGCCAGCTCTTCCATGCGGGCAATGCCGCCGGATGCCGTGATCTCCAGGCCGGAAATCTGCAACAGCTCACGGTACAGGTCCATGTTGGTGCCCTGCATTGTGCCGTCGCGGGAAATATCGGTGGCGATGATCGCCTGCACGCCAGCTTCGGCACAGCGGCGGCAGAAAGCAACGCCCGGTTCGGGGGTGACTTCTTTCCAGCCGTTCACAGCCACAAGGCCATCGCGCATGTCCACGCCAACGGCAATTTTGGGGCCGTATTTCTGCGCCATGCGGGCGGTAAAATCAAAATCCTTTACGGCAATGGTGCCCAGGATGCAGCGCCCCACGCCGAGGGAAAGATACTGTTCAATGCGGGCTTCGTCACGGATGCCGCCGCCGACCTCGATAAACAGCCCGCCCTGCTTAGCAATGGCGGCAATGGTGGTCATGTTGGCGGTGGTGTCATCCTTGGCACCGTCCAAGTCCACCACATGCAGGTACTTGGCCCCGGCGGCAATAAACTCCCGTGCCTGGGCGGCGGGGTCTGCATTGTAAACGGTCATCTGGTCGTAATCGCCCTGGTACAGGCGCACGGCCTGCCCGCCGCGCAGATCAATGGCAGGATATAACTTCATGGCTGCACCTCACAATTCTGCAAAGGCCCGCAGCATGCGCAGGCCGGTATCGCCGGATTTTTCGGGGTGGAACTGCGTGCCATATACCAGGCCGTTTTTCACAGCGCCCGTTACCGGGATGCTGTACTCACTGGCAGCCAGCGTGTTGGCGGCACAGTTTTTGGCGTAAAAGCTGTGCACATAATACACATACTCACCGGGCTTGGTGTACTTGAACAGCGGGTCGTTTTCCCGCCCCGGCACAATGTCCAGCCGGTTCCAGCCGATGTGCGGCACTTTCAGGCTGGGGTCTTTCAAATCGTCTGCCAGCGGGCACACTTCGCCGGGAATCAGGCCAAGGCCGGTGTGTTCGCCGTACTCATAGCTTTTTTCAAACAGCAGCTGCATGCCCAGGCAGATGCCCAAAAGCGGTTTGTGCTCCACTTCCTGCTTGATAACGGGCACCAGGCCGGTGGCTTCCAGCTTGGCCATGGCATCGGCAAACGCGCCCACACCGGGCAGAATGATGTGGTCCGCCGCGCGGATGGCGGCAGCGTCGCGGGTCACTTTGGTTTCCAGCCCCAGGCTTTTCAGGCTGGAAGCCAGACTGAACAAGTTGCCCACGCCGTAATCAATAATTGCGATCATATACGTTCCCCCTTTTTGTATGCTGCTGTTGCAGCGCCCCTCTTAATACCTGGGGTTAATGTAGCCCCAGGGCCAGCCGGACCTCGTTCATTTGGATCTGGTCCGTGTCATATTGGTAAACCGTTCCATCGGCAAAGGTATAACGCACAAAAACGCCGGTGGGGTTTTTGGCGGTCTCTTCGGGTATTTCCACTTCCCACAAGTCCAGCACCGCGCCGCTGTGGTAGCGGACGGTGAGCGGCTCCCCCTGCGGGCAGCTTGGCTGCACTTTGCCCGCCCCGGCGGCGCAGATCAACCGGCATAACCGGCTGCTGGCATCCGGGTCCAGGGAGGAGGTTTCGCCGTTGCGGGTCAGCGCAGCGCCGATCTTGCCCGCGTTTTCCACACTGGCGGCAAAATCGGTGGAAAACCTGCGGTAGCGCTGGTGGTAACGCGCCGCCCAGCCAATGATGCCAATGCAGATTACCAGAACCACACAGGCCGCCGCCAAGAACACCGCCCCGCCCCAGCCACGCCGCCGTTTGCCGGGTTTAATTCTGTCATACAGGTTCATGGTGTTCTCTCCTGATACAGTGGGTCCAAAACCCATTTGAACTGTAATCATACCCCTTTAACCGGTTCCCTTTGCGGTCTGGTAATTCCGTCCCCATGCCACTTTACCCCAAAGGCAACACCGCACAATTCCCGCCTGACGGCTTAAGCACCGCTCCGGCGACTGCGGCACGGCATCTGCGTTGCCAAAATGCTCGATAATGTCGGGTTGCGGTACCCGCATCGTGCATCGGGGGCAAAAGCCCCTCGCACTCTGCGACCGCTGCCCCTGCTTCGGTTCGCTGTTTCCGCCACTGGCGGCGCTCACCTTTGCAGCATCCAGTATTATCTGCGCTTTTGGCTTAGCATCTGCCGCACCTCGCTCGCCGTATCGGCACTTAGAATTATGCGGTATTGCCCAAAATCAAATCCAGCTCCTCAAAGAATCGCTGCATCTGTTCCGGGGTACCGATGGTGATGCGCAGATAATCGGAAAGGCGCGGGGCGCTGAAATAGCGGATCAGCACGCCTTTTTGCCGCAGGCGCTCAAAAATCTGTTTGCAGGGCATGCGGCTGGTGGTAACGAACAAAAAGTTGGTAGCGGAATCCGGCCCGGTAAAACCGCGCTCCCGCAGCTTGGTCATTGTGTCGGCGCGGGTGGCGCAGATCTTGCCCACCGTATCACGGAAGTAATTCTCATCCTCCATGGCGGCCACGGCGGCAGCCTGGGAGAGGGAATTGACGTTGTATGGGCTGTAGCTGAACTTGATGCGGTTCATATCGGCAATCAGCTCCGGGTTTGCCACGCAGAAGCCCACGCGGGCACCGGCCAGATTGTGGGATTTGGAGAAGGTCTGCACCACAATCACATTGTCATATTTCTTGGTCAGCGGAACGCAGCTGGCGTTTGGCCCGGCAAAATCAATGTACGCCTCGTCCACAATCACAATGCTGTCGGGGTTGGTGCGCACCACTTCCTCAATGGCGGCCACCGGCTGCAGCAGGGTGGTGGGGGCGTTGGGGTTGGCAATCACGATGGTCTCATTCAGGCCGTGGTACTTGCTCAAATCCAGCGAGAAATCTTCCTCCACCAGGATCACATGCTGCGGAATGTGCAACAAATCGCACAAAACCGGGTAAAAGCTGTAGGTGATATCGGCAAATGCCAGCGGGTGGGTTTCATCGCAGAAAGCGCGCAGCGCCAGCAGCAGGTTTTCATCGCTGCCGTTGCCGCACAAAATATTTTCCGGCTGCACGCCGCAGTGGCGGGCAATGGCGGCGCAGAGTGCGGCTTCGGTCAAATCGGAATACAGCCGCAGCCCCGGCACTGCTCCGGCCACCGCCGCCGCCACGCCGGGGGCAGGCGGGTAGGGGTTTTCGTTGGCGTTCAGCTTGACAAGGTCAGGCAGTTTCAGCTGCTCGCCGGGGGTATAAGGCTCCAGCGCAGCCAGTGTTTTGGTAAAATAACGGCTCATTTGGGTCACCTCTTTGTTGGTGCAGCAGCCGGGCCGCCGCACCGGATCAGGAAAGTCCGTGACATAACGTGTATCCTGCGCCCATTTGGCGGGGTTGGTGTCGATGTAGTGCCAGATGGTGTTGTAATCGTCCGGAGAGCAGATGATGTGGTCGTAATATCCGCGCTGCCAGAGTGCATGCCCGGCAGTTTTGTTGGTCAGCCGTTTCAAAGTGGAGATAAACATCGGGATGACCTGGCTTGCGCGGGCGGATGTAGGGGGCGGCGTCCTCGACGCCCCGGATGGGCCTTGCTGAATGGCAATCAATAAATGGATGTGATTGGGCATTACAACATATTTTTCAATCCGCACATGGGGATAAAATGCAATCATATTCCCCAACTGCCGTGCAACAATTTTACCGGTTGGTGACAATCGGGTTCGCGGGGCGTCGGGGACGCCGCCCCCTACAATCGTTCCAAAGGTGCAACGCTTGTTTTTGGAACAAATCGTAATGAAATACACACCGGATTGGCTGTAATTATATGTTGCTAAACGGTTGGCCTTCCGTTCCGGCAATCCATCCTTCACTGGTCTTCAAAACGGATGGTAACGCTTTTGGCGTGGGCGTGCAGGCCCTCATGCTCGGCAAAATCGGCAATGCGAGATTGAACTTTGCCCAGGGCATCGCGGGTGTAATAAATGAAACTGGACTTTTTCACAAAATCGTCCACGCCCAGCGGGCTGGAAAAACGTGCCGTGCCGCTGGTGGGCAGGGTGTGGTTGGGGCCGGCAAAATAATCGCCCAGTGCTTCCGGCACATTTTTGCCCAGGAAAATGCTGCCCGCGTTCTTTACGCTGTTCAAAACGGCGAACGGGTCGTCCACACAAATTTCCAAATGCTCCGGGGCAATGATGTTCACGGCGTCAATGGCCTTGTTCATATCGTCCGTCACAATGATCTTGCCGTTGGTGTCCACGCTGGCGCGGGCGATGGCGGCACGGGGCAGCTGTGGGATCTGCACTTCCAGCTCGGCTTGTACGGCCTTGGCCAGCTCGGCGCTGTCCGTTACCAGCACGGGGCTGGCCAGCTTGTCATGCTCGGCCTGGCTCAGCAGGTCAGCTGCCACCCAGGCGGGGTTGCAGCTGCCATCCGCCAGCACCAGAATCTCCGAAGGCCCGGCGATCATATCAATGCCAACCTTGCCGAACACTTTGCGCTTGGCGGTGGCAACGTAAATATTGCCGGGGCCGACGATCTTATCCACCGCGGGAATGCTCTCGGTGCCGTAAGCCAGCGCGGCCACGGCCTGGGCGCCGCCGGTCTTGAAGATCTTGTCAATACCGGCAATCACCGCAGCAGCCAGGATGGAGGGATTCACCTTGCCATCCGGCCCGGCGGGGGTGGTCATCACGATCTCCTTCACACCGGCCACCTTGGCGGGGATCACATCCATCAGTACGGTGCTGGGGTAAGCGGCGGTACCGCCCGGCACATACACACCGGCTTTTTCAATCGGGGTATATTTCTGGCCCAGCACAATGCCGGGGGTGTCGTTCATGACAAAGTTCTTGTGGACCTGGTGCTCATGGAAGGCGCGGATGTTGGCGGCGGCCATCTTCAGGGTAGTCACAAAATCCTCACCGGCGGCTTCAAAGGCTTCGTCAATTTCCGCCTGGCTCACCCGCAGCTCGTCCAGCTGGGCGTGGTCAAATTTCAGAGCGTAATCTTTCAGGGCGGCATCACCGCGGGCGCGCACATCGGCGATAATGGCATCCACGGTTGCTTCCACGCTGGCTTCCGCACGGATATCACGGTTCAGGATTTCTTCAGGCTTCAAAGCGTCAAACTCAAAAATGCGGATCATTTGGCAAGCGCCTCCTTCATCTTGTTCAGCAGTTCGGTCAGCTGCGCGTACTTGAATTTGTAGCTGGCTTTGTTGGCAATGAACCGTGCCGAAATGGGCATGAACTCTTCCAGTACGGCCAGATTGTTTTCTTTCAGGGTGGTGCCGGTCTCCACAATATCCACGATCACATCCGAAAGCCCCAGGATGGGAGCCAGCTCAATGGAGCCGTTCAGCTTGATGATGTCAATATCGCGGCCAATGCTCTCGTAATGGGCGCGGGCAATGTTCACAAACTTAGTGGCAACGCGCAGGGCGCGGCTTTCATCGTCCACAAAGTTCCTGGGGCCTGCCACGCACATGCGGCACTTGCCCATGCCAGTATCCAGCAGCTCGTACACATCGGCACCGGATTCGGTCAGGATATCCTTGCCCACAATGCCAATGTCGGCAGCGCCGTGCTCCACATAAATGGCAACGTCGCTGGGCTTGACCAGGAAGTACCGCACCCCGGCTTCGGGGTTCTCCACCACCAGCTTGCGGGTCTCGTTGTAGTTTTCGTTGGCTTCATACCCGGCAGCGGCCAGCAGGCCATAGGCTTTGTCGCCCAGGCGGCCCTTGGGCAGGGCGATGTTCAGCCACTGGCGCTCGGTGCCCTGCTGCTGCACCGGCGGCAGGGGAGCGCTCAGGCGCTCCAGCTCGTCCAGGTAAAGGGCAAAGCCCAGGGCGCAGGCACCGGGGGTAAAGCGCTGGGCCAGCAGGTCATACCGGCCGCCTTTCAGCACGGCACGGGGCACCCCGGCCACATAACCGCTGAACACCAGGCCATTGTAATATTCCATATCACCGGCAAGGCTCAGATCCAGCTGCATGCCGCGTCCGGCATCGCCCAGTTCATTCTGCAGGCTCTGCAGTTCCAGCAGGGCATCCCGCTGGGCTTCGCACTGGCACTGGCTGCGGGCGGCGGCCAGCGTGGTGCCAAAGGGGCCGTGCAGGCTTAAAATAGCGGTCAGCGCGTTGGCGGCGGCTTTATCCAGCCCGCTTTGCAGCGCGGCGGCATGCAGCTCGTGGGCGTTTTTATCGCGCAGCAGTTCCAACAGGCGCGGGCGGGCGGCGGCATCCACATGCAGGGTGTCCAGCAGGGCGGTCACAAAGCCCATATGGCTGACTTCCAGCACGGTGGGAACTTCCAGACTGGCCAGGCTTTCCAGCGCAAGGCGCACAACCTCGGCTTGTTCGGCAGCGCCAACCGCACCGATGCACTCCAGGCCCATCTGGCTGATCTCCGAGAAGGTGTGGCTTTCCCGGCTGGGGCGGCAGATCTGCTCTGTATAATAATACTTTTTGCATTCCCCGGCGGTGGGCTGGGCGTTCTTGGCGATCGAAAGCGTTACGTCCGGCTTGATGGCGCGCAGCTTGCCGTCCAGGTCAGTAAAAGTAATGACCTGGGAATCCGAAAGAAAGCGCTCATTCTGCTGATAGAGCGAATATTCCTCAAAATGGGAGCAGCGGAATTTGCGGTAGCCTGCACCCTCGTATAATACACGCAGCTGCAAAGTGCTGCGCTCAGCCGGTGAAAACCGGGAAAGATCAAGTTGCATGAATATACTCTCCTCTTTTAATCTCTTCCGAACCTCTTCCATTCCTCTTCATCCACAACCCACCAACTTACGCGGGAATAGATGAATTTATTATACTTTTATGCATTAAAGATGTAAAGAGATTCCGCGCAAAATAATAGAATAAAAATACGGCCATCCCGCGCCCCAAAGGGCGCAGAACGGCCGTATGCTCAATGTTTGGTGCGCTGAGCGTTGTAGGCTTTGACCATCAGCACGGTGTACCACAGCAGCAGTACCGAAAATACCACAAAGCTGCCGGAAGAAGCCTTGCCCAGCGGCACGCTGGCAGGCGCAGCAAGGCTGGCAATGCGCAGCACCGTGTGGGCAGCCAGCAGCACCCCGCAGGCAACCAGCATCATGCGGGTGGAGCGGGTGTATTTCAGGTCGTCCACAGCGCGGCGGGCCGCAGGCAGGCTGCCCCACACAAGGCCCAGCAGCAGCCACAGGTCAGCCAGCCGCAAAAATGGCACAGCAGCGGCCAAAGCCCCGCCGGCCTGCACCCAGGAACCGCACAAAACAAGCTCCAGTGCCGTGGCCGCCAACCCGCACACAAGCGCAGCCAGCCCCTGCCGTGTCAGCAGCAGGGCACCGATCACCAGCAGCACGGTCAGGCTCAGTTCCGCCATGGTAACGCCTTCCGGCACACCCAGGAACGCCCGCCCCGCTGCGCCGATCCCCAGCAGCAGGAATCCGGCAGCCGCATAATTGTGGCGCTTTTCCATCTTAACACGTCCTTTTTGAAAAAGTCTGTTGCATAAAACCTTGAAAGGTTAAAGGGTATTATATCACGCGGTTCCCTCTTGCGCAAGGTGTGCGGCGGTGGTATAGTAATTACTATGCGGTCCAAAACGCAGCTTTTTAACTGTACCTCAGGAGGTTTCTTGTATGCATATCCCCAAAGGCCCCACCGCCGGGCTGGAATTGGCGCTGTTTGAACCCGCTTTGCAGGCGGCGCTGCAGCCTTCCCCGGATTATGATGCGGCCCGCTGGCTGTATGTGCCCAACACCTATTCCGAGTACCGTTATATTTTGGGCACCCGCGGCAAAAAGCCGCTGATCTGCGTAGGCATCAACCCATCCACCGCGGCCCCGGATGCCCTGGACCCCACCTTGCAGAGCGCCCAGCGCATTGCCCTGGCTAACGGGTATGACAGTTTTTTGATGTTCAACGTGTACGCCCAGCGCGCCACCCGCCCCGATGATATGGAGCATGCGCTGAACCCCGCCCTGCACGCGGAAAACCGCAAGGCGTTCCGGTATCTGCTGTCTTTATCGGACCAGCCTGCCGTGTGGGCGGCGTGGGGGAACATCATCCTGAAACGGGATTACCTGATGGACTGTATGCGGGATTTTGCCGCCGACGGCAAAGCAGCAGGCGCAAAGTGGTACACGGCAGGCCCGCTGTTAAAATCTGGTCAGCCGCACCACCCGCTGTACTTAAAAAAGGATACGCAGCTGCTGGACTTTGATATTGATGCCTATTTGTGCGCTCAGCGTGCAAAGTGAGATAGAGCAATACCAGATGATTCCCGCTGTATCGGCGCTTAGAATGATTTGGTATTGCCGGATAGAGGATAACCCCAGGCTTGGGAGAGGAGATAGAAAATCATGGCATTTGAAGTGGAATTTTCAAAACGGCTGGACCTGTTCGGCGCGGAAATTTTTGCCGCCCTGAATGATAAAAAGGTGGCCCTGGAAGCACAGGGCAAAAAGCTGTACAATCTTTCGGTCGGTACCCCGGACTTTGAGCCGATGCCGCACATCAAGCAGGCATTGTGCGATGCCGCCATGGTGAGCGAAAACTGGAAGTATTCCCTGCGGGACCTGCCGGAACTGCTGAATACCGTGTGCGCTTATTACAAGCGCCGCTTTGATGTGGACGGCATTACCCCGGACCAGATCATGAGCTTTAACGGCAGCCAGGACGGCATGGGCCACATGGGCCTTGCCCTGTTGAACGACGGCGATGTGGTGCTGCTGCCGGACCCCTGCTACCCGGTGTTCATTACCGGTGTCAAGCTGGGCGGCGGCGTGCCGTACTACTACCACCTGACCAAAGAGCATAACTTCCTGCCCAATGTGAAGGAGATCCCCGACGATGTGGCCGATAAGGCCAAGATGATGATCGTATCCCTGCCGGCCAACCCGGTGGGCAGCGTGGGCAGCCCGGAGCTGTACCAGGAGATCGTGGATTTCTGCAATGCACATAAGATTCTGCTCGTCCATGATAACGCCTACAGCGATATCATCTTTGATGGTGCCGTGGGCCACAGCATCTTCAACATTCCCGGCGCCGAGACCTGCGCAGTCGAGTTCTTCTCCCTGAGCAAGAGCTTCAACGTGACCGGCGCGCGCATCAGCTTTTTGGTGGGCCGCCGTGATGTGATTGCCGCATGCAAGAAGCTGCGCACCCAGATCGATTTCGGCAAGTTCATCCCGGAGCAGAAAGCCGCCATTGCCGCTATGACAGGCCCGCTGGAGCCCATCAAGGCCCAGTGTGCCGAATACCAGCGCCGCCGCGACGCCCTGTGCGGGGGCTTCCGCTCCATCGGCTGGGATGTGCCGGACAGCCACGGCTCCATGTTCGTCTGGGCACCGGTCCCGCAGGGGCATGGCACCAGCATGGAGTTCTGCATGGAAATGATTGAAAAAGCCGGCGTGATCTGCACCCCCGGCTCCAGCTTTGGCCCGTCCGGTGAAGGCTACGTCCGTTTTGCCCTGACCCTGCCGGTGAAAAAAATCACCGAAGCCGTCCAGGCTGTCAAGAACAGCGGTCTGATTGGGTAAAGCAGGCAAACGGGGAAAATATAGAGCAAGGCCCGATACCGTGCGGTGAGATTCACCCCGGTATCGGGCCTTGCTGATTTTTGTTTGTGTTAGGGCAGGGGAGCAGCGGGGTCAGTGACCCCGCCCTACAAAGAAGGCAATGGTGAAGGCAATGGTTTTACCAGTCATTAGCAGGGTACTGGGGTGGAAAACGCACTTGTACAACGAAGTTGCCACCATAAAAATTATTCCCCGGCAAATACTTCATCTGTCATATTGCCCGCCGCGTCAAACAGCGCCACGCGGAAGCTGCCCGCCCCGGCGGCATGGTTCTCAGCCTGCTCGGCGCAGGCTTTCCAGAACCGTGCGGCCTGCACGGCAGCGGTAAAGGCATCCCCCGGCTGTACGGCGGCAAACGCCCCGCACAAAACGGAAAGCATACACCCGGCCCCCGTCACGGTGCGCATCCGGTCGCTGCCGCCGCGCACGGTGCAGAGCTGCTGCCCATCGGCAATCAGATCCTCGGTGCCGGAAAGCAGCACCACACACCCCAGCTTTTGCGCCAGAGCTGCGGCCAGCCCGGCGGGCGCTTTGGGGGCGGTCAGACTGTCTACCCCGTGCTCGCTGCCGCCAAGGCCCAGCAGGGCGGCGGCCTCCCCGGCGTTCACCCGCACAATGGCGGGCTGCACCTGCTGCAAAAGGCTCTGGATGTTTGCCAGCCGCCAGGGGCTTGCGCCCACGCCCACCGGGTCCAGCACAACAGGGATGCCGCGGCGGTTTGCCGTGGCACCGGCGGTGCGGGCGGCGGTGAACTTGGCTTCGTCCGGGGTGCCGGTGTTCAGCACAACGGCGCTGGCCAAAGCGGCAATGTCGGCCATTTCCTGCGGGGCCTGGGCCATGATGGGGCTTGCCCCGATGGCCAGCGCCAGGTTGGCGCAGTCGTTGGCAGAAACAATGTTGGAAATGCAGTGCAGAAGCGGGTGCTGCGCCTGGATGGCAGCCAGCGGTGCGGATACGGACATAAATACAAACCTCGTGTTACTTGTTCAGGGCGTTCTGCATGGATTTCAGGGTGCCGTTCTTTTCCAGCGCAAACAGGATGATGCCGGCAATGATGGAACCACCCACGGTGGAAACCAGGAACGGCACAATGTAGGCATAGAACGCAATATCGCCGGCGGCTTTGCCCATAAACAGGATAGCGACCGGCCATGCCAGCAAACCGCCGATGATGCCGGTGCCGAACACCTCACCGATCAAAGTGGGCAGCAGCTTGTGGGTTTTGTGGTAGACAATGCCGCACAGCAAAGCGCCGCACATGCTGCCGGGGAACGCCATCAGGCTGCCAAGGCCCAGCAGGTTGCGCAGCAGGCTGGCCACAAATGCGGCACCAACGCCGTACCAGGGCCCCAGCAGAACGGCGCACAGCACATTGACCATGTGCTGCACCGGCGCGCACTTGCTGCCAAAAACAGGGAAAGAAAACATGCTGCCAACAACAGCAACGGCACACAGAACACCGGCCAGAGCCAGCTTTTTGGTATTGGACTTTTTCATATCGAGTACTCCTTTTTCAATATAACAAAAAAGCGGAAGGCTGCCGCAGGCATCTGCCGTCAGCCGCCTTGTACGGGCGCAGCAGGCAAACACTTCTCCCCGCTGTTCGGTCGAAGCTTGCTGGCTTCCTCTCACGCCGGAACACGGCTTCCCATCGCTGAATCACAAAGCTCCGGGCGCTCCCCCGCAGCTTCGGGCACAATGCCTGTTTTCCTTCCTTTCCCCTAAGGCGGCCCAACGGGCCGGCCCTGATATGATGCAAAAAAGCAGGGGCCCAACGCGGAGCCCCTGCAAAAAAGACAGAACAAAACAGTTGAAAGTCTTCCTACGGTGGCATGGTCCACATCAGGTATTAAGGGTCGAAGCAGCGCTTCCTCTCAGCCAAAAAGGCTCCCCTGATTTCGTTACCCATCATAAACACTTACGGGAATTTTGTCAAGGTCTTGTTTTTATCCGCAAAAAGGGGTATGATAGTACCTGTTATGGGGAGCCACTATGGCTGAGAGGGAACAATCGGTTCCGACCCGATGAACCTGATGTGGGTAATGCCAACGTAGGGAGAATGCAACATTCGTGTACAAAGCGGGTGCGCCTTTTTCCGGCGCGCCCGTTTTTTGTTTTGCCTTTTTTGGAGGTTTTGTTTATGAAAGTTCTGCCGCAGCAGCTGCGCCTGTACGCTGTGACTGACCGCACCTGGCTGAACGGCCGCCGCCTTGCCGATGTAGTGGCCCAGGCCATTGACGGCGGGGCAACCTTTGTGCAGCTGCGGGAAAAATGCCTGGACGAACACGACCTGCTGGCCGAAGCCGAGGAACTGTCCGCCCTGTGCCACTTCCGTCATGTGCCGTTTGTGATTGATGATAATGTCGAGGTTGCTTTAGCAGCCGGGGCGGACGGCGTGCATGTGGGCCAGAGCGATATGGCCGCTAAGCGCGCCCGCGCCCTGCTGGGGCCGGATAAGATTTTGGGCGTATCGGCCCATAACGCTGCCGAGGCGCTGGCCGCCCAGGCCGACGGCGCGGACTACCTTGGCTGCGGCGCGGCCTTTGTGACCGGCACCAAGCTGGACGCCCACCCTGTTACTGCTGAAACCATGCGCGCGGTAACGGCGGCGGTCAACATCCCCGTTGTAGCCATCGGCGGCATTGACGCCGCCAACCTGCTGCAGCTGCAGGGCAGGGGGCTGGCCGGTGTGGCCGTTGTCAGCGCCATTTTTGCCCAGGCCGACCCCTGCGCTGCCAGCCGGGAACTGTACCGCCTGGCCGGGCAGTTATAATTTTATGACCTTGCAGCTTTGGGGTGTTCAATACATTCTATCGCTGTTGGTGCGCTGTGCATTGGGGGCACCACCTTGCACGGCGGATATTTTTACCTGATGCTGAACCATGCCCGATACGGGCAACAGGAGGAAAAACATGAGAACAGCATTGACAATCGCTGGCAGTGACTCCAGCGGCGGCGCCGGAATTCAGGCCGACATCAAAACCATGACGATGAACGGCGTGTTTGCCATGAGCGCCATCACCGCCCTGACCGCCCAGAACACCACTGGGGTAACCGGCATCCTGAATTCAACGCCGGAATTTTTAGCGCAGCAGCTGGATGCCGTGTTTACGGATATCTACCCGGATGCTGTCAAGATCGGTATGGTCAGCTCTCAGGAGCTGATCCGCGTGATCGCCCAAAAGCTGCGGCAGTACGGCGCAAAGCATATCGTGGTGGACCCCGTGATGGTGGCAACCTCCGGCGCAGCCCTGCTGGAACCGGACGCCGTTACCGCGCTGGAAACTGAGCTTTTGCCCCTGGCGGAAGTCATTACCCCCAACATCCCCGAAGCAGAGATCCTGTGCGGCCACAGCATTAAGACGGCTGCCGATATGGAAAACGCCGCTAAAGAGATCAGCCAGAAATTTGGCTGCAATGTGCTGTGCAAGGGCGGGCATAACCTGAACGATGCCAACGACCTGCTGGTGCTGACTGATGGCAGCGCCGCCTGGTTCAACGGCCAGCGCATTGATAACCCCAACACCCACGGCACCGGCTGCACCCTGTCCAGCGCCATTGCCTCCAACCTGGCAAAGGGCTATGATCTGGAAACCGCTGTGCGCCGCGCCAAGGCGTATATTTCCGGCGCATTGGCCGCCATGCTGGACCTGGGCCATGGCTCCGGCCCCATGAACCACGCCTTTGCATTGGATAACGAGTGGAGCAAGGAGGCTGAAGCATGAAAAAGACTTCTGTATTCCAAAACAGCCTGATCTGGTTCGGCGCTGGTGTTTCCATTGCTGAGATCCTGACCGGCACTTACTTTGCCCCCCTCGGCATGGCCAAGGGCTTTGCCGCAATCCTGCTGGGCCATCTGATCGGCTGCACCATGATGTTCTTTGCCGGTCTCATCGGCGGGCGCACCGGGCTTTCCGCCATGGAAACCTCCAAGCTCAGCTTTGGCAAAAAGGGCAGCCTGTGGTTTGCCGCCCTCAACGTGCTGCAGCTGGTCGGCTGGACAGCCATCATGATTTATGACGGCGCGCTGGCGGCAAACGGCATTGCCGGTGTGGGTGCCTGGCTGTGGTGCCTTGTTATCGGCGCATTGATCCTGGTCTGGATTCTGATCGGCCTGACCGACTTGGGCCGCATCAACCAGGTGGTTATGGTGCTGCTGTTCGTGCTGACCCTTGTCATGTGCAAGGTCATCTTCTTTGGCGGCAACGGCATTATGACTGCGCAGGATGATTCCCTCAGCTTTGGCGCTGCCGTGGAGCTGGCTGTTGCCATGCCGCTGTCCTGGCTGCCGCTCATCAGCGATTACACCCGCGAAGCCGAAAAGCCCTTTGCCGCTACCCTGGCCAGCACTGTTACTTACGGCGTTGTTTCCTGCTGGATGTACCTCATTGGCATGGGCGCTGCCATCTATACCGGCCAGAGCGATATCGCCCAGATCCTGCTGCAGGCTGGCCTTGGAGTGGTCGGCCTGCTGATCGTGGTGTTCTCTACCGTCACCACCACCTTCCTGGATGCTTGGAGCGCCGGTATCTCTGCCGAGACCATCGCCCCCAAGTTCAAGGGCAAGCAGGTCGCTTTGATCGTGACCGTCATTGGCACCGTGGGCGCGATTGTTTTCCCCATGGATGATATCACCGATTTCCTGTACCTCATCGGCTCTGTGTTTGCCCCGATGATCGCCGTGCAGATTGCCGATGCTTTTATCCTGCATTCGGATGCTTCCGCCAAGGAGCTTTCCGCTTCCCGCATGATCATCTGGCTGGTGGGCTTTGTGATCTACCGCATCTTGATGAACATTGACTTTGTGCTGGGCAATACCCTGCCGGATATGCTCATCACCATGTTCATCACCGTGGTGTGGGGGCTGTGCGTGGAAAAGAACAAGAGCAAGGCATAAAATAAGGGCAATACCGCATAATTCTAAGTGCCGATACGGCGAGCGAGGTGCGGCAGATGCCAAGCCAAAAGCGCAGATAATACTGGATGTATTATCGAGCATTTTGGCAACGCAGATGCCGTGCCGCAGCTGCCGGAGCGGTGCTTAAGCCGCAAGGCGGGAATTGTGCGGTGTTGCCTAAGAAATCCCCATAAAATGCAAAAGCAGAGCTGTCAAAAGCTCTGCTTTTTTCGTATACACGCCAAATGGTATTTTATCCCTGTAGGGCGGGATGCCCTCATCCCGCTGCCGGGCCTTGCCGTATATTCCATTATTTGTTAGGCTCTGCGTGTGGAACCACCCCTCAGTCACCTGTGGTGACAGCTCCCCTCAAAGGGGAGCCAATCTCTTTCTTTTAGATTGCGGTGGCTCCCCTTTGAGGGGAGCTGGACGCGGAGCGGCCTGAGGGGTGGCTCCTCGTCACAAACCTAAAAATATTCATGCCGGGGCTGCGGAGCGAATGCTATGGCAATACCGCATAATTCTAAGTGCCGATACGGCGAGCGAGGTGCGGCAGATGCTAAGCCAAAAGCGTAGATAATACTGGATGCTGCAAAGGTGAGCGCCGCCAGTGGCGGAAACAGCGAACCGAAGCAGGGGCAGCGGTCGCAGAGTGCGAGGGGCTTTTGCCCCCGAAGCACGATGCGGGTACCGCAACCCGACATTATCGAGCATTTTGGCAACGCAGATGCCGTGCCGCAGCCGCCGGAGCGGTGCTTAAGCCGTCAGGCGGGAATTGTGCGGTGTTGCCCTATAATAAAACTTGCCGCAAACCCTGCACTCAATAAATCGCTTCCTCCCTCCAATGTGCCAGGCGGTGCACCGTTTCGTCATCCTCCACCCAGCCCTCCACGGGGCTGGCGGCGGCGTTGGGGGCGTAACTCTGCATCACGCCGGGACTGCGCCCGGCCAGGTATTCCCGCGCGTTTTTCTGGCGGGCGGGCACCGGCGGCTGGCCGCAGCAGTCCGGTTTGGCGGGCTTGGCGGGCTCGGCCTGCTTGGGTGTGCGGGCGGGCTGTTTGCGCAGGTCAATAATGCTGTTGGCGGTGTTCTGCTGCGTTTGGCCGCGGGCGGTGCCATCCGCCTGATGGGTGATACGGGTACTCATTCTGCATCCCTTCTTTCTACCCATCATGATTCCCGCCGCTATGGTCCCTTATGCGGGAAGGCAAAAATTGCCCTGTCCAACTTCGGCAAAATATGCTATACTGATAGTCCAATTCAAACCAAAGGAGCTGCCCCCATGGATGTCAAAATCAATCAGGTCATTTTACATATTCTGGATGCCGGCGCATCGGAACCGGTGCTTTCGGACCGGCCGATGGAGCTGGATGCTGACCTTTATGAATATTTTTCCGTCTGCATTGAAAAGGCATTTGCCAGCGATGACAGCAAAAACTGCCGCTTTCTGCCGGATTCCCCCTTTTTGCAGGAGATGCAGCACAACGATGACTTTATTGACCTTTCGCGCCGTATTGCGGGTGTGATTTTTGAACAGCTGCTGCAATATCAGGGCATCCCCTCCGGTGACCTGGCCGTGGTGGACTGCGCTGCGGACGGTGTGCCGTTTTATGCGGTGCTTAAACTGAACTACCGCCCCGGCTTTACCCATGTAACCAACGTGATGGGCAACGGCCAGTGCAGCACCATTGCGCCGCAGCGCACCCTGCTGCCTGGCAACAGCAAGGCGGACGAAGCCGCGCTGATCGACCGCGCCAACCTGACCATTCGCCTGATTGAAAAAAAGGTGGCGCTGGACGATAAAAAAGACTTTTACCTTTCCACAAAAGTGTTTGCCTGCACCCAGGCCATGCCGGAAAAGGCCAAGCTGAAAGCCGTATGCGAAACCGCTGTGGCCGCCGTGCAGCAGGCCTACCCGGAGCCGGAACAGCTGGACGATGTGCCGCCCTTTGACGGCGGCACCGAAACCGCCGTGGAGCTGCTGGTACGCAACCAGGCGGTGGATAACACCATCTCGGTGGAGGATGTGCGCACCCGCATGGAGGAGCAGTATCCCCTTGCCGTGCCCACTTTTGAGCAGGCGCTGGCGGATTCCGGCGTGGAGCGCAACGACCGGGTCACGGTCAGCCCGTCCCGCATCAAAAAGCTGGAAAGCCGCAGCTTTAAGACCGAATCCGGTATTGAGATCAAGATCCCCGCGGAACTGTGCAACAGCGACGATGCAGTGGAGTTCATCCACAGCGCAACGGGCGGGCTTTCGCTGCTGATCAAGGACGTTTTGGTGTAAAACTGGCAAATAGATTGCCTTTTGGGGCCGCCCGGTATAGGGCGGCTCTTTTGGTATAGAACAGTAAAAAACAATTTATTTTAATGGAATTTTCCACAAGGACAGTTCAATTTTGCAAATGGACTGCCCACGGCCAACTGCTTATAATGATGGGAACGAAGAGAAAGCTTTATAAGGCAATACCGCACAATTCCCGCCTGACGGCTTAAGCACCGCTCCGGCGGCTGCGGCACGGCATCTGCGTTGCCAAAATGCTCGATAATGTCGGGTTGCGGTACCCGCATCGTGCTTCGGGGGCAAAAGCCCCTCGCATTCTGCGACCGCTGCCCCTGCTTCGGTTCGCTGTTTCCGCCACTGGCGGCGCTCACCTTTGCAGCATCCAGTATTATCTGCGCTTTTGGCTTAGCATCTGCCGCATCTCGCTCACCGTATCGGCACTTAGAATTATGCGGTATTGCCCTAAAGACATTTGGAAAAGTGAAAGGAACGTGGTTTGCGGCATGGCCAGCCATACAGGCAAAATTGATATGATCCGCGGCTCCATCATCAAATCGGCGGCACTGTTTGCCCTGCCGATCTGTGTGGGCAATATCTTGCAGCAGCTTTACGGCACGGTGGATACCCTTGTGGTGGGCAATTTCTGTGATTCCGCCGCGCTGGCGGCGGTGGGCACCGCCACACAGCCAATGGAAATTCTGCTGTGCGTGTTTTTGGGCATCGGCAACGGGGCGTCCATCCTTGTTTCTCAGGAAATGGGCCGCCGCAATGCGGATGGGCTGCGCATGCTGGTGCGCACGGCGGTATGGTTTTTGTATCTGTGCGCCATCCCGGTCACGATACTGGCAATGTTTGTCGGTCCGGCGCTGCTGCGGCTGATGCAGGTCCCGGCAGATGCCTTTGATTATGCGGTGCTCTACCTGCGGATCACGGCGCTGGGCACCCTGGGCAACCTTGGCTATAACATGAACGCCGGTATTCTGCGCGGGCTGGGGGACAGCCGGTCCACCTTGCTGTTGCTGCTGATCTCCTGCCTGACCAATATTGTGCTGGATGTTGCCTTTGTGGCGGTGCTGGGCATGGGTGTGGCCGGTGCGGCGCTGGCAACCACCATTGCGCTGTATCTTTCCTGGCTGACCAGCATCCTGTACGCCCGCCGCAATTACGAGGGTTTGCAATTTCCCCTGCTGCCCCATGGCTATGATAAGGCGCAGCTGGCGGCTATCCTGAAAGTGGGTGTGCCGCTGGGGCTGAATAACTCGCTGTACTCGGTGGGGCATGTGGCGGTGCAGGCTGTGTATAATATGCAGGGCTCGGTGTTTGTGGCCGGGTGCTCCATTGCAGGCCGCGTGACCGGCATTGCCGGTATTGCCATCACCTCGTTTTCTTCTGCCGCGGTGGTGTTTGCCGGGCAGAACCTGGGGGCTGGCAACTACCGCCGCTTGCAGCGGGGCGTGGTGCAGATCACCTGCGCTGCCGGTGTAGTTACATTACTGATTGGCCTGGTGGCTACTGTGTTCTGCCGCCCGCTGCTGGGGCTGTTCAGCAGCGACCCGGCGGTTCTGGATGCCGCAGTGCGCTATACCTGGTGGGTGCTGCCCTTTATCTGGACTTATGCGGTGTTCAACTGTATGATGAGCTTTGTCAACGGTACCGGCGCGGTCAAATATACCACGGTGGTCAACCTGCTGATCCTGTGGGCCGTGCGCATCCCGGCGGCGTATATCCTGCATGCGCTGGGGTACGGCACTTCCTCCATGGCCTGCGTTTCCCTCAGCTATGCCGTGGGCCTGGTGGCCATGCTCGGTTATTTTTTGACCCCGGAATGGGGCAAACTGCGCCGCAAGGCAAAGGAACTGGGGGATGCGGTGACGGCGGAAACAGAACCGACACTGTAAAA
>ULSG01040994.1_pt1 | contig 67202 bp, 127 predicted proteins | sample 1956191 | NCBI WGS metagenome assembly ULSG01 (sample SAMEA4835703, study PRJEB28245) | human gut metagenome | biome: gut microbiome; material: fecal sample | place: Denmark | collected 2008 | reverse complement strand
ATTAATACAGAGATTGGAAGTATTGAGGACTTCTTTACTGTTGAGGGAGATTATAACAAAGCAATGCAAGCTGGTCTTGAAAGATTAACCACATATTGTTGTCATCTGAACAAATAGGTACTTATTTAAGTACATTAACATTTATTAGGAGCATTAATTTGCTCCTTTCATTTTTTTATTATATCTTTGTATCGGAAAAATAATATATATGATATGGAAAACTTACTAATAATGGTTATTATACCGTTCTTTATTGCTTTAACAGTTTATAGGATAGAATTTTTTTTGAAAAAAAGAAGAAAATAATTTGGATATTACAATATTTATTTATATCTTTGCAATGTAATTAAGATATGGCTCTATGGCGAAATAGGTATACGCATCAGACTTCAAAAGTAAATGCCGTAAAATTCTAAAGAAAAACGTGTTTGTGGGTTCATTTTCTGTATATACTTAATATTTATATTAAAAAGAATTTAATTATGAATAAAAAGTATAATTATACAGATGAAGCATTTATTAATGCTGTTAAAAACAGTTTTTCTGTAGCTGAGGCTTGTAGGCAGTTAGGAATAAGGCCAAGTGGTGGTAATTACAAAACATTTTACTTCAAAGTAAAAGAACTAAATTTGGATATTAGTCACTTTACTGGAAAAGCTTGGAATGTTGGTACAAGGTATCGTAATTTTAATCCTAAAAAGAATTTATCTGAAATCTTAATCAAAGATTCCCCATTTAGAAATTCTAATAATTTGAGGAAACGTTTGATTGATGAAGGTGTTAAAGAATATAAATGTGAATGTTGTGGGAATGATAGTTGGTTGGGTAAACCAATTAAATTAGAACTTCATCATATTAATGGAAATAACACTGATAATAGGATAGAAAATTTACAATTATTATGCCCTAATTGTCATTCAATGACAGATACATTTAGAAAAGGCAAGAGTGCCCTCTCTGAAAAGAGGGGAGTAGAATATCGTAAATTCAAGGAAAGCTTACATGGTAATGCTGAAGTTAATCTTGAGCCAAGCAGTGATGAAAAATCACAGGCGTGTGCAGAGACTAGACACGATAAACCTAAGTCAAAAAATGTAAAAATTTGTAAGAACTGTGGAGAAACATTTATAGCTAATAAAAAAGAACAAAAGTTTTGTTCATCTTTATGTTATAAAGATTATGAGAGACATAGTGTTCCTAATGTAATAGAACTTTTAAATAAATTTAAAGAATTAAAAAGTTATGTTAAAGTTGGAGAATTTTATAATGTTTCTGATAATGCTGTTAAGAAATGGTGCAAATTTTACAAAATAATTGATATGGTTAAGGAATAGTCCAGACCACAACAACTTTATATTTTTACCCACAATAAATATATAAAATTGATTTATGGAAATAAATGTGGTACGAAAATCTGAGGTCCAGAAATGGGCGTGTGAGTTCGACTCTCACTAGGGCTACTATATATCATTATTGATATATTGCATTTTAATAAAGATTTAAAAGATAATTATTTGAATAGGATTATTTGTGAAAATAGTCCTATTTTTTGTTTATATATTTGCATATATCATTTTTTATTCTTATCTTTGCATTATAATAATAAAGAAAGGAGATATTATGATTACAAAGTCTTTAGAACAAATTCGTGAAGCAGTTGAATGTGCAAAAAATGCCATTGTTAATCACATTCAAAAGAATGGTAAAATTACAATAACATATAGTCATGCTATAATTTTGGATGATAATGACCCAAAGGAAAACTTCGGTGTTGCTACTACATTATCTATTGATAATGATAACGAAATTGTGATTGAAACATCAGATACTAGTACATTTTATTGGGCTACACTTTCATTAAGCGAAAAGGTAAGTGTAATTTGTGAAGCCGAAATAGTTATTAATCCATAGATTATGAAAACATATATATTAATAGTGGATAACATTCCTTATTGTGCTAATAGTTTATTTACATTATCATATTATCTTGATATATTAATTATCAATAAAGACAATCAATATCAAGTTTATATAAATGGAAAAGAACTAAATAATACATACTCTAATGATTTTACAGAAGAAGAAATAAGGGTAGATATTATGGTAAGTAAGAGATTCAATCAAGCCATGAATAATGTAAAATTATTTAGAGCTGAATTAATGTAAAATAAAATGAATACCATAGTGAAAGCTATAGTATTTTTTTATGCTATTATCCCAATATAAAGGTAATATTTTTATTTGATATAAACAAATTAATTAAGATATTTTAATGCAATAATATTTTGGTTGTTTCAATTATTTTTCTTATCTTTGTATTGGAGATATATAATATCTATTTTAAAATAGACATTCTAATTATATATTTTTTTCCTCTTTTTTCTTGCATATATCAAATTAATTCATTACCTTTGCAGAGTAATAGTTAAGAAAGGAGTTATTCATGAAAAAGAAAAGAGAAATTGTGTACAATGCTTTAATAGCAATGAATCACACTGAAACAGTTGCTAAGGCAACATCCGAATGTGTATTTTTACCTTTGATGAATGGAAATTATTTTTACACTTCAGAATATCAATTTTGTACATATCTTATTGCTAAATACAGCTTATCTTATGATGTGGTAAAAAAAGTTTATGAAGATGCTTGTGTTATTGCAAGCATTATGGAAGAAACTGTCTCTTATGTTAAAAATAGTATAAGTTTGTAGAAATATGTATAACATACTAGTAATACACCCAGAGGATTCAAGCACAAAATTCCTATGCCCTATATATGAAAGGCACATGAATCAGTACACAATGCCAATCAAGTGGACTGTTGTTAGAGGTAATGTATCTAGTTCTCAACTGAAAAGGTTGATAAAAGAATGTGATAAAGTCATTATGTTAGGTCATGGATGTGAGTATGGATTATTTGCTCCTACTTCACCTAAAGAACCTTATGGAAGGCTTATAATCAACTCTAAACATGTTGAGTTCCTTAGAGAAAAGGAATGTATTGGAATCTGGTGTAATGCTAATATATTCTTTGAAAAATACGGTTTGAAAGGTTTCTACACTGGTATGATTATATCAGAGTTAGAAGAAGCTCAAATGTGTTCTGTAAAAACAGATAAAGATGAACTGTTAGACCAGAATTTTATATTTGGAGATTTATTAGGCGACTGCATTATGTTCTCACCAAAAGGTATATATACCTACATGACAAGAACATTAAGTGAGAACAAATGTGAAGTGGCTAAATTTAATAGGGAAAATTTATTTTGTTCATAATATAGGTACTTATTTAAGTACTTGGTTAGTATCTCCTTTGCCCTTACTTGTCTGTTGAAGATAGGTAAGGGTTTTTTATTTACTATTTTCCCAATACAAAGATAATGATTTCTAATAACATATACAAATTAATTAACATATTTTAATAATATAATAATTCTAATATTATTTGCATAATTCAATTATTATATGTATCTTTGTATATCTAAAAAAAGAAAGGAGATAATTATGGAGACAATTAAAATCAAGAAATTTGATAGTATGGTTAATATTGGTGTTGGAATATTAACTAAGAATCCAGATATTGTATCTAAATCGGAACTACAATGTTATGATAAAAGAATATGGGTACAATATGAAGGTTATTGGTATCTAACTAAATTGCATTATTGTCTATTGGAACATATTGATTTTGCGATTGCAATTAAAGATAAAACATATTGCAGAGAACAATTATTAGAAAGAGTAATGGCTGTTATATGTATTAATAATCGTTAATTAATTTGTGTATATCAAATAAAATTCGTATATTTGTAGTGTAATAATTAAGAAAGGAGTACAATATGAAAATTATCAATGTAGTAGAGGAAATTACAACTGACGGTGAATTACAAGTTAATGTTTTTCCTTGTGGAAATTTAGAAGCTGCTAAACGTAAATTAGCGGAAAGGGTTCAATTCACTAATGATAGTGAAAATCATTTCAAAGGTTTTCTTGATTCTGTAAGTGAAGAAGAAAGAAAAGAAGAATTTTTTACTTCTAATGATGACGATTTTGAAATCTCACAAACAGAAGAATCTTATTTCATTTCAGATAGTTGTGATGACTATAATTACTTTGTAAGTATTCATCCAGAAACAGAAGTGTTTAACTAAATTATAGGAGATAATATTATGTCAACAAATGGAACAATTACTTTAAAAGTGAAACCAGAAGATATTGGTAAAACTCTTCAATTTGATATTAATAAAATTCCGAAAGGTTTCAAATATTCAAGTAATTACCTTTCAAAAGTTGGAAAGGTTAAGATTACAAAGGGCTATCTTACTGTATATCATCATTGGGACAGTTACATTGAAGATGGTCTTGGGCAGAGACTCTTGGAGCACTACAATGACTATGATACAATACTCAACATTATACTAGGCGGTGATATTTCGACATTGGTTAATGACGAAATTATTCAATATACTGCTTGGAGAGACGAGGATTGGGGGAGATGTAAACCAGAACAAACAGATGAATGCCCTATGAATAAGCAAGAATATGGATATAAATTTGAGGACGGTATTTGGTATGTATCTTATCGTGGTGGTGCTTGGCAAACGATAGAAAAAGAGTTGAGAGCAAAGAAAAAATAAATAACTTAACAATAATTAAGGGAGATAATTTTGATTATCTCCTTTTTTTGTTTATCTTTGTAGTGTAATTAAAAAGGAGATAATATTATGGTAAAAGAAACTAAAAAACAAGTAATTAAAAAGATTACTAACTATCTTGGTGAGGGTGGTTGTATTGGTTTTGAACATGGATATGTTTATCCAGAGTTTAGAAATAATAGAATGACAATGATTGATACTAAGCAAGTTTATTTAATGGGACAAAAGATTTTATTCAATAACTTGTTATTATCTGAATTACAGTTTATCTATAATGAACTGATTAAATACGAGAAATTTGTTTACAATACCACTTTTTAAAGATTACTACTATGTTATTAAAAGATAGCTTTAGAACTGTTGATAGTAGAGATAATTTCTATTTTGCTGATAATATAGAAATGTATGGTCTTTCAATAAAGAATGCTGTACACATTTTGACTAGTCTAACTGAATTGTGTAAACGGTATGAAGTAGACATTAAGTTAGCTCTTAAAATTATAAAAAAACTTCATATCGAAAACCGTCATTTATTCGATTATGCCGCTATTCATGAAGGTACAGAACCGTATAATAAAAATATGATTCTTGTTAGAAAGAAAGGTATTTTTGTTGAAAAGAGACAACTAATAGGCGATAAATATTCTATTGTGAATGTTTACTATGATATATATTTGATACAACATCAATACATATCTACTGTTTTACATAAAATAGAAGAAGAGATTTTTAAACATAAGTTTAGTACTATCTATTCAAGTCCTCTATTCTTGGAATCAGTAAGAAGGTTTCCAGAAGAGTTGAGAAATGTTGTTACACCTCTTAAAAAAATTAGTGATATAAGTTGTATGTTTAATCTTACTTGTAAGGATATTTATGATTTACTTTCTCACCCTAAAGTAATAGATAGTACTATAATAAAAAGCAAATTTGCTTTTTATGGTGGTGATACTGTTTATCTTTCTCTTGGAATAAGAAAGATACATAATACAGAATATCCAGATAGTTTGGGTGTACCTATTAAAGCATTATTAGAAAAGGATTGGAAACAAGTTGAAAATCATGTTGTCCATAGTATTATCAAAAATGATGCTAACGATAAACTTGGGAGAGATTCTAATAACTGGTATGAAGGTGTTCAAAAAGATTCTCCATATTTCAATCACCCTCTTGTTGAGGCATTGAAAGATTTCATAATTGAATAATAATTGTTGATAATGAAAGAGTACATAGTGATGTGTACTCTTTTTTTGTATAACTTTCCCCAATACAAAGATAGTGTTTTTAATTCAAATAACCAAATTAATTAACATATTTTAATCATATAAATTATTTGCATAATCGAATTATTTTTATTATCTTTGTATTGGGATAATAATATGTAATATAAGAAATGGACATTCTAATTATATATTATTTTCTTCTCTAATAATTTGTTTTATTCAATTATTTTTCTTATCTTTGCAGAGTAATAAAAGAACTAAGAATGAAAATACTAGAAGGTTTAAGGGAGCGTTATCGTTCTGAATTAATAAGAAGAATCAATGAAAAGTTTGGTATCTTATTTGATAGACACCAAATAATTTCGTGTGATGAATTATGTTTAGAAGATGGGCAAACTATCTCTAATGTTTATAAGTGCGAATGTGAGTTCATTATTAATGTACAAGATTACTTCTCTAATACTTCATTATCTGAATTGAGTACAACATTACTTGAATCATTAGCATTTAATAATTGGATTAAATTTACGCATCCCAAAACTAGAATGTGTATTGAAGTTTAATATAAGAAAGGAGAGTTATTATGAGAACAATTACTTTAGAAAGTGGTTACTTCTGTAAAGAGGTTATTGGTGGTATTGATGTTTATGAAGGCTGTGATGAAAATGGCACTTATATTGGTATGCTTGATAACTACCAAGGTTCATTCCCAGATATGGAAGATAATCTAGAAGACTATGAAGATGATGTGCAAGAATTAGATGATGCCATTACTAATCTCTTGTGGTACAACCAATATCAAGATAAACAGCAATACTGCAATGTTTAAGGTACTTATTTAAGTACCATACATAAACATTTAAGTTTCATTAACAAAAAAAGATTTGGATAATTAAAAATAATTCTATATCTTTGCACTGTAATTAAAAAATGAAGAATATGAATAACATATTATATACGTTAAAAGTAATTTTAAAATGTTTAATTGAGATTGTGATTACCATATTCTATTGGATATTCGGCATTGTCTTAATAACATTAGCTGTTGTAATGTGCTTCATATTTGGACTTGATACTGTTGAGAAATTTAAACAACGTTTTAAGATTGATTAACAAAAAAGATTTGGATAATTAAAATAAAGTTTGTATCTTTGCAACGTAATTAAAAAACGAAATTAATATGATAACATAATAATTAAGTGAGTAAGAAGGAAGTGATTATTACCTAGTCTCTCAAGTTCATATATGCGTTTTATGGTTAATTAAGGTTAAGCGTAACCTACTCAATCACTTCCTTTCTTTTGATATAGTGGATTGGTCTTGGCTACTTATATGACCACTTGAAAAAAAAGCAAGCTAGCAGAGAAATTTATTGGTAACTTTAGTTCACTCTGACTGTTAGAATAGCATATAGTTTTACTATTGAGCGTGTTTGTAACAGCAAAAGAAATAAGTTACATTTTCATTGGAAGATACCAGAGTGGTCAAATGGGCTATGTCGTAAACATAGTGTCACAAATGTGACTTCGGTAGTTCGAATCTGCCTCTTCCAACAATTTTAAAAAGTATGAAGTTAAATAATATTCTAAAAAAGAACTTATGACAAATACTGACGTTATTAAAAAAATAGAGTATAGAAGACAATTAAAAAATAGAATCAAGTTTTTTGACATTGCTAGAACTTTTTTTGTAATGATTGCACTTATTTCTCTAATAATGTTTTTATGTATAGGTTTTTATTGTTGCGCTAATGATATAAAAACACTTCCGTTAATTGGAAAATATTGTGGCTATATATTTATGGGATGTGTTTTTTTATTTCTTATGAGTGTTGGTCAAAATTCAGATACATATTACTTACATGATTAACACATAATTAACATTTAAAATTTGATTAATTCAATTATTTTTTGTATCTTTGCAATGTAATAATTAAGAAAGGAGAATCAAAATGAAAAAGATTTATTTGTTATTATCTTATGATATAGAAGAGTTAAATATAACTCCAAGTGTTATCCTTTCTCTTTCATCTATTGAAAGTGAAAAATCTAAAAATATTTTGAGAAAATATCTCAAAAGTGTAGATTTAATTCAAAATATTTTTGAAGATGAAGAGATTGATGTGATGGTTGATGAATTGATAACTGATGGCTTTATGTATGTTGATAGTACTTGCTATCGTTTAAATGAAGTATCTATTGACGAAGAAGTTATTGATAACTAAGATATTTTTGAAGTGTACCAGAGGGGAAACTCATAAATGTTTGACGTTTATGATGGTGTGGACAAATGGGGTCTATGGTAAATAGACTGTCTCTATTGAGACTTCGGTAGTTCAAATCTACCCACTTCAACAAAGGTATTACAATAATAGAAGAACGAAATACTGCTTAACTCAATGGTTAAGTGAGATATTTGAAAAACGTTATGCTTTGTTAATACCTATTATATTTTTGAGGAATACCAGAGGCGAAACCCAATAATGTTTTGTTTGATGTTATTGGTGGCGTGGACAAATGGGCAATATGGTAAATATTGTGTTACAGTGTAACTTCGATGGTTCAAATCCATCTTCCTCAACTAAATTAACAAATTTTATTCATTAAAATTTGGAAATTAAAAAAATTATTTGTATCTTTGCAATGTAATTTATTTTTGAGGTGTACCAGAGGCGAAACCTAATAATGATTAACGTTATTAGTGGTGTGGACAAATGGGCAACATCGTAAATGTTGTGTTACTATGTAACTTCGGTAGTTCAAATCTACCCACCTCAACTTTATGGAACGTACCAGAGGTGAAACTTATAGATGTTCAACGTTTATAAGGATGTGGACAAATGGGCAATGTCGTAAACATTGTGCTACAATTGTAGCTTCGATGGTTCAAATCCATCCGTTCCAACAACTTAGAAGACAGTTTTAAGTTAAACAATGTTATCTAAAATAAAGAAATAGTTATTATGTAAATTTTTCATATATCATTGACATTTCGCCTCCTTTTTTTTTACGGACTATTTATGTATAACTATTTCTTTTATATTGGAAGGCTGATGTGCTGGAGCTACATCACGACACTGTAAATGTCGTCCCAAGTGGTAAAGATAGTGGGTTCGAATCCCACCCTTCCAACTATAAATTTCTTTTTTTTATTTATAGTATTGACTATTAAATTCGAAATATTATATATTTATATATAAAGTATAAATGTATGATAAAAGAAAGAAAAGAATTTTATATTAAACTAATTAAAGAAAGTCATTCGTTATTAGAAGTTTGTAAAAAAGCAAATATAGTTGCTACAACTGGTAATTACGATACATTGAAAAAATTGATAAAAGAAAATAATATTGATATATCACATTTTAAACGTTGTAATCTTTTTAAAGGAAGTACAGAAAAAAGAGATATTGAAGATTATTTATCTAATAAATTTACAATACATACATATGCTCTTAAAAATAAATTACTAAGTAATGGAATTAAAGAACATAAATGTGAATGCTGTGGTAGTACTGAATGGTTAGGGAGACCTATTCCTTTAGAACTTCACCATATCAATGGTGATAACAAGGATAATAGATTAGAAAATCTACAAATGCTTTGTCCTAATTGTCATACTTTCACTGACAATTATGGTGGTAAAAATCAGAAGCTTAACATCACTAAACAAAATTGTAGTGCTAAAGATAAAGTAAATATCTTTTTAACAAAAGATAAGCTTATAGAATCTATTGAACCTAATTGTACAATTTTAGGTTTAGCTAGAAAGTTAAATATAAGTAAAAATACTCTTAAAAAATATATTAAATTATATGATATTGAGCTTCCTAAAAAAGAAAAAACAATTGATATAAATTTAATTAATAAATTAAAAGAAAAACGTTCTTTTTCTCAATTAAGTAGAGAATTTAATGTAAGTGAAACTGCAATACGTTTGAGGTTTAAACGTATGGGATTTCCTTTTCATTTAAAAGAATTATTAGATTATATTGATAATAATTATTAATATTAGGGCCCATATCGGCTCTGGCTCATAACCAGTAGAAACCGTAGTTGGTCGCACGTAGGTTCAACCCCTACTGGGCCCACAATATAAAATTTAGCTTATTGCATACGTTATCCTCCTTTCCGTATGCATATTAGGTCTAGGTCGTTCGTGAGAATAACCTAGACCATTTTTTTTTTATATTATTTTCCCAATACAAAGATAGAAATAATAATTTAATTATCCAATTTTTTTAAGATTTATTATATTTATAGGAAAAATCATAACATTATAAAAAAATTATATTTAGCGTTAATTGCTTTCTTAATGTGCTTCATTTCTTGTTTTCAAGCTGATACACTAGACGTTACAGAGAGTAATTTATTAGGTCAATGGGAAGCTGTCAGTGTAAAGGGACGAATGATTACAAACAGTGGTGATGAGATTTTTATAGATGATAAAATTAAACACACTAAAATAGTCATATTCAATAAAAGTAATATTGGTTTCTTAGAAACAGATGACGATTTAAACGAATTTACATGGATAGTAGATGGTAATAGAATTAATTTCTATTCAAAACATAATACTAATGTATACACAGTCGTACATTGGTTGAAAGAAAGAGAAATGGAATTATTCCACATGGAAGAAGATGGTACTGGAACTAGAAAAGAAATTCATGTGAGATATAGAAAAGTTATCGAATAAAAATACAGTTAGTCATAATTAATGTTAAAGAGTGGGATGTGTTGTTGCATATCTCGCTCTTTTTTATATCTTTGTCCCATCATTAATAAAGGAGATATAAATATGAAAGTGACAGTAAATTTTTTAGTTCAAAAATTCAATGAATTTAATCCACTATATTTTAATAATGAATTAAAGATTCCATACTTTCGCATAACAAAAACAAAAAGTATTTTGGGAAGGTGTAGTTGTGGTAAACTTCTTCATATAATCGAAATAAGTGATTATTTTGATAGAGAAGAAAAAGATATTTGTAATACACTATTACATGAAATGATACATTTGTATATATTTCAAAAATGTATTTTTGATACTAGCAATCATGGTGTTATATTCAAACAACACATGAAACGCATCAATAAATTTGGTTGGAATGTTAGTGTTAGAGGTGTGGTAACTAGTAATGTAAAAGAAGAATATGTACGCAAAAAAAGACTGAATATTTTATTACATAAAAAACTTAATGGTAAATTTTATGTTGCTGTTGTATCACCTAAAAGTATTGATAAGGTAGACTTTTTCATGAGAAATAGAAAAGATGTATTTTCTTTTCATAGTTGGTTCACTGTTTATAATAATGCGCTTTATCAAAGTATGTCAGTAACACATTCTATCTTAAAGAGTTATGAAGTGAAAGATGATATGATTGATAAATTAGGTTTACCAGAGGCTGTAACAAGAAGTTTAAAAAATAAAAATGCAATAAGCTATGATGTTCTTTAATAATTACTTAGAGCTGTTTCAAGAGATTAAGAAACAATATAAAGATAATACTTATGCTACATATTTATGTCCTTTTGTATATCATACATTAGGATGTGATGGATATTCCTTAAATAAATATATCCCTAACTGGATAGATACGTTTATTGCTTGTGGTGGAAGTGACCCAACAAAGGGTGCTGCATTTACAACGATTCCAACTATTAAGCAAGCACGCAAAAATCGCATGAATGTTATTAATGCTTTTATAAAACATTATGAAGAATGTTTTATGTTAAAAACAAAAAATCCCAAAACTCTTTTAACTTTTGTTTTTAATCTAAAATGTTATCACAATAATATTTCATTGATTTTTCTTGATAATGATAATAGATATTTCTTTGATGAAAACGATGGTGAATGCAGATTCAAAACTAAATATTCTAGTTATATTTGGAATAGAACATATTCTGATTTAGAATATTATATTAATTCTATCACACTATACGACAATGCTTGTCATATATTACTAAAAACTCTTAATGATTTGGCTGCGGATGTATTTTGCAAGTATCAAGAAAGTTCTATTGAAATGAAATGGATAAAAGAGGTTAATGACGGAATCACTAAAATGTTAAAAAAAGCATTATAATAAAAGAAAATGAGATTATTGTTTGGTAATCTCATTTTTTATTCTTATCTTTGTGGCGTAATTAAAAAGAAGGTAGAAATTACAATTAACAACATGTTAATGTTTCGTCATTCAAATAACATTTCAACTAATGAATTTAAATTGTTAGTTGAAGCATTTAGGCGAAAACATTTTTTAGATACCAAACCACTACCAACATTTCTAGGGCTAGGAACGCCTTCTCAATATAAGAGTAAGTATTTTGTTCCAAGTTTTGGAAAGTTAGTTCCACGAGTTAATAACTGGTTTTCTCTTTCTTCAGAAGGGCTTGAAGTAATGAAAAAAATGGAAAGCCATTTCTATTTAAGAAAACCTAGAACTTATGCAGAAAGGCTAGAGTTTGTAAAAACTAATGAATTATTGTTTAATTTTCAATTTTAAATAAAATGGGAGTACCAGAAAAGATATTGTGTATTGTAGTCACAATTATTGCAGTTGTGTTTATCTACAAATACATGAAAGAAAAACAGAGAAACAGCATGATTGAAGTGTTGAGGGAATCTAATAAGAAAGGAACAGTTCTTGTTATGTTCATTGATTTCCTAACTAGGAATGAAATTTACACTGAATTTATGAGTAACTTTAATTGTAGTAAATCTGCACGAAAGCGATTTACAAAAGAAAGTTGTTCTCTTGAATCGTATTGTAATTCGGTAAAGAAAGATGATTTTATTAAAAGTGCTTTTGATTGGTCTTCAAGTGAAGAACAACAAGAGTTCTGGAACGAAATGGACTTACGCTGGAAACGCTACATTGCAGACCATAACACTGTGGATGTTGAGGAAGTAACCCAGAGAATAATTGAAGGGTGATAATTGGGGACATTAGTTAAAAATGTCCCCAAAACTGTTATAATAAGTTAAACCATTTGGTTTATTAAAAGGAAATTTATATCTTTGTATAGGAAAAATTAAAATATAAAAAAGCTATGAGTAAAATTGAAAAAAGTGTTCTTGAAAATTTGTATGGCAAATATATTGCTACTGAATCAATATCAATCCAAGATGAAGTATTTGGAGATGATAAAAAACATACACTGAAATTTGACATCTATGACGGTTTCGCCTATTGTGAGAACTACAAAGGTGACGAGTACTGTATGACATATCCTAAAAAGGAATTTATCAATCTGACTAAAGAAATGGCGCAAGCTGTTAGGGAATATGTTGGCTTGAAGGATGAAGACCCAGTACAAGTGATTGATATATTACTTGCTTATAATACTATTTATAAGATATAAAATATATCTCTTTAAAATAAATTAACGGAAATCATTAAGTTGGTTTCCGTTTTTTTTGTACCTTTGTGGTGTAATTAAAAAGAAAGGAGATTTATTATGATTAATGGTATTATTAAAGTTGCGTTATCCTCTGTTATTAATGAATCTGTTAATTCACAGAGATTTTCTTATGATGTAGAGGTATCTACTAATAGTCGTGCTTTAATCCAAATAGCAAAGGAAATAGATAGGAATTTTCGTGATTGTCGTTTCTTTATCCAGATGGATATTATTAGAGATAATAATGGCTATCATTCTGACTTTAATGGAGTATATTTTTATAATTCAATGGGGCAAAGAATATATTTAATATGTGGCTTGTCTAATTTTGAATATAATTGTGTTGAATCATATTGTATGATGATAACAAGTAAACATTAAAACTTTTTAACTATAAAGATTTGGTTTTCTCAAAAATAACCTTTATCTTTGTATTACAAAAGTAAAAGAACTGAAAGATTAATTATCTACGAAGTTTTTACCCTTAGTGTAGAAAATTAGATTTATAAAAGTTAAACTTCTACTTCTCTGCACTAAGGTTGCCGAAGAAAGCTATTTATAAACAATATAAGAAAGGAGTATTAATATGGACGAAACTAATAAAGTCTTTGAATTTGAGAGAAGAAGAGTTATCTATGAAACTGCGCAAGCAGATATAGAAAAGGCTTGTTACGAAGCTGTTGTAGGCTTGTTGAAAGAGAAAAAGAAAGTTAAGTTAAATCATTATGTTTCTTTTGATTTCTTCACAGAAGACTTGGGTACAAGAGAATTTGAGGCAGAATCAATTTCTTGTGAGGGAATTTATATTATTGTTTGTGATAAAGTTGGTAATGAATTTGACTTTTGCGAATTAAGAACTGAAACCCAGATAGAGATTGTTAATGATATGATTGATTCTATCAAAGGGGAAAAATAATTTTGAATATACATTAAATCACTAAAATTATGGCACATTTTTATGAGCTTCATGTTGAAGCACCAGACTATGGTTACTCTATTGGAGTAGATTCAGTAAAAGAGATTACAGAAGAAGAAGCAATCCAGATAGCCTTATATGCAAACCAGTTTGATGAGAAAGGTGACGATTCCTATGTAGATTCTTTTGAAGAAATATCAAGAGAAATGTATATCGAAAACGGTTACAAAACGATTTTATAATAACTCCTTTTTTTGATAGAGAAATGGTGGTCTTGACTTAATTGTTGAGACTACCATTTTTTTTATCTGGATATTTGGGATTCATATTTTTTTTATATATGTTTGCATTGAGAATTTAAGTAATTAATTTAAAAGCAAGAAAAGATATGAGTAGATTTACTATTGAAATGAGTTATATAGCCACAATAACGGCTGTTGTTGAGGCTGAAAACGAGGGCGAAGCTCTTGATAAAGCTAGAGATGTAGCAGAAGAAGCGGATATAAACGAGTTTAATATAGGAGAAGAGAGAGAAGCACGTGTCGTGCATGTAGATTAAGAATATTATTTTAAGATTAATCAATCATCCACTGTATATTAATGATTAATCATAAAGTCCATTGTACGTGAGTATAGTGGACTTTTTTATTTATTATTTCCCCAATACAAAGGTAAGAAAAATAATTTATATATGCAAATTAATTAACGTAATTTATATATTTCTTATCAATATATTAAAAAGTATAAATAAACTGATTTTTTCTGATGATTACTTCTTTAATTCAATTATTATTCTTATCTTTGCAAAGTCAAAAAGAAATAACAGTAACAATATTAAAAAGGAGATTAATTATGAGAAAAGAATTTAGTGCTGCAAAAGCAAAGAAAGAACTAGGAATCAGTTATTTAGGCGCAACTAGACAAAGCGCAAAAATGCGTTATTCATATAACGCAAATGTAGAAACATATTGTATTTACTTAGCACCCTGGAAAATGTCTGGGTATCAAACTTGCCCTAATGGAAAGTATTGCAAAGACCTTTGTCTAAATGGTAGCGGACAAAACAAATGTGATATTATTGCAAGAGGTTTTGAACATTCAAACATCAACTTGTCAAGAATTAAGAAAACAAAATTGTTTTTTGAAAACAGACCTTTGTTTATGGATATTATGGTAGCCGAAATTTTAAAAGCGAAAAAGCACGCTGAAAAGAACGGCTTAGGTTTTGCTGTTCGTATCAATGGTACAAGTGATTTATCACCAGAGTTGTTCAAACTTCGTGACGGACGTAATATACTAGAAGCTTTTCCAGATATTCAATTCTACGATTATACAAAGGTAGATAAGAGACTACATTTACAGAAAAAATATCCTAACTACGATTTAACATTGTCCTACAATGGCTATAATTGGGATGCTTGCAAGTCTTATCTTGAAAATGGTGGGAAAGTCGCTGTTGTATTTGAAAATGATTTACCACAATTATTTCATGGTTTTGCCGTTCATGATGCAAATGGTTATGATATGCGTTATTTGGATGAGGGCGGACAAATAATGGGTCTTCATTTCCATAGAGTTGGCGGACAGTACAAAAATGGTGTCTATCAAAGACCAGAAGGTAAGTTTGTTGTTTTAGAAGAAGACAAAAACTGTACATGGGCATTTAAAAAATAACATATCTAATAATAGATAGGTGGGTACTTAAAAAAGTATCTACCTTTCTTTTTACTTCTAATATAACTATATGGGACAAAAATCAATAATTAACGTACCAATTAAAACCAATTTAGAGCCTAAATCAAGGCTCGTTTTAATTCAGCAAGGTAGTAACACTATTAAGGTAACAGTTGAGCAAATAGCAGCCTTAAAAGAGCTTAGAGAAGGGAAAGCGGAGAACTATCGTTCACGTATGAAACCGCACAATAAGTTTAAGCTTATGAAGAACTTCAATATCTTAGGCGAGTGTGAAGAAACTGATAGCATCATTTACTTTCAATGTAATGAGGAAAGAGATGACGTTAAAACGCTATGTGATTTCCTAGAGAATAACAGAGGTAACATAGCGAGGGAGCGAGATTTTAAAAAAAGTTAAATAATAATATTTTCAATTATAATTGTTTTATATCTTATGGCACATAAAGAAATGATTAAAATGATAATAGAAAAAGTAACTTTCCCTTCTTATGGAAGACCCCTTACATCTGTAGGGGAAATTGTTTCAGTTACTAAGACACATGCACATGCAGTGGATGATGTTTTTCCCTTAGATGAATTAAAAGAAGATGATTTACGTGCAATTGAAGACGCTCTTTTCAAAGATTGGTAATTGGTTCAATCTTAAACCAAAGAATAATCAAAACCGAATTAAATATTATCGTGAACGCTTATCAGAACGTTCATGCTACGATTGTATCTCATTGAGATGTGAGGTATCATGGTGGTGTGTGAATAAGAAGGCATGTAAACATAGAGGTACACATGTACCAGATATTAAACATTGCCCATATTATCGTCCCAATAAAAAACGTATAAGAGAAGACTATTTCTTAAACTAAATCTAATTTTAGTTAATGTTTAATAGGATATTTGGTTTTAATATAACTTATTTGTATTTTTGTAATATCAAAGACTATTAGGTACTTATTTCAGTATTTATAGGGCATATAATATGTGAATTGTATAATTGAATATAAATGAGAAAAGAAAATATGAGTAATAATTTATTAGAACTTATTAGTAAAGTGGTGGAACCAGAAATTATAGTTCCAGCTAATGTGTTTGTGAATGGTGATAAAAGGTATGCATTAATAGAAGATATGACACAAAAAGCAATTGATAAAGCATGTGCTTCTAGTAATGGAACAATATCTGTGGCTGACTTCATTGATGTATATGAAGAGGTTGCTGATATAATACAAAAACGAATTTTAATTAAATAGCAATGAAAGAACTATATGTATACACGTTTCCAAAACATAGTAACAGTATGGAAACAGTTGAATCATTAACTAGGGAGCAATGCGTAGAATTATATACAACCAATCATTGTGATAGATTGCCTCTAGAGGAATTTGCACACCATCATAATGATGGAATGATTGATTTGGAAAGTGTGTATATAACAATTAAATAACCATCATATGGAATATATAAAAAACAAATTATATAACAAACTAGTATCACTTGTATTAATTGTTATCATGATGATGACAGTTCTTATGTCATGTAGCCCAACTCCAGAGAAACTGAAGGAAGAAATCAGTAAGCTTGAAATTGAGAAACAAGAAAGAGAATGGGCATTAAAGCTTTCTGATAAAGCACTAAAGAAAATGGAAGGTAGATTCTATTATCTCAAAGATAAAATCAAAGAGCTTGAAATTATTGACCAAGGACGTACACCTATATATTGCATTGAAATCCATGTGAAACATGTAAGAAAGCATCGTCATGTATGTAAAACAAGAATAAATGTATCTAAAGAAGAATATGATAAATTAAAGATAGGCAGTAAACTCAATCTATATGGAGAAAGACCAGAGACATTTGAGCTTATTGTAATAAATAAAGAGATAATTTAACTCCGTTATTGAATATTGTTACTTTTTGATGTTAGGGAATATGGTATGTGAATATCGTATTCCCTTTTTTTAACTATTATAATTTGCAAATCTCAATTATTTTTCTTACCTTTGTATTGGAAATAATATACATATTAATCATTAATATATTAGAAATTTAATTATTAATTAATGTTAAGTTATTTGGAAATCTAATCAATTATATGTATCTTTGTATATCAAAAATAAGATAGGTATATAATAGAACATATGTTATATCACCTTGGGTCAATCTATGCTTTTTAAAGAAGTATAGACCAATCTTTATGTATCAATTTTTAACTATTAAATATTATTAATTATGGGATTGAAAATTATCAAACATCTTACTGTGGAAAACGGTGAAATAATCATGAGAGGCTCTGACTTTGGAAAAACAAAAGAAAGGGTTATAAACTACAAAGGGTCTCTTAGAGACATATATGATGAGATACAGAGAGGCACAATACACATTGTTGATGCTGCTAATGGATACAAGTGGGCATTCATATTGAGAGTGCTGACTAACATGGCTAAGGAAGAGGCATGGAACTATGAAAAACTGAAAGACCAGTTTGAGTATATGGGTCAAAATCTAAGGGACAATGGTAAGAAATACCAGATTGAAGTGTATGTAAGGGAACGTGAAAATTCAACACTAGTTAAACCCTACTATGTTATGAAGAACAATGGTTCTAGTTTTACCAAAGCACTATCACCTAAAGTGGCTGCTAAGTATAATCTATTTGAAGCTACAGTACGAAGCATACAACTGAAACGCAATGTAACTGTACATAATGTTGAACTTAGATGCGTAGAGTAATATGGAATTAATAGCATTAGTTATAATATTCAGTGGATTAATACTATCTATTGGAATGTTTATTTATATGTCATTAAAAACATATTTTAAATCTAAAAAATGGAAACCATTTTATTTTAATTATTATAATGGTTCAATAGATATTAGTACTAATAAAACATTTGAAATTAAACTAAATGATAAGAGAAAGAAAAACTAAATTCAATTATCTTACATGCAGAAATAATACTACATATCTAATTATAGATGATACAAATAATGATGAGGTTAATCCATCAAGTATAGTAGGATACCGCTATTAGGTACTTATTTAAGTACCATATAACAAGAAAGGAGAGTTATAATCAACTCTCCTTTTTTTGGCTTTCTTCATATTGCTTCTCAAGACCATACTTGGTAAATGCTATCAATAACTTACTTTCATTTGGAACACATGTAGCATACATAGTATATACTGTCTTAATTGTTTTCTCTTGCTCTTCTGTGTATGTAATTCCACAATCTTTCAAGAACTTCAAGAACTCACTAGGCTTTCTAAACTCTTTAGGACTACTTTTAAGGTCTGACCACTCAAAGAAATGCGCCATACATATATCACTATAATTAGTATAGGAAGAACTATATGTTGTAGTCTCTTGCTTCTTTAACGCTTCTTTAAAATCTCTAACAAACTTTGAATTCATATATTTAACATTTTTTATATTTTATTTCGCATAATCAAATTCACAACATGTATAATACAATGCCCCATAAGAATGGTCAGTAACTAATGTTAACTCACCCTTTTCAGCCTTATCTAGCGGATTAATCGCACAATGGCTCACAGTTCTATATCTTAATGATTCTAATTCAAAGTTACTAACATAAATTCCCTCTTCATCCAAATAAGCCTTGAATTTAGATACACTATCAAATTCAATAAAATCATCCTTATATGAATAATCTGGATAATAATATATCATCTTATCATTATCATCATCTATATCATCTTCATCGTCCTCATACTCATATGCATCATCAAATTCAAATGAATTTAAATCTCTAGCACCAAAACCACTACCCAAAATACGTTTAGTGCGTTCCCAATCATCATCAGCCTTTTCCCTATGACGATTGACAATAGGTGTTACAATGGGAGCATGAGTAAATCTATTAGGCCCTACACATACATCACCATCCCAATAGTCTTCCCAATCATCTCCAACTGGTGGGAAGCCTTGACCATACCCATAGGCATACTGCCTCTTAAATCTTTCTTCCTCTTCCTTCTCTTCTCTAATTAAAAAATCTTTTAAATTCTTTTGAAGATTAGGTTTGGCCTTTTTTATATTATTAACTACTATCTTTTTATCCATTTATAATTCAATTATATACATTATGAAAAATATTATTAATGTAACAAATACCATAAAATTGGCTACGAATAAATCATTCTTTTTATCAAGCCTACGATATTTCCTATATGTAGAATCAATCAATGTGGTAAACATAAACTCACGCAACTCTTTAACTGATAACTTCTTTGATAAGAAATCAGTTAAAGAGTTGTTAGCAGTTAAATAGGAAACTACATAACCCTCAATGGGAATCCAGAAACGAGTACCATCAACCCTACCATATAACTTATGTAACACCTTATCATATTTCAATTCAACAATAGCACTTTCTTTCATACTACCCAAACGCTTTATAGTAAGGTAATTAAATGGTTTCATATATTGAATTAAAAAGAATAACCCAATAAAAAAACAACCAATAACACCATTTATAGGACTAGGTGGAATTGTACCATTATTATAAATTAAAAGAGTTATCATTATAACCCAAACTACTATTATACTAGTAACCTCTATAAAACGTGTTAATGTCATAATTGTTTATATTATTATTGTTTATTAATGTTGAATCATTAGAATAAGAAAACCAGAGAATGGAAAGGAAAATTACTAATACAATACCAAAACACCAGTTAATCTGCTTACTTAATGTTCTATCATAAGAATATATATCATTAGTAAACTTATCCCTCAACTTCTTAATCATTGTATTATACAACTCACCACAAGTTTTATTATTAACATAAAAATCTTGATAAGTCCTAAAACTAGCATCTTTACCTATGGTAATCTCATAATCTATATCATACCAAATATTACCATTAATAGGTTTAACTAATAACCTCTTTATCTTATCATCTGATACTGTAGGAATATACTCTAACTTTTCACCATCATCAAACTTACGAACCTTACTAGGAGTAAAGGTAAAGTAACGCTTACTACGCAAACATATAAAACCCCATACCAAACAGATTGAAAGGAAAATAGTATCACTCAAATTATCTGTTAACTCATAAGAATGGTCGTGAAATAAATTGTAACATACATACAACCACATAAAGAGTATGTAACCAAAGATTATTTTATCTCTTGTTCTTACCATAATATTATCTATATTTATTTTGTACAAAGATATAAATTTTTTATATTAAAAACAAATATGTAACCAATTATTAAAGTTTATTAACAATTTATTGACATTAATAATTCTTCTTTTATTTTTTAAATAAAAGCCTATGGATGCATTAAAATTATTTGAATTACAATTATGTTTTTATAAAAGTGATATAGTAGCATGGAAATCTCTAGCTAAAGTAGTACAAGAAGAATTAGCAACTAAATATCCACATTATTTTCCAGTAGAGGTAGATTATAATTCACACATAAACAAAATCAAAAATATGTTTAGACGGTTATACTACAAAAAAGTGTGGGCACTTACTAATAAAGTAAAACATCTAGTTAAAGATATTGATAAAAGATGTTATAAACAATATGAACTAGACCATATCGTACCAATATCATATGGATATAAAAATAATATATCTCCCACTCTAATAGCTTCTATTGACAATCTTCAAATGCTAAAATATAAAGAAAATAGAGAGAAAAGTACTATTCTTAATGAAGAAGCTAAAATACTCTTAGATAAATGGAATGTTTAAACACTTACAATTTGATATATACACACTATTATTTCCAATACAAATATATAAAAAAATAACGGAATATAAAAATATACTCCGTTAAAAAATGTTATTCACTTATTAATACATGAATATAACCATTTACATGACAATAAAAAGGTTTCACATTACCATCACTAGTCGGTTTAATATAATAACCAGTTACTTCTAATGTGTCATTATCATAAAAAGAAAAGGTAACATCCCTAATTGTTGCCCATTCTCTGTTGTTAGTGAAACCAACATTCCAGACATACTTTTTTTCATTACCCCTTTTATCTAGTATACAAAAAGGAAACTTACGAACTTTTATTGACTCTCTCTTCATGAAATCCTTAAACAAAAAATCTTGTTTTTCATATTGGCATTTTAAACCAAGATAAGAATTTGAGCACAATAAAATATTACCATAATATCTAACATGGATAGCGAAACGAACAGTACCATCATATTGATTATATGGACTCCAATCTGAATCAGCACAACTATTAAGGCGATTCAATTTATCTAATGAACTATCCCATAATGATTTTAATTCAGATAAATCATGGGATAATTTATTGACATTATTAAATTCTTCAAATAATTCATAAGTTTGAAATTTATTATAATGACCACTTTCATCATCATAATAAAGATAAATTTCAAATAATATCTTTTTTACATTGGATTTATGTAAGCCTTCTATTAACATATTTTTTTACTTGTTTTTTGATTGATTATTTTTTTAAAATTCTAGAAAAAATATCCAGAAATTACAAAGAAAACAGTTTTTTTCTTACTATTTTAATTACTTTTAACAATATACCTTCTCACTTTTCATGCACACACAAAATTTAATTTAATAATACCCTTAAAGCATAAACGCCAAATAAGCATATTTCTAGCCCATTTAAGAGCTTTTTTTACCTTAGCCAATCTTTTATTATCAGAGACTTAACTATCGAATATGAAGCTAAAAACCTCATTCTCATAAGTTTTACGTTAGGTGTCTGAGAATCAAGCATTTACGAAATCGCTAATAATTATTTCTTCATATTTCAAGATTAAATCCATTATTTTTAGCTGTAATTTTTTTATATATTCTTCATCTTTATAATTTTCAAGTGTAATATATACATCAATAATGCGTTCCAAGATATAAGATATATATGAATGATTACTAGCTTCTCTTTTTATATAGAAATCTACATTTTCAATATCATTATATTTATCAAGAATTTCACATAATAGATTAAAATGTTGTTCAATCCAGAAAGGTATTGATGCTTTATATTCCATTATTTTAGAAGGGTGTAAAATTGGCATTACATGAGAATATTCAAATAAAATATCTAAATTAAGTTTACTTCTTCTTAAATGATAGAAATTATTTTCTTTGAGGTATCTTGTAATGAATTGTTCAAATATCATACAGTTTATTCAAATATACTATTATATTTAGTTATTAATTCTTCTATTCTTTGATTAGCTCTTATTAATTTTGGCATTAATTCTTTATTGTCTCCTATACGTCTTTCCATTGCCATTAAATTTTCTACTACAAATTTAAAGAGATAATATAAATCAGTTTTACCTTCTTCATCAAAACCTTCTTTATATGGTGTGATAATTTGTTTAAAATATTTTTTATCATCCAAATCAATTAAAGATGCGATTTTCTCTGGTATTAAAGATGAATCACAACACATCATTTTCAATACTGAATCAAATGTAAATGTAGGTCCTACAGAGAATTTCAAGAAGGGTATTTCTTTAATCAATGTATAACCTATAACTGTTTCCATATTATTTAATGTTTTAATTATTTTGATGATACAAAGGTAGAAACTTTACTTTATATTTCCAAATTATTATTGTTAAAACGCTTTAATTAGAACATTATTAATGAACTTATTCATGGCCAAACAGAATTTATCAATTGATTCTTGATTTTCAATCAATTCGATTTTTTCTTTTGTAATATAATCTTGAACAACTTTATCAAAATAGGGTATTAATTCACAATTGTTGTTTCTATAAAAAAGACAACTTTCTGTTATTAAATGTACTGCTTTGTGACCCCCATATATATCATTCCCTACTTTTACATCATTAATTTTTTTAATGCAGCCATTCTCAAAAATGTATTTTCCAATGACATTTGCTTTAAGAAATCTAACATTGGCGTTAAACTCTTTTAATGTTTTTTTATTTTCTTCTTCTATTGAATTAAAAATAGATTCTAATGACATATTTTCATCATGTTTGTGAGAGTATATAGAATACTCATTATGAAGATAACAACTTTTAATTTCAATTATTGAAGTCTTATTTAAAGAACAAACATCATACATATTTTTAAGAGCTTGTAAATTATGTAAGATTGAATTATATGTAGATGCATTAATTTCTTTTACATTATTTTCACATAAGATTTTAAGTACTGTTGTACTATTTTCTTGTTCTAATCTAACAAGTGAATGAGATTTAGAGATAACAAATAATATAGTATCTCCTACTATTCTTCCATCAATAATGTTAGTGATACGATAAAGTCTCACTGTTTTTTGGGAACCAGCATCAAAAGAACAAATAAAATACTTTCCAATAAGGTGTGAATGTTCTTTATAAAATGCTTCATTCATATCATTTTCTTTTTTTTGTTTCTTCTGTTCTTCTTTTCTGATAAATTCTCCAAGAGTCATATTAAAATCTGTGATATTATCTTTATCAATTAAATAAGACTCATAAGTTCCAGTTTTATCTGTATAATTTGTTTTATGCATAATTTTATGATATTATTAAGTTATTATCTCACACCAACAGAATCAAATTCATTCCAAAAGTTATTGGATATTGCTACTTGCATATCAAAAGAACCAGCTACATTATAACGATATGCTTTTTCTTTATGTTCATATATTTTTATGTTGAAACTGATTGTCATACCATTTCCATTTGCACCACCTTTATAGTCTTTATCAGTTTTATCCATCCATGCTTGGTAGAAATGGCTCAAACAAGCAAGCATACAGTCATCCCATTGTTTCCTAATAAATTCTTTTGTTATACAACCATTATAAGGCTCATTTCGTGTTGTTTCATGGTATTTACGCCATCTATCATGGTTTTCTTTTAAACTTTGGTATTGTTTACAACATTATCAATGCTTTTTTCATATTCATCTATCCATGATTCCATGATATTAACATAATCTTCTTCACTAAGAATAGTATAATCCCACATTTTAATAAAAGTTGGATTCTTAATATTTTGCCAATACTTCCAAATTTTTGGGTATTTAGTGAAATCAATTTCTTTCATGTTATTGATGTTTTAATTATTATGATGCAAAGATACACAAAAAAAGGAGATAATGAAAATTATCTCCCTTAAAAATAGTTAAAATTTACTCTTTCATAATCATAAATGGCATAAATGGTGTTTGGCAAACACATTCATTAATTTCTTTGAGAATATTATTTGTTAATTCTGTTTCTGGAATGTCTTTGAAAACAATAACTTTTTCATTTCCTTGTAAGATAAATCTAGTTTTAGTTTTAATGACACTAAAACGTCTGATTAAATTAGGAAAAGTTGTTTGTGATGGTACTTCTACCTTAAAATAAACTCTTTTATTTTCTTCTAACCCCTCAATAATATTATTAATAGGAGTTATAAATTTAACTATTGAGGCATATCCATACATAATCTATTTATTTTTTTAATTTTAGTATGTACTATTATTCCATCATTGAAATTAGCACACCACTTATGAAGCCTTTACGATAGTCCACACTATTAATAGTATGTCGTGTCAATTCAGTTCTCATTGCACTTCCACTTATTACTGGATTTGTTGGTATAAGTTCTGATGCTTCATGTTTCCCACCATTCTCAACATAGCATTCTAGAAAACTATCACGACTTCCATATACAGTAATTGTATCATGCTTGGAAGTAATCATACTGATAGTTTTGTCAAGACTTTTTACCCAATCTTCATTGTTTGGTTCATCCATAATGCCTAATACCTTAACATTAGGAAATTCTGTTAGAATCATTTCACACCTTGCATCAAATGGTAATGGATTTCTCACATTAACTTCATTATTGGATGCAACCCCTATAAGAACAAATACCTTATCATGTCTATCTAATACTGATTGAATAAGTTCTTTATGTCCTTCTGTTAATTCTGGAACTTGAAACCTCCCAACAATAATACCAGTGTTGAAACGAGTAAATCTTAATTCGTCAGTTGTTTTCATACTGAATATTTAAGTTTTTTAAAATACCACATTTTGAATCGTAGCCTATTAATTTTTAACAGTGCATTGTTATAAAGTTTATCTAAAGAATAGAGTTTTTCATGTTGACATATTTCCCATTCTTTAGAATCTTTTCGCCATTTTTGTTCGCCTTTCCCTAGCCATATAGATGAAATTATTCTGCACGCCTCATAAGACATACTATTTATATACATTTTCAATTCCCATTCTGGAGTATTTGGTTTAACTCTATACATAGGAAATGTTCTCAAATGATAAATTGCATCACATAATAAATTATCATCTTTTAATATTCGGCTAGCATCCCCCATTAGATTTTCAATGTTTTAACAAAGTTATCTGGTAAACATGCTCCAATAATAGTATCTTTTTTGATTTGAGCCAATTGATAAGGAACTTTCATGAAGAGTTTTTTATCTAGTCCTTCAATGTCATATCTGATTGTATAATCCTTCAATGTTGAAACTGGAAAATTCACACCATTATCTTTAGATTTACATACCAAAATGAACAAATCATTCCCCTCTCCAACTAGTTTCTTTTGGATAGAGTGACCAATAATCATACAAGGTAAAATGGCAGTAGTAGTTGTGTTACCATAATGCATCACTTTACCCATATTTCTCTCAATTAGTTCAATTTCTTTTTCAAACATAGTTTTTATTGTTTTAATTATTACTCTGCAAAGATAGGAGATATTAGTGAGAAAACCAAATTATATAAGTTAATAAACTATAAAATTTGGCATTCTAAATCTTATTAGTTTTTCAATGAAGTACATATCTCTAGAATGATATATGGTATTGATATTAAAGTTAGTTCTAAACATTATATTTATATATCCTTCATTAACAGAGAATAAAACTATTTCTTCAATAGATTTATTTTTATTTTTTCTAATTATTATCTTATTCTCTTCTAAAATGGTTAATAATTCTAAATAGTAATCAATTAATATTGGGCAAATCATTTCTCTGAAAGGCAATTCATCTTTTCTTACATGAATATTACTAAAAATTAAAGTAGGTAGATATACTTCAACAATTTCTTTACTTTTTAAAAATATATTAAGGTATTTCATATGTTCAGAATCATTATTACCATAATAATTGTTTTCTTTTAAGAACCTTAAAACAGCTTGTATATATTTTTTCTTATACTTTTCTACTACATCAGATATGATTGTTTTCATAAAAGGTATTCCTTATATTGTTTTCTTAATTTTTTAACCTCTTCTTCATCAAAATATGTATTTAAATTTGATAAATCTAAAGTTATATCCATTTTAATAATATCATTGTCAATACAATATGACTTGCTCTCAAAATAAGAGATGTTATCATATATATGTGTCAACCATGCAAGTTGATATTTTCTCTAATCTCTATTCTTACTATTAATATAAGCATGAATGCAATAAGTTCTTGGTGTAACAGCAACTAAATAATCATAATTTAGATTATTGCATTCATTTCTGAATAACTCATATAGATTATTATTTTTAAGAAATCTTACAAAAGCTATGGCAAATTTCTTACCTTCTTCCTTTTTATTCATGCTTTATATTTTTATAATGTCCATAAGTTGTAAAAATTTCACTAATAATTTTTTTGTTAGTAATGAATTTTTCTATACTTCCCAATGAATATTTAATATATAATACTAATCTTTTTTCATTTACTTTATGACCTTTATTTCTTAGATAATCAATATTATTTATAAGATAATCTAACCACATAATATCATATATTCTCCATAAACTGTTTCCCTTAGTTGCTAAAACAATACAGTAATTTAAAGGTGGAGTTGTCTTTAATTTATCTTGATGATTATTATGTAGATAACAATCTCTCACAAACATTACATATGCTTGATGTTCTTTCAGAAATCGTATGAATAATCTAAAATAGAAATCTTTGTTGTCATTCATAATTTAAGTTACACTATATTCATCAAGGAAATTTCTAATCATTTTTTTGGTTTCTATTAAAATCATAGGAACTGTATAAATCTTCTTTAATTCCCCAATTAACATATCTTTGGTTTCATAGATGTCTAATTTGTTGCTTAATAATTCATAATTATTAATGATATATATTAACCACATAGCATCACATTTTCTCCAGATTTCTGTATCATTATATCTACAATACATTGTAGCTACAATCCATGAACTAATTGCTTTACTATTTATCAAACTATCAAAGAAATATTTTTCAAATGTATTACTTGAAATCCTTTCGTTCATAAGTAAACCATAAAATCCATTTTCTTTTAAGAACCTAATAAATATTTTAAATGTATCAAGATACTTCTCTTTCCACTCTTTCATAATAACATTATTACATTTTATGCAAATATACAAAAAAAAGGAGATACTACAAAATATCTCCTTTTAAATAATGTTAAAATTACTAGGGTCATATTCTTTAACCAATTCTTTACATATAATCACTATTTTTTTATCAATACAAAACATTTCAGACCAATTTACATTAGCTTTTAGCCCTTCATATTTCATTCTATATAATGCTGACAATTCTCTATTAGTTCCTATAAGTTCTTTATTAAGAATGGCATCAAATATACGTTTTAAGTAGAAGTTCTATGTTAAACCAAAAATCACTTCCTTCTTTTGTTTCAAAAAAATTCCAACCTTTATCAATATGTGTTAATATATATGTTGGATTTTTATCAAACAATTTTTTGCTACTTTCACTTTGTATATTAGGTTTATCAAAGATTTGTTGTTCTTTCAAAAACCTAATAACTAATTGTTTTATGGTGAACATATATTTACATATTCATAATCAATTATTTTTTCAAATCTTCTCTTACCTTGTTAATGACTTTTCCTAGTTTATTCTGACCCAACCAGTTTTCTCTATTATCACAAGCTCTGTCATTGAAGTGTAAACCAATCCCCCAAATTTTATCTAGTGGAGAAGCTTCTACAAACTCTTTGCCATCATACTTAGGTGATAACAATTCCTCTTTCAACTCTTTACACTGACTGAATTTAGCAAACACAGCCTTATACATACATTGATTTGAAGCCTTTGCCCACTCTTCATCATCGAAGTTTTTAATCTTTCTGCCAAGACTTTTAGCTTGTTCTGGTCTTTCACACTTCTCAATCTTCTTAGCAATGTCATATGCTTCAAAGTGCATTGCTTTAAGCCACATGAAATACTGCTCACTTGTTTTCCAGACATTACCATCAGCTTCAAAGTTTAATGGTTTAACTGATTCTGTTGCAATGCTTTTATTTTCATAAGGGTAGAAATTTGAGAAAATACTACCCCAAAAAAATACAAAATTCTTTGTTACTCTCATATTATAATTTTTTTATTTTCACACCACAAAGGTATAAAAAAATAGGGAAAGCACCAAACTTTCCCTATTAATTAATGTTAATTATAAAATTCAATTACACTATCATATATCTTATGAATTAACTCTTTTCTCTGGTATTGACCCAAATCTCGTTCAACATAATTGAAACCATCAAATTTTGATATATATTCATCTACAACTTCTGTAATGATTTCATTAACAGTTTCATTATCATGCTCCTTTGTTTCAAAGTCATCTTTTGTAAAAGAATTTTCATTCAACTCTTTAACAACTTCATTTAATATGGTAGTGTAATCCTTGTTATCCATAGTTATTTACTTTCAATGAAAACCACCTTACTAGTTAATATTCCAAATGAAGAATCTTCGATAAGTTCTTTTGTTTTAGGCACATAGGAATCTTCCATGTCTTCTACCATGTAAAACAAATTAGAATCTTTCCATGTTGCCATTGTAACTTTCTTTCCTTTGGGAAGATTGATTGTTTGAGTGCCACCAAATCTTCTAGTTCTTGCATTTTCTGTGCATGAACTTGTAACAAACATTGTTACAATAAGAGTAAAAAGTAAAATTAATTTTTTCATATATAAATTAGCTATTGATTATTCTTTTCATTTCAAATGAATTTGAAACTGAATATGCCACCAAAAATTTAAACGCCTTGCTTTCAAGTACATTATCTCTAAACCTTTCAGCAAGAAGTACAAAAGATTCTTTTCTAAATCCTTGATGTATATATGGTTGCACCCCTAACCTTGCTAATTTCACAAAACGATAGAGAAGAAGTTCATCAATATCATCACTTGGTTTAACCACATCACACAAAGTAGAAAGGACATTATGACCTTGTTTATCTCTTGCATTAAAGTTGATTATGTAATCTTCATCACTGATTATTCTATCCAATAATTGTAAATATTGTTCACTAATATTTTTATTTCTGCATTCACGAGAACAATTATACATACGTACAATATATGTTAAAATAGTACGCCCATTACCATATATTGTATTACTATCAAATATTTCATGAGTCATAATCATTTTACGCAACCAAGTAAAAGTTACAATTCTATTTGGTTCAAGTGTAAAAGGCAATATCTCTTTATTGTATATACTAGCTGCCTTAATAGCCTCTTTATCACCTTTACAAATCCCATCCTTAATCCACTCTAGTTGTTCACTAATACAAGACAATTTTTCTTCAATAGACTTTGTGTTCAAAGCCTTAATAAAATCTATTGGGTCTTCAATAAGTGTCTTAGATTCTTTTTTTAATTTTACTATCAATAACATACTCTAATTTATTTTTTTAATGATTCTTTTAAAAATTTCATACATTAACATAAAAAATGGAAATAATGGCATTGAAATCCATTCATCAAAGTTTTTTGAATCTTTTATTATTAAAAGACATAGTGATGGTGCTATATGAAATGAGAAAACTATCATAAATAACATTATCACATTATCACTATTACTTTCCATATTTCTTCTTAATTATTACACTGCAAAGGTATGAAAAAAACTCTTACCAACCAAATATTATTGGTTAATAAGAGTTAAAAAAACATGAAAATCATTCTTTGTTAATGTAAGTGACTTACAATTATGGAATCATATTACGATAATAGGGATAATTATCATCTATAAATAGCATATATCTAGTACAAACAGTAGCCCAATGAATATCTCTGTATTCAGACCACAAACAAAAAGTTTCAGTTGAACTTATTAGATTAACTATTGGTTCTTTATGCCTTCTAAGAAGCCTATCTATACTTCCATCTACAAGCCCTATTTTTGGTAATTTCCCCTCTATTTTACATATTCTAATAAATTCAGCCAATATCTCTGGTGTTTGAGTTGACATAAAATCTTTGAATATATCAGTAACTATATTAGTATATTCTTGATTATCTTCATCTCTTATTTTTAGTTCAAATCCAGTATCAATCAAATTAGAGGTTTTTTTATTAAAATCCTCAATTAAGCTGTGACTTAAACCAAGGCGTCCCCATTCATTGATAGCACATAATATTTCTGTTTTTCTTAGAAAAACAGTTTCATAAAAATATTTAACAAGAGTAGATATACCATATTTTGGTACAATGAAGTTTTCTTGTAAAGAGAATATTAAATTTTGGTAAAATCCATTCTCTTTTGCAAATCTAAATAGGTATTCATCTACATACATAGATTTTGAATGATTATTTATCAGTTCCATTTTACAGTATCATATAAATTATATTCAAGTAATATTTCTTTACATCTTTCTTCTATTGTTTTTTCAATGGGAAAAGAATTAGAATATAAAGCTTTATGAATTATACTAACTATTTCTGATTTATTATGTAATAACTTCTTGGAATCCCAAGAAAAATTATCATAATTATCATAGATACAAATGACCCACTTTAAATCTATTTCTTTCCAAAATATTTGTTTGTCTTCTGTACTATAACGAAAATTCCACCCTTTTAAACCACTACATACATACAAATCAATTTGGTCTTTAAAAACTCTCCAGATGTTATCACTAGTAAGCCTTATATATTCATAGTACGCATTATTTTCTTTAAGGAATCTTAAAAACAGTTTTTGCCAACCATTTAGTTTTTCTCTGTTCTCGGTCATGAAAATTTATATTTAAGTAAAATATTCATACATTTTTTCCCTAAATCTTCATCAAGAGGTATATCCCCATCAGAAATAACTTGTCTAATAATTTCAGCTAAAAAACTTTTTGGTAAACATGGAGTTCTATGATAATTATCAAACATAAAAATTACCCATTTTAAATCAACAGTCTTCCAGAAATAATTATTATAATCGTAATCCCATCCTTTATAATGTGAACATACATATGAATCAATATTAGCATGTTCAAAAACATCCCAAATATTTCCTTGTGTTAATGAGGTATATTTATAATAAGCATTATTTTCTTTTAGAAATCTGAAAAATAATACTTGCCACTTATTTAATTTTCTTTTCTTTTTATCCATAAAAGAATAATTGATAAAAATGGAACACAAATGATTATTAATGAATATATTATGAAATATAATATAGACTTATTATTTCTTTTTGTAAAATCCCATAAATAGCTAATGAATAGTATATTGCATACCAAGCACACTAAAAATATAATACTTCCAATCATATTAATCTAATTTTATATTGTTATTCTAATCAAAGCAAAAGTACAAAAAAATAATGAATAATACAAGAAATCAGTTATAAAATAAGTTAAATATTATATTTATAATAAACCAAATACATTATGAGATATATACTAATAGTGATTTTATCATTCATTGTAACTTCTTGTATGTGGGGAAGTTATGAAACTAATATTGACAATATTATGGATGGCACATGGAAGATTGAAGAAACAAATGAAAGGCTTCAATTCAGTGCAAATGGTTATTTTGTGTTAAATGATACAATTAAAGCCATATTTTATAAGGTAATAGAGCATGATAATGCTCACTAGATATGGGAATCTAGTAATGATGTTGATAGATTGTTTTGGAAAACTAGTGATGAAGAAGAAGGAGAACTACATTACAAAGGATTTGAGACTAATTACAATACATTATACATATATGGATTACCATTACACATAGATGAAACAGTAACCTTAAAAAAATTATTAAATTAAAAAACAATGGGAGTGTAATTTCATGTTACACTCCCAGTTTTATATATATGTAATGCTTTCTCATAAAAATTTCTATCACGATGTGAAATATTATTTACATGCTTTGCTGTATCAAGATAATATACTAATCTTGTTCTAAAACGTTCATAATCTAACATTTTAGGCTGTGTATTTTTGTAATCACTACCAACTAATGAAAAAGAATCATAGTTTTCACATACATAACATAACCATTTAGCATTAATCTCTTGCCAAAAGAAAACACCTTGTTCAGTGTTTCTCCAAGCCCAGCCTTTAATTACTTCATTTGTATCAATATACTCGTCAAGAGGTATACGACCATAGATATGTTTGTTAAATCTCTCTTGTGTCAATGAAGTATACGCATAAAATACATTATTCTCTTTGAGAAATCTAAAAAAATGTTGTTTCCAGTTACATTTCATTTTTCTTTTCATTAAATACTACTACTGTATCGGCTGTTATGACCTTTCCATCTTCTGTAGTTGCATTAATTTTCATTCTTGTTTTTCCTCTGTACACATCAATTGCTTTTGGTTCATTTATAGTTAATGCCATAAAGAACATAAAGCCGCCTATGAGAGCAAATAAGAAAATTAATAGACCGATACCTTTTTTAGTAAAAAACGCCATTATGAGGCTTAAAATGGCTAATACGCTACCAATATATAAGAACATTTCATTTACCATTCTTCTATTTCTCTATTTTTAAAATCATTAATATATTCATCTTGACATAAAGAAGGATAATCTCTAATTTGGCACACTATTTCAGTATAGGTGCTGTCAATATCAATATTTATTATATTATAATGTTCATAACAATATATACACCATTTAGTATGAATTTCTCTCCAAATTTTTTCTCTCTCTTTATTTCCCCAACCATCAATAAACACAGCATATCTGAAAAAATCACTTATATGATAGTCATAATATTCAAGCCTTTTCTTAATAGCTTCAATAATATCCTTTTGTTCTTCACTTGAATAATCTTGTTTCAATTTTTTCATTACAAAAAGGTAATAATCATTTTCTTTCAAGAATCGAAATAATATTAAGATATGCCTTCTAGTTATCTCTAAGTTATCCATTATTCCAAATCAGTTTTGGTTAATCTATCAAGTTCTTTTAGTAGAGTTGGAATACGGTGGTTTCCAGCCATTTTAGCCACTTTTAAAGCCACAGAATCCACGTTTACCCCAACAGATGATACAAACAATGGTTTTTTACTTTGTCCTCTAAAAACGGCTTTTTTACATTCATTAACTGTCATTAGATTTGTTTTAGCAATTCCAACAATAGGCACATCTCCATATAAATCGTCATATAAATGACCGCCTAACCCATAATTGTTACTATATTTGTTTCCATCTTTAACATAACAAAATCCATCTACAATAATAGCTTCTACAGCTTCTTGATGTATATGTTTAAGTTTATTTGCTAAAAGAGATTTAATACAAGGAAGCTCTCTTTTATAAAATTGACCAGATATATATGGTTCATTACAAATAGTAATTTCAGAAACTATTTCATCAATGGTTTCACTAGACCAATCTTTGAAAATAATACCAACTGTTTTAGCTTTATTTCCAAAATAATATGTATCAACAGCTATAATCATTTCTTTTTTCCTTTAAAATATTTGACAACTCTTTTACTTTTTCTAATGCATTATCCAATGCAATTAGATATGAAGAAAACTCGCAACATTCAAGTTCTTCAATGGTATCATTTAATTTCTTTGTTCCATTGTTTTTCCACCATTGTAACATAATATCATTATTCCCTTGTTTACATCCTCTAGGAGAACATATATAATGCTTACAATTTAGACAATGTTTACTTGTACTCATGATAATACTATTTTTATTATTTGCTACAAATATATAATAAAAAATGGAAATATCAAAAAATATTTCCATTAATTAACATAAGTTATTATATTTTTCTATTATTTTTTTAATATCATCATCAATTTGATTTAATCCTTTAAAATGTTCTATATCTTCACTAATTTCTTCTTTTAGACCAAGTAAGCTACATACCACCCCTAATTCATCAAAATGTTCATAGCAATACACTTCCCATTTAAGGCATACACTATGCCAAAATGTGCTACCCTCTTCTAAATTATACCAATTTGGAAAAGTAGTTGTATAAGCAAGTATTGCATAACATTCATAAGCATTAATTTTTAATTTGTGAAATAATTCATCTAATATAAGATATGGGTTATTCCCATAACGATGATACCCAATTAATATTTGCCTAACTCTATCATATAATTTCTCTTCTTTAAGAAAAGAAGTGAATAACCTTACTATTCTACTATATTTTGACATGATAACAACTTATTTAAAGGATTCACCATGTTCTCTACATCTGTTAGCATTTTGCATAAAAGTTAATGAATCAGACCAGAGTTTATTTTCCAAGAAAGATATAACTACATTTTCATCAATACCACAATCATTAATTAGAAAGTCTGCTTTCCAATCATTATCTAATGTTAATCTATTTTTCATAATTCATTCATTTTAGATTACAAAGGTAATAAAAAAATATGATTAATGCAAATTATAAGTCTTAAATTTTATTAATTTCTATTTTCACTCCAATTGTTCTTCTTGTAAAAGTCTATCAGAAAACTCTGGAAATTTGATTTTGAATCCTTTTTTAGATAAGAAAATAATTTCATTTATTATATCTTTAAATTCATTTTTTGTATTTTCATTCTCATTAAATCTTGAAAACATTTGAGACATTCTACCTTCAAAGTTAGAGATTATATGATTTATTGTAATACAGTTGTCAAATTGAAAATATCTAAGACAGAAAAGATGCCATTTAATACTTTTGATAGCCCAGAAAGTGTAACCCTCTTTTGAATCTCCCCAATAACAAAATATTTGTGCTCTTTGCATAAATGATGTTACATTTACGTTTTCATTTTCACACAAATGTTTTACAAAATCTCCATTAAAAATATCTTTTTGGTGAGTAGTAGTTAATACCCTTCTCACTTGTGGAATTATATTTTCTTCCTTGACAAATCTTAAAAATAATTGTGTTATTGTCATTTTATTTATGGTTTAAGTGACTCAAACTTTTATATTTGGTCAAATTTCTTGCTTCAACGACTGGATGCTTTTTAGTGCCTTGTTACCAAGTATGTCATCCACAGAGCCAATCTCCACAAGCGTAAATTCGGATAAACCCTACCCTATCTTGTTATACTTTATTTTTAATTATCTCTTATACAGCTTGCTCTAACAAGCGTAATCCTTCATTTCTTATGTTTATGGAAGCATTCAAATCCCTATCATGTTTTGTTCCACACTCTGGACATGTCCACCCCCTATCTCTTAACTGCAAATCCTTTTTGTACTAGCCACAAACACTGCATGCCTTACTACTACCAAAGAATCTGCCCACTTTCACTACCTTATTACATTTGTACTCCAATTGCTTTACACACTCATGCCAACTAACATCAGAAATGCTGTAAGCCAACTTGTGATTCTTCATCATGCCACTCACATTCAAATCTTCTATACAAACTGTATGGTACTCATTTGCTACCATATGTGTGAACTTATGAAGGAAATTATTCCTTATGTTAACTACCTTAGTGTGAAGTTGTGCAAGTCTCAATCTTGCCTTCTCTCTGTTATGAGAGCCATTCACTTTTCTACTAACTGAACGCTGATATTTAGCAATGTTCTTCTTTAACTTCTCTTGCACCCTTAAATTAGGTATGTGCTCCCCATCAGATAATACTGCAAAGTGACTTAATCCCAAATCAATACCTACTGCCTTGGTTTTCGGTAGAGTAGGTTTAACCATTTCAGTATCAATCACTATGCTAAGGTAATAATTTCCATTAGAGGGATGTGTCAGCGTTGCTGACACAATCTTTTCTGTATTAAGTTTCTTTGTATCCCTATCTGAACAACGAAAAGGAATATGTTTAAGTTTCCCAGTGAGTTGTATATGATTCCCATTAATCTTAATGGATTGATTGGTGAATCGACAAGAATCATTGTGTAATTTTTTACTTTTGAACTTTGGGAATCCAACATATTGTTTTTTTCCTATTGTTCTAAAGAAATTATTGAATGCACAATGCAGATTCATTATTGTTTGTTGTAACACTTGTGAGTAAGTGTCTTTCACAAATGACGTTTCTTCCTTGTTTTTCAATTCAAGCAACCAAGCATTAGCTTGCTTAATGGAAAAGGGAGTTTTATCCTTTTTGTATGCTTCAATTGTTTGAGCAAGTAATGCATTATACACAAACCTACAAGTACCCAAGTAATTAGTAATCACTTGGGTTTGTTGTTTATTTGGATATAATTTCACTTTAATTGCTCTTAACATACTTTTACTTTACTTTATTGTTTTAATTTCTTTATTGCAAAGGTATAAAAAATAATACTAATATCAAAATATTTTAAGTTAATAAATATAAATGATATTATATATAATATTTCCAATACAAATATATAAAAAAATAACGAGATATGAGAACATATCTCGTTAATTATTGTTAATACTATTACAATTTAACACTAGTACAGTGTATTGTATTTTCTTCCAAATCGTTTTTAGTTTTAGTGACAGTAATAATTTCTATCACTTTTGATGGGTCTAGGTAAGAAAATTCTATTATCATAAACTGCCTAGAAAATGGCTGTTTAACAAACCTATCCATATTATTTTTAAACTTCTCAAAGAAAACATAAGCATCTTCAATTGTTTTAAAATTTGTTGAGTGACTGATTTTCTTTAAACTAGCATCTTCATAAAAATATATTCTATATGTTTTACCTTTCTTATTCATTTTCCTAGATTAAATCTTTTTTTTATATAAGAATCTTAATAAATCAGTTAAAGTACCAAAATAATAGAAATTATAACCTAATTCCTTATTTTTCATTATATCACATGCTATTACAATAGATTTATAATGAATATTATCAGTTGGTAATAGGTTAGCATTATGCCATTCAAAATGTCCTTGATATTCATATAAAACAAGTGGTTTTAAATTATACCCCATTACAACAGCAAAATTTGCTTTATCTATTGTGGTATATTCTATTCCATCTTCTTCATATGAGGAAATTAATTGTTTACTCATAATGATTACCAGTTATTATTTTTTCCACCTAATTTAATTCCAAATTCTACAAAATCCTTTATATCAATAACTTCTTGTGAATCAACATATTCAAAGAAATTATTGCGGATAGTTTCAATGTCACTGTACAAAATATTGTTAAATACTACACCATAAGCAGCATCATCAATTGAATGAATCATTGCTGTAAATGTGTATCTATTTTCTCCATCACCTTGATACTTAAATACTCTCAATGATACTGGGTTGAAATATCTACAATATAAACTATTAAAACTCTCTTCTGAAACTGCTTTCAAGCAAGCATATGTTTCACTACTCAATTCACCTACATTTTTAATAGCTCTTAACCCTTTACCATAAGTAGTTCTTGTATATAGCCACTTACCAAGTAAATTAGGCGGATAAATCTTTTCTTCATCAAGCAAATCATAAAATAAAAAATAACCTCTATGTTCTTGATATTGCTCTAATGTGTAACCTTTCTTTGGATTAAAAAAGTCTTTTAAGTTTAAAAGTTCCATATCATTTATCTTTTTGATTATGGCACAAAGATAAACAAAAAACTCTTATTAACCAAATCCAATCAGTTAATAAGAGTTAATAAAATAATATGAAAAACAAAAAAGAATCTTTTCTATAATTTTAATTGTATCATTGCTAGTATTGCACCAGCTAGTAATGCAATTGATGCTAATGTTCTAGCTATTGCCCACCCTACATTATTGGGAAAGTATTGTAATCCATCTGGACGTGTAACGACTGTTTTTCCATCCGAATTAGTATCAGTTAATGTTTCCCTAAGTTTCATTAGTGTATTAGTTGTTGTTAACTGGTCAGAGTTTTTCATTACATCATTCAATTCCTTTTGTGAGGCTACCAAATTATCATAGAAAAACTTCACATCTTCATCTGGAGTTTTATATATAACAGATGTATAACCTTCTGTCATATTATTTTCTTCAAGATAAGAAATTGCTGTTGATAACTCTTTTTGTGCCAATTCAATTGTGTTTGCATCAGCAGCACGTTTCAAATGACCTACACAATCTTGATTAAGATTGATACTTTTGATAGCTGCAAATCCTAGAATCACTATACCAATCAATGCACACACATAAACACAAATACTTTTCCAATGTTTCATTTTTTTTTATTTTAAATTATTAATTAATAAGTACTAATTCATCATTTTCAATATTGACACCTTGTTCAAACACATTATTATCACTGATATAAACTAAAAGAATCTGGTTTTCATTAAAAGCTACTTCTACATTATTTCTATCAGCTTTTATGGAAGATTCTGTGTAAATCTCTTTAATAAAGTTATCAACAATTTCATTTAATTTATCAAAACATTTTATAAATTTCATAGTTAAGGTATTTTTATAATTTTATTATTATTCTACTAATGTTAAAATTGTACATGGTTTAGTCCTCAACTCTTCATCAGACATAAAATCATAATGATGTTTTATATTCCACACACCTTTTTCAACATTAGTTTGTATATTATATATTTCTCTTTCATCTTTATGATACAATGTGTTTTCAAACTGTTCAAGAGTGGATAAATCCGCACATTGAAATCTCCAGACATCACAACATATATCACCAATATGTTCAAAATTATCATCTATTTCCCCTTTAAAATAACTATCATAAATGAGAATTTGTTTTCCGTCCTTTCTTTTGTAAACATTCAAATAAGTATTTGAAGTTTGTCCATAACCAATATTTTTTTGTGCTAAATGTTGCATCAATTCATTTCTACCATTAATACCATTTATAGAATAATTTCCTTCATACTTATTAATAGTATCATCAAAATCATAACACAAAGGATTTGTGAAGAAATTAGCTAATACCATAGTTCCACTAGGAACTTGAATATTTACTTCCATATACTCTCTATTGATAATCTCACTCATTCTACACTGTTCCAATTCTAAATCATAAATTGGAAGGTTTTCTTTTGTCGATTCAACATATTTTCTTCTATCAACAAATTTACAATGTTCTTCATCAATGAACACAATAACAAAGTTTTCATCACAATTTATGCATTTAACTGTAATTGGAGAAGAGAATCTTTTGATTATATCACCCATTTTTAATGACTTTTCAAATTCAGAATATATAAATTCTTTCAAAGAATCTGCATTATTTACTTCTTTTTCACGCAGCAATGAATCATAATTTCTTACAATAGATTTTAACACACATTCTGCTTCCATGTCACACTTGAAGTTATGACCATTCGAATCATAACTAATTTTATCTTCCAAAAAAGCTTTTGCAAATTCCACTAAATTCATATTGATTATGTTATTTAATTAACTTGGTGCAAAGGTAACAATAATATTTGAGAAAAACAAATTTTTAATGAATTTTTTTATGAATAAAATATGTTAATTAATTTGTTTATGTCATATACATTATATATCTTTGCACCATGAATTTTGAAAAGATATAATAAATAGTTGATGTCTGTCACATAAAGAGAGTTTTTATGTGATAGGCTTTTGTGTTATGTTTTATTAGGAAAATGAAACATAATATAATTTTATATAATATATTAAAATAATGTTAATTTATATTAATATTATATACATAATAGATATATTAATATTATTATATATAATATATTATATAGTAGAATATATAACAATATATCAATAAGATATGAAAGAAAAAAATATAAATTGTTATGATTATTATTCAGAAAAAGAAATTTCTGAAAATATTCTTTTAAATGATGTAATATTAGATGGTATTCATAAAAAAATATGCACACATTTTTATAGATGGTTGAAAGAGCAACAAATATATAGTGAAGCTATTAATACATTTACAAAATTTTTTAAAAATTATATAGCTACTCAAAGTGACAAACTAGATATTAGTTGTCATATCTTGAAAATATTTGGCGATTCAATATTTCATATTTCAAAAAAGAAATTAACAGATAATCCAATTTATGTTGATATAACAACATATATAGATTATATAAATGCTGTCATATCAGCATTAAAGTGGTTTTATATTCCTAATGAACAGTTTGTTAGCCGCCAAGTTTTTATAGAATCATTCAGACTATATCTTCATGAAAAATTAAAAGAAGATGTACTTAATTAAGTACATTGAGATAATTAGCATGAATATAATTTGGTTTTCTCAATTTTTTTATGTATGTTTGCCATAAACAGTTAACAGAATGTACAATATATATAAATTTAAAGAACAACCACTTTTAGTATTCACTGATATTCATGGATATTTTGATGCAATAGAAAATCATATAGAATCTCATGATATTAGAAACTGTGTTATGGTAATTGCTGGAGATATTGGTTTAGGATTTAAGCCATTCAATCAATATATAGATATTTTTGGGAAAATTAATAAATTTTTGAGGTTAAGAAATATCACTTTGTTATTACTTCGTGGTAATCATGATGACCCAACATATTTTAGTGAGGGAAAGATAAATTTTAGTAATGTGAAAACAATACCAGATTATTCAATTATCTCAATATATTATGAAGGTGATGATAACTTTGAAGGTTTGCCTAAGTTCAATGTTTTGTGTGTAGGTGGTGGTGTATCCATTGATAGATTGAGACGTATTGATGGCTTTGAATCACGAAAGAAATTATTTAAAGATTTTTTTCCTAATGCAACTGATGAAGAGGTACTTGATAAAGTATATCCATCTTATTGGGTTGATGAAATACCCATATATAGAGAAGATATTTTAGATGAGATTAAAAATGATGGGATAAACATTGAACATGTTATCACACATACATGTCCAAGTTTTTGCTTCCCAACACATAAGAATAATATTCAATTATGGCTTAAAATTGATGAAGGATTAAATAGTATTCTTGATTATGAAAGAACAACCATGTCATTAATTTACAATAAAATAATAGAGGATAAACACACATTGACATCATGGGTTTATGGTCATTTCCATTGGCGTCATGATGAAACAATTAAAGGAGTCAAGTTTATTACTTTAGATAATGCTGATAAAATGTTTGATTTAATAGAAATAGAAGTAGGCTCATATGAAAGAGAAGTTGAATGATAAAAGTATTTTAATTGTAGATTACATATCAGAATATGTAATTCCAATTTATATAAGATTTTTGAAAAATGAAAACTTATATTGTACTTTTAGAGAAGAGTTTTATGCTAGAGAGGTTATGTATATTTATGGTGTCTTAAAAATTGATTTTAATGAAGTAAAAACATTTAAAGAGTTTTTAAGCCAGTATATTTTAAATTGTCAATTACCTACTAATTGGGGTTATATTACTTATTCAGATGACATAGGAATTATTTATAGAGATAGGCCATATCTTTTTATTAAAGAGTTATTTTTTGTAATTCTCATTTATATGGTAGATTCGAGATTGAAATTAGATTCAGTCAATAAATATTGGACTAAATTAAAACCACAATTAAAATTAAGTATTATTAACTTTAAAAAATTGCTTGAATCAAAATAATATAGTATCTTTGCAAAGTCAAAAAGAAATAAATCTTTTAACTAAATAAAAAATAGACAAATGAATGAAATGAATGAAATGAATAACATTGAACGCATAGTCGGACGGTATTTTATTCGTGTTATGAAGAATCATAACAAGTATGACCTTTTCAAAAAGGGTTTTAAAACAGTTGCTAACACTAGTAAAGGTGATAGTAACCCTTTTGGGCGATGTAAGGATTATAGTGACATGCTTGTCAAACTTGGTAAGTTTACTGAAAAGGATTATGAGGCACATAAACGTGAAGGAACTCGTTATGAGTTTGTGACAATGATGATTAATCATCTTTTACATTTCTTTTGTGAAAAAGGTTGCCAAATGCATCCAGAACATCTTGGAAAATATGGGCAAGAAATCTTTGACTTATCATGTTATGCTGCATTTGGACAAGAGTTTCTTGAAGATATGGAAGTGATGAAACAGCAAATGGGTGGAGTAATGCCTCATAGTGAGGAAGAAGCTAGAATGATGCATGAGTATATGGTTGCTCGTAAAAATGGCTTAAATATCTCACTTGAAGAGTTTATGAGACGATTCAGAGAGGGAGATGATGAAGAAGTAGTTCCAGAACCACCATATCAAGGGGGTGATGATTTTTGGGAAGATGATGAAGAATGGGTAGAAGAAGAGGATGATGAATATGATTATTAATAAATAAAATATTTAATATTTTTTAAGTGGAGTAATTTTGATTATTCCACTTTTTTTTATATATTTGTACTATGAAATACATTATAAATGATTTAAAAGAAATTGAGAATGCTATAGATTTAATAGTTGCAGTATTTATCAGATTTGTAAAAGATTATGGGGAATATAATAATTTTCAAAAAGCTTTTGAAGAAAGTATAACATTTAATAATAAAACATATACATTTAAAAATTATGTGAGAAAAATATTTTTTTCTTATAATCAACATAACTTCTCTGAAAAAGAGGAAGTGTATTTGTGGACATGTAAGTATTTATTACTTATTCATTTTTCCTCATACCCTAAAAGTTCTTTATATAATAAAGAATCTGAATTAGTAAATAGAATTTTAAAAGCCATTACTCATGTATAGAAAAAAAGATTTAGAACAAAGTTCAATGGAAGTAACTAAAATTATTACTAGATACCTTAAAGAAAATAACAATGGAGATTTGTTTTATTATAAAAGGCTAAAATCAGAACTTAAAAGTAGAGGATATTCATCTTTATATAAGTTTGTGTTTAATAGATTTGAATGTGTTGCTAATATAACTCAACTTGGTACAAAAGAATATGGTGGATATGGATATGTTGACACTGAAGAAAAATTAATTGACCTTGTATTAGATATACTTATGAAATTTGCCTATTATTTTTCGTATGATTTAAAATCTTGCGTTAAAGACAATTTTAAATGTGAACCAAAATGGAAAACGAAATTAGAAGTGTCTTGGTATAGTATTAGAGATATTTGTTTTGTAACTAGGCTTATATTTGGTCAATTGACACGCAAATTCTTATTCAATGATACTGAATCTGAATATGCACACAAGAAAATAATTAAACGAATGGAATATTTGGAAAAAAAACATTGTAGATTGGATTCATATTATGAAATGTTATAATTATGGCTAAAAGATTGTTTGATGAAGTACTTGGGGGAACTCCTAAAATTGGAGATTGGATAATGACATTTGAATTTTACCCAGCACCATTTTTAATTCAAAGTATAAAATATGATGGTAATGAATATACATATTCACTATATTCTTCTTGTTATGTAGGAAATGGTGAACATTTATATCAAGGTCATTTTGATTATTTTAGTAATCAAGAAAATGATAATGACATTATAGTAATAAGTTCTAAACTAGCTCATATTTTATATGATATTGGAATAGATATACTAGAAAAGGTAAGAAATCGCATATATCATGTATATCACATAGAAGATACATATTTGGATAGATATACTGTATTAGAAATACTTCTAGATACAGTTGATTGTTATCTAAATAACATTGTAACTCCTTTGACTAAATATATGTATTTAATTACTGGAATTAAAAGAGTTGTCAAGAGAATTAAAGGAAGTGGTATACGCATAATTGAGCTTAACAATGGTCAATATTGGAAAGTTCATCGTGAGAAATTCAACAGAAAAAGAAATGGTACTCACATTGCAAGGTATAATGAAAAACATGCTCCAATTAAATCTGTAAAGTATAATTTTATTGAAAGAGTAAGATAATGATTAATTTATTAAGAACCAATGAAAGGATAATAAAAGGTTATATTCCTCATTTTTATAGATATATGAAGGAACATAATAAATATGAGTTTATGAAAAATAAACTTGATGAATTATATGATTTTTATAGTAAATATAGACTTAGTATATTAAACATTTCTTCTCATCCAATTGATAGTATTGAAGATATTATAAATCTCTTTATAAGAGCAATAGTTGCCCATGAAAATAGGTACTTACATGGGTTAACATGTGGATTATATAGAGATATTTGGAGCAATGAAGCTGGTGTAATTGATGATAATTTCTATGAAGATGATAGAAGGCGTTCCTCTTCTAGAGAACATGATGCTAAGTTAATGTATTCTAATATTAAGGGGTTAAAATTAAGAAGTGTATGAAAGATTTATTATTTGTAGGGTCATTTGACCCATTTACTATTGGTCATAAATCTATTGTTGATAGGGCTTTAGAAATATTTGATTGTACAATCTTTATTGGTATTGCTGTAAATTCTTCCAAAAAAAGTATGTTTACAGTAGATAGTAGAGTAAAGGCTATTAGTGAATTGTATAAAGATAATAAAAGGGTGAATGTCATTCTTAGTACTGATATGACATATGAAACAGCCCAAGCATTTAACCTTAATATATTGAGAGGTGTTAGAAATGCAATTGATTTTGAATATGAAAGAAATTTAGAACATTTTAATAGAGAACAAGGTGTTGAAACAGTATTCTTATTTGATACCACTAATAACCAGTTCACATCTTCTTCATTAGCTCGTGAGGTAATGGGAAAAAGAGAGTTATGGAAAAAGTATGTTCCAGATAAGATTAGGGAAAATCTAATTAGAGTATAACTATGATTACTGAAAAGGAAAAGAAAATCTTTTATAGATGGCTAAAAGAACGTAATTTATATTCTCAATTTATAAGAAATGTTCATTTCTATGGTGGTATAGGTAGTGGATTTAATTATTTTAAGTATATAAATAGAAGTAAAGCCACTATTAGATATATCATTAGCGAAGCATTTAGTTGGGAAGATTCAGAAGAGGGCTTTGATTTTTGGGAAGATATATGTGATTTATGGATATTATTTTATTTAAAAAATGATAAGTACTGAACAAAAAGCATGTTTTTTTAGATGGTTGAAGGAAAATAAAATTTACTGTAACTTTATAATAAATGTAAAGAAAGGTAAAGATGATTTCTTTAATTTTTTTCGATACATAAATGTTGATTATTGTGATATAGAAGAATTAATTGTAGAAGCTTTTTCTTGGGCAGAATCAAAAGAAGGCGATACCTTTTGGGAAGGAGTGAGTGTTGATTGGAGATATTATGTTAGAGAAAATAACATAGAAAATTTTTAATATGATAAGTAAAGAAGCCAAACAAATGTTTTTTAGGTGGTTGAAAGAAATTCACCTATACGAAGAATTTACACATAATTGTCGTGTTGGAGCAATAGGATATTTCGACTTTGAAAGGTATCTTAATAATGATAAAGCTTGTATTGAAAGATTAGTTCTTGAATCTTTTGAGTGGGAAAAATCAAAACAAGGACATGGTTTTTGGGATAAATTACATCGTAAGTGGATGAAAGAATTATCAAAAAAAGAAGAACTACTTTATTCATCATGAATTAAATAAATATTAAAATATGCAACAAGAAAACGAATTTAAAAGGATTTTTTTGAGATGGTTAAAAAACCATAATTTATATGAAGCATGGGTAGATGATATGAAATCTAATAACTGGAGCCAAATACCAAAACTCTTCTTCCAAGAGGTTAAACATTATGCATATATTTCAGCATCTTTTGCTACTCTTTATTATAAGGATAGAATTAATTGGAATATGATAAATGCTGAATGGATGTTATATTGTTGTATGTTACAACCTATGTTATTTCCAGTAGTGGATAAGGCTTATAAAGATATGGTGGTGACAGATGATAGAATTAAAGAAATGTATAGAAAAATAGAAAAAATGTATGATAAGGTATCCACAGTCATATGATGTAGATTATGAAAGAACTAAAAAGTATGTAAAATATATTTTACCTATATTCTTTCGTTGGTTAAAAGAGAAAGGAATTTATTATAATTGGACTAAGGATTGTATAACTATGTTTCACAGAATACAAATGTATAATAGTATGAATCGCAAAAATTTAGATATTAGTCTAACAAATCAATTATTAAGGATGTGTATAGTACAATCTAGGGATAATAAAACAGTTCAAATATCATATCTAATAAAATTAGCATATCCATATATCTACTATAATAGTGCTGTTAATAGAGCTTATGAATGGATTAATCTAAGTGATTTAGAAGAGTATGTGATTAAACCAGAAGAACTGAGAAAATATATAATGGAATGGTTTGATTATTCTTATTATATTGAGAAAGAATATTTTAAGAAGAATGGAAAAGTAAGACTTGGAGAAAATATTATATCAACTATTGATTATTATTAAAATGGATTGGTAAGTCCTTACCAATCCATTCTTATTTTTAATATTCTCCTACATCAATTGTGAAATTAGGGTTATTGATATATAATGTTGAATCATCTTTATTATTACCTAAATATATATCTCCATTATATTTTACCTCAAAGGTATTTTTCTTATTACTAGGGCTTGTACCATTACCAATAGAAAATAATGTAGCTGCACTAGAACTAGTTAAAGCTGTTAAAGATTGATTAGCTGCACTTCTTGATATGTTATATGTACCATTTGCATGTTCAGCATAATTAGTAGTGATGGTATTATACCCTTCTGCATGAGAAGAATTTCCATTTGCACTTGTACTTTTTCCTTCAGCATGAGAATAAGTACCATTAGCTTTTGTATACTCCCCTTCTGCGTGAGAGCAATATTTATTAGCTTGTGTATTAACACCTTCTGCATGCGAGCCATAACCTATAGCACTTGTTCTTTGTCCTTCTGAATGAGAGTGATGCCCACTAGCTGTTGTACGTCTTCCTTCAGCATGAGAATAATCTCCTATTGCAGTATTTCCACTATAGTTAAATGTTTCACCTATGTAATATGGTGTTGTAGCGGAATCTGAACCACTATTTTCTGTAAACTGGTATCTACCCACACCATTCACTTGTTGTACTGTTCCATCAGATGCAATTGTAGATATTATTAGTGCATTTATGTTATTATTCAAAGCTATTTCGCCATCTAATAATCTGTCTGTTGTAGGTAATACACCTACTTGGCTATTTCTTGCCAATTGTATATGTCTATTTTCACTCATAATTTAACTTTTCTTAGATATATAATTATTATATATCTGTCTTCCATTTTAGCTATTTTTAACCATAAAAATTTTGTGTTTTGGATAAATTATTGTAATTTTGTACATGATTATAAAGATGAAACAGTATGGTTAGAATTACAGATAATGATATGTTCATTATAGAAAGCTTCAATGATGTACACATTATATTCCTTAGATGGCTGAAATCTAATAACTTATATAATGATTATAGACAAGAATTTATTAAACGTTGGAAAAATAATAAAGATTTGTTAACATTAATAAGGAATGATAGTATAGGTATAACTAATGAACTTTTAAAAATTGAAATTGGTTCTCTTATATCTAGAAGTTTTGTTTGGATATATACAAAGAGAGGTCATCAATATTGGCATGAGATTGATATAATGTGGAGTAAATACGTTAAAACTAAATTTATATGCGAGATAAAAGAAGAACTATAGCCAATCCCAAACAGTTGTGCAAGGTCTTTTTTAGGTGGCTAAAAGAGGAAGGGTTATATGGAATATATCAATATGAATATGACCATGTAAGATATAATAAATCATCATTAGTTAGTAATATTGAACATCAGTTAAATTATGAAAGTTTAATGTCAATAGCTTATGGTTTATTACTTTCATATAGTTTTATTTGGTCATTTACTAAAAATGGCAACAATTTCTGGCGTAAAAAGAATCATATTTGGGAAGAATATTTACAAACAAATTTTTTAGTATTATGATAACAATTTCTAGTATTGAAGATATATATTCAGTTTTCCTAAGATGGTTGAAAGAGAATGGTATATATAGAAATTATTGCTATGAGTTTTATAAAGCCAATAAACGTAATTTATTACTTAATAAAATGAGAGTTAATGTAAAATATAGTAATCTTAAAAATGTTGGATATAATATTTTATATTCTAGTAGTTTCTCATGGTCTGATACAAATGAAGGTGGTGATTTTTGGTTATATAAACATAAAGAATGGAATGACTATTGTAGAAAACTTATATGGGCATAATGAATAAAAAGGTTATTATAGTCACATCATCAGATGGTATTGCTATATTTTCACGATGGTTGAAAGAAAATGGTTTGTATGAGAAATATTGTTATGCGTTTAAAGAACATGCTAAACGATATTATGTTTCATTACCACCATCATTAATAGTTAGACTTAAAGATTATGAAGGTAGTTTACGTTTGAGGCATGCAATAGTATCAATACTCAACACTCTTAGTTTTTTTTGGAATGAAACTAAGGAAGGCAGAGACTTTTGGGATGATGTTAATCGTAGATGGCAAGAATATATATGTAAAATTTTAAATGGATAAAATATGAAAAAGATTGAAATTAATAGTGTACAAGATGCATATGAAACATTTATAAAGTGGTTGAAAGAGAACAGCTATTATGAAGACTATATGATGGATTTTGAGTTAAACTATAAAATTCCATTGTTAAATTATTTGGAACGTGGTTTTCGTATAACAGAATCTTTACATAGTGTAACCTATTGTGGCATTCAATTACTTGTTTTTAAACAAAAAAAAGAAAGTGGAAGGGATTGGGAAACAATTCGTTATCAATGGAGAGAATTTGCTGATAAAACAATATTCATAGACCCTCTTTATCATTGATTTCACTATGACTTATGAATTACTAATTAGACTATTTTTTAGATGGCTAAAAGATAATAATGTATATAATGAATATATTGCTAATTTGAAACTACTCAAACGAATTAGTAATAAAGAAGAGTTATTTAACTATCATATCTCCAAAAGATTGTTTAAATACACTCCTAAAATGTCTGATGTAAATTTTTGTAAGAGAAAAGATGTTATAAACATTTACAGAATAGAAGATATGATTAATTTCAGTTTTCATTGGGATGGCACTAAAGAAGGTCATCACTTCTGGAGTCATTTAGATAAGAAATGGAGAAGTTATTGTTATGAACAAAGAATAAATCATGAATAAGGAAAAATGCATAGAAATAAGAAACCTTGATTCTTTAATTAAGGTATTCTTTAGATGGTTGAAGAATAATAACATATATCATTCCTATTTGAATAATATGCGTGATATTGAATATGTTAATAATATTGAAAGCTATAAAGAATATTTTGATATTAACTCATTTAATCTTGTAGGAAGAGATGGCAGAATAAAAAAACATGTAGCTGGAAGTATTATTGATTATAGTTTTCATTGGTGTAATACTGATGAAGGTGACGATTTTTGGAGAGATAAGAACAATAAATGGTCTGATTTTTTTAATAGTAGTTTATCTTTTATAGAATGTTAATGGAAATAAATAAAAATGATTTAGATGGTTTTATCCAAATCTTTATTCGTTGGTTGAAAACTAATGAGATATATAAAGATTACTTCAAAGAAGTTAAAAAACAAAAAAGTAATATATATAATATTGAAAGATTAAGATATTATTTTATCCAAAGAAATGTATTACATTTAACTAGTAATAGACTTGATAATCATATGATGAGACGCATAATAGATATATCTTTTAGTTGGAATGGTACAGATAGAGGTTTTGGTTTTTGGTCATTAAAAAATAAAGAATGGGGAGAATATGTTAGTAATAATATAATAATAACAGCATGACACCTAAATTTTATGTTTCTGATTTGGAATCAGTAATTAGAATTTTTCTAAGGTTTTTAAAAGAAGAAAACATCTATCATAGATATTTGGATAATATTTATGTTTTATGTTATGGATTTGATAGCATAAAATCATTACATAGATTATTTTTGGGGTATTTCATTAAAAAAATAAATAAGAAGACAATATCAACTTTAATTTATATTAGTTTTTATTGGGGAGATACTAAGGAAGGATATAGCTTCTGGAATATCTATGATGGTAAGTGGCGAAAATTTTGTAATAAACATATAGTAGTTAATAAGTAAGACTTATGGATGATTTTACACACTTACATGACAAAATCATTATTAAAAGTAATGAAGAGATAGTTCCTATATTCTTTAGATGGTTAAAGGATATGGGGTGTTATAATGAGTATATTTCTAATATTAAAAAATTAAAACAAATAAAAAATATTAAGCAATATAAACAGTATATTTTAAGAATACTTGGCGAACATGATAATAACATAGGTAATTTAATTAGTGTTAGTTTTACATGGAGTCATGCTGAGGAAGCACATGGATATTGGTGTGATTTATATTTTAAATGGGAAAAATTTTGCATAAATAACATCATTCAAAAATATTAATTATAATATTTTTTAACAGTTTAAATTTGCATATAAAATATGTTTTTTATATCTTTGCAGTGTTGTAACTAACATATAACATAATAATGTATGGAAGAAAAAGAAATAAATGTTGATTCCTTAAATGGGAGTGAAAGACAAGTTAAACAAGTAATTGTTATGAGAAAAGACCTTGGAATGCGTAAAGGTAAAATGGTTAGTCAAGGTTCACATGCATCTTTAGGAGCATTACTTCAATGTTTTCACAAAGAGCCAATCTTTGCCAATGAAGAAGAATTGTCTGAACATGAGAAAGAACAACTTAAAGGTAATCCTTTAATGTTAGGTACTCGTTATAGTGTTGAATTTGAAAATCATTCATATCTTGACAAGTGGCTTAATGGTATTTTTACTAAGATATGTCTTGGTGTAAATTCAGAGGAAGAACTTGTTTCTTTATATGAAAGAATAAAAAAGGAAAATCCTAATATACCTTGTGTAATGATTGAAGATAGTGGTCTAACAGAATTTCATGGGGTAAAAACTAAAACTTGTATAGGAATAGGACCTTTCTGGTCTGATGAAATAGATGTATTTACTAATTACCTAAAACTTTTATAAAATGGCTTTACAAACAAAAAGATGTACCAAAACAGACTGTTCAGAATGTGAAACATGTATTTATGATGAAGGGTATCTTGAAGATGGTGTTAACGAAAATAACAATAATATGGAAAAGACTAAAACATACACATTTTGTTCAGATTGTCCTCATGTGATAAAAAAATTAATCTTTACCGAATCACAATATTATAATTACTATTGTGGTAAGGAAACCAATCCATATGCACAAGGGATGTCTCAACAAAGATTCATTGAAGTGAGCTATATACCTAATAAGGTAATTTCCTCTCCATGTTGGTGTCCTCTTAAAATCAAAGCTGAAAAAGAGAGATTTGCAAATGGAGAAGGTGGTAATATTGTACCATTTAGTCAATTGGGTTATAGTGAAAGACACCAGAGATGGATGATGAAAACTCCATTGATAAAATGGGAAGACATTAAGGAAGATGAAATTTATCATATTCCACCAATGATGGGAGAAAAACGCAAGGATGTTGTTATTGTCTTTAAGACAGCTTATTCAGCAGCATATAAAGAGATAGGTCCAGGTGCTAGTGCTGTTCAAACAACATTCTATCCAAGTACCATGTTTTCCAAGTTCTTGACAAAGAATAAACTTAAAGAAATTAAGCTTATAAAAAAATAATTTTTTAAAAAAAAAATACAAATGATAATTACCTCATACTTAATAAGTAAGTTATTAAGTATGAGGTGGTTACATTTATAACCATGTTGTTTTTTTATATCAGTTTTATATTTATTTATAAATATAAAATAACAAATACGATATAAAATTACAAATGGAAGAAGTTAAAAATAATGAAATTACTCCATTAGCTGTAGGAACAAAAAGCTTTGATACTAATGGAGATGCCTATATTAGTGGTAATACTTATATTGGTAAAAGTATTAGCATAGGTAGTGGAACTACTGCAAGTGGTCAAGGTTCTCATGCAGAAGGTTATTATACACAAGCTAATGGTTCTGCATCACATGCTGAAGGATATGGAGCTATTGCTAATGGAGGTTATTCTCATGCAGAGGGTTATAGTACAAGCGCAATTGGACATGATTCTCATGCAGAAGGGCAAAATACAAAAGCTAATGGCGATTTTTCTCATGCTGAAGGTTCTAATACAAAAACAAGTGGTGTAGCTGCGCATGCTGAAGGATATATCACAATAGCAGAAGGAATTGGCGCACATGCAGAAGGCTCAAGATGTGAAGCACATAATCAAGGTGCACATGCAGAAGGGCATAACACAAGAGCATATAATATTGGAGAACATGCAAGTGGTAAATTTAACATATCTACTTCTGGAGCAACTGCTACTGACCCAAATGGTACATTATTTTCTGTAGGATTTGGAACTAGTGACTCTGCAAGAAACAATGCCATTGAAATCACTCAAACTGGTGTTCTTAAAGCTAACACCTCTTGGACAACTGGTTCTGATAGAAAACTTAAAGAAAATATTGAGCCATTGGGAAATGGTGTTTTAGATAAAGTGATGAAATTAAAACCAACTTCATTTACGTTAAAAAATGATAAATCTAAACGTAAACAAATTGGTTTCATCGCTCAAGAAGTGGAAGAGGTATTTCCAGAGTATGTTATTGTTAGTAAAGAAAATGATGAAGAAACTCGTTACTTAGATTATGAAAAGATGTGTTCAGTTCTTTGTAAGGCTATTCAAGAGCTAAAAGAAAAGTTGGATACACTTAAAAATAAGTAAATGTAGATTTTTAACATTATTTAAGAGGGATGATTTGTTTCATTCCTCTTTTTTTTATACCTTTGCACCATGTTTAATAAAGGAGTAATTTAAATATAACTTATGAATAAGAATATCAATGTAACAGAAGTATTGGATAGAACTTCCAATGACAAATTTAGAAAGAGTATTAAAACTAATACAGAAGCATACATTTACAATAATTCCATTGAGACAGCAAAGGGTATTGTAAGAGAGCTTGCAAACAGAACATTGAGAACCAATCATGTTATGCTTGTGGCAAAGATGCAGAGTGGAAAGACTTCTGTATGTAATTCTGTTATTAATATATTGACCCAAACCAAACTAGATTTGATTTTGGGCATTGATAAGTTTATGTTCATTAGTGGTATGAACGATTGTGGTCTGAAAGACCAAACTGCATTGCGTTTGACACAACAAGTGATTGGTGCTAATGTGGATAATGTATATGTTGGTAAACATAGTAAGAGAAATTTAAGCAATAATAAGTTCTTTGTTTTTAAGAACAGTGACTTGATGGGTTATGATGGAGATATTAACAATGCAATTATCTTCATTGATGAATCTCATTATGGTTCAAATGAAAAGAATATCTTAACTAAGTTCTTGTTGAAACATGAAATTGATTGGAAGAATACAAGAAACTTGGCTAAACGTAATATCTACATTGTATCAGTATCAGCTACACCTTTTGATGAATTGGTGAGTGATGTTATTCAATGTAAGAAAATGATTGAGTTGAAAACTGGTGATGATTATGTTGGTGTAAGTGAATATCTTAAAAATGACTTGATATATGAAGCAAAGAAAGATGATATTGGGTATGATGGTAAGATATTTGATTACATTCAAGATGCTCATCAAAGAATGAGAGAGAATAATAATGGTGTAGGTGTTATTTTCATTCGTACACGTCATTTTGATGTGATTAGAGAAAACAATTATGTATATAGTAATTTTGATATACATGAAATGTATTCTGGTGGTTCAAACATTGAATATGATGTTTTGAATAATAAAATTGAAACTCTGATTCAACAGAATAACTATAACAATAAGGTAAAAAACCTTAAAAACAGTTCAGTTGTTGATTTACCTACAGTTGAGGTGAAACCATTGATTGTATTGATTAAAGGTGCTTTCAGAGCTGGTATTACCATTAACCAACATCATAAAGATTATGTATATATGATTTATGATTATTCAATTAAGGCTGATACTACAGCACAAGCATTGCTTGGACGTATGTGTGGTTATAGAGATACTAAGAAGTGTAGTATTACCAATACATATTTCTATTTGAATAAGAAGTATGCTGATATGTACTCGGAATGGGAAAATGATTTCCAGAACAGAGATGCTATTCCTTGTAATAAGATGAAATATGAGTGGGTAGAGAATGATTATGTTGGCAGTAGTGAAACTACTTTTGGTAGCCGTTCTTGTGGCAATATTGAGATACCATTAACTGATGAAGAGATTTCTAATCTGTATGTTGGTAAGAATCAAAAGAAGAACAGAGTTGAATTTATGGAAATTGAACTTCCTAAAATTCTGAAATCTAGAAATATCAATATTGATTATGACTATGTAGGTGAAGCTGTTCTTAGTGGTAAGAATAACTATACACTTTCAAGTCAAGAAAAACGTTTCAATGACTTTAGTGTAGATTCATTGGTTTATCAGTTCAGACCTTATCAAATTAAAGGTTTTGTAAAAGATACAGACAGAGATTTCTTGACTAAGGATGATTTGGGAAAGAAAGCTGTATTTGTTGTATTGGATGCAGAAATCTATGAAACAAGTAATGGTTTGAAAATAGAAGGTAATAAACGTTTGTTGGTTTATTATGTTGAGGTTGCACAAAGAATCAGAGTTGCCAATTACAAAGGAATGTATAAGCCACACAAAGATACACGTTTACCTAAAGTGTTAAAAACAAATAAAAAGAAAAAAGATAATGAATAATGCTGAAAAAGAATTAAGTGAAAAACTAGGGGAATTTTATATTCCTCTAGAAAAACGTAATGATAAGAATTTATTAATTGATACTATCAATAGATTTATCAATAAATATCCTAACTTAAATCCAGATGGTCGTTTCTTGTATAGTAAAGGTGACCCAATTTACAAGTATGCAGAACAAAATGGTCTTATGATTTTAGACTATAGAATGTTTGCTAAGAAATTGGGGAAATTAAAAAAATCTTGGAGTGGATATAACATTGCCATATGTTATAACAAAACTAATGACACTAAAGTTATTATACTTGATAGAGGAAATACTACTATTAATGAATTGAGTAGTAGATATGAACTTGTTACTATTCGTAACATTTACAAAGCATTTGTTATAGACATTATAGACCATTCTATTATATTACGTGAAAGAAAAGAACTTTCAAATGATATTAGAGATTACTTTGCTAGAGATGGCTTTTATGTGAAGACAAAAACCAATGGATTAATAATTACTAAGTATAACTCTTTTTCATTAGATGATATTACATTTAAATTAACATATAATTATGATATATTTGAGTTGAATCTCTTAGCTTCTACTGCTAATGGTTGTTATGGGTATACAAATATGAGAAATTCTATACTTGGTCAACATCAAATTATAGATTTCATTAAAACAGATAAAAGTGTTTATGTTCATACAAAAGAAGAATTGGAAGAAATGATTGAAGGTCACTATCAAATTGCTTTTGAATCTCTTAAATCTAATAAAGGTAGAGCTTTATCATTCTTTAATACCACTGAATAACATTATTTAACCTTAATTTTTTGGGTTTAAATATGTTTTTTAGTAACTTTGCATAAAATAAAAATATAGAATTAATATGATTACATTATTAAAAGCATTTATGGCTCTTTCTTCTTTTGTTGCTATATTCAATATGGCAGAGAAGGGAAAATATGCATTGGTATTTATTTCTATAATTGTATTGGTATGGTCTGTTCAATCGTTCTTCCATGATTTGGCTGAATGGTTGAGAGTTCCATTTTCATATGGTTATGGAAATAATTATAGTGGTTATGGGGGCTATAAGTCGTCTAGTAAGGCATCAAGACCATATGTTTCATACACCAATAAGGATGTTGTGAAAGATATTACTAAAAAAATGAAACCTAAAAATAATGCTGTTATTGAGGGTGGTAAAGAAAGAACTGATAGAATAACTGTTGATAAGCCAACTACTGTTGTACAAGTTCATAAACCTATTCAAGAGCAGCCTCTTAATCTTCTACCAATAAAAGATATTCTTGGTAAAGAAGCAAAGAAAGAATGGTTAAAGGTAATAGATGCAGATACTAAATCTAAAACAGTAAAAGTAGATGAACCTATCAAAATTAAGGATGCTTCTGTTATTATTATTGATAGTGAAAGTAAATTAACTAAAGAAAAGGTTTTAATCTATAACGCAATTATAGAATCGTTAAAAGGTAAACATGTAAGTCAATCTTTAACATATACTATTTTGCAATCAATTATATCAATTGATTTCTTTAGTGATGCTGTTATGATATATACATCTAATAACCAATTACTTAGTAATAATGGGCTAAATATTGATGATTTGACTACTTCTATCAGAAAGGCATTGAAGAATGATAAGATTGGGGTGGAAATTTCAAAGAGAAAAGATGTGACAATATCTGAATATTACTTGAATAACATAATATAAAAATCATATGGCAATAAATGGAATGCTTATAGAATGTAGAGATGGTTGGAAACAGTTATATCAACCAGTCATTGATGCAATAAAAGAACATGATGATGTTCAAACATCAGAGGATAAAAAGATTGGGATTGCTCAAATTAAGGAAAAATGGGGTGCTCTTGAAATTTACCCAAAGAATCGTGAGAATATGCCAGAGAAAATCAGAGAGATGATTCTCAAAGCATCTAATGATAGTAAACATGTATGTGAATATTGTGGTACTAAAGAGAATGTTGGCACAACAATGAATCACTGGTACAAAACATGTTGTAAATCTTGTTGGGAAAAGAAAATATCCATCTATAATGAGGATTCTAGATGGAAACTGTTAGAAAATAAAACTGAAACTAAAGATAACATGGAAAAAGAAGTGAATAAGACAGAAGAAGCAACTGTGCAAGCTGCTTCAAGTACTGTAACCACAACAAAGGTTGAGGAAAATAAAGAAGGTGCAGAGGCAAAGACTACTAAGAAGTTGAGAAAGGTTATTAAGCCTCATCCAGCTTTGTTTATGATATTTGCTGAATATTTAGGATATGTTTCCCCATTGATTGAATGGGCAGAAGCATGGTGTGAAGGAAAAACCATTGCTCCATATAAGAAAAAACTTATTAAACTTGATGCTATGGATACTTTTCACAAAATGCATGAAGAGTATGATAACAATGAGTTGTATAAGTGGTGGATGGAATTTTATGATGTGGCTTTGATGGAATATGAAACCACATTAAAGAATTTAAAAGAGGAAGATAATTTGCCTTTTTAATCATGGATGAGCAGAAATTAATTGATTCTCTCATAGAGTTAGCTGTATATGTTATGGATTATAGACAAAGCATATTTGCATCAACTGATAATATTAGTGATGAAGCTAAAGAACAAATCATTTCCAATTTTAACAGAGAGAAAAGAGAAGAAACCATTAACTATTTGTTAAGTAAGTAGGTTAACATTATTTAAGGAGAATAATTTGTTTATTCTCCTTATTTTTCATATCTTTGTGTCATGATAAAGATTTACACAGATGCATCATTTGATGCAGACGGATATAGAGATGGGTCAAATAATACTCTAGTTGGTGGAATTGGTATTGTTGCTGTATTTTATAATGAATATGGTGATATTATCAATGAAGAGTTTCATTGTAAACGTTATATGAAACGTGACCTCAAAAAATTTATGTATTTTAATGAGGTTCAATGTACCAACTGTTTGGTTGAATTTATTGCCATTATTGAAGCATTTAATATATTGGGCATACAAGGAGAAGAAATTGAACTATATTCTGACTGGAACATAATTCATAGACTGTTTAATGATATAGAATCATGTAAGTCAATATTGAGAAACAATCCTAATTTGAAACACCTCTTTAGGTCTTTTGTAGCATCTAAGTATTATTTAGATAATCTAATTAGGTTCAACTTTGTAAAGGGTCATAAAGGAGATTATTATAACTCTGTAGTTGATTTCTTAGCTAGATATTGGTTAGACCCTAAGTTAGCAATTAGTAAATCAATTGGTTATCATATTCCAAGAGATTTCTTTAATATGAAACAAAGAGTTATAATGGCTATACGTAAAAAAAGACAAATTAAAAATGAGGCACTTAAAAACAGAGGATAAAATAAAAGATGGTATCAATAAGATGTTACCTATTATTACTAGACATTTTAAAGAATATTTATCTAAAGATAATCTAGATAAAATTCATAATTATGTTGATAAGTCTCTAGCAAATGGAAATATGTTAAAGTATTTTATTGATGATTATGAATATGTAATGAATGGTTATTTTAACTATGGTGATAATAGACTAAAAGAACTTAAAACTAGTATAACTTTTTATGGGAATACTATGATTTCATATTATGATATAAAATATAGTATAGATAAATTTATAATTTTACTTTATGTCAGATTTTTAAATTGTGTATTTGTAAAAGAAAGTGAGTATGATGTGAAGAGAGATTTAGCATTGAAATTTATAAAAAGGCTTGAAAATGGATGAATATATAGATAAAATAATACCTATTATTATAAGGCAATGTAAAGAATATAACATATTAGATAGATTGCATACTGTTGTTGATAATATTAGTTTGAAGAAATTTATTATTGAAGATTATAATTCACTTTTAACAAATCATTTATATGAAGCAAATTATCATCGCACAGCACATTTAACTGAATATGGCTTAGGTCGCCCAACATATTTGGAAATCAAATCATCTAATTTCCTTATGTTTGCTCTTATATACATAAGATTATTAAGTTCAATGCAACTTAGAACAAAAAAAATAGGATTTGAAATTATAAAAGAATTTATAAATAAAGTTGAAAAATGGGAATCTTAAAAGAAATATCTTATGATGGAACAATGCTTGATTTGATTGAAAATATATTGAGCAATATTCGTTTCTATCTGAAAAATAGACAAGAGTTAAAAGATATTGGTTATTCCAATAGTGAACTTATTGATTATATGAAGTCCTTAATGGAAGTTAAAGATTTATATGCTATTAATAGAGTTCCACCTTGGTTCAAAAATAAGAAAGCATCTTATTTCTTATCATCTCAATTTCCATACATCAAGCCAAATCTTGATTTCTGTTTCTCATTTAGAGATTATGTTGATGTTCTTTTGCGTTCTAAGGGCTATCCTTTCAATTATTCTCCTACAGATGGGGAAATATGTAAGGTAACAATAAAAACCGCAGAAATCGTCTCTAATTCGGCTATAAAGATAACCTTTGAAGAGATAGATGAATGTGCTATTTTAAGAAAGTATCAATGGGAAAGAGGAAGATTTGTTGAAGCTGTAAGTTGTTAATTTAAATTAAATATAGTATGATAATAGAAATTTTTATTTGTGGATTAGGTGTTTATGTTGGATGGGTCGTTCGTGGCAAATTCAATGATTGGAAAAGTAAGAAATCTAAATAATAGATAATATTCTAAATTTAAGAGAGGTGATTTTATTCATCTCTCTTTTTTTATTGTATTATACTAAATATCTTTACATCATTTAGTTAAGAAAAACTATTTATTAAGAAATAAGCTATTTTTATAGCAACTTAACAAATAAAATTTCTTAATTAATATGACAAGACATGTATTGCATAAAAGAAGTAATGTAGTTACAGATGGAGTTGTGAAGCTCCCAACAGCAGACCAGATTGAATATGGTGAAATTGCTATTAACTATGCTAAAGATAATGAGTGCCTTTCGTTAAAAAACAGTAATAATGAGATTGTTACTTTTTCTACTGATGCACAATTAAAAAATGAACTAGGTAATTATGTTGCCAAGAGTGGAGATACAATGACTGGTTCTCTTACAGTTCAAGGTGACATCACAGCTAGTGGGGTAGTTTATTCATCTGATAGAAAACTTAAAGAAAACATTAGACCACTTGAAGATGATATTTTAACAAAAGTTATGAAATTAACTCCAACAAGATATAACTTCAAGAGTGATGAATTGAAACAAGAAGAGATTGGTTTCATTGCACAAGAGGTAAGAGAGGTATTCCCAGAGTATGTGAGAGAGAAAGAAGATACTCAATATGTGGATTATGCTAAAATGTGTTCTATACTATGTAAAGCAGTGCAAGAATTGAATCAAAAGGTAACTGATTTACAGAATCAATTAAATGAAATAAAATAAATCCTTTAAATATTTTTTATTGATATTTGTATATTTATTAGTACGACAATAACAATTAATAATAACATACTTAATAATATACGAATATGGAAGAAAATAATTTGAAAAATGAAATTTCCCCATTAGCAGTAGGTACACCAAGCCTAATTACTGATGGGGATGTTCATATCAGTGGGAATACCTATATGGATGCCACACTTAATATAGGTAGTGGGAATACTGTAACTGGACGATATGCTTTTGCACAAGGTGATAGTTGTAGTGCAACTGGGGATTTTTCTCATGCAGAAGGAAATATTACAGAAGCATATGGAATGTGTTCACATGCAGAAGGAACTAGTACAAAAGCAAATGGAAATAGCTCCCATGCTGAAGGTAATAGTACAACAGCAAGAAGTATGTATTCTCATGCAGAAGGAGATAACACAAGTGCAGAAGGTCAAGCATCACATGCAGAGGGAAATGGTACAAATGCCTATGGCGCAAATTCTCATTCAGAAGGCTATAATACACGTGCTGATGGTGATGAATCACATGCAGAAGGACATGCAACAAGTGCAGCTGGTGAATCTTCTCATGCAGAAGGGTATAACACACAAACTACTAATAATTCTGAACATGCTAGTGGTATATTTAATAAATCAACAAGTGGTACAAATCAAAATGTAGGATTTATAACTTCTTCATCCACAGCTACTTTATTTTCTCTTGGTAATGGTACAAGTGATAGTGCTAGAAGTAATGCTTTTGAGGTAAAATATAATGGAGACATTTATATAAAGAAAGATGGTTCAGATGTTTTATTACAAGATGCATTAAGTAGTGGTGGTTACAGCAAAACAGAATCAGATGATAGATATGTTGCCAAATCTGGTGATGTTATGACTGGTGATTTGGTTATAAGAACAAGATTAAATATTGGTATTTCTAATCAAGCAGTGGGTGATAATTCTTTTGGACAAGGTTATAGTACTAGAGCTGCTGGAAATTATAGTTCTGCTCAAGGATATTTATGTATTACAGATAATGGTGCTGTTGCTGCACATGCAGAAGGCTCACATACGAGTGCAATGACTTCATCATCTCATGCATAAGGCTCAAATACCAAAACTAATGCTCAAGGCTCTCACGCAGAAGGAATAAGTAGTATTACAAATGCAGATTATTCTCATGCAGAAGGTGAAGCTACGATTACAAGTGGTGTTGCTTCACATGCAGAAGGTTATTTTACTGAAAGTAATGGTAACTATTCACATTCAGAAGGAATGAATACAATTGCTAATGGTCAAGCCTCTCACGCAGAAGGTGATATGACACAAGCAGATGGGCAAAGCTCTCATGCAGAAGGCATGAATAGCCAGTCATATGGCGATTACTCGCATGCAGAAGGTAATGGAAGCCAAGCTAGTGGTTCTGCTGCTCATACTGAAGGAACTGAAACAATTACAAGTGGTGACTCTGCACATGCAGAAGGATATATGACAAGTGCATTAACTAAAAATTCACATGCTGAAGGAGATAGAACAATTGTAGAAGGTGAAGCTGCTCATGCAGAGGGCTATAATACACAAGCTAATGGCTCATACTCACATGCAGAAGGTTATCAAAGTAAAGCAGATGGGCAATATTCACACGCAGAAGGTGGGTATCAAACAAATGCATATGGAATATGTTCACATGCAGAGGGGTATGAAACACAAGCTTTTGGTCAAGCTGGTCATTCTGAAGGAAAATTAACTAGCGCAAATGGAGATTACTCTCATGCAGAGGGGTATGAAACACAAGCTATTGGAAATTGTTCACATGCTGAAGGTAGTGCAACAACAGCAAATGGTCTTGTTTCTCATACTAGTGGAGTAGGTACTCAAACATATAATCAAGGAGAATTTGCTTGTGGTAGATGGAATTTATCAACTTCTGGTAGAATTGAAGATATTAATGCTACAATTTTTTCTGTTGGTTATGGTAGTGCTAGTGTGATTAGAAGAAATGCTATAGAAGTAACAGCAACTGGTGCTCTTAAAGCCAACACCTCTTGGACAACTGGTTCTGATAGAAAACTTAAAAACAATATAAGACCTCTTGAAGATGGTGCGCTTGATAAGGTGATGAAACTTGTTCCTACTAGATTTACATTAAAGAATGATATTAGTAATAAAGAACAAATTGGTTTTATAGCTCAAGAAGTGGAAGAGGTATTTCCAGAGTATGTGACAGTATCAACCAATAATGAAAAAGAAGAAACTCGTTACTTAGATTATGAAAAGATGTGTTCAGTTCTTTGTAAAGCATTACAAGAGCTAACAGATGAAGTTAAAACATTGAAAGATGAATTAACTGAATTGAAATCTAAGTAAATTTAAATAATTAACATAAATTAAGAGGAATGATTTGGTTCATTCCTCTTTTTTGTTTATCTTTGCACTATAAATCTAACAAATGACATTAAAATGAATAAAATTTTAGAAACAATTAAAAGAACTTGCATTCCTAACCATGATTACTTTTTACATGAAGAGTATGATATTGTTTATTTGATTCCTTTTAGTGAAAAGGTAAGTGATATTGTTAAAATGAATGATAGTGTAACACTTTGGACTGATTATAATAAAGATGTTTTTCGTACTAAATTTAAAAAATCTGTTGACAGATATAAAAATGAATCAATTGAATTGACATCAATGGTGTCATTTCATGCAAATGGTAAAATGACTGTTTCGCCAATAAGATTTCATGACTTTAGATTATTTGAGTCAGTTAAAAAGTGGCTTATGTTTGATAGTAAATATGTATCTTGGTATAACAATGATGAGGAATTATTGAAAATAATTGATGATTTAAAAAACAAGTATGTTGTTGGATATATTCTTCCACATGGAATAGAATTAAAGCAATTAAGGTTAGTTAAAACTAGTCTTTATGATAAGCCTTGTGATTATGTAGAAGTTAATAATGCTTACTTATCTATTGGTAGTAAGCTTTCTATTGAACATAGTAAGTCAAAAAGAGGTATCACATATGTTGATATTGATGGGCTAATTAGGGGGAGAAAAATTCTTACTCAAAAAGAATTTGAAACATTGAAATCGAAACTTGAACATAAATGTGATTTTATTCATAAAAATTTCACTTCAAAGATAACTAAATTAAATAGAGAAAAGAAAGAATTTATGTCTAATATTAAAATTGGTGAAATGTTATGAAAAATATAGGGTTATTTTTTGGTTCATTTAACCCTATTCATATGGGTCATTTGATTCTAGCCAATTATTGTTTGGAATACTGCAAATTGGATAGAGTCATGTTTGTTGTAAGTCCTCATAATCCTTTTAAAGATGTTAAGGGATTATTACCATTTGATGAGAGATATAATATGGCTTCATGTGCTTTATCACAAAGTGATAGAATGATGGCTGTGGATTGGGAAAAGAATTTATCATTGCCATCATATACAGCCCAGACAATGAGATACTTATCTTCTCTTGAAACAGTAGAAGATAATATATATAATATCATTATAGGTTTGGATAATTTTCTTAACATTGAAAAATGGAAGGATTTTGATGAATTGTTTAAGTATCATCTTATAGTATATCCTAGAGGTGGACAAGATAAAGATAAATTATTTTATAAGTTTGCAGAACAAAGAAATAAGTTATCTTTGAATAATAATCTTACTTTCCTTTATAATGCTCCACTCATTGATATGAGTTCTACTTTTATCAGAAATGAAGTAAGTGAAGGAAGAAGTATCAGTTTCTATGTTCCACCAGTTGTTGAGAACATCATTAAAAGAAATAAATTTTATGTGTAAAGAAGAGTATATTGAATGTGTAAATATTTTATACCCAAAAGTTATTAGAATGATAAAGAATAGTGGGTATTATGATATTTTCAGACAGCAATATCCAGTAGAATATAGCAACAAAAAATACAATACTCTATTAGATTTAACTAAATATTTTGTCATACATATATATAATCATTTAGATGAATTTAAAGAGAATATTGGTTGTAGATGGGCAATAAGAACTGATAATGGGTGGGAAAATATGTTAGATGTTCCAAAAATTGGTCAAAATAAACGTGACACCTTTCTATATATTTTTGGTGGTAGTTTTAATATTACATTTGTAGATAGTCAATATTGGGGAATATGCTATAAACTATATCTTAAATTTGAAGAAATGTTAAATAAAGAGATTGAATTAATAGAAAAAGAGTTATTAACAGTTAATTAAAAATATACAAAAAACTAATAAAAAGTGTTAAAAATTAATATTATGAAAATTTATTTTCATAATATGGGTAATAAACCCTTACTTTTACAAAGATAAATATATTTATTAATAGAAAACAAAAATTAATTATGTTAAAAGGTATTAAAATAAGACTGTATCCAAACAAAACACAAACAAACTATATTAATAGGTTGCTTGGATGCTATCGCCTTGTGTATAATAAATGCCTTGCAAACAAAATTAATTCCTATAAAGAAAACCAAACTAACTTAGGACTTGCACAGCTTGGAAACTTCTTTCATCAAGAACTAACCAAATCACAAGAATTATCATTCTTACAAGAACATAATACCAAAGTATTGAAGCAAGCTATTAGGAATATGCTTGTAGCATATGCCAATTTCTTTCAACAAAATAATCACTTTGGATTTCCAAAGTTCAAATCAAAGAAAGATAATATATCTTCTTGTATATTTCCCTTAGAAGCCATTTCTAAAAGGAATAACTACCTAAGTGGAAAACTTACTCTAACTAAAGAAGTGAAAGGCATACATTTCAGATGCTCTGATAAGTATAAAAATTACTTAAACAAATATAAAGATGGAATAAGAAGTGCTACTTTAAGTAAAAATGCAAGTGGACAGTACTTTCTTAGTATATTAGTTGATAGTGATGAAGTACTATTAAAGCCTAAAACAGATAAAGTAATTGGTTTAGACTTAGGTATTAAGGATTTTATAGTAACTTCTGATAATACTAAGTTTTCAAATCTAAAAAGTATAAGAAGTAATGAGGTTAAACTAAAGAAGTTACATAAGAGCCTTTCTCGAAAGAAAGTTGGCAGTTCTAATAGGAATAAGGCAAGGTTGAAACTTGCAAAGTTTCACCAAAGAATAAATAATATAAAGAATAATTACTTACATTGCATAGTGAATCAATTGGTTAACGAAAAACAAGTTATCTGTATTGAGGATTTGAATGTAAGTGGAATGTTAAAGAATCATCATTTGTCAAAGAGCCTTCAAGAACTTAGCTTAAATGAATTTAAGAGGATATTAGATTATAAATGTGATTGGTTTGGAAGATACTTGATTAAGGTAGATAGATATTATCCTAGTAGTAAGTTATGTTCTTGTTGTGGTTTTAAGAATGAAGAATTAACCTTAAAAGACAGGGAATGGAAATGTCCCCATTGTGGACAAGTCCATGACAGAGATTTCAATGCTTCCCTTAACATATTGCATGAGGGAATGCGATTATATGACGAATTATTAGGTTGCCGTACAGCCGAATTAACGCTTGTGGAGAGTAGTTCATTAGAACACTCATTGAACCAAGAAGAACTGAACTTAGACTAAATTGGTAAATACCAATATTTTGTAAGTTTGTTCATACGGTAGAAGCGACTTCTACCCTTTTTATTTTTAATATTCGCCCATATCAATTGTATAATCTATATTGTCTAAATATAATATTGGTTTAGTAGTATTTGATGCATCTCCTAAATGTATATCTCCATTCCATTTTACTTCAAAAGTATTTTTAGTGTCAGTAGTACTAGTACCATTACCAATTGAAAATAATGTAGCTGTTGTTGAAGCACTAAGATTCCATATATTAGCCCCATCAACAAATGTTGACTTATTATATGCTCCACTAGCATGTTCACCATAATTACTAGTAATGGTATATACACCCTCTGCATGTGAGGCTTGACCACTAGCACGTGTACTCAT